>WNGE01000114.1_pt1 | contig 172633 bp, 152 predicted proteins | sample 5400651 | NCBI WGS metagenome assembly WNGE01 (sample SAMN13153370, study PRJNA577476) | soil metagenome | isolation source: 60 cm soil or saprolite under grassland replicate 2 | place: USA:California | collected 2016-06-15
CTGGACGAGTCGCGCGTCCTGACCCTCGGGCGCCTTTACCAGGAGAACACGGACTGGCATCGGCGCCGCCCGCCGCGCCCTCCCGCGAAGCCCGCCTAAAACATCGGGAAGAGCTTTTCGCGCTGGCGGCGGGGGTCGACGTGCGACTCCTCGCACTGATTGGTCAACGGTCGTTGCGTTGCTCTAGGTGTTCGGAAGATCTCCGTTAGCAGTTGGTGAAAACGCCGTGCCTGCTTTCTTTCCAACCTAGGATGAGCTTCGTCGATTGGGTCAATTCTTTGGTCGGAGGTGTTCGCGAATTTCGCTGAGAGTCTGCGGATCCAGCGTCCGGCGTCGAACTGCCTCTCGGAGGAGACTGATTCCGGCAATCGCATCAGGAACCGCCCCCGCACCTTCCAGCACCGGCAGTGCCCTACGGATCTCCCTCTCAGCGTCTCGAGGTCGACCCATCGACAAGTATGTTTCGGCGATTAGCATTCGACTGTACGCTTCAGACCACTTCATCCCAAGTCGCTCCTGGTCTTGCCGGCTAGTTTCGATCAGCTCAAGCGCTTCTGGCAACTTCCCATGAGCTCGATACAACCCCGAGAGGATTAGGTTGACATCCGCTAGCCCAGTGAATTGCCTTCCCTGACGAAGGAGTCGTGCAGCGTGCGTTAGGTCCCTGATCGCGCGCTCGTAGTTTCCGCAAATCTGTTGGATATCTCCCGATTGTAGGAGCGCCCAACCGTAAAGCGCCGGCCGAATCTCCGAAGTCATCATCAGTATGGGTTCCAATACCTCGGTCGCTTCATGGAGGCGCCCCAAGAGCTTGAGGGACATCGACCAGAGGATTCTTCCCTTGGCGCGATCTTCGTCCATTCCCAGTTCTGCAAACGTCTGGTCGAGCTCTGGGACTGCTTGACAGACCTCCTTGCACCGGCTCAGCACATTCAAAAGGGCTAGACGGCCAAAGGCTACGCGGGCAAGGTGCGGTCTAGCGTTCGCACCCTCAAGGAAATGAGATTCCGCAAGCTTCAGCCACTCTTCCGACTTCTGAAGCTGACCGATCATCCTCAGCATGCCAGCGACGATGCGAGCAGACTCCCCAAGGAAGAACGAATGAAAATCAGGAGCGAGTGCATCCTTCTCCAATCGAAGACTGCAGTACAGCGCAGTCGCATATTTCACGACATTCTGAGGGGCAGCTTCGCCCTCTGACTCCAAATAAAGAAGTGCTTGAAACAGGGCTTCGGGACCTTGCGCTAGCGTGTCCTCGGCTGCGTTATCTCCGCGAGCCTCCCAGAGACTCTCGGTCACGTTCCGCTGGAGCGAACGATGGAACATCCGCCTATACAGTGACTCCCAACGTTGAGCTTCGCGCGAAAGCTCCAGAAGCCTAGACGCCCGCCAAGCGATGAACACAAGGGAGCAGAGCAATTCCTCGCGCTCTTCCAGCTCATCTTCCACCCACCGAGACGCCGCGAGAAGATCCTGAACCGAACTGGCAGAGTCGAGTACCGATCGAGGCAAACCCGCACAATCATCCATGAGAGAGCGGCAAAAGGCATGAAGGATGTCAGCTGCCTGACTCTGATCACTGAAATCGACTTCCACTGGTGCGCCGTGCTCAGCATGCCGGCGAAGATTGAAAGCATGCGACATCGCTTCGTTAACTGCGATGCCAGTCCCAAGCTCCGCGCCTCTGGCAGCGGTGTTCCAGGAAGAAATAAGGTCGAGGAGCTCCCAATCTCTGGCGCTAATAGTCGCCCCCGGGGCAATCGGTCGATTCATCATAGGGTTCTGGTCCTTCGCCCAAGCGAGCGCTCGCGGCGATGCCTGCTTCGGTAGGAGACCATCTCGAAACGAGCTTTGCTCGACGGATCACCTTTCTTTGGAAGTTGACCGAGAGATGATCGACGACCTGGATGAGCCAAGCCTTTGGGTTCCGCTGCGGATCGAGCTTGACGAGGGCAACGACGAAAGCTTCTTGGACCACGTCACGAGCGTCCTCCTTGTCAAGACGGTGCTTCCACGTGGCCCGCCGAACGAGTGGCAGAAAGTAGCGTCGATAGAACTCGTCAAACCGCCCAGGGTCGGACATCGATGGTGCGGATGCGGGCGCAGGCACGCTCGCGGCATGCTCCTCTCTCTTTCCACTCATCAGCGCTCGTTTTTCCAGAACTGCCCTATGAGTGTATTGTCGCGAGGCGAAAACCCCTGTTTCGAGTGGATTAGGCTGAAGAAACAGGCCAGCCGGGGCCTTGAAGCTAACGGCCGGCTTGGAGGTGTGCCCGAAGCCGCTGTAAAGCCCCGACATCCGGTTTACGGAGGCGCAAGGACTCGCGGAGCAATGCGACCGCGGCAAATCCTTCGGGAACCAGCCGCATCTCTTCGATGGCCGGAAGCGCCGCAAGTATTTCCCACTCTGCCTCGCGTTCTCGCTTCATTTCCAAAAGTGTTTCTCCAACCACGAGATGCGTATATGCCACTAATGCCTGCATTCCGAGCGCGTGATAATCGCGTTGCGCGGCGCGAAACGCATCGGCTGCGTCGGGTAGAGAGCCCAAGGCCCTGTGAACGCCTCCGACATAGAGTTTCAGATCTGCCTTCGCTAGCGAGACCTCGTCCTCTTGCAACAGGGATAGGGCTTCCTGGAAAGCAGTCATCGCCAACTCGAGCCGTCCCTCAAGTTGCTGCAAGTCTCCAAGCTCGGCAAGCACTCGGGCGGCAAGAAGCGGCTCAGCCTTTATCTCTTTCTCCTCACGAAGTTGATCGAGCACTTCGATCGCCATCGGGTGCTGCCCAGTCTGCTTGAGAGTCATGGCACGGAGAAGTCGACATTTCGCGCGTTCGACACCCATGCGGAGCTTCGCAAAGCTAATTTCAAGGGATGGCGCGAGCTCCAGTACGTCCTGGTAACGGCCCATCTCAAATCGAAGCGCAAGTCGGGCGTAGGCAACATTGGCGAGGCCCGGCGCCGGGTTCATCGTGTGGCGAAACCCAGCTTCCGAGCGGTCTAGCCAGAGAAGGGCTTCGTCTCGCCGGCCCAAGTGTCTGGCCGCGATACCGGCCAACAGTCCTGTTTCACCGAGAAAGTAATCGCGCTCATCGAAAAGTCCGAGATCAAACTCAGTCTGGGAGATCCACTGATAAATCTCAGAGGCCTGCCCAAAGACCATGACCGGTGCAAGATCACGTTGCCGCCTGAGAATCGAACAAATCGCGAGAAGAATGTCAGGACTGCCAAGGAACTGCTGACGATCGTCCTCAGACCTGACCTCGCTGGGAATATCGAGGTACGCACGCGCAGCGGTGTCCGCGTCTCTCGGCGAGAGATACGAGTTCCCCGGGCGAGTGGGAAACGGCAGAATCTTTGCTCTAGGACTCATTCGGAGTACGGAAATTGAGCAGCGCTAAACTGCGCGAAAAATCCTTAGCGACATCTAGGGGTTCGCGATCAAGCAGGCGTCGGAGCTTTTCGTCTGACGACCGGACTCCGCTTCCAAGTAAGTACTTTTGGTACTCGCGGGCGAACTGACAGCACGCGACAAGTAAGAAGGGACGAGCGTCGCGCGCCGAAGAATTTCCCGGGCGGTAGCAGAACCTGAGGAACCAAACGTAGAGGTCTTTTTCGAGCTCGAGTGCTTCAGATTCGCCGAGCTGGTAATGCGAGACGAGGGCGATGTGGATTAGTCCGAGAGTGTCTTGGAACACCGAGCGAACCTCCCTCTCGAACGCGTCCCCACCGGGGGCCACGGGATCGTCCGCTGGTGCCATTCGATGAATCTCCATGTCTGGGAGCTGTGTGGAGATTACAGTCGAGCGGGAAAAAAAGCAACTCCTACTCCCAATATTCGGCTTGGAAATAGGAACACTTATTTTCAGTAGATTAGGTTTGCGATTGGTTAACCGGGTACGCCGCCCTTTAAGCAGGGCATCTGTTTCCTCCTTTCACGAAAAGCTCCGGCCCCATCGCCCGGAGCTAAAAGAAAACGGCAAGCCACGAATCGCAGTCTGGATCCGGCACCGTGAAAAACGCCTGTCTTTACAGGGCGTTTAGATGCATGAGCGCCGGACCCAGGGCCACCGTGAGCTTGGGAGTTCCCACCAAAAAGTGAGGGAGTCCACCACCAAAAAATGAATCTGGGATATTCGACCACAGATTCGCCGGGAGGGTGTCAAGAATTTCTTACATTGCTCGGTTTGGGTCGTACGACTAAAGTCGTAGTGATGCGGCCCACACGGCATCACGGGTTACCTACCCGTTGCGGATGAGCGCCCTCAAGAGCTGGTCCTCGAGCGCGTGCCCTCCCCCGTGGGGAACTCGGCCGTTGAAGAGAATCGCGAAGACGTACGTCCTGCCCGAGCTCGCGCGAGCGTAGCCCGCGAGCGTCGAAACCCCTTGGAGGCTGCCGGTCTTCGCCAGAATCTGTCCCCGCGTCATCGGATCGTTCAGCCGGTGGCGCAGAGTTCCTTCACCCTCCCCCGAGATGGCGAGCGTATCCCGCCAGCCTTCGGCATACGGCTGCCGGTCCATCGCCCTCAGAAACTTCACGAGATCGACGGCGGCCACGCGGTTCGCGGTCGAGAGGCCTGACCCGTCGTGAAGCTGAAAGCGGGCGGGGTCGAGCCCGAGGCTGGCCAGGAACTCCTTCGCCAGAGCGACGGATCCCGTCCACGTTCCCTGGCCGGTCTTCTCGGCGGAGACGGTCTTGAAGATCTGCTCGGCGTAGAAGCCCTGGCTGCGCTTGTTGCAGACCTCGATGGTCGGCAGGAGGTCTGACTCGGTGGTCGCGACGGGGACCCAGGAAGAGTCGGCCTTGACTGCCCTTTCGACGACCTGGCCAGTGATCGAGATCCCGGCGCTGCGAAGCCGGTTCTGCAGGGCCTTCCCGAAGAACATCGGTGGATCGTCGATCGTGATCGGCGTTGACCATGAGGCAGGCCGCAGCGGAACGGTCCCCGAAACCGTCACTGCGTTCGATCCGGCAGCGCGGGAGACGGCAACCCTCACGCGGCCCCGACGACCCACCGTCCGGGCCAGCGCCACGGGTCGAAGAATGTCCACGGGAGGCTCGATCGATACGCCCGCCGGCCGGCCGGCCCGCGGGCCCGGGTGGATTGAGACGAGCACGACGTTGTCGTTGTAGGACAGCGCGGAAATGGGCGCCTGGTACCAGCGCGCCTCCTGGTCCGGCTTCCAGTCGGGGTGGCGGCCGATCGAATCGAAGAACGAGGCGTTCAACACAATGTCTCCGACGACGTGGCTGATGCCTGCCTGGCGCAAACCCTCCGCCCACTTGTCGAATACGGCGTTGATATCGTCGCCGTAGAAGCGGCCGGAGATGTTGGGGTCGCCTCCCCCAACGACGAGGAGGGAACCGACCAGGCTGCCTTGACGGACCTCCCCCCGCCGCCAGAAGCTGGTTTTGAACTTGTAGTCCGGACCCAGGTAGTGGAGGGCGGTCGCGGTCGTAATCAGCTTCGTGACCGAAGCGATCGTCTGGGGAACGTCCGGCGCTCTCTCGAAGATGACGTCGCCGGTCTCCTCGTCCGCAATCTGGATCGAGACGCCCAGCGACTGAGCCGGGATTTTCCGAGCGACTTTCTCGAGCGCCGCTCGAACCGACTCCCGGTCCGCCGATTGGAGTGGAGAAGCGAAGGCGAGGATGAAGAGGACCGCCCCGATCGCCTGGAGCAAAGGAGAGGGCCGTAACACCAGAAAATTATAATGGGTCGGTGCGATTTTTCCTCCTACTCTCGACGGCGGTCTCCTTCTCTTGAGGTTCGACGAGTCGAGCCGGGCGTTCGAGCTCACCGTCCGCGAGCTCGCCGAGGACGAGGGCTTCCGTCGCGTCGGATTCGACCGGGGAGACGGCTGGCGGCGACTCGGCATCGGGACCGAGCTCCACTCGCGCGTCCTTGCCGCCCGCCGGGAGGCGCATGCGTCCTACCGTTGCGAAGTCCACCTTCAGGCGCGGATTCCGGTCGAAGAGTGGACTGCGACCCTGACGGGACGCCTCGATGGATGCGTCGAGCGGGCGGAAGGCTCCTGGTTGATCGAAGAGCTCAAGGCGACGCACTTTTCGGCCGAAGGCTTCCGCCTTCCGGCTCATGCGCTTGAACGCGACCGGCAGCAGCTTCTCGGCTACTGCTATCTGTGGCGCCGCCTCGGCCATCTCCGCGTCTCCGGTGCCCTCGTCTACGTCGACATCGCGACCGGAGAAGAAATCTCTCTCGCGGTCGCCTACGACGACGATCGGTTCGATCGGGAGATCGAAGGCCGCCTTCTCCGTCTGCTGCGAATCTGGCAAGCCCAGTCGATCGCACGCGCCCGCAAAGCGGAAGCCGCGCGACACCTGCCGTTTCCCCATGCGGCTCCCCGCGCGATCCAGGAAAAGCTGATCGCCGCCGTCGATCGGGCTGTTCGCGGACGCGAAATTCTCCTCGCCGAGGCCCCGACCGGCTCTGGAAAGACCGCGGCGGCCCTCCATCCGGCGGTCGCCTCCGGCCTCCAGAGCGGCCGCCAGGTGGTGTTTCTGACGTCGAAGACCCTCCAGCAGAGGATGGCGGTTTCGGCTCTCACCGCGATGAACGAAGGGGCGTTTCACACGCTGCAGGTCCGCGCCAAGGAAAGAATGTGCGCGAACGACCGGATCCTCTGTCACGAGGAGTTCTGCCGCTTCGCGAAGGATTACCCGGAGAAAATGGCTCGCTCCAATATCCTCGGCCGCCTGCGGGACTCCTCTACGCACCACGATCCGGACACCGTCTTCGAGGAAGCCCGGCGGGAAGAGGTCTGCCCGTTCGAAGTGCAGCTGGAGCTGGCGGAGCGCGCGGACGCGATCGTCGCCGACTACAACTACGTCTTCGAGCCCGGCGTCGCCATGAGACATCTGTCGGGCGAAGAGCTCCGGGAAGTGATCCTCGTCGTCGACGAGGCCCACAACCTGCCCGACCGCGCGCGGCAGATTTTCTCGCCGGAGATCCGCGGGGAAGACGTCAACGCCCTTTACAACCAGCTTGCCCTTCAACCCGGAGATGTCTTTGCCGATCTCACGGCGAGCGTCGAGACTCTCGAGGCCCTCCTCGAGCGCCTCGCGGCCGACCTTCCCGAAGGCGAAGCGATCGCCGAGATCCCGCCGCCCTCGGAAGAAATCCACGAATGGCGGAACGACTGGGAGCCCCGCCTTCTGAGATACCTCGACTGGAAGCGTGAGGCGAAAGTTGCCCTTCCCGACGACCCGGTGCTCGACCTCCACTTCGGCCTGATGCGATTCGCTGCGGTCCTCAATTTGTACGGTCCGGAATTCACCTGCGTCGTGGAGCGGCGTCTCCCGGGCGTCCGCCTCGCCCTCGTCTGCCTGGATCCAGCGCGTGCGGTCGGACCGATATTCCGGGCGGCGTCCTCGACGATCCTGATGTCCGCGACGCTCACCCCGCATTCCGCCATCGAGCGTCTTCTCGGGCTCCCCGCGAACCGCACCGCGACGATCTCGCTGCCCCCCCCGTTTCCGAGGGAGAACCGCAAGGTGATGATCGTTCCGGAAGTCCGGACGACGTTTGCGGCGCGAGAAAAGAACTACGGCCGCATCGCCGCGCTCCTCGCGGAGATGTCCGACGCTCACTCGGGCAACGACCTCGTCCTCTTCCCCTCCTACCGTTTCCTCGCGGAGGTTGCGCAGCGGATGCCGCCGACCCGCGCGCGCGTCCTGCTTCAGAGGCCGGATTTCTCGGAGTTCGAACGCCAGCGCGTCCTCGAGGCTCTCACGTCACCACCGCCCGAAGGGATCCTGCTGTTCGCGGTTTCGGGAGGGATGTACGCCGAGGGGGTGGACTACCCGGGAGACGTTCTCTCCGGCGTCTTCGTCGTCTCCCCCGCCTTACCGCAGGTGTCGTTCGAGAGGGAACTGCTCCGCCGCTACTTCGAAGAACAGGAGGAGGCCGGCTTCGACTACGCCTATCTCCAACCGGGGATGACCCGGGTCGTGCAGGCCGCCGGACGGCTGATCCGGAGCGAGACCGACCGCGGGGTAATTGCTCTGCTATGCCGGCGTTTCCTCGAAGAACCTTACATGAGCCGGATTCCCCGCGATTGGTACGACGAAACTCCCGCGGAGCTCGCCTCCCGCCGGCCGGCGCAGGAAATCCGCGATTTCTTCGACGCGGAAGGAAGCCGGCCCTGACCCGACGAGGCCTCCCGAAGACACCCCGGTTGACCGTCGATGCCTGGGTCCAGGATCGCCGCGGAAGATTGCTCCTCGTCCGCCGCGGCCGGCCGCCGTTCCAGGGAAAGTGGGCGTTCCCCGGGGGATTCTGCGAGCCGGGCGAGACGACGGAAGCTTCCTGCGCGCGCGAGGTCGAAGAGGAGACCGGCATCCGGGCGCGGATCGGTGCCGTCCTCGGCGTTTATTCCGATCCGAGGCGCGACCCGCGCGGCCCGACCGTCAGCATTCTCTACGATGCGACGCCGGTCGGTGGAACCGTCCGCGGAGGCGACGACGCCGCCGACGCGCGTTGGTTCTCCCCAAAGGAGCTCCTGGGGCTCGCGCTCGCATTCGACCACATGCGGATCGTCCGCGAGCAGCTCGCGCAACGGCGCGGCCGAAGCTCGACTCCTAGCCGGCGACGGGCTCCACAGACGGAACGGCGCTCTCCGCACGCGAAGCGCGCCGGCGCTCGAGAATGATCTGCTCGCGCGCGGCGTCGAACTTTTCTTTGTGCTGTTCGATCCGCGCGATCGCCTGATCGATCGAGGTCGCGAGCGACACGAGCTCGAGGTCGTTGGCATCCATCAAGCGCCTCGAGACCATCTCGTGGCGCATCCAGTCCAGAAGCCCGCGCCACATGTCCCCGACGAGGACGACCGGCCGCTCGGTCAGGAACCCGACCTGAAGGAGCTGCCACACCATGAAGAGCTCGAGGCTCGTACCGATTCCCCCCGGAAAGATGACGAACGCCTGAGACATGCGCACGAAATGGTGCAGCCGGGAAAAAAAGGTGCGATGCGCGGTGACGGTGTCGAGGTAAGGGTTCGCCTTCTCGTAAGGGATCGAGATCGTCAGTCCGAACGACCGGGTCTTGCGCGTTCCCCGGGACGACGCCGCCCCCTCGTTGGCGGCCTCCATGAGTCCCGGACCTCCGCCCGTCACGATGTCGCAGCCGAGCCCGGTCAGACGCGACGCGAGATCTCGAACCTCGAGGTACTCCCGGTCCCCCGGCTGAATGCGCGCGCTTCCGAACACGGCCACCCGGTAGAACCGCAGCTCCGCGGGGTTCAGCTCCTCCAGCTCCTCGATGGTGTCCCAGAGCCGGACGATCGTGCGATCGATGATCTTCCCGACATCCGGCTCCCGTCGAACCTTCCTGGTGGGTCGCATCAGTAGCGCGCCTCCGTCAGACGGGAGGGCAGGAGTCCCGCCCGATCTACTCGGACGTCCGAAGAGTCACGGAGAACGCCCGCGAAAGCAGCCCGTCTTCGGTGACCGCCCAGACCGTGTACCGGTAGAACGTGGCGGAGCTCGCACCGGGATCCAGATACGCGTAAGAGAACGACTCCTCGGCGCGGTTCGACGAGGGGAGGATCGACGGACCGGTGCGCGCGATGCGACCGTCTGGCAGAACCTCCTCGCGGAAAATTGCCCACCCGACGAGCTGTTCGTGGGACGTGGTGTTCCACCAGATCCGCGGCCCATCCGGCCCGCCGGAGGAATGTGCGATCAAGCCGCTGTATGGAAAATTGGGAGCCGCCTCGATTGAGGCCGGCGCGGGCAGCGTGCCGCCGGAAGAGCCTCCTGCGACGAGCCAGTCGACTCGGGCGATCCCGCCGAGAGGGACGGTCCGAACGTCGCCGGCGTTGACGAAGAGAACGTCGGGCGGGAGAGCGCCATCCCGATATCGCACGACGACGGCTCCCGAGGCGCCATCCTCCGGCCACGTCAGCCGCAGGGCCGGAGCGCCGTCGGGCGGAACGAAAGTCCTGTGTCTCAATGCGAAGCCCGCCGGAGCCGAGGTATCGAGCGCTCCCGACTCCAGGTCGAGAAGGCTCACACGCGAGGGCGCTGCTTCCGGCTCGGCCGTCGCGTAAAGACGGGCTCCGAAACGAACCAGAGCCGTATCTCCCGAGTCGCCGGTCCGGTCGGCATAGCTCTCGAGAAGGACCGACAGGATCGCTTCGCCCGATTCGGAGGCTTTGTCAAAGGCGGCGCGCAGAGCGCCGGGGCCGCCTCCCCGCGTCAACTCCTCCAGATAGAGACGGCCGAGAACCGCGGGACTCGCCTCGATCGAGAGCTCCGGCGCCGCAGCGGCGAGACGCACCGCCTCGTGTTCCTCGTCCGCCTCCGGGCTCGCGAGGAGCGCCGCCGCCGATTCGGTCACAAACGTTCCATCTTTCGCGCCATAGCGCGTCAGGGTCGCGAGAGCGACCTGCCTCCCGACCTCGCGAACGATTTGCCGGACGGTCAGCCCGTGGGCGTCGAGGAGGATCGCTGGCGAGACGAGGCGCCCACCTTCCACGGACCGCGACGTCAGCTGGCGGACCCCCCCGGCCTCTTTTCGCGCGACGAAGACCCTCAACGGGTCGCCGTCCGCGAACGGGTACCGCCAGCCCTGCCGGACGTACAGCTCTCCATACAAGCGGCGGAGGTCCGCCGCGAGCGCGGTCTTGAGAGTCGCGTCGTCCGTCTCGTCGAAAAGGACCGCCCGACCCGGCAGAAGTGGCTGCGGCGCCCCGAAATTGCGGTAAGGACTCTGGATCCAGCGGGCGTCCGCGGACGCGTCGGGGACCACTTGCGCCCGGGCAGCGAGGGCAACCAGAGTCCACAAGACACTGAGAATCAGCGACTTGCGGGCCCGCCCTTCCCGATCTCCTGACCGCATGGGCTTTTTAGAATAGTCGGCGGGCCTGCGCCCGTCAATCGTTTTACGAACCGGAGGGGTCCGGCGTTGGCGTTTTTCCCTTCGCCGGGGGACTACTTCGTGCTCTGGCTCTTGGACTTCGAGCTTCCCGCGTCGGGCACGCGGACCACGACGACCGTGATGTTGTCCACGCCCCCCCGCTCGTTGGCCGTATCCACGAGCTTCCGGCAGAGGCCCTGGGGCTCGTGCTCTGTCTCCGCGGTGTCGTGAATTTCTTCGTCGGAGAGCATCGTGGTCAGACCGTCGGAGCAGAAGATGAACTCGTCGCCCGCCCGGAATGCCAGCTCCTGCAGGTCCGGTGAAACCGATGGACCACCGCCCAACGCCCGCGTCACCACGTTTTTCAAAGGATGGGACTTTGCCTCGTCCTCCGTCAGGATGCCCGCCGCCACCTGCTCGTGCACCCAGGAATGGTCGTCGGTCAGCCGCGTCAGTGTGCCGTCGCGAAAGAGGTATGCACGGCTGTCCCCGACGTGAGCGAGCGAGAGCGTCTTCTCGTTGATCAGCCCCGCCACAACGGTCGTTCCCATCCCCTTCAGCCAGGGCTGCGCTGCGACGGCCGCCATGACCCGCTCGTTCGCCTTCTCGATCGCGATCGCCAACCGGTTGCTGTTGAACTCCAGCTCGTGGTCGTACCGGAACGGCCAGGTCGCCTCTTCCTTCTGACGCGTTGCCGCGATGAACTCTCCGATCGTCTCCACCGTGATTTTGGCGGCGACTTCACCGGCGGCGTGGCCTCCCATGCCATCCGCGACGATGAAGAGTCCCTCGTTGACGTCGAGCGCGTACGCGTCCTCGTTGTGCTTCCGCTTTCGGCCGACGTCCGTCAGGCCGAAGGCATCGATCGCGGTCGTCATCGAACCGGTCCCCATCGCCTACGAACGCTCCATCGACGCGCTTCCACGACAGGGTCGGGAAGGGCCGGTCTCACGCCCTTTCACGCTTTGACCGCTCGTTCGGCCCGGATCTCCTCGAGCGCTCTCCGCGCGTCCGTGGCGGCAGGGTCCCACCGAACGGCGTCCTGGAACGATTTTTCCGCCTTGGCGAGGAGACCCGCCTGGCGAAAGATCCTTCCAGCGTCTTTCAGCAGCGCCACGTTGTGGGGGTCGAGCGCGACCGCCGCCTCGAGAGCCTTTACGGCGGCGTGCAGGTCGCCGGCACGCGCCGACGCGAGGCCCAGGTAGTGGTGCGCCCGGACGTCCCTGGAATCGCGCTGCGCGGCGAGCGCAAAGTTCCCGGCGGCTTCGGCGTAGGAACCCGCGTGGTACGCGGCACTCCCCACTTCCAGGTAATCCTGGACGACGGCGTCGTCCGAGACCCGGGCAGACGCCGCCATCGCCTGCTCGCGGTCATATGCCTTTCGCCGCTCCGAATTGGTCAGCACGTTCACCGCCTGCGTGAGCTCCTGAAACTTCGCCTCGGCCTCCGCCTTCTCCTCCCGAGCCGCGCGATCGGGATGCGCGTCGCGCGCGACCGCGCGAAACCGTTCGCGGATTTCGCTTTCGGTCGCTTCGCGGCCCACACCGAGCAGCGCGTAGTAATCGACGTTCTGAAACATTTCTTCCGACTTGATCGGAGTTCGAGGGCCCTCGACATTAACATAAGGGAAACGGGTTCTTCTGGGCAAGCCGGACGGTTGTGCCGCCGGTCACGCGGCCCGTGCCGCGGCGAGTCTCGGCGAGCTAACGTCGGCGTTGGACGAGAAGCTTCTTGGCCGACGCTCGCAGCACCGGCGCGAGGTTTCGATCGCGGACGACGCCGCGCAGCTCCCGGGTGGCGAGGCGCTTCAAGAGCGGCAGAGAGATATCGAGAGGAACCCGCGGGTTGCGAACGAGGGTCAGCACGACGGCCGGCTTTCGCATCCACTCCCGGCTGTGCGCGATTCGGCGGTAGAGCTCTTCGTCGAGATTCCGCATCGCCGCGAAACTCTCGATCTCGTTGATGGAGATCGCGCGGGACTTCAGCACCGCGATCCCGATCAGCTTGTTCGTGTCCCCGACCAGAACCCGGCGCTCCTCCTTGCTCCCGACGTAAGCGAGGTTGATCTTCTCGCCGACCGTCATGAGGCCGACCCGCCGGTAGATCGCGCCAATAAACAGGGATTCGGCCTCCTCGTCGCGCGGCGCGTCCTCCGTCTCGAACCCTTCGCCCTCTTCCTCGTCGAGCCCGAGATCCTCTTCGTCCGCGAGGGTCGACGCCGCCGCGTCCGCCGCTTCTTCCTCCTCGGCGCGCCGGGCTTCGGCGACGCGGCGCCGGGTTTCCTTCTCGAAGAATTCCTCCTTGAGCTCCGAGAGGAGCCGCCGCCCCTCCCCGGTCAGGGCGGGGTTTTCAAGGAGCGCCTCGATGAGCGCCGGCCGGCCGAGGAGACGCGCCTGGTTGGCGATCATCGCCTCCTGGGGCCGGCCGGCCGCCGTCTGTGCCAGGAAAAGGAGGGTTCCGTCGTCGACCGCCCGGCAGCGGACCACCTCCTCGAGGACGAAGGGGTCGTCGCTCTCGTGGGCGAGCAGGTCGAGTTCGTCTCCACGGGGCGAGCCCGAGGTGACGAAGTCCGCCAGAAGGTCCGGAGGCGTCGCCCTCAGGTTCTCCCGCGCGGCGGAAGCGGTCTCCGAGTCGGTGTCCCGCAGCACGGCGAGAAGCGCTCGAAGCGAATCGTGCGGATCGAGCGGAAGACGGCGGCGAGCCGCGAAAAGGCGGATCTCGCGCGGAGCGCGGCCGCTCCGCAGCAGGATGACGAGATCTTCGGGGGTCGAGGGGCCGCTGGTCTCCAAATCGGGGGGCGGGCTACCCTCGCGACGGCGAATCCGGGAGCATCACGTTTCGCACGACCTCTCCGGGGAGGCCGAGTGGCGCCAGAGGGCGGCCGTCGACCGAAACGCGAACGCCGCCCGCGTTGCCGAGGGTCAGGCAAAAAGTCTTTTTCGCTTCGAAGGTCCGGCTCTCCCCAGCGGTCATCATGCCGCCGAAGACTTTCTCTCCATCGGCGGAGATCTCGATCCACGACGGCGCGTCGGATTCCAGGACGAGTGCGACGCTCGTCTTCTCGAGCGATACCTCGGCAACGGGGGCGTCCTCGCGAATCAGCGGCGTCGGTTCATTCGATGGGGCCACGTTCTTGAACGACACCGGCTCGATCCGAGACGCGGCCGATGCGCGCGCGACTTTCGGTCGGTGGTGCTCGGGACTCGCGATCAGGCCGAGAAGAAGGAGCACCGCCGTGACTCCGCCGAGGATCGTTCCGGCGGTCGAGCGACGGCCGCGAAGAAAGCGCGATCCGCTTCCCGGTCTCGGGACGACCGGCGGCTCGGAGGAATTCAGCTCGAGCTCGGCGAGATACGTGTTGATCTTCTGGACGGGGTCGAGGCCGAGGTGAAGACAATAGGCGCGGATGAAGCCGCGGGTGAAGACGGGAGCCGGCAGCTTCGCGAGATCGCTCCGTTCGAGAGCGGAAAGCAGGCGTACCGAGATCTTCGTCGCAGCGGAAATCTCTTCGATCGAGACTTCGCGCACGATTCGCTCGCGCCGAAGCTCGTCTCCGAAGCTCGGAGCCGACGTGCGAGGATTCTGCATCCGTCGAAGAAAACCTGTCTCTTTTGGCCGGGGCGTAATCTGGTTCAGGTTGATGCTAGTCCGCTCGCGCGCGCCTTGCAAGAACTCTTTGCGCGACAGCGCGGAGGGCCGGCGGCTCACCCGGGCCGTCGGCGAGCGCGCGGAGCTCCCTCTCGGCCGCCCGGGCGAGGAGCGGCTCGACCGCCGCCAGAGGCAGCGACCGGTTCTTCAGGAGGGCTTCCCGGACCCCCCGCCGGGTTGCCCAGCGCGGGTGTTCCGCGATTGCCGCCAGCGTCTCGGGGCGAGAGCGCGCCGCCCCCGCCACAAAGACGACGTCCGGCTCCGTCGTCAGGCGGTTGTCGAGGAAGCCCGCGACGACGCGGGGATCGGGGTCCTGCCGGAGGGCCGGGAGAGTCCCTCGCCCGGTCGACCGGGCGAGATCGATTCGTTCGGATAAGGCCAGCTCCGGCAGCCGGCGCAGAAGCTGGGTGTCCGCCGCCCGTCGCACTTCCGGGTGAACGCGGGTATCGGTGGAGAGATGGGCCAGGGCGCGCCAGAAGAGCGTTTCGACGAGAGAAATCGCGTCACCGCGCGGAGTGTTGCGGTGCCCGGCGAGCGCGAGACGCACGGCGTGATATCGCCTCGCATCGCTGTCGCGCAGGATTCGCTCGACCTCCGCGGCCGGCAGATCGGGCCGTCGCAACAGCTTCAGATACTCGGCTTCGGCGCCCATCACCCGTTCGAACGGCGGCAGGCGCTAACGAGACGCCGCGCGAGAGACCGGACCGCGCCGGCCGGATCCTCGGTGTTCTCCTCCGCCGCCGCCACCAGCGCCGACCCGACGACGACCCCATCCGCCAGTCGGGCGGCGAGCCGTGCGGCCGCCGGCGTCGAAATGCCGAAGCCGACAGCTACGGGAAGGTCTCCCGCGGCGCGACGCGCCCGAGCGACGGTTCCACGCAGATCGGCTGGGAACGAATCGCGTATCCCGGTCGTTCCGGGGCGCGAGACGACGTAGAGAAAACCGGTCGAGAGTCGGGCGGCCCGAGACATCCGGGCTCTCGGCGACGTCGGCGAAACCAGGAACACCATCTCGAGGGACGCCGCGCGGAAGACCGGCTCCACGTTGCCAGCCTCCTCCGGCGGAAGGTCGGTCACGAGAATCGCGTCGAGACCGGCGTCGCTCGCTTCCCGCGCGGCGCGTTCGAGCCCGGGACGAAGAAGCGGATTCAAATACGAGAAAAGAACGAGCGGGAGCGAGGTTTCACGGCGGATCCGCTCCGCGATCCGCCAGACGCCATCGAGAGTCGTGCCGGCGGCCAGCGACCGGGCCGCCGATCTTTGCAGGACGGGGCCGTCGGCGATCGGATCGGAGAACGGGACGCCGAGCTCCAGGATCGCGGCGCCGGCATCCTCGAGCAAGCGGGCGAGCGCGACAGTCGCGTCGGAGGAGGGGTCTCCGGCCGTCAGGTACGGTATGAACGCCGCGCGATCTTCAGAGCGGGCGCGCATGAAAGCGCGAGCGACGCGGGAAGAGGTCAACGCCGGCCGGGGGCGGACAGGACGATCTCGAGGTCCTTGTCGCCGCGCCCGGAGAGGTTCACCAGAATCCATGCCTTCTTCGGCATCCGGGCTGCCAGGCGCACGGCGAACGCGATGGCGTGCGCGCTTTCGAGCGCCGGAAGGATTCCTTCCGTTCGCGCGAGGAGCCGAAACGCGTCGAGCGCTTCGTCGTCGGAAACCTTCCCGTACTCGACTCGCCCGAGCGACTCGAGGTAAGCGTGCTCCGGACCGACTGCCGGATAGTCGAGACCGGCCGAGACCGAGTGCGTCGGCAGGACCTGTCCCGCCGAGTCCTGGAGGAGGAGCGTCCGGGTGCCGTGCAGGACACCCACGGATCCTCCGGCGAAGCGCGCGGCGTGGTCGCCGGGCCCGCTGCCGCGTCCTCCGGCTTCGACCCCGTAGAGCCGGACGCGCGTCGCGAGGTACGCCGAGAAGAGCCCGATCGCGTTCGAGCCGCCGCCCACGCACGCCACTGCCGCGTCGGGATCCCGGCCCGCGAGCCGACGGAACTGGGCGCGGGCTTCCCGCCCGATGACCGACTGGAATTCCCGGACCATCGTTGGATAGGGGTGCGGACCGAGAGCAGAGCCCAGGACGTAGTGGGTTGTGGCGACGTTCTCGATCCAGTCGCGCATCGCCTCGTTGATCGCGTCCTTCAGCGTCCGCGAGCCGGAGTCGACGGCGACGACTTCCGCCCCAAGGAGCCGCATCCGCGACACGTTGGGAGACTGGCGCGCCATGTCGACCGTCCCCATGTAGACGCGACATGGGACTCCGAGCCGCGCCGCCGCGGCGGCGGTCGCGACCCCGTGCTGGCCGGCGCCGGTCTCCGCGATCACGCGGCGCTTCCTCATTCGCTTCGCGAGCAGGACCTGGCCGAGGCAGTTGTTGAGCTTGTGGGCACCGGTATGGAGGAGGTCCTCCCGCTTGAGCGCGATCGAGGCGCCGCCCGCGGTCCTCGCAAGCCCGGGCGCTTCCGAGAGCGCCGTCGGCCGGCCGCCGTAGGTCCGCAGGAGCCCCTCGAGCTCGCGCCGGAAACGCGGCTCGCGGTGCCACCGATCGAAGGCGCGCTCCAGCTCTTCGAGCGGCGCCATGAGCGTCTCCGGCGCAAACCGGCCGCCGTACTCCCCGAAGTAGCCCTTTCTCTTTTTTTCGCGCGCGCTCATCCCGCTTCGTCGGCCCGGCGGACCGCCTCGAAGAATCGACGCATGCGGCCGCGATCCTTGACGCCCGGCGCGCTCTCGACCCCGGAAGCCACGTCGACCGCGTCCGGCCGGGTCCGGCGGATCGACTCGCCGACGTTCTCCGGGCGGAGGCCGCCCGAGACGAAAAACGGGACCGGCCAGCGGCGGCCTTCGAGCAGCGTCCAGTCGAAAGGAACGCCGGTCCCTCCCGGCACGCCGGCGACCGAGGTGTCGAACAGAATGCCCGCGCAGCGATCGAGGACCGCGCCCGTCGGGATCTCCCCTTCCCGCCCGGCATGCGCGACCGCGAGGACCGGACGGGGGACGCGTTCGAGGTCCTCCTCGCAGAGCGGCCGGTGCAGCTGGACGAGGTCGAGCGATGCCGCGGCGATCGCTTCACCGATCGCGGAATAGCTCTCCCCGACGAAGACCCCGACGCGCCGCACTCCGCGTGGAACCGACGCCGCGAGCCGGTGCGCTCTCTTCGGCGTGACGCGGCGCGGGGAAAGATCGGAGAAGTTGAACCCGACGTAGGCGGCCCCCAGCGCGCACGCCGCAAGGACGTCCTCCTCCCGGGTCAGACCGCAGACCTTCACGTCGGTCACCGCGCGAGCTCCCGGAGCTTCTCCTCGGGATCGTCCGAGCGGAGGAGGGTCTCCCCGATCAGAAACGCCTCCCATCCGGCGGCGGAAAGCCGCGAGACGTCGTCGCGCGAGGACATGCCGCTTTCCGCCAGCCGCACCGGCCCGGGAGGAATCTCTTCGGCGAGAAGCTCGAGCGCCGAGAGGTCCGTCTCGAACGTCGCGAGGTTGCGGGCGTTCACGCCGAGGACGTCGGGCTCGACGGCCGCGGCGCGCGGGATCTCCTCGCGGCCGTGCGCTTCGACGACGACGGCGAGTCCCCGCGCGGCGGCGCCCCGCCGCAGGTCGAAGAGGTCGTTTTCCGGGAGCGCCCGGACGACGAGCAGGACGGCGTCGGCTCCGAGCGAAACGGCGAAGTCGAGCTCCGACTCCGAGAGGAGAAAGTCCTTCATCAACACGGGCAGCCCGGAGATCCGCTTCGCGCGAGTTACCCACTCGGGCTTCCCGCCGAAATAGTCCTGCTCCGCGACCACCGAGATCGCCGCAGCGTGGCCGCGCCGGTAAGCGAGCGCGAACGTTTCGACCTTGCCGTCCGCTCCCGTGACGATCTCTCCGGCCGAAGGGGAGCGCGCCTTGAACTCGGCGACGATCCGGATGCCGGGCTCGCGCAGAGACGCAACGAAACGCGCTCCGTCGCTCGTCGTCGCGGCGGACGCCTTCGCGGAGTATTCCCCCCGCGCCAGACGAAGCCTCTTGTCGGCCAGGATCCGGTCGAGGACCGCGCTCATGCCGGGGCTCCCCCGGCGCGCAGCTTCTCGAAGGTCGCGAGCGCGCTTCCATCGTCGAGGGCGGCGCACGCCCGCTCGTACCCGTCGTCGAGGCCGTCCGCCAGGTCGGCAACGACGAGGCCGAGGGCGGCGTTCAACAGGACGGCCTCGCGCCGCGGACCCTTTTCGCCGTCCAGGAGGGCGCGCAGCATCGCCGCGTTGGAAGACGCATCGCCGCCCGCGAGCTCCGCGACGTCCACGGTCGCCTGCGCGACGTCCCCCGGCTGGTAGCTCCAGGGGCGCGTCCATCCTTGACGCACCTCGGTGCCCGAAGCCGGCACGCCCGGGATGAGCTCGTCCAATCCATTCGCGGAGTGGAAGACGACCGCCCGCTCCGATCCGAGGGTCGCGAGCGCTTCCGCGAGAAGCTGCACGAGTTCGGGCCGGCCGACGCCGATCATCTGGCGGGTCGCCCCGGCGGGATTCGCGAGCGGGCCGAGAGAGTTGAAGATGGTCCGGACTCCGAGCTCCCGGCGAACCGTGCCGAGCTCCTTCATGGCCGGATGGAACGCGGGCGCGAAGAGAAACACGAGGCCGATCTCGTCGAGCAGCCGTCCCGCGCTGTCCGGATCGAGGTCGATCGCGACGCCCGCCGCCGCGAGGACGTCGGCCGATCCGACGCGCGATGAGATCGAGCGGTTGCCGTGCTTGGCGACGCAGGCGCCCGCGCCCGCCGCGACGATCGCGGTCGCTGTCGACAGGTTGAACATGTCCCGACCGATCCCGCCCGGCCCGCACGTGTCGAGCACCGGCGTCCGCGAGGTCGAGACCCGGCGCATTCGTCCGCGCAGGGCCGAGACCGCTCCCGCGATTTCGTCCGAGGTCTCGCCGCGCGTCGCGATTCCGATCAAGATCGCGCCCTTCTGCGCTTCCGTCGCCTTGCCGTCCATCAGGTCGCCGAAGACCCTCTCCGCAAGATCGCGCGACAACGGATGCCGCGCGGCCACGATCTTGAGGGCTTCCGCGACGTTCGGCGTCACCGCCGGGCCGCCTCCCGGAGCGCGGCGCGGCGAGCGATTCCGAAAAAGTTTGCCAGCAGCTCTTCGCCTGCGGGCGTCAGAACCGACTCTGGATGGAACTGCACTCCGAACACCGGCTTGGAACGGTGCGCGAGCGCCATGACGTATCCGTCATCGCTCCGCGCCGTAACCGACAGCTCGGCGGGCAGGCCTTCCTCGCGCACGATCAGGGAATGGTACCGCCCCGCTTCAAACGGATTCGGAATCGTACCGAAGAGCTCCGAGGCGTCGTGAAGCACCCGGGACGTCTTCCCATGCCGGGGCGCCCCCGCCCGTTCCACGCACCCGCCGTGGAGGGCCGCAATAGCCTGGTGACCCAGGCAGACCCCGAGCAAAGGAATTCCCTCGCGCTCCGCCGCCGCGATCGTCTCGAGGGATCGACCCGCCCGCTCGGGCCGGCCGGGTCCGGGAGAGACGACGATCGCGGTCGGGCGGCGGGAGACCGCTTCCTCCGGATCGAAGCGGTCGTTCCGGGCGACGTCGACGTCGGGGTCGAGCTTCGAGAGAGCCTGGACGAGATTCCAGGTGAAGGAGTCGTAGTTGTCGACGACGAAGATCATGAGTTGGTCTCTCCCCGCGCGATCTCCACCGCGCGGAAGAGCGCCTCAGCCTTCGACTCCGCCTCGCGGTACTCGTTCTCGGGTACCGAGTCTGCGACGATCCCCGCGCCCGCCTGGATGCGGCAGACGCCCTTCTCCACGACCGCCGTCCGGATCGCGATTGCCATGTCGAGGTTCCCGGCGCAGTCGAGATAGCCGACGGCTCCTCCGTAGATTCCGCGCCGCGAGCCTTCGAGCTCGTCGATCAGCTCCATCGCGCGGATCTTGGGCGCCCCGGTCAGCGTCCCGGCCGGGAAGCAGGCAGCGAGGGCGTCGGTCGCCGTCTTTCCCGCCATGAGCGTGCCGCGAACCTCCGAGACCAGGTGCTGGACGTGCGAGTAGCGCTCGACTTCCGCATACCGGGTCACGCGCACGCTGCCGATCTCGCACACCCGCCCGAGGTCGTTGCGGCCGAGGTCGACCAACATCACGTGCTCCGCCCGCTCCTTCGGGTCGGCGAGAAGGCGGGCGGCGAGAGCCGCGTCCTCATCGGGAGTCTTCCCGCGGCGGATCGTGCCGGCGATCGGCCGGGTCTCCGCAGTGCGTCCGCGGCAGCGGACCAGCATTTCCGGAGACGCGCCGAAGACCGCCGCCTCGCGCGTCTCCAGGTAGAAGAGGTAGGGAGACGGGTTCAGCCTCCGCAACGCGCGGTAGACCTCGAAGGGGTCCACTCCCAGCAGCCCTTCCCAGCGCTGCGAGAGCACGACCTGGTAGATCTCGCCGGCGAGAATCGCCTCCCTCGCGGCCTCGACCGCACCCAGGAAGGTCTCCTTCGGCATCGAGGGCGTGAAACGGGACCCGGAGTCGCGGGCGTCACCCGGATCTCTCCGCGCCGTGCCGGTAGCGGGGACGGAAAGAAATTCTTCGAGCCGGTCGAGCCGGGAGAGCGCGGCTTCCGCCTCGCGCTCTTCGCCACCGGTGGAGAGATCGGCGCACGTCAAGAGCAGGAGACACTGCCGGACATGGTCGAACGCGACCACCGACTCGAACAGAAGGAAGAGGGCGTCGGGAATCCCGCCTTCGCGGGAGTGCCGATCCGGTATCTCCTCGAAGAGCCTCGCCGCGTCGTAGGAGAGAAACCCGACCACTCCCGCGCAGAGGGGCGGCAGATCGGGGTCGGGCGCGAAGCTGTCGCGGACGGCGAGCGCGCGCACGGCTTCGAGGGCTCCGGAGCCGGCCGGACCGCGACGGTCATCCCGCTCGATCTCGACCTTCCCGCCGTGGACGGTCAGGCGAGCCGCCGGCGCGACGCCCAGAAAGGTGTAGCGCGCGACCGCCTCGCCGCCTTCGACGCTCTCGAGCAGGAAACATTCGGAGCCGGAGCTCCGCATCCGGCGGAAGAGACCAACCGGGGTTTGCTCATCGCTCGGAAAGACGCGCGCGACGGGAAACGCCCGGCCGTCTCCGCGCGCGAGAATCGCCCGCTTCTCCTCTTCCCGCCGGCTCATGCGGCCCGCTCTCCCGCGAGGATCCGGGCCGCTTCCTCGCGCGTCACGCCCTCGACCCCGAAGAGCCGGGCCTGGGCGGCCGCCTGCACCGCGAACATCTCGAGGCCCTGGATTACCCGGCAGCCGGCGGCGCGGGCCGCGCGGACGGTCGATGTCGCTTCTCCGTCCCGGCGATAGACGCAGTCGAAGACGAGGGGACGCGCGTTGAGCACCCGCGCCGGGACGGCCGGCGGATCGTCAGGCCGCCAGCCGACCGGCGTGGCGTTGACGTAGAGATCGGCCTTGCTCGCCGAGACGTCCTCCCAGGCGAGCGAGTCGATACCGAATCGCTCGGCCAGGGCATCCGCGGCTTCGTCGCGACGCCCTGTCACGGCGACCTCGTAGCCAAGCCGTCGCGTCGCAACGATCGCCGCTCGGGCCGCCCCGCCGGTGCCGAGGATGAGCGCCGTCCGCCCCTCGCCCGTGTCGTGGTCGGAGAGCGGATCGAAGACGCCGTCGACGTCGGTGTTTTCCGCGCGCCACCCCCGTCTCTCCCGTAAGAGCGTGTTGGCGGCTCCCGTCGCGGAGACGTCCTCGCTGGCCATTCCCGCTCCCACTGCCCGGGTCTTCCACGGCTGCGTGATCGAGAAGCCGCGGAACGGCGGATCGAGCTCGATCTCGTGGGGACGCTCGCGCTCGAAATCCGACACCGGGACCGGCAGATAGAGAAACGGCAGGTTGCGCGAGCGAAAGAACGCGTTGTAAACCGTCGGAGAGAGCGAGCCGGACGGGTCGAGCGCGACGATCCCGAAGAGCGCCGAGGGTCGGCGGGCGTGATCGGTCGTGTAAACGTCGAGAAGGTCCGCGAGGAGCAGCTGTCCAGCGGCGGTCGCCCGGCCCACCGACCCGTAGACGAGGGCGCCGCCGAAGAGCGCCGCCAGAATGCGTCCGGGAGCGCTCGCCGGCCCCATCGGAAAGATCGACGTCGCGCCGTCGGCGCATCGGCGCTGGATTTCCGCCATGTCGATGCTCGCGCGCAGATGCGCCGCCCCGGCTACGAGCTTCACCGCGAGCGCGCCCTTCTGACGCATCGCCGCCAGCCGTGCTTCCCAGTCGGGAGGAAGGCCGAACGGAAAGTGTGACGAGACGAGAAGGCGCCGGCGCTCCACGAAGTCCGGGCGGTCCGCGAGGCCGCTCGAATGCTCGATGTCCACGATGGCTCCGGCCTCGGCCGCTTCGGAAACGAGCCGCCGGTACTCCTCCGGGGAGCCGTCGAAGTGCCCGCCTTCGCGGACGCTGCGCCAGGTCACGATCACCGGCCGGGAGTCCACCTCCGCCAGAGTGGCGGGCGCGATCTTCTCCGCAGCGCCGTCCAGCCGGTATTCGATCGCCGTTGCTTTCGCGGGGACGGCGGCGGCGAGGCGCCTCGCGTCGGCGAGATCGCGCGGCGCGACCGATGCGACGTGAGCCGGAAGCGAAAGCGGTCTATCCCTCAAACGAAAACCCCCGAGCCCTTTCGGGCCGGGGGTCCTTGTCTCTCGGTCCCCGCCCGAAAAGATCGCGGCAGGGTTCCGAGCGCTCGAGCCCGGACCTTACCGGTTCCCCTCCCGCCAGCACCCGATCGAGCGGCCAATCATCGGGCGGGGAGGATATCAAACGGGCGTGGTCTTCTTCCAGCGCGTCCCGCCGGGCGTGTCCTCCAGCACGATCCCGCGGGCGGCGAGGTCGTCGCGAATCCGGTCGGACTCCGCGAAGTCGCGCCTCTTTCGGGCCGCGTTTCTCGCCGCGATCTGCGCCTCGATCTCCGCCGGGAGGGGCTCCGCCCGCATTCGGACGTGAAACGGAATCACTCCCAGCACTCTGTCTGCTTTCTCGATCGCCAGACGGGCGATCTCGGCTCCCTTCGCATCCAGCGTGCCCTCGTCAAAGGCCTTGTTGATCTCCGACAGGAAGGGGAAGAGCGCCCCAAGAGCCTGTGGGGTGTTCAAATCGTCATCGAGAGCGGAGCCGAAGCCACGGAGGAATTCCTCGGAACGCTCTTCGGCTGGGAATGGTGTCGGCTTGGATCCCAACGCGGCGCCGAAATCTGTGATCCGGCTCCACGTCGTAAAGATGTGATCAACGGCGACAGCCGCCCCGGCGAGCGCTTCCCACGTGAAGTTCAGTTTCTTGCGGTACGGCACCGAAAGGAGGAGGTACCGGACGGCGGCCGGATTGTCGCGTCGGGCGAGCACGTCGTCGAGCGTGTAGAAGTTGCCCTTCGACTTAGCCATTTTCTCGCCGTCCACGATCAGGTGCTCGGCGTGCAGCCAGACTTCCACGAAAGGATGCCCGGTCGCGCCTTCGCTCTGGGCGATCTCGTTTTCGTGGTGCGGAAAGATGTTGTCCACCGCGCCCGTGTGGATGTCGAAGTGCTCCCCCAGGTATCTCATGCTCATCGCGGAACACTCGATGTGCCAGCCCGGCCTTCCCTCTCCCCACGGGGAGGGCCAGGAAGGCTCGCCCGGCTTGGCCGCTTTCCAAAGGGCGAAGTCCCGTACGTCTTCCTTCTCGTATTCGTCGTCGGCGACGCGGTCGCCGCGCCGCGTCTGGTCGAGGTCGATCCCCGAGAGCTTTCCGTACCCGGGAAACGTCGAAATCCGGAAGTATACCGACGCTTCCGACTCGTAGGTGTGACCCCGTTCCGCCAGCCGCCGGATGAGGTCGACCATCTCGGGGACGTGCTCGGTCGCCCGCGGGTATCGCTCCGCGGGCTCGACGTTCAATCGTTGGATGTCGCGGAAAAACGCATCGGAGTATTTCGCGGTGAAGTCGCCCAGGGGCACGCCGGCCTCCCGCGCGCCGCGGATCGTCTTGTCGTCGACGTCGGTCAGATTCATGACCTGGGTCACCCGGTGGCCGCTCGCCCGGAAGTGACGGCGCAGCACGTCTTCGAAGACGAACGTCCGCAGGTTTCCGATATGGACGACGTTGTATACGGTCGGCCCGCAGGTGTAGAGCCGGACGTGCCCGGGTTCGAGCGGTGCGAAGTCGACGAGCCGGCGCCCGAGCGTGTTTTGGAGCTTCACCACGCCCCTCGGGTGCGGCGCCGCTCGATCTTCTTCCAGGTCAGCTCCCGCTTCAGCCCCCTCAACCGATCGACGAACAGAACGCCGTTCAAATGGTCGGTCTCGTGGCAGAGGGCGCGGGCGAGCAGGCCGCTTCCTTCGATTTCCCGCACCCGGAGGTGCTCGTCGGCGGCCCGTACGACGGCCCGGGCCGGGCGCACGACCTTCTCGGAGACGTCGGGAATCGAGAGGCACCCTTCCTCCTCCTTCTGCTCCCCGGAGGTCGAGAGGATGACCGGGTTCACGAGAACGATGATGGCAGAGGCGTCTTCGCCGACCGAAAGGTCGACGACCGCGACCCGGCGGTTGACTCCGATCTGGGGAGCAGCGAGCCCCACTCCGGGAGCGGCATGGCAGGTATCCACCAGATCCGCGACGAGACGTCCGAGGTCGCCGTCGGGCGAAACGACATCCTCGTTTTCGGCGACGAGGCGCGTGTCACCCCAGCGAACCAGGTCGCGGATCGACATGGGAGCGGAGAGTAGCAGCCCGTTGTGAGACATTCCGCGACTGTCCTCGCCGGTCCAAAAGGTGTCCGCGAAGCGGGACAGCTGCCGCAATGGAGCTTCGAGTAACCGGCCGCAACCTTTTGATTCGACGGCGCTTGTGCCTCGGGCGCCCGCCCGCCTTCGTGGCACGGGCATCGCTCTATCTTTCCCCGGAGGATGCCGATGAGTCCGATCCGGCGAATTTTCCTGGGCGTGGCCACGACGTTGCTGACGGTCGCGACGGGCTTCTCGCAATACGAGCCCTCTTCCCGGGCGACCAATTCGGACCGCTACGCCGACCGCCGCTCCGACGGCCACCGCAACGGCTACTCGTACGTCCGGGAGACGGTCGGCGGCGTGACCGTGCAGTCGAGCTGGAACGGCCGGGTGACGGCCCGGCGCAACATGCCGATTTCCGCCGGAGACGAGATCCTGACATCCGAAGCCGGTCGCGCCGAGGTCGGGCTCGCCGATGGCAACCTCCTCTTCGTCGGCGGTGGAACCCGCGCGCGCTTCTCCTCACTGAACGACCAGCAGGGCGAGAACGACGAGTTCTCGGCGATCGATCTCCGCGACGGCTCGGTCGTCCTCGCGACGACGGGCACGAACGAGGAGTCCGTCCCGCGAATCGACACCGAGGACGTCACGGTCTACCTGTCGGCGAGCTCACGGGTGCGCGTCAACGCCGACCCGCGGCGCGGGACGGCCGTCGTCGTGCGCGCCGGCTCCGCCGAAGTCCGAACGCGCTCGGACAGCTACACGCTGGACGGGGGTCAGTACCTGATGGTGCAGGGAGACGAAACGCCCGACATCTCGCGGGGCGTCTTCTCGCGCGACCGGTTCGACCTCTGGTGCGCCGATCGGCTGGAAGGTCTCTCCTCCGAAACCACTCGTAGCGTCTCGGCTCGTTACGTGGACGACGAATATGCGAGCGACGTCGTTGCTCTCGACGGTTACGGCGACTGGGAATACAACTCCACCTACTCGACGAACGTCTGGGTCCCGCGCGTCGACATCGATTGGACGCCCTACTCCTACGGAAGCTGGTACTACACGCCGATCGGTCTGACGTGGTGGTCGTCGGACCCCTGGGGCTGGTACCCGTTCCACTACGGCAGCTGGTTCTTCGACCTCGGCTTCCACCACTGGTGCTGGGCGCCCTCCTACACGTACTCGCCGGCGTGGGTCTACTGGGCGTACACCCCGAACTATGTCGGCTGGTGCCCCGTCGGGTACTACTCGTTCTACTCCCCCTGGTTCAACAACTACTACCGGTCCTGGGGCTGGACGGGCGGTTACAGCCGGGCACAGAACCTCGTGTTCGCTCTTTCGGGCACGTTCAAGACCGCCAAGGTCGACTTCGGCGGATGGAACTTCGTCGCCGCCCGATCGCTCGCGACGTCGACCGACCGATTGTCCGTTGTCTCCGGATCGCGGATCGCCTCGACCCTGGGCGATCAGATTGCGATTTCGGCCAAGCCGATCGTCGTCGCATCGCGCGGCGACTCCGTGTCCCAGGCGATCCAGCGCTATGTCAAGGAAGCTCCCGCCTTGATCGAGCGCACCCAGTCGAGGGACGCCACCCGCCTCGCACCCGTCCTCGCGCGCGAGAAGACGCTTTCCCCTTCGACCCTGAACGCTCTGCAGGAGCGGGCCGTCGTAACCGGCCGCGGCCGGATCGCGGGACCGGGCTCCGAGGAGCTCGCGTCGCGCGGAACGAGGGTCGAGAGAGGGCGTTCAGTCACGGAGTTTCTCGGCAGCCGCGGCGCCGCTAAAAAGGGCGCAATCGATAGAGGATCCGCATTCGCCCGCGGCCGCAAGGGCGGTGAAGCGGTCGAGCCGAGCAACGACGACGCCTGGCGGGGCCGGGGCCGGGATATCGGCCGCGCACCGGCTCCGGACGTCTCGGGCGTGGGCCGGGAAGACAGGGGTCGCGGACGGCCGGAGATCGCCCCGCGCGACGGGCGAGGGCCAGATCGGTCCGCACCGGCTCCCGCTGCGGAGGATTGGCGGCAGCGCGCCCCCGAGTCGAAGCGCGAAGCGCCGGGGCCTTCCGCCGACCGGCCGTCCCGCGCGCCCTCCGAGGTGGATCGGGGCAAGCCGGGCAAATCGGTCTCGCGCGAGGAAGCGTGGCGCGGTCGGCCCGAATCGCGGTCGGCTGTCCCGGCGCTCGAGTCCCGGGCTCCCACCGCGGGCTGGCGAGCCCGCTCGGATGTTCCGCCCGCCCGCCGGGTGATCGAGGGTGCGGTTCCGAGCCGCCGGTGGCAGGGTGAGACGGACGTTGCCCCGCGCGGCCGCGAAAACGCTCGCGAGCTCGGCTGGCGCGAGCGCGGTCCCGAGAGGGCCGCCCCCGCGCCGCGCGGGTATCACCCCGATGCGCGCGAGTACCGGGCACCTGCGCCCCCGGCGCGCGGGTATCGCGAGCCGCCGCCCGAGTACCGGGCACCCGCGCCTCCGGCACGCGAGTATCGCGAGCCGCCGCGCGAGTACCGGGCACCCGCGCCTCCGGCACGCGAGTATCGCGAGCCGCCGCGCGTCGAGCGGGGGCGAGCGTACTCCGCGCCACCTTCCCGCCCGGCGGCCCCCGAGTCCGGTAACAGGGGACACGGCAAGAATCGCAAGGACTGATCCCGCCTCGAAAGGGGATTTCCTCTTCCTCACACCGCGCCTTCGGGCGCGGTTTTTTTTGGCGACGTCCGATCCAAGCTACTTCATGGGAAACTACAATTCCGATCCGATGAGCAGCCTGCGCCTGTCGACCCTGCTGGGCAGCGCCCTGTTCGTCTTTTACTGCACGGCGGTCGGCGTTTACCTTCTGCTGCGACCGTGGACCGCCGGCGTCGGAGCCGGCGGGTGGACCAGCTCCGGATTTTTTCGAGGGTTCGTTTCGGGTCTCGGGGTCGTTCATCTCTTTGCCGGGGCTTCGGACCTGAGGGTCCTCTCCCGGCAACTGTCGGAGGATGACGTGACGGCCGGCCGACCACCCCGATGAAGTCCCTCTACGTGACCGAACGACGCGCGGTCGGAGACGTGGCCTTTGAGCGGCTCCTCGAGTCTCTCGAAGGCGCATCGGGGCTGACCGTCGAGCTGCGCGAGAAGGGAACACCCGACTCCGAGGCGCTCTCCTGGGCCAGACTCGCGCGCCAAGCGCTCGGACCCGAAGTGGCACTTTTCGTGAACCGGAGGCTCGACCTGGCGCTCGCCGCGGAAGCCGACGGCATTCACCTCCCCGCCGACGGCCTGCCGCCATCCCGCGTGCGGTCCGCTTCGCCGAGGGGGTTCCGGATGGGCATCTCGACGCACTCGGTCGAAGGAGCGGCTCGCGCGATCGGCGAAGGCGCCGACCTCGTTGTGCTCGGACCGATCTTCGAGACCCCCTCCAAGCGCCCTTTCGGGCCGCCGCTCGGACCGGGCGTCCTGGAAGAGCTTCCGCCGCTCGACAGGCACGAGTCGGAGGTGTTCGTGATCGGCGGGATCGACGAATCCCGGCTGGAACGGATCGCGCCGTTTGCCGACCGCCTCTCGGGAATCGCCGGCATCCGGCTCTTCCAGGAGGCTGCCGATCCCCGGTCGATCGTGGAAAGGATCGCGCGTCTGTGAAGACCCTCGACCGGATCAAGCCGATCGGCGAAAGGCTCCCTCTGCTCGTGCGGCGCCTGATCGGTCCATTCGCCCTCGTCGCCACGGTCATCGCGGTCGTGCTGCTCTTGACGGCGCTCCGGATCCCGACCACCAACGCGCGGGGGGATCACGACTACGGCGCTCTGGCGATCGGCATCGCCGTGGCCCTCGTTCTGACGCGGGTCCTCGACTACATCTTCTTCGACGTTGCGTTCCGGCTGCGGCGGAAAACTCCGGCCCCGGCGCTCCTGCGACAGCTCGTCGGCCTCCTCGTCTTCGGTCTCACGGCGGCCATCCTTCTCCATGTGATCCTCCAGGTCGAGCTGACCGGCGTTCTCGCCACGTCGGCCGTCCTGACGGTCGTCATCGGTCTCGCGCTGCAGGACACGCTCGGAAACCTGTTTTCCGGGCTCGCCCTGCACCTCGAGAAGACCGTCCAGGTCGGCGACATGATCCGCTCCGGCGAGGTCTTCGGAACGGTCGAACAGCTCTCGTGGCGGGCGATCAAGTTGCGCACGATGGAAGGCAACGTCCTGCTCATCCCCAACAGCGTCGCCAGCCGGGAGCGCCTGGAGGTCTTCCCGCGGCCGGGGCGCCCCATCGCGAGAACGCTCAAGGTGGATCTCGAGTACGACCTGGCGCCCGCGCGGGCGCGGGAAGTGCTCGAAGCGGCCGGCCGAGACCTTCCCGGCATTGCGGCCTACCCCGAGCCGACCGCCTATTTGAAGGCCTTCGACCAATGGGCGATTGCCTATGAGCTTCGCTACTGGCTGGACGACTATGCGAAGTTCCTCGATCTCGATTCCCAGATTCGCGAACGCGTCTGGTATCGCCTGGAGCGCGAGAGCATCCCGATCGCCTACCCGGTGATCCGGCAGTATCGGTACGACGCCGGGACGCTCGCGCATCCGTCCCGGCGCTCCGAAATCGAGTCGGCGATCTCGAACGTCGACCTTTTCGCGCTCCTCTCCGACGAGGCGCGCTCACGGGTCGCCGACGGCGCGCGCGAGCGCCGCTTTGCCGCGGGGGAGACGGTCGTCCGCGAAGGGGACCGGGGATCCTCGATGTTCGTCGTGGAAACGGGGCGCCTCGGCGTCTCCGCCCACGGGAACGTGGGGCAGAGCCAGCGGCTCGCGGTGCTCGAGCCGGGAGCCGCGTTTGGGGAGATCAGTCTTCTGACGGGCGACCCCCGCACGGCGACCGTCCGCGCCATGACCGAAGCGACCCTGGTCGAGATCGGCAAGGCCACGTTGCTCCCCATCCTCCGGGAAAACCCCTCGATCGTCGGGATGCTCGAGCTGACCATGCAGGAGCGGCGCAAGCGAGCCGCCGACGCTCTCGAGGCCGCGCGCGGGGAGACCGATCGAACGGAAGATCGGACCCCTCTGCGTCAGCGGATCGCACGGTTCTTCGGGCTGAAGTGACGCCATGAAAGTCCTGCTCGGTCTCGACCTGACCGAGGTCGACCGCGTCGCGGGCGTGCTCGAGCGCTGGGGGGACCGATTCGTCCGTCGCATTTTCCGGCCGGGAGAGCTCTCGCGGAGCCGCCGCCATCCGCGCGCGCGCGCGGAGCACGTCGCGGGCCGGTTCGCGGCGAAGGAGGCCGCGATGAAGGCGCTCGGCATCGGCTGGCGCGGTCTCGCTTTTCGGGACGTCGAGGTTGGACGCGATCCGCGCGGGAAACCGACTCTTTCGTTCCACGGGCGCGCCCTCGATCGGTCGCGGGAGCTGCGCGTCGCGAGCACGGAGGTCTCGATCACCCACACGGGAACGATGGCAGCGGCGGTCGTCCTCCTCGTAACGGAGGAGTAGGCCGGGCGGCGCCGACTCCTGCTATCTTTCCGGGCTTCGAACATGGCGACCTCCGGCGACTACAAGGCGACGCTCAACCTCCCGAAGACCGACTTCCCGATGAAGGCGGATCTTCCGCGGCGCGAACCGGAGCGGCTCGCCGCGTGGAAGAAAATGGATCTCGAGGCGGCAGTGCGCGCGGCTTCGGCCGGCCGGCCGCGTTTCATCCTCCACGACGGTCCCCCCTACGCGAACGGGAACATCCATATCGGCACGGCGTTGAACAAGATCCTCAAGGACTTCGTCGTGCGAAGCCGGTCCATGCTCGGCTTCGACGCTCCGTACGTGCCGGGCTGGGACTGCCATGGCCTGCCGATCGAGCGGAAGGTGGACCAGGAGCTTGGAGCGAAGAGGCGCGAGATGTCGGCGCTCGAAGTCCGTCGAGCCTGCCGCGACTACGCCGACCGATACATCTCGATTCAGCGGGAGGAATTTCGACGCCTCGGCGTCGGCGGGCTCTGGGATCGGCCGTACACGACGATGAGCCGGGAATACGAGGCGGAGATCGCACGGGCTTTCGGGGAGTTCTTTCAGAGGAATCTCGTTTACCAGGCTCTGAAATCCGTCCGCTGGTGCTTCGCGGATCGGACGGCTCTCGCGGAGGCAGAGCTCGAGTACGAGGAGCGGACGGACCCGGCGATCGACGTCGCCTTTCCGTTCGAAGGCGGAGAGGTGCTCGATCGCTTCCCGAAGGAGGACCGCTCCCGGGAAATCGAGAGCCTGCCCGTTTTCGCCGCGATCTGGACGACGACGCCGTGGACCATACCGTCGAATCTCGCGATCGCCGTCCATCCGCAGGAGCGCTATCAATTGGTGTCGACGGGAAACCGGCTCTACGTCGTCGCCGAAAAGCTCTCCGCGGAGCTTGCGCGGCGAGTCGGGTGGACGAAATGGAGCGTCCAAGGCGTCGTGCCGGGGTCACGGCTCGTGGGCCTCCGCTACCGACACCCCCTCGGAAGAGAGATGCGGGGCGAGCTGACCCCCGAGGAGGAGGCGCGCTCTTTCCGCGTCGTCGCGGGCGACTACGTCACGATGGAGGCCGGCACCGGGCTCGTCCACACCGCGCCGGGCGCCGGAGAGGACGACTTCCAGACCGGCGTGCGTGAAGGGTTGCCCATCCTGTCTCCCGTCGATGCCGCCGGCCGGTTCACGACGGTACCCAGGTACCACGGTAAGAAGGTAATGGATGCGAACGCGGAGATCGTGAAAGACCTCGAGGCCGCCGGGGCGCTCCTCCACCTCGCGCCTGCGTTCCGGCACGAATACCCGCACTGCTGGCGCTGCAAGAACCCGGTCATCTTTCGAGCGACCGTCCAATGGTTCGTGCGGCTCGACGAACCCTCGGCCGACGTTCGGGCCGGAGCGCTCAAAGCGATCCGGCAGGTGCGGTGGGTACCGGCCTGGGGAGAGTCGCGGATCGCCGGAATGGTCGAGAACCGGCGCGAGTGGGTCATATCCCGACAGCGGCGGTGGGGCTCCCCGATCATGCTTCTCTACGCGATTCGCGGAGACGAGCGGCTCGTCTACCCGTGGAAGGAGTCTGTGGACGAGCAGAAGAAGTTCTTCGAGCACGTCGTCGCGATCTTCCGCCGGGAAGGGGGCGACGCCTGGTACGCGCGGCCCGCGACCGACTTTCTGCCCCCGGGCGCGGATCTCAAGGATTTTCGGCGGGAGGACTTCGTCGCCGAAACCGACATCCTGGATGTCTGGTTCGACTCCGGCGTCTCGCATCTGGCGGTTCTCCGGTCTGGCGAGTGGCCGGAGTTGACGCGCAAGCGCAATGGCCCACCGGCCGATCTCTACGTCGAGGGGCACGACCAGTACCGCGGCTGGTTTCAGTCGTCGCTCCTGACGTCCGTCGTGCTCTACGGCGCTGCACCCTACGGCGGGGTCATCACGCACGGATTCGTCGTAGACGGTTCCGGACGGAAGATGTCGAAATCTCTCGGCAATGTCATCGAGCCACAGAAGATTCTCGACAAGTACGGCGCCGACATCCTGCGGCTCTGGGTGACGAGCCTCGACTACCGCGACGACGACCCGATCTCCGACGAGATCCTCGCGCGCTGCGCGGAGGCGTATCGCAAAATTCGCAACACCGCGCGCTACCTGATCTCCAACCTGTACGACTTCGAGCCCGCCGCCGACGCGGTCGCCTCACGTGACCTCGCGCCCCTCGACCGCTGGGCCCTCCACCAGGCCCGGCGCCTCTCGGCTCGACTCGCCGCGGCGTACCGCGATTACGAGTTTCACCTCGTGTACCATTCCCTCGTCAACTTCTGCGCGACGACGCTCTCCGCCTTCTATCTGGACGTGTTGAAGGACCGTCTGTACGCCTCTCCAGCGGCTTCCCGCGAGCGCCGCTCCGCGCAGACCGCCATGCACCGGATCGGGCGCTCGATTGCGACACTCGCCGCCCCGGTCATGCCGTTTACTTCCGAAGAGATCTGGGAAGCGCTCCCTGGTCGGAAGGAACAATCGGTCCACCTCGCGCGTTTCGAGGCGCTGGATGACCTTCCGGATGAGCCGCTCCCCGAAGAGGCCTGGGATCGCCTGGTGAAGCTGCGTGAGGAGGCGGCCCTTCTGCTCGAAGCGGCGCGGCGGGAGAAGACGATCGGATCCTCGCTCGAGGGCGCGATCGCCCTGACCCAAAACGAGGCCCTCGAGAGCGACCGCGCCGCGACCGGGACGGAAGGTGCCGGTCTCGCCGACCTCTTCATCGTGTCGGAAACGATTCCGGCCGCGGAGCCGGCCGGCGACGGCTGGACCGCCTCCCAGGCCTATCCCGGCCTCTGGCTCAAGTTCGAAAAGGCGCGCGGCCGCCGGTGCGACCGGTGCTGGAAAGTGACGCCCGAGGCGGAGGCGGACGGGATCTGCGCGCGCTGCCGGCGGGCGCTCGAGTCTCTGGCGGCCGAGCCGGCGGGGCTCGCGCGATGAGCCTTTTCCCGCGGTTGAAGGAGAGCGCGGTCTATCGCACCGGGTACTTCCTCGTTTCGCTCGCGGTGTTGCTGATGGACCAGTGGACCAAGGGCGTCGTGATGCGGACGTTCCAGGTCCACGAGTCGCGCGAAGTCGTTTCCGGGCTGTTCGACCTGACCTACGTGCAGAACAGCGGCGCCGCCTTCGGCCTCTTCGCGTCCGTGGACTCCTCCGTAAAGGCAATCGTGCTGAACAGCGTCGCGGTTCTCGTCTTCTTGATCGTCTCCGCGTACGCGCTCCGCTCCTCCCACAAGAGCGTCCGGCTCCAGGTCGGCCTCGCTCTCATTCTGGGCGGCGCGGTGGGCAACCTCCTCGACCGCGTGCGTTTCACGTACGTCGTGGACTTCCTGGATTTCTCGATTTCCGGCCACCACTGGCCGGCTTTCAACCTCGCAGACTCGGCGATCTGCGCGGGAGTCGCCCTTCTCTTTCTCGACATGCTGCAGCGCGAGGACGAAGCGGAGGCCCGCCCCGCTGCCTCGGGATAGCCCCGTGTTTCCCCGGCTCATCCACATCGGCTCGTTCTACCTCCCGACGTACGGCGTCATTCTCGCGATCGCCTACCTGGTCGGGATCTGGATGCTCCGTCGCAAAGCGAGGGCCGAGGGTTTGCCGGAGCAGAAGATCTTCGACTTCTCGCTCTACGTCCTCGCGTCCGCCATCCTGGGGGCGAAGGTCCTCCTCGTGATCGTCGAATGGCGCCACTACATGAGGAGTCCCAGCAACTTCATCGAGGTACTGCGCTCCGGGGGCGTGTTCTACGGCGGTCTGATTGCGGCGACCACGGTCGGCATCTGGTACATGCGGAAGCACCGGCTGCCGGCGTGGAAGATCGCCGACATGGGAGCTCCGTCGATCGCTCTCGGCGAGGCGATCGGGCGCTGGGGCTGCTTCGCAGCGGGCTGCTGCTACGGCAAGCCGACCGACGGGCCCTTCGGTGTGACGTTCCGGGATCCGTTTGCGCACGAGGCCGTCGGAACTCCGTTGAACGTGGCGCTCCATCCGACGCAGATCTACCTGTCGGCAAACGCGTTCGTGATCTTCCTGATCCTTCAGTGGGCGTACCGGCGGCGGACGTTCGACGGCGAGGTCTTCTGGCTGTATGTTCTTCTCTACGCGATCACCCGCGGAATCCTCGAGACTTTCCGGGGCGACTCCGTCCGCGGGTTCCTGATTCCGGGCGTTCTCTCGACGTCGCAGTTCATCGGCCTCCTCGCAGTCGCGGCGTCCGTTGGAATGCTGATCTACCTTTCTCGACGGCGCCGCGCCGCCGCTTGAGTTGATCCGCCGCTTTCGGGTCGGCGTCCCGTCCGAAGGCACCCGTCTCGACCTCTTCCTCGCATCGGCCTGCTCCGATCTTTCGCGCTCGCGGATTCAGAAGCTGATCGAGGAGGGAGCGGTCCGGCTTTCCGGATCTTCCGTCCGGCGCTCCCACGTCGTCCGGGCCGGCGACGAGATCGAGGTGGAGGTCCCGGAGCCCCGCCCGACCGCGATCGAGCCGGAAGAGATCTCGCTGTCGATCCTCTACGAGGACGAGCACATCCTGGCGGTCGACAAGCCGCCGGGTCTCGTCGTTCACCCCTCTCCCGGGCACGACTCCGGTACCCTCGTGAACGCTCTCCTCCACCACGTGCGCGATCTGTCGGGCATCGGTGGAGAGCTCCGACCGGGAATCGTCCACCGGCTCGATAGAGACACGACGGGCGTCCTCCTCATCGCGAAGACGGACCGCGCGCACGCGTCGCTCTCGAGGCAGATGAAGAAGCGCGCGCTGCGCAAGGAGTACCTCGCCCTGGTCGGCGGATTCCCCCGCGTTCGCAAGGGCGAGATCTCTCTCCCGGTCGGCCGCGACCCTCGCGACCGCAAGAAGATGCGGGCTTTTCGAAACACGGAAACGCCTCCGCCCGGCGCGCGCGAGGCGCGCACGCTGTACGAGATCGAGCGGGAGTGGCCCGATCTCGGGATCGCGCTCCTGCGTTGCCGGCTCGTCACCGGCCGGACGCACCAGATCCGCGTGCACCTGGCGGCGACCGGCCTCCCGGTCGTCGGTGATCCCGTTTACGGCCGGCCGCGCTTCGACCGGGTCCGGGACGCGGAGCTTCGACGAACGCTCGCGGCCTTTCCGAGGCAGGCCCTCCACGCCGAACGGATCGGTCTGCGACATCCCGCGACGAACGAAGAGATGGAGATCGTGGCTCCCCTGCCCGGAGACTTTGGCCGGCTCCTCGGGGCACTCGACGCAACCCGAGGTGCCGGCCGAAAACCTCTCTAGCCCTCCGACCGGTATCCGCTCCGGCTGTTACCGGTCGTCGCCATCGCGTCCTTCCGACGCCGGCACCGAGGGGCTGACGCGCACCTGGAATCCGGTCAGGACCCAGCCCCGCTGGCTCGGCGCGAACCGGGGGGCGAGCAGCGAGTCGTTGATCTCGCGGGTGATCGCGACGCGGTTGAACGCCGTGGCCGGAATGAACAGCCGCGTGTTGTCGGCAAACCCGTCCGACCCCTCGTCGACGTCTCCTTCCGCCGCGGAAATGACCCCGTCCCCGTTCTGGTCGACCCGGGCGACTTCTGCCGTATAGGCTTTGAACAAGCGTTGGGTCAGATTCTTCATCCCTGGCTCGAACGAAACAGGGCGCGCATAGACGTCCAGAAAAACCTCGTTTGCCAGCCCGCTCGGGATGAACCGCTGACGGAATTCGCGCTGGGAGTCGATCTCGGCATCGAAAAGATCGGGGTCACGCGGCCGATTGGGGTTGTCCCCGTAAACCGAGGCCTTGTTCTTCTTGCCTTCCGGACCCGAGCCCGGAACGATGGAAGGACAAAGCGAGTCCGACCCCCCGCCCAGGTTGGGGAACCCGCCTCCGGTGAAGGGCAGCTCGTACAGAGGGTGAACCCAGTTGGTCGTGTAGTTGAACTCCCAGTAGGAGTGAACGTCGGTCTGCTGCATCGCGTTATACGCACCGAGACTCAACTGAACCGGGACGACGTTCGACTGCCTGTCCGGGAAGTGATCGGTGTCGCTGGGAAAGTGGACCGCGAGACCGTCCACCGTGAAGATGTTACCCGGGACGTTATTGCCTGCGCCCATGGCCCTCAGTTGGGCCGCATCGGCCGCCGTGATCGTGCCGAACTGGGCGTGGCCGTCGGGGCGGGGCCGGGCAACGGTCGGGACGACCACGTCGTGGATCATCCATCCCTCGTACCACCCGCTCTCGTTGTTGATGACGAAGAGTCCCGAGATATCGGTGAACATGTCGATGAATGCCCGCACGTCGCCGGGGTCGGTGGGCAAGCCCGGCTTTGGTTCGAGCACCACGCGGATGGCGCCGATCGTGGGGAGGCCACAGTTGGAGCCCGTGGCGGTGAGCATGGCGGTGTCGTTGACGCCCGGGATTCTGGTGGTGAAGACGTTCGGCTCGAATCCGTGCGTGTCCAGCAGGTAGTACTGAAAAAATTGGCTCGGGCTATCCGCCTCCGCGTACACCTGCATTGGAAGATAGGTATGCGGCCGCCCCCCGATTCGAACGAGCAGGTTCTTCAGGTCGAGCGGAAGCGAAGCAATGTCGCCGCGGCTGGCGACGGTCGCCTCATCCTGCGCGGCAAGCGGGTTCGCGTGGCACGGCGCGGGCGGCTGCTCTGCAGTGACTCGATCGCTTCCGAGCAGCAGTGAGAGGGCTATCGCCCCGAGCAGGAACAAGGCCTTCACGGGAATGTGCTGAGCGTTTCTCGATGCATACAGAACGTCGATTCGTTTCATGTGCTGACCTCCGTGGAAAAGCAGCGCGGCAACCAGCGCCGTTCTGCTGAAACCGACCGCACGCTAGTCCGCGGAGATCGCGCGCGGGAGTTGTTAATCGCCTTCTTATCGTTAACGTTGTGTGAGTGAGGCCCGCAACGCCCTTGCAAGCCGTGCGATCGCCTCGCGTTCTTTAGCTTCGATTAATGAGCTGCGGGAAAACCGTCGGAGTCCGACGAGTGTGAGAGATCAGCGAGCGGATCGTCGGAAGACGGTGACCGGCTTTCCGTCATCGCGATGAAAGGTTCCGTCTTCACGCAGGCCGACTCGGGCCAGAGCATCTCGGCTCGACAAATCGAGGTCGGTCGAGTAGAACGCCGCGGCATCGACGCCGTCGACGGCCTCCATCACCACGGAGGGGTCGAGCGGCCGCGACGGAGGAACGTCCCGGATCCGCGCGCGCGGCAGGTACAGGCGCTCCCCGTAGGCCCACGCCTGCTCGAGCGCGACCAGGCGCGGCGGTGGATTCCTCTGCGCGAGCGATCGCGCCGCCGCGACGGCCGGCTGCGATTTCCCGCGCAGCAGCAGGACGCTCGCGACCCCGCCGTAGAACGCAGCCAGCGCGAGGGCGACCGCGGCGATCCGGGGCACTCGCGACCGCAGGCGGTCCCAGCCGAGCGCCGCGGCGATCGCTATGAAGGGAATCGCCGCCTGGAGGTAGCGGTACTGCTTATAGCGGAAGAGCGAGAGGAGCACGACGATCGCGCCGATCATCCCGGCCGGCAGTCGCAACCGGCGATCCCGGACGGCGAGAACGATCAAACTGAGGTGGACCGGGCTCGTCCATCGGAGAACGTTCTTCGCGTAGTGGTACCAGGGTTTGTCGCCCGTCGCCGACGGCGGCGGAGAGCCCGAGTGCATGATCCGCACGAACTCGGAGAAGCTCGCGAAAGGCCTTCCCCAGGTCCACGCGTCGAAAACACCGAGCAGGACGATCGCGCCGGCCGCGAAACCGGCGGCGATGGCGCCGATCCGGCGCGCGTCCCGCGACCGGATCCACGCGAACGCCAGGAGCGGAACGAGGAGAACACCCTCGCTGAACCGGACGGCGCACGCGGTCGCGACCAGGAAGCCGGCGAGGGCGCCGCACGAAGCGGGCCGCCGTCTCGCCGTTGCGAGAAGAATCGCCGCGAGAAAGAGCGCGGTCGAGATGGGCCGCGGATATGGCGTGCCGCCGTACGCCCATGGCAGCCAGTGGACGGCGTAGAGGAGCGCCGCAGCGAGCGCGACGGTCTCCGACGATCCGAACGAGCGGGCCACCGCGAACACGAGCGCGATCGCGGCCGTCGAGAAGAGCGCGGTCGGGACCGCCGCGAGGAAGGTCGCGAGATGCGGCGAAACGGGTCCGAGCCGGGCGGCGGCCCGCAGGATCGGCGCGACGAGGACGACCGGGTGGAAGAGGTTCCGCAGCGACCAGGGCGCGTACTCGAAGCCGGTCGCGCGGGCGAGCGCGGTCTCGACGACCTCGAGGTCGTCTCCGGTTGCGAAGCCGTCGAAGCGCCAGGCGAACGCCAGCTTCGTCGCGAGGGACAGGGCCGCGAGCCCCGCCAGAAGCGCTGCCGCCCGGTGTCGGGTCAGGTCTCCACTTGCCACATGCGGGGTCAGGTCTCCACTTGCCACTTCGCTTCACGAAGATGGCAAGAACAGCTCGTGTCGTTCATAAGGTCGGCGATCCGTGAAGACCTGACCCCACTATGATTTTTTTTTCGAAACGACGACGACCGGGGGGATCTCCTCCTTGCGCACGAGCGCGTTGAAGTCCGCCAGGTCCTTGCCGAATACTCCGTCGAGCTCCGCCAGGATCGAGGCGAGCTTGCCCGAGATCTCCTTGTAGTAGGTCCAGGAGGAGTCCGTCGGCTTCGAATCCGCCGAGGCGACTGCAACCGCGATCCCGATCAGCTGGTGGTCGAGCGCCGGCGGAAAGTTCAGCACGTCCTGGCTCGACTTCAGCTCCGGGTTGACGAGCTTCTTCTCGATCGAGGTCAGCTTCTCGGAGAGAGCCTTCCCCTTCTCTTTGAGTGCCGTTCCCTTCCCGAGCTTCTCCGCGCGGTCGCCGATCGCCTGAACCTGTGCCTTCGCGTCGCGGATCCTCGCGACGGCGTCATGGGCTTCCTCGATCCGGTCGCGGACGTCGGAAAGCAGCCGGAACTGGCTCTTCAGGTCTTGGTCGGTCGCGGACACGTCGGGATGGCGGCGCACTTCGACCGGCTCCGTGAGCGTCTCTCCCGCGTACTTCAATCGAACCTTGTAGGTGCCGGGCGCGACGCGGGGACCCTGGCGCGTTCCCCAGACGACGGCCTTCGGAATGAGCGCGGGCTTCAAGATCCGCATGTCCCAGGTCAGCCGGTTCAAGCCCGCTTTGGCCTCGATCGGCTTGTCGGCGGTCTCGTCTTGGGCCTCGCCGGCCGCCTCGTCCTTGTCCTTCTCCTTCTTTTCGGTCGTGTAGGTGCGGATGACCTTTTCGCCGTCGAGGAACTCGATCGTGAGCGGCTCCTTCTCGGCGGGTTTCTCCTTGAGCCAGTAGGAAAGCGCAACGCCGCCCGGCGGGTTCTTGCCGAGCGCGCCCGCCGGCCCCTCGTCGTCGGAGTCCGATTCCCCCATGCGAACCGTCGGGCGCGGGCGGAAAAGGTGGACGCGCTCACGCGCGATCTCCGGCCGGAATTCGTGGAGCGGGGTCAGGTCGTCGAGAATCCAGAAGGAGCGACCCTGCGTCGCGACGACGAGATCCTTCTCCTTGGTCGTCAGATCGGTAATCGGCACGATCGGCAAGTTCAACTGGAAGGGCTGCCACTTCTCGCCGCCGTTGAACGAAACGTAGAGGCCGGTCTCCGTGCCGGCGAAGAGGAGGCCTCGCCGCGAACGGTCTTCCCGCACGACCCGCGTGAAAGCGCCGGTGGGGATCCCGCCGTCGATCTTCGTCCAGGTCTTGCCGTAGTCCCCCGTCTTGTAGAGGTACGGGCGGAAGTCGTCGAACTTGTACATCGTGGCCGCTACGTAGGCGGTCGCCTTGTCGTGGGGAGAGACTTCGATCGAGTTGATCTGGATCCACTCCGGGATCCCCTTCGGGGTCACGTTCTGCCAGTTCTTGCCGCCGTCGCGCGTCACGTGCACGAGGCCGTCGTCGGTTCCCGCCCAGATCGTCCCGGGCTCGTGCGGTGACTCGACGACCGTGAAGATCACGTCGTAGACCTCGACTCCGGTGTTGTCGCGGGTGATCGGACCGCCGGAGTAGTCCTGCTTCGACTTGTCGTTGCGCGTCAGATCCGGGCTGACCTCCTGCCACGACTGCCCGTCGTCCCGGCTTCGGAGGAGCACCTGCGCCGCGTGGTAGAGGGTGTTCGGGTCGTGAGGCGAGATCACGATCGGCGCGTTCCACTGGATGCGGTACTTGAGATCCTTCGGAGCCTGTCCGATCGCCATCTGCGGCCACGCCATCACCTGCCGGGTCTCTCCGGTCTTGTGGTCGTATCGAGTAATCGAGCCGCCGTAGCAGCCGGCGAAGACGACGTCCGGGTTTTTGGGCTTCGGGGCGATCCAGCCGCTCTCGCATCCCCCGACCGGGTACCAATCCGTGACGTCGATCCCGGATCCCCGGCTGCGCGAGGCAATCGCGACCGTCGTGTTGTCCTGCTGCGCTCCGTAGACCCAGTAGGGGAAGCGATCGTCGGTGACGACCCGATAGAACTGCGCGGTCGGCTGGTTCATGATCGAGGACCACGTCCGCCCCCCGTTGAAGGAGACATTCGCCCCCCCGTCGTTCGATTCGATCATCCGCAAGGGGTCGTCCGGGTCGATCCAGAGATCGTGGTTGTCTCCGTGCGGGACCCGGATGGGGTTGAAGGTCTTTCCGCCATCGTTCGAGCGGTAGAAGCCGGTGTTCAGAACATAGACGGACTCGGGGTTCTTGGGGTCGGCGTAAATGCGGCTGTAGTACCAGGCGCGCTGTCGGAGCTTGTTTTCCGTGTTGACGCGGGTCCATTTCTCGCCCCCGTCGTCGGACCGATAAACGCCTCCCTTGTCTTTCGACTCGATGATGGCCCAGACGCGGTCCGGCCGCGCCGCGGAGATCGTGACACCGATGATTCCGACGACCCCCTCGGGCAGTCCTTCCGTGAGCTTTTTCCAGCTGTCGCCGCCGTCCGTCGAACGATAAAGCCCGCCCTCCGTCCCTCCCGAGATGAGCGCCCAAGGCTTCCGGTAGGCCTGCCACATCCCGGCGTAGAGGATTCTCGGGTTCGTCGGGTCCATGGCGAGGTCGCAGGCGCCGGTCTTCTCGCTGACGGAGAGGACCCGCTCCCACGTCTTGCCGCCGTCTTTCGATCGATAAATCCCCCGCTCCGGGTTCGAAGCCCACACGTGCCCCTGAGCGGCGGCGTAAACGAGGTCGGGGTTCTTCGGATGCACCCGGACCCGGGAGATCTGGTAGGTCTTTTCGAGTCCGACGTTCCTCCACGTCTTCCCGGCATCGGTCGACTTGTACACGCCGTTTCCGTGCGAGACGTTTCCGCGGATCGCGGCCTCTCCCATCCCCGCGTAGACCACGTTCGGGTCGGACTCCGCGATTCCGATCGCGCCGACCGAGCCGGTCTTGAAGTCTTTGTCGGACATCGGCTGCCAGTTCGAGCCGCCGTCCAAGGTTTTCCAGACGCCTCCCCCGGCACCGCCGAAGTAATAGACGAGCGGCTGACCACGGACCCCCGCGACCGCGTCGACGCGGCCGCCCCGGTAGGGGCCGATGTTCCGGAATTCGAGTCCTTCGTACAGCTTCGCGAGAGAGCCCTCGGCCGGCTTCTCCGGCGCAGTCTTCTTGACGGCGCCGTTGGAAGCGCCCCGGATCGTGGCGAGCAGGACGGCGCATATGCCCAGATTCAGAAAAATCTTTTTCAAGAGGGCCTCCCGAAGGGCGGGTATTTTATTCGGTGCGAGGCCGGAAGGCTTCTGACTCTCTCCTCCCGACCGCGCGGCGTCAGCGATGCGTCGAGATCAAGGTCCTCGCGCGGTCGGGCGTCAGAGTCTCAACTTCCCTGGGGGAGGGAGAAGTCGCTGTCCCGCGACGAGACGGCGGTCGAAGGAACCGCGGCACCGGGTTGGCGCGAGTAAGCTTCGACGGCAGCGCTCAAGATCTCGACCGAAGCGCGCAGATCCTCTTCCTTCAGGACGTAAGCGATCCGCACCTGGTTCGCGCCGAGACCGGGCGTCGCGTAGAAGCCGCGCGCCGGCGCGATCATCACGGTCGAACCGTCGAGCTGGAAATCGGTCAGGAGCCAACTCGCGAAGTCATCGCCGTCGGCGATCGGCAGGCGCGCGACGAAGTAGAACGCGCCCTCCGGCTTCGGCAGGAAGACGCCGGGGATCTGCCGTAGACCCGCGTCGAGAACGTCGCGGCGGCGCTGATATTCGGCGACGACTCCCGACATATATCCCGGTGGAAGGTCGAGCGCCCCGACCGCCACGAACTGCGCGAGCCCTGGCGGCGAGAGGCGCCCCTGGGCCATCCGCAGGCACGCCCGGTGGACGTCGCGGTTTCGCGTGGCGAGGCAGCCCAGGCGGATCCCGCAGGCGCTGTATCGCTTCGAGAGACTGTCTACCAGGACAACCGAGTCTTCGCACCCCCCGAGCGCGAGCGCGCTGACGGTGCGCCGCCCGTCGTAGACGAACTCGCGGTAGACCTCGTCGGCGATCAGAAAAATTCCGCGGTCGCGGCAGAACCCGGCGACCGCTTCGAGCTCCTCGGGCGAGTACACCGTGCCCGTCGGGTTGTTCGGGTTGCAGAGGAGAACGATCTTGGTTCGCGGGGTCACGGCGCGCTCCCAGGCCTCGCGCGGCGGCAGATGGAATCCGTTCTCGACCCGGCTCGTGAGCGGTACGAGTGTCACGCCGGCCATCGCGGCGAACGCCGAATAGTTCGTGTAGAAGGGCTCGACCACGAGGGCCTCGTCGCCGGGGTCCGCGCACGCCAGGAAGGCAAAGAGGATCGCTTCGCTCCCGCCCGTGGTCGCGATGAGCTCGTCCGCGGTCACAGAGAGGCCGAGCCGCCGGTAGTACTCGACTAAGAAACCCAGGTACTCGGGCGTCCCGCCGGACGGCGAATAGGCGATGACCCGTTCCGGGTATCGCGACAGCCGGTCCCGGATCGCGGCGGGAGTCTCCAGGTCCGGCTGCCCGATGTTCAGGTGATGGACGTGGATCCCACGCCGCTTCGCGTCGTCCGCGAGCGGCATGAGCCGGCGGATGGGCGAGGCCGGCACCCGCCCGCCGCGCGCGGAGCCGCGAAGAGGTGCGATTTCCGTCCGCGACGACACGTCAGTCGGCGATCTCGTGCGTATCGATCTGCGCCCTCTGCAGCCGGCCGGAGAAGTCCACGTAGATGGACTTCCACTCGGTGAAGACGTCCAGGCCCGCGATCCCCGCCTCCCGGTGGCCGTTCCCGGTGTTCTTCACGCCGCCGAACGGGAGGTGGACCTCCGCCCCGATGGTCGAGGAGTTGACGTAGAAGATCCCGGTCTCGAAGTCGCGCATCGCCCGGAACGCCCGTTCGACGTCGCGGGTATAAACGGATCCGGAAAGCCCGTATTCGACGGAGTTCGCGATCCGGACTCCCTCTTCGAACGACGTGACCGGGATGACGGTCGTGACCGGACCGAAGATCTCTTCGCGCGAGATCCGCATGTCAGGCGTCGCCTCTGCAAAGACCGTCGGCTCGAAGAACCAGCCGCGCGAGAAGTCCCCGTCGGTGAGTTTCTCGCCGCCGCAGACCAGCTGCGCGCCTTCGTCCTTCCCGATTTCGACGTAGCGGGCGACCGTCTCCCGCTGGCGCTCGGAGACGCACGGACCCATTTGCGTGCCGGGTTCGAGTCCGTTCCCGACGCGAAGCGAGCGCACCCTCGCGACGAGCTTGTCGACGAACTCGCCGACGACTTCCTCGTGGACGAGAAGCCGGGACGCCGCGGTGCAGCGTTGCCCGGTCGTCCCGAAGGCGCCCCAGACCGCGCCTTCGACCGCGAGGTCGACGTCGGCGTCCTCGAGCACGAGGATCGCGTTCTTTCCACCCATCTCGAGGTGAAGTCGCTTGAAGGTCGGCGCACAGGCTACGGAGATCCGCCGGCCGACTTCGGTCGAGCCGGTGAAGGACACCACGCGGACGTCGGGATGGGTGACGAGCGGATCTCCGACCTCGCCTCCCGAGCCGATGACCACGTTGAACACCCCCGCCGGCAGCCCCGCCTCCTCGAAAACCCGCGCGAGCGCCACGACCGATGCGGGCGTGTCACTCGCGGGCTTGATCACGATGGTGTTCCCGGCGATGAGCGCCGCCATCGATTTCCACGCGGGGATCGCCATCGGGAAGTTCCACGGCGTGACGAGGGCGCAGACGCCCAGCGGCTGCCGAATGCACATCGCGAACTTGTTCGGCAGCTCCGAAGGCGTGGTGAAACCGAAGAGGCGGCGGCCCTCGCCCGCCGCGAGGTAGGCCATATCGATCGCTTCCTGCACGTCGCCGCGCGTCTCGGCGAGGACCTTTCCCATCTCGCGGGTCATCAGCCGCGCGAGCTCTTCCTTGTCGCGTTTCAGGATCTCGCCGGCGGCATAGAGAATCTCCGCGCGCCGGGGAGCGGGCGTGTCGCGCCATCCCGTGTACGCCTTTCGGGCGGCGCCAACTGCCGCAAGGACGTCCTCGCGCCCGCTCTCGGGGAAGATCCCGACGAGGTCGTCCTGATCCGCCGGGTTGCGGTTCTCGAACGTCTTCCCGGAGGAAGACGTCATCCACTCGCCGCCGATGAAGTTGCCTTGCAAGCCGACGGCGGCGAGCTCCGTCGTCATCCGCCGGTGCCCGGGGGGGACGGACGCCTCGCGGTCTCCTCCGGTTTGGGTGGAGCGACCTCCGGCCGGGTCGGAACGATCGGCCGCTTCGCCACTTCCTCGGCCTTCTGCGGAGAGAGCGGGCGCGTCGCCGCGTCGTTCGGCATCACGACCCGACCCTGGATCTGAGCGCCCTCGGCCATGACGATGCGCGGCGAATGGACGTTGCCCTGGACGCGGCCGGACGGCAGGAGCTCGGCCCTCTCGGATGCCATGACCTGCCCGTGGACCCGGCCGCCGATGATGACCCATTTTGCCTGCACGTCGCCTTCGACTTCCGCCCCGGGGGAAACGACGACCTTGCGGTCGACCCGGATCTTTCCTTCGAGGCGGCCATTGACGAGGACGTCCTCGTCCCCGGAAAGGTCGCCGACGATCTTCACGCGGGAACCGATGACGGTCGCCGCGGAGGACGAGGTCGCGGTCGAGGCGACCGGGGAAGGGACCGAAACGCGTTCGGGCGGGGCGGGAGACGGGGACGGGGAGTGGGAAGGTGAAGGCGCGGGTGTATCGGGTTTACCAAAGAAGGCCAAGGGGTACCTCCGAAAGTTCGCAGTATAAGCCTCTCGAGGGCCTTACGGGATACCTAGACCCGGTCAGAAGAAAGGGTTCGGGCGATCGGACGGAGTGGAGCGGGCAACGGGGCTCGAACCCGCGACATCCAGCTTGGGAAGCTGACGCTCTACCAGCTGAGCTATGCCCGCGCGATCGCGCGAAATATAGCGGAACCGGGGCGGCGAGGCAATTTGTCGACCCGACGGGTCAGAGCGAGACCGACGCAGTCGCGACCCGGAGCAGCCGGAACTTCGAGGAGAGCCGAGGCAGCCGGATCTTGGCGAAGAGATGTCCGTTGACAAAGAGGACCGGAATCGAATCGCCATAGCGGAGTGCGAGCTCTGCGTCGGAATCGACGTCGACGACGTTCCATTCGTGCGGCCGGTCCGCGAGAAGCGCATCGACTTCCCGCCGCATCTCGTCGCAAAGGAGGCAGCCCGGCCGGGACAAGAGCGTCAGCCGGATCACGCCGACTCCGGCGGCGGCTCATGCGAACGCGCCACGCGAAGGACGTAATCAAATCCCGAGAGGATGGTTGCCGTCGCCGCCGCTCCGAACGCGAGGAGAAGGAGGGGGCGGGGCCAGTTCCAGACGTTCGCGCAGAGCACGAAGAGAACCGTCACGATCAGCGTGACCGTCGCGACTTTGCCGAGCCAGGTCGGCGGAAAACGCCGTTTGTTCGAGCTCAAGATCAGGAGCAGCGCGACGAGAAGGAGGAGAACGTCCCGGGAAATCACGAGTACGGCCAGCCAGACCGGCATCTTGACCGTCGCCGGGTACGACGGGACGGCGAGAAACAGGTAGGAGCTCATCAACAGGAGTTTGTCCGCGATCGGATCCAGGTACGCACCGAGAGCCGAATTCATCTGAAGCCGCCGAGCGAGATAACCGTCCACTCCGTCGGAGATTCCCGCCGCGACGAAAAGGGTGAGGGCGATGCCGAATCGACCTTCCGCGATCGAAAGCAGAAAAAACGGGAGCGCCGCGAGGCGGACGAGCGTGATGAAGTTGGGAAGCGTCCAGAGACCCTTCACCGGCGGCGGGGGCCCTCCCCCTTGCCCGTCGGCCGGGCCGAAGGCATCTTGACCTCGCCGGCCGATTTATGCGTTCCCGACGGGGTCGTCCGCAGCGGCTCGTCGCGGATCCACACGGTCGAGCCGCGCATCCGGATCAGGCCGCGCTCCGCGAACTGACGAAGCAACCTCGTCACGGTTTCGCGAGAAGCGCCGATCGAGTTCGCGATGACCTGGTGCGTCGGCCGCGAGACGGTGTACCACCCGTCCTCTCCGGGTGCGCCCGAGTCGACGGCGAGACGAAGAAGGTAGCGGGCGAGACGGCCGCCGACGTCGAGGAGCACGAGCGATTCGATCATGTCGTTGGCCCGGCGCAGGCGACCGGAGAGAGTCGAAAGAATCCTCCGCGCAATCGTGAAGTCGTCGGCCAGGACGTCGAGAAAATCCTTGCGCCGCAGCACGACGAGCTCCGAGGGGACGAGGGCCGACACCGAAGCGCTGCGAGTCTCGTTGTCGAAGAGCGCCATCTCTCCGAAGAAGTCTCCCGTTTTCAGGTGCGTGAGCACGACTTCCCGGCCATGTTCCGAGTCGACGAAAACCTTCACCTGACCCCGGACGATCACGAAAAAAAGATCTCCAGGCTCGTCCTCCCGGAGGATGGCCTCCCCCGCGGCATAGGGGCGAGTCGACGCCACCCGCGAAAGAGCGTCGAGGTGAGGCGGGTCGAGCTCGGAGAAAATCGCGACCTTCGCAAAGAGGGCGGAATCGATCATTCGGCTCCTTCCTTTCCCGTCGCGAGAACCCGCACGCGATCGAGACCGCGCGTGAACTCCCGTCCGCCAATCCAGGTTCCCTCCGCGTCTCCGACGAGACCGCACCCGGCTGCCGCTCGGATTGCCTCGACACCGGACCGCCCCGACTCCGGAGAGCCTTCGAGGCAGCGCGGTTTCGAGCCGGGACTCACGATTCGAAGGAGCCGCAGCAACATTCTCGCTCCGGTCCGGCGGGTCAGTCCGGCGTCGGGACGCGCCCGATGGGTCTCGCGGTCGACGTCGAGCAGGCCGAGCGAGACGGCCCGCAGGATGGCCCGGCTGTCACGGCGCGACACGGCGTCGCTCGCGATCGCGCTCGAGCCCACCTTCGCCTCCCGGATCTCCGGGAACATCCACCAGACGAGGGAGGCCGCTCCCGCCCGCGTCAGCCTCTCCGATTGCGCCGCCTCCCGTTCGGCGAGAGGCCAGTTCGACACTCGAAAAGCGAGGCGTGCCTGCGCGGCGCGCTCCCGGTAGCGTGGCTCACGACGGGCGAGCGAATCGAGAACCGACACCGCGAGCGCCGGGTCTTCCTCGAGAGCAAGATCCGCGACTTTCTCTTGGACGGCGATGTTCTTCGGGTCGAGCCTGTAGGCCTCGCGGTACCTTTCGAAGGCCTTTTCGCGCTGACCCGCGGCGAGCTCGATGTCGCCGGCCAGCGCGTGCAGGTTCGCTTCGCCCGGATCGAGCTCGATCGCCCGGCCGATCCTCCCGCGGGCGTCGGAATAATTCTGACTCTTCGCCCCGGAGGATGCGGAGTGCACGAGCGATTCCACGGCCTCCCCCTTCAATTCGTCCGCGCGCTCCCGGATGTGCGAGCGGCCGTCCGACCGCGCTGCGGCACGCGCATAGAGCTCGTGCGCCTCGAAGATCTGCCCGGCACGCGCCCGGGCCTCTCCGCAGGCGACGAGAAGCGGCGTCGTCAGGGGGCCCCCGGCAAGCGCCTCCCGGCAGCCCGCGAGCGCCTCCTCAATCCTGCCGAGCAGGACCCGGCTCTCGATCAGTCCGATCTCGGCCGCGAGGTAGGGACGCCCGCCGCGCGAGCGGAGAAACTCTCGCTCGGCGGACGCGGGGTCGCCGCCGGAGAGCGCAATCCAGCCGGATTCCACTCCTTCGGGGAAGGGCCCCGCGAGCTCCTCCCGCGGGTCGAGCGGGAACTTCTCGCTTCGCCGGGTGACGCGGCCCGGGGGTGAGCTCGCGCAGGAGACTGCCAGGAGGAGCGGGATGACCGCGAGAAGCGGCGCGACGACTTCCCGGCGAGCGCGCGTGGGAAGCGAAAGCCTGGAGAGCACCGATCGCAGAGGAGGTCCGGAGGCCGACGCCGACGCCGGTCTCCGGGAGATCTTCACGAGGTCGGGGGGAGAGTCTCCGCCCGAATCGACGCGATCGCGTGCTTGTAGATCATCTCTTCGTGGCCTTCGACCTCGAGGACGAGTGCGAACTTGTCGAACCGCCGCAGCCGACCCATGCGCTCCTCTCCCGACGTGAGCCGAACCGTGATCTCCGTGTTGTCCTTCCGAAGGTTGTAGAAGAAGGAGTCCTGGACGTTGATCGGAGCCTTGTTCATCCGCTTTTCTCCGTCTGGCCGTGGCGGCCGAGCAGCTGGAGGATTTTCGGGACGGCGTCCCCAGGTGTCAGCCGGATCGCGTCCCGGTCGCGCGCGAGCCACGTCATCTGGCGCTTGGCGAGGCGTCTCGTGGCGACCGCGATCTCCCGTTCCGTCTCCTCCCTTCCCGCGCGTCCCGAGACCCAGCCGGCCACCTCGCGATATCCGATGGCGCCAAATGCGTTTGCTTCGATGGGAAGTCCGCCTCGCACCAGCTGCCGGACTTCGCCATCCCAACCCGCATCCAGCATTTGGCGGACTCGATTTTCGATCTTAGCATAGAGGTCGCGACGCGAAGGTTCGATAACGACCTTGATCACGTGCCACGGCGCGCTCCACCGGTCGTCGTCCCGGGACACGCGATCGGACGTACGCTCCCCCGTCGTCAGCACGATCTCCAGAGCCCGAAGCGTGTAGCGTAGATTCCGGACGGAAATGCGCGAAGCGGCGACCGGATCGTTCCTTTCGAGGAGGCGGTGCACCGCTTCCGCTCCACGCGCGTCCGCCCAGGAAGCCAGAGATTCCCGCAGGCCCAAATCCCTCGCTTCGCCGGGCGGCAGCCCATCGAGCAGAGCCGACACGTAGAAGCCGCTTCCGCCGCAGACGATCGGAAGACGGCCGCGGGAGACGATCTCGCCGATCGCGCGGCGCGCTTCCGCGGCCCAGCGGCCGGCGGAAAACACCTCCCGGGGATCTGCGACGTCGATCAGGTGGTAGGGGATCTCCGCGCGCCGCTCGCCGGAAGGCTTCGCCGTCCCGACGTCGAAGCCGCGATAGACCGCGAAGGCGTCGGCCGAGACGATCTCCCCCGATCGACGGCGGGCGATCTCCTCGGCAATACCGGTCTTTCCGGCCGCGGTCGGACCCAGGATGACGAGAAGGGTCAGACGCTCTTTCGCCTCGGGGCTCACTCGAGGCCCCTCCATTCCACGTGGGTGCCGCCGGCCGTGAGATCGATGCGGACGTCGGAGAGCCGGTCGGTCCGGAACACCGGAACGCGGAACGCCGCGAGCGTCGAGAGCGTCTCGTGGGCGGGATGGCCGAAACGATTCTCCCGTCCACACGAAAGAAGCGCCAGCCGCGGCCGCAGGAGAGCGATGAAGCGGGGCGAGGTCGACGTGCGGCTGCCGTGGTGACCGACCTTCAAGAGGTCCGCGGGAACGATCTGGTTCCGGTCGATCAGTGCCTGCTCGGTCGGCGCCCCGGCGTCGCCGGTTAAGAGAACGCGCTTTCCATCCCGCTCGAACAGCGCGACGACCGACTGGTTGTTGACCGAGTCGACTTTGCGCCCCGCGCCGCCCGAGTGGAGCACCGTCAACCGGGCGCCGCGCCATGAGACGGTCCGGCCGGCGGAAAGGACTTCGACAGGCACACCGGCCGCGCGCGCATCCACGCGGAGCCGCGCGAAGAGGTCGGACTCGTCGTCGCCAGCGGACAGCCACAGCTTTTCCACCGGCAGCTCCCCGAGCACGGAGAAGAGGCCCAGGGCGTGGTCGGGATGCGGGTGCGTCGCGAGCACGGCGTCCAAGCGGGTGATTCCCCGGTCGAGCAGCTTGGGAAGGAGGTGCGTGCGTCCGAAGTCCTCGGCTTCGAGATCGAAGGGTCCGCCGCCATCGACGAGGAAAGCGTGCCGGGCCCATCGAACGAGGATCGAGTCGCCCTGTCCGACGTCGAGCGCTTCGACCGAGAAGCCGTTCGCGGGCCCCTTCGGCCCCGGCCAAAACGCGAGCCACAGGAAGAGCCCTCCCGCCAGGACCGCCGCGGGAGTTCGAAGCCGCTGCGGCCCCTTCGCTGCCGCGAGCGTCAGCGCTCCGACGGCGAGGACGCCGGTCAAAGGCGGCGTCGGTCGCAGGAGCGCCAGACCGGCCGCGCGGTCCGCGATCGTCTCGAGCAGCCGCGACCCCAAGCCGAAGAGCGTCGAGAGGAGTCCCGCTGGAAGCCCGATCGCGAAAACGAGGAGGAGCGCTCCCCCCAGCGCAATCAGGGCCGCGGACAAAGGAATCGCGAGCGGCGCTGTCAGCCACGCGCCGACCGCCACGAAGTTGAACCGCCAGAAGACGACCGGCGCCGTCGCGCACTGCGCCGCGATCGCGGTGGCGAGACCGGAGAACAGGGCGTTCGGCCGCGCCGGGAGGCGGCGGCGCACCGGCTCCGCGAGGACCGCGATCCCGCCGACCGCCGCGAACGTCAGCACGGTTCCGATCGAATAGAACTGCCGGGGATCCGCGACGAAGAGTGCGAGCGCGGAAAGGCCGAGCGCCTGTGCCGCCGGGATCGGCCGCTCGAAAAGCCGGGCCGCCAGGAAGATGGCGATCACGATGCCCGCTCGAACGGCGGGCGGGTTCGCGCCTCCGACGAGAACGAAAAGAAAGACGGCCGCGAGGAGGATCGCGTCGCGGCGCTTACCGCCGACGCGCGCGCGACGAAGTCCGCCGAGGACCAGTCCCGCCGCGAGGGCGACGTGAAGTCCGGAGACCACGAGGAGATGGTAAAGCCCGCCGCGCCGGTACCGCGCAACCATCCCGCGGTCGAGCTCGGACGTTCTTCCGAGGAGGAGCGCCGCGAGCGGGCCCCGCACGTTTCGATCGAACGCCTCCCCGCGGGAGCCGCGCGGAGGGAGCGCTCGGTGGAAGAGGAGGTTCGGCAGCGAGAGATGCGAGAGCGCGGTCCTCTCCGTCCGCTGGATCTGGAGCGCGCTCTTGACCGACAGGCGATATCGCGTCCACGGAAGGGCGAGGTCGCGCGACGACGCCGGAACGTCTTCCCGACGAAGATGCCCCACGAGGCAGACCCGGTCGCCGCGGTCGGCCTTGCGCTCGACCGGCATCGCCCCGGACACGAAGAGGAAGATCTCCGCGGGAAACGGGCGCCAGCGGCCGGCGACCCGCAGTCGCTCGGCCTTGAGAAGTCCCCGCGCCCGGGGCGGGGCGCCGCTCCAGAAATCCGTCAGCACTCCCTCGACGCGGTCGACCCGATCGGCGGCGGACGGAAGGCGGGCGAATGCGTCCTGCGCCGTCGTCTCGGCGGCCGCGATCCCGCTGCGACCCTGGAAGAATCCGATGGACGTCCAGAAGAGAACGAGCGCGGGGGTCGCCTGGTTCCCTCGCCGGCCGCGCGCGAAAGCGAGGAGGAGCGAAAGCGCTGCGACGAGGAGCGCTTCCCCTTCGCCCTGGCGCGAGCGCGCTCCGAGAAGAATGCCAGCGACGAGCGCTACCGCAGCTCCGATGGCCGGCGCCTTGCCCGACCTCGCGATCGGCCCGATCAGGCGGCGCCGGCTTCCCGGACGAGGGTCACGACCGATTCGATGCGGTGGGTGAGCGGAAACAGGTCGAAGAGGCGCGCGTCCGCGACCCCGAAACCCTCGTCGGAGAGCTCGGCCAGGTCCCGGGCGAGGGTCGAGGGTTCGCAGGAGACGTAAACGAACCGGCGCCGGGCGCGATGGCCGAGCGACGCCGCGAGCCGCGCGAGGCCGGTGCGAGGCGGGTCCGCGACGACAAGATCGAACCTCTTCGGCGACGACGACAGGAACCCTCCGACCGAGGAAGGCACGATCTTCCAGCGGTCGGCGTCGGGCCAGGTGAGCCGCGTCTTCGCGGCGTCGCGTGCCGCTGAGGCGCTGCCCTCGACCGACGTCGTCGTGTGCCCGGCGTCGAGCAATCCGGCCGCGAAGAACCCGACCCCTCCGAATGCGTCGAGAGCGTCGCCCACGGTGTCGCCGCTGGCGTCCGCCACGCCGGTCAGCAACCGACCGGCGAGATGACGGTTGCCCTGAAAGAACGTGTCCACGGAGACGAGAAACGTCCGGCCGGCGACCTCCAGCTCGAGCCGCTTCTCCCCCGTCTCCGAGAGAAGAACTCCCCCGCCGTCCACGACCTTCACCCCCTCGAAAAACGGCTCGAGCGCGCGGAGGATCGCGTCCGCCTCCATGCGGGACTGTCTCTTTCCCGTTTCGCCCAGAGTCGCCCGCGCGAGCCGGCGCTCGCCGGAGAAGGCTTCGAGCGTCGCGAGCTCCGAAACGGCGGCGCCGGACGCGGAGAGCGCGTCGCGGATCGTGGGCAGGAGCGCGGACGTCTGAGGCGTGAGTGCGCGGCAGCCCATGACCGGCTCGACCCGATGCGTTCGGGCGGCGAACTGGCCGAGCACGAGCCCGGCGCCCCGGCCCTCGAGGTGAAACCGGTTCCGGATGCGGTAGGCGAGCGGCGACGGGGTCATCTTCAGCTCGCCGAAGGTTTCCGGCGAGAGCTTTCCGATTCTCTGCATGGTCTCGAGGAAGAGAGACCGCTTGGCCTCCAGGGCCGCGACGGGCTCGAAGTGTCCCCAGTCGCATCCGGGGCATTCCTGCGAAGAAGCGAGGACCCGCTCGCGCGACGGGGCGAGGACCGCCACGGTCCGCCCGCGCCAGAAGCTGCGACGGACCTCGTGAACCTCGGCTTCCACGTCTTCGCCCGGCAACGCTCCGGCGACGAAGCCCACTCCTCCCTCGCCGCGCGAGATTCCCTCGCCGGTCGGAGCGAGTCGGGAGATGCGGACCCGGCGGAGCACGGTGATCGGAGAGACCTCTCTCTCTATTGTCGGGAGGCGAAGTCAAAGCGACTCATTCTGCGAGCAACGTCAGGCGGGGAAGTGCGAGCTCCTCGCGGAGGGTCCGGCGCATCAAAGCCCGCCTCGTCTTCTCCTCGGTCTCGCGATCCATCTTCACACGCGCTTTGGCGAGGAGCTCGTCCACTCGCGAGTCAATCCGAAGGCGCCGATCGACCGGGAGCGCTTCCGAGAGATCGTTGGACAGCCGCCGGTCGAGCCGCGCGAGCGACGCTTCGATCTCCCCGGCGGGTTTCGGAGAGCGCGCGAGCCGGTCGAGGGAACGAAGGGCCGACTCGATCCGTTCCGTCAGCTCCGGGTGGATGCGCGCCACTGAGTCCAGTCGCTCGGAAAGTCGCGCGAGGGCCACGGAAGGGTCGAGCGACTTCTCTCCCGCGCGTCCCGCGCCGCGGCCGACCGCCGTCTCCGCGCGGCGCTCCCACACCGACAGGATCGCGTCTCGGCAGTAGGAGAGCGAGTTGACGCGGCCCGTCGCCCCGCGCTCCTCGCGCTTCGTGAAGGCGTCGTCGATTCCCGCCGTGATCGCCTCGAGCGGGATTCCGAGCGCGCGCCACTCCTTCAGGAGGGTGAAGTCCTTCGGCGAGAGGAGAAACGGGGTTCCGCGGCGCGCGATGAAGGCCGCTTCTGCCGCCGCGTAGTAGCCCCTATCCCCCTCGGTTTCGCTCATGAATGAGGCGGAGTCCGGTCAGGGTCAGCAGCGGGTCGACCTCCTCGATCCTCTCCGAACCGCCTCCAAAGAGCTCTGCCATGCCTCCCGTCGCGATCACGCGCGGCTTTGCTCCGATCTCCCGGGCGATCCTCTCGATCACGCCGTCGACGAGCGAGAGATAGCCGAAGTAGAGGCCCGACTGGATCGAGCCCGCGGTCGTCTTGCCCACCACCTTCTCGGGTCGCCGGATCTCGACGCGCCAGAGACGGGCGGCGCGCTCGAAGAGCGCCTCCGCCGAGATCGAGATTCCCGGCACGATGACTCCACCGGCGTACTCTCCCTTCGCGGTGACGACGTCGAACGTGGTCGCCGTACCGAAGTCGACGACGACGCATGGCCCGCCCAGCCGATCGTATGCCGCGACCGCGTTGACGATTCGGTCGGCGCCGACCTCCTGCGGGGCGTCGTAGAGGATCGGCATCCCGGTGCGAATGCCGGGCTCGACGAAAACCGGCTCGCGGCCGGCGATCTGGCGAAGCGCCTGCCGGAGCGGAAACCGGAGCGACGGCACGACGCTCGCGACGATCACTTCGCGCGGCGGATCGTTCTCCCGCCCGGCCGACGACAAGAGGCCCTGCACCGAGAGCACGATCTCGTCGGACGTCGCGTCGCGCCGCGACGTGAGCCGCCAGTGTCGCGCGAGCGTCGGACCCTCGAAAAGGCCCAGGACGGTGTTCGTATTCCCCACGTCCACGGCAAGAAGAGCCGCGGTGGCCTCTCCCTTCACCATTCGTCCAGCTCTCCGCTCGCGACCACGGCTTCCCCGGCCGGCGTTTTCAGGCGCAGGAAACCGGACGGATCGAGGCCCAGATACTGTCCCGTGAGCTCCTTACCTTCTCCACGGACTTTCATACGATCGCCGGGTCGATGGAGCGAGACCCGTTCCCACTCCTCGACTTCCCGCGACCAGTCGGGTTGCGCGAGCTCGAAGTCGAGCCGGTCGATCAGAGCGTGGAGAAGGGCCGCTACGGAGACGCGGCGTCCCATTTCCTCCTCGATCGTCGTCGCGTTCGGCACACCGACGTCCGCCGCTCGGCCGAGGACGTTGATGCCGATGCCCACCGCGAGATAGACGTCGTTGCCCTGTGTCCGCGCTTCCGCGAGCACGCCCGCGAGCTTCCGCCTGCCCACGTAGAGGTCGTTCGGCCACTTGAGCTCGGCAGCGACTCCGCATGCCTCCTTTAGCGCTTCGCGCGTCCAGCGGGCCACGGCGATCGGGACCACCGACAGCGGCTCGCCCTCCGCCACCCGGCGCACGAAGGTCAGGTAGATGCCGCGTCCCCTGGGTGCCTTCCATTCCCGGCCGGTGCGGCCACGCGCGCCGGGCTGCTCCTCCGCCACGAACAGCGTCCCGGGCAAAGACTGCTCCTCCTGGAAGTAAACGTCGATCACCTCCCGGGCGAGGTCGTTGGACGACCGGATCGAGACGAGCGTGACGAGGTTCTCGAAGACGCGCCACCGCGTCGGCTCGAGAACGCCGCCCGCGAACTCGATCATGTGCCGGGCCGGTTTCCCTGCTCGACTCTCATTCCGACGCTGCGGTTCCGAGCGCCGCCCGCCGCTCCTCGAGCTCCCGGAGTCTCCGCCGCGTCTTCTCCACGATCTCGCCGGGAGCTCTCTCTAAGAACGCGGGATTCTGAAGCTTCGCCGAGAGCTCGCCGATCTCGCCCTCGACCTGGGAGAGCCGGCGCGCGACGCCCCCGCGGTCGGCGGGCGCCGTCCCGACCGGCAGTGCCAGCCCGACGGCCACCCCCGAGACCACGTCGCGCTGGGCGCCGTCCTCCGGAGGTCCGAAACGGAATTCCGAGAGGCGTGCGAGATGGCGCAGGAGCGGCTCCAGGGTCCGGATCTCTTCGGATTCCTCCGGAGACGCCTCGACGGTGAGAACGACGGGCTCGGTGGGAGAGACGCGCCTCTCGCGGCGGAAGTTGCGCACGCGAGTGACGAGCGAGCGCAGCCGCTCGACGGCCCTCTCGGCGCCGGGATCGAGTCTTGCCGGGTCTCCCGCGGGGTAGGGGGAAACGATCAGCGTCCCCGGGCGGCCGGTCAACTTCTCCCAGATCTCTTCCGTCAGGAACGGCATGAAGGGATGCGCGAGCGCGAGCGAATCGGCCAGGCAGCGCTCGAGCACGCCGCGGGCGATCTCCCGCGCGTTTTCGTCTCCGTCGCCGCCGGAGAGCACGGGCTTGACCATCTCGAGGTATCCGTCACAGAGCTCGTGCCAGAGAAAGCCGTAGAGCGCCTGTGCGGCCTCGTCGAATCGGAACGCGGCCAGGTGCCGGTTCACGTCCGACACGGTCGTCGAGAGACGCGAGAGGATCCAGCGGTCGGGCAGGGACAGGGCCCGACCCTCGAGGGAGCCGGCGCGGGCCTTGCCATCCAGTTGCGACAGCGTGAAGCGCGCCGCGTTCCACAGCTTGGTCGCGAAGCTCCGGGAGCCGGCGAGCCGTTCCCGGTCGAGAGTCACGGTCGTGCCGGAGGTCGCCGAGCTCGCGTAAGTGAAGCGCAGGGCATCGGCCCCGAACTCGTCGATCGCAACGAGCGGGTCGACGACGTTGCCGCGCGTCTTCGACATCTTCTCTCCCGCCAGGCGCACGAGCCCATGCAGGTTGACGGTCGAGAAAGGGACGGATTCCATGAAGTGAATCCCCGCCATGATCATTCGCGCGACCCAGAAGAACAGGATGTCGTAGCCGGTAACGAGCACGTCCGTCGGATAGAAGTCGTCGAGATCCCGTGTCTTCTTCGGCCAGCCGAAGACCGAGAACGGCCAGAGCTGCGAGGAGAACCAGGTGTCGAGGACGTCCGGATCCTGCTCGAGGTCCTCGGAACCGCAGGTTTCGCACGCAGCCGGATCCTCCTCCGTGACGTTCACGTGCCCGTTGGCGCACGTGAACGCCGGGATCCGGTGGCCCCACCAGAGCTGGCGGGAGATGCACCAGTCGTGGATGTTGCGCATCCACTCGAAGTACGTCTTCGTCCACATCTCCGGCACGAAGCGGACCTCGCCCGTCTCCACCGCGCGAATCGCGGGTCGGGCGAGCGGGCCGACCTTCACGAACCACTGGGTCGAGAGGTACGGCTCGATGACCGTGTCGCAGCGCTGGCAGTGCCCGAGCGAGATCCGGTGCGGATCGGCCCCCAGGAGGCGATTCTCCGCGGCCAGGCGTTTCACGATCTCCTTGCGCGCCTCGAACCGGTCGAGCCCCGCGTACTCCCCCGCCTCCGCCGTCATCTTCCCGTCCGGGCCGATGACCACGACCTCGGGCAGGTGGTACCGCTGCGCCGATGCAAAGTCGTTGGCGTCGTGCGCCGGAGTCACCTTCACGACCCCCGTGCCGAATTCCCGGTCGACCAGAATCGAATCCTCGATGACCGGCAGCTCCCGGCCGACGATCGGGAGGATTGCAACCTTCCCGCGGAACTTCGCCGTCCGCGGGTCATCCGGATGGATTGCGAGCGCCGTGTCCCCGAGCATCGTCTCCGGCCGGGTCGTCGCGACGACGGCGCCGGAGGGGACGCCGGAGACGTCGTAGCGGATGTGGTACAGCGAGCCGTCCGTTTCCTTGTGAACGACTTCGAGATCGGAGACCGCTGTCCCGCATCTCGGGCACCAGTTCACGACGTAACGCCCGCGGTAGATCAGTCCCTCCCGATAGAGCTGGACGAACGCGTGCCGCACCGCCAGCGACAGGTCGGGGTCGAGCGTGAACCGCTCGCGCGTCCAGTCGAGCGAGCAGCCGAGGCGGCGGATCTGGGACTGGATCGTGTCCTTCGCGTCGCGCTTCCAGGCCCAGACGCGCTCGACGAATTTCTCCCGTCCGAGCTGGCGGCGGTCGATGCCCTGCTTCGCGAGCTCCTTTTCGATCACCATCTGGGTCGCAATGCCAGCGTGGTCGGTGCCGGGGACCCAGAGCACGCGATAGCCGAGCATCCGCTTCCATCGCGCGAGGATGTCCTCGAGAGTGCGCCCGAAGGCGTGACCGATATGGAGCCGTCCGGTCACGTTGGGGGGTGGGATCACCATGACGAACCGGGGGGAGCCGGGCGGCCCCGCGGGCTGGAAGCGCCCCTCTTCCTCCCACGTGCGGTACCAGCGCTCCTCGAAGTGAGCGGGATCGAAGGTCTTCGCGAGCTTCCTCGAGGGTTTGTCGCGGTCGGCCTCGACCGATTCTGCGCTTCCCGGCCGGAAGGGAAAGCGTGCGTCCAACGGGTCTCCGTTCATGAAAAAAGGCGTAAAAGGCCTCTCTCCTTATCAGAAACCCGTCGGAATCGCTACGGAGCGGTCGGTCGGACTCCGTGGATCAGCGCCGGAAACGGTCGGGTGCTACTCGACGCCGCTCTCGAGCTCGCGGATGCGCTCGCGAACTGCGAGCTCCGCGGCCTCCGGCACGACCTCCCAGGCGACCTCACGCACGACGCGGTCGGAGAATTTCTCGACCAGCTTTCTCGCGACCTTCTCGGCGATCCTTTCGATCTCCGCGTCGGAGAGCTCGTGCGGCGTTGCCTGCGCGGCCCGAGGAGAGCGCGGCTGCGTCGATTCCGCATCGGGCGCGACACTCTCTTCCGCGGCGATCGGCGTCGGTGTTTCGGGCGCGCGGAATTCGGACATGTCGATCCGCTGCGTCCGTCCTTCGTCCGACGCCTCGTCCGGAGATTCCCGGGTGATCCACATCGACGCCGCTTCTTGCGGCTGGGCGGCGGCCCTCTTGTCGGCCGCTCGTGCGGTCGGCTCGACTTCCCGGAACGCCTCGAGCGCCGACTCGACGTCCTCCGGCCCGTAGAGATTCTCGAGGGGCTCGTCGCGCCCCATTCCGCGCAGGTTGCGGATCGAGCCCGTGAAGTCCTCCTCCGCAAAACCGACGCCGAATGGATCGGGCGGTACGGACGCGAGGAACGGCGTGGCGGAGAACGCGCCCGCGGCGGTGCCACGCGGAGCTTCCGCCTCCGGCGACGTCGTGCGGCCGTCGTCGGACTTTCCGGCGAGAATCGATTCTACTTTGCGGAACAGTTGGTGGGAGTCGAACGGCTTCGACACGATCGCATCGCAGCCGAGCCGTTCTGCGCGCTCACGATCGAACGGCTCGAACGTACCGGCGAGCAGGAGCACGGGGATCCGGGCGGTCGCCGGATTCTTCTTGATCTCCTCGCAGACCTCGTAGCCGTTCTTCTCGGGCATCACGACGTCGGCGAGAATCAGATCGGGCGGGTCGTCCCGCACCTTCTCGAGAGCCTGCCGGCCGTTCGAGACGCACGTCAAACTGTAATCGCTGTCGGAGAACATCAGCTCGACGACTTTCTGAATGGTCAGGCTGTCGTCGGCGACCAGGATCTTTTTTCGCATCGGTGTCGAGAGAAGGTACGCTTCCGTCCGCCGACCTGTCAATTTCGGACGGAACTCTAGGGCTCTCCGGACTCGACCGGGACCGTGACCTCCTGCCCCCACACGGCCGCGAGATAGCGGCCGGGCGGCCTCCGACCCAGCGCGCCGGCGAGATATCGCGACGCCGCCACCACTTTGGGAAGCGTCACTCCGGTCTCGATGCTCAGCCCTTCGAGCATGTAGAGGAGGTCCTCGGTCGCCAGATTGCCGGATGCCCCCGGCGCATAGGGACAGCCGCCGAGGCCGCCGGCAGAGGAGTCGTACGTCGCGATGCCGCACTCCAGTCCCGCGTACACGTTGGCGAGCGCAGTCCCGCGCGTGTCGTGCAGGTGAAGCGCCAGCACCCCGCGCGTGACGCCGGAGTCATACAGCGTCTCGACGACGTCGTAAACGCCGACCGGGGTCGCGACCCCGATCGTGTCGCCGATCGAGATTTCGTCCACCGGGAGGTCGAGCAGCTTGTGCACTACTTCACGCACCGCTTCCGGAGAGATCTCTCCCTCGTACGGACAGCCGAATGCGGTCGAGACGTAGCCCCGAACGCGAATCCCCTCTTCGCGGGCGCGGGAGACGACCGGCCCGAAACGCTCGATCGACTCGTCGATGCCGGCGTGGATGTTCCGCTGGTTGAAGGTCTCCGATGCCGCCGTGAACACCGCGATCTCGCGCACGCCGGCCGCGATGGCGCGCTCGAGGCCGCGCAGGTTGGGGACGAGCGCCGGATAGCGGACGCCGCTGGCGCGGTGGATGCGCTGGAAGACCTCCTCGGTGTCGGCGAGCTGCGGAATCGCCGACTTTGAGACGAAGGAACCGACCTCGATCGCCGGCAGCCCCCCTTCGGTCAGGAGATCGACGAAGTGGACCCGGACGTCCACGGGAAGCGTCTCGGCCTCGTTCTGCAGACCGTCACGCGGGCCGACCTCGTACACCGTGACCCGCCTCGGAAGGTCGGGGCGTTCGATCGGATACTCCTGGGTCTCGGCCATCGGAACCGATTATGTCCCCTCGGCGGTGATCTCCGCGAGCACCGTCCCCGCTTCGACGAGGTCGCCGTCGCGGTGGTCGAGCCTCATGACGATCCCATCCTGCGGCGCCCGGATGGCGTGCTCCATCTTCATGGCTTCGAGCACGAGGACGACGTCTCCCTTCGCGACCTTTTCGCCCGGCCGGACGAGTGTCTTGCGCACCCGGCCGGGCATCGGCGCGAGGAGTCCGGCCCCTTGCTCCCCCGTTCCTGCGCGGCGTGTTCTCGCCGCGGCCGGCAGGTCGCGCCGCACTTCGTAAACCGAGCCGCTGCACGCGACGAAGACGCGGTCGCCCTCCCGCTCGACCCGGACCGGATGAACTCTGCCCTCCGTCTCGACCGCAACGAGTTCGCCTTCCCGGTGAATCTCGCGGAACCGGACTTTCCTTCCTCCGAGCGACGCAGAGCCTTTCTCGAGCCGGACCACGTGCTCTTCGTCCCCCGATCTCAGCCGGAAGGTCGACATCAGAAGCGCCACCCACCAGCCGCGCTCCAAGGATCGGCGACACTCCCGGTCGGGGCGGTCTCTTCCGCCGCGAAGGACAGGGCCGCTGCAATCCACGCCGTATCCGGCACGGGCGCGGACTCGGGACGCGGCAGACGGGCCACAAGGTCGGTCGCGTAGTCGCCGGAGCGGAACGCGTCGCAACGCAGGGCGGCTTCGAGGGTCGGCCGGTTCGTCTCGACGCCGAGAACGACCCATTCGGAAAGCGCGCGCAACGCCCGCTCGATCGCGGCCGAACGGTCGGCCGCATGGACGACGAGCTTGGCGAGCAACGGGTCGTACTCGACGCTCAGGACGGAGCCCCGCTCGACCCCCGAATCCACGCGCACTCCGGGCCCCGCCGGCTCGATCCACTCCCGGACGGTTCCGGACCGGGGCAGAAACTCTACGGGATCCTCGGCATAGAGCCGCATCTCGATCGCGTGACCTCGGGGAACGAGGCCGCTCGGCCGCCAGGAGACGGGCAGTTCCGCCCCGCTCGCGATCTCGAGTTGCCACCGCACGAGGTCGAGCCCCAGCGTCTCCTCCGTGATCGGGTGCTCCACCTGGAGCCTCGTGTTCATCTCGAGAAAATAGAAGCGCCGGTCGGCGTCGAGCAGAAACTCGATCGTGCCGGCGCCGACGTAGCCCACCGATCGCGCGGCTTCGACTGCGGCGTCTCCCATCGCGGAACGCAGTTCGAAATCGAGCGCCGGGCTCGGAGTCTCCTCGACGATCTTCTGATGACGCCTCTGGACGCTGCACTCGCGCTCGAAGAGGTGGACCGTGTTTCCGTGAAGGTCGGCGAGGACCTGGAACTCGACGTGCCGGGCGCGGGACAACAGCTTCTCCAGGTAAACTCGGTCGTCTCCGAACGCGGCCGCGGCGATCCGGCGGGCTTCCGCGAGCGCCGCGGGAAGTTCCGCCGCGATCCCTACCCGAGACATCCCTTTGCCGCCCCCGCCGGCGGCCGCCTTGACGAGAACCGGAAACCCGAGGCTCTTCGCCTCGCGCGCGAGGGCTTCGTCGTCGCGCGCGCTCTCGTCCGATCCGGGCACGACCGGCACGCCCGCGGCGCGCATCCGGGCGCGCGCTTTGACCTTGTCACCCATTTCTTCGATCGCCGCCGGCGGCGGCCCGACCCAGACGAGGCCGGCCTCTTCGACGGCTCTCGCGAATTCCGCGTTCTCCGAGAGGAAGCCGTATCCCGGATGGATCGCGTCGGCGCCGGAAGTCCGCGCCGCGGCGAGGATCCTCCGAATGGAGAGGTAGGTTTCGGAGACGGGACCCGCGCCGAGCGAGACCGCGCGGTCGGCGCGGCCGACGTGGACGGCTGCCGCGTCGTCCTCCGCGTAGACAGCGACGGTTCCGATCCCCATCTCGCGCGCCGTCCGGAGAACGCGGACGGCGATCTCGCCGCGGTTGGCGACGAGGAGACGGTGGATCCTGCTCGGCGCGGGCGCGGCTACTTCCTTCCCCGCTTCCCGCTCTCCCAGTCGGCCCACAGCCCGTACGTCTTCATCTGGTCCGCGACCCCGCTCTTCTCGAGCACCTGCTCGATCTCGGCTCGCGACTGCCTCTCGCCGAGACGCCCCGGGGCGTTCGCAATCCCGCTGACGGCGACCGCCGCGATCGCGGCGTTCTTCCGCGCCTGGCCGATGTCGACCTTGTCGAGCGTGTCGGACGAAGCGTGGTAGTCCGGCAGGTACTTCGCGGTCTCCTGGTTGGCGATCAGGTTCGGAATGCCTTCGAGCAGGAAGTCGAAGTTGTCGGTCCCCAGGATCGCCTCGTCGTTCATCCCCGCCGCCCCCCAGCCGGCGACCGGCGCCAGCGCCTTGCCGAGCGAGCCGTGGATGTCGGGCCGGCCGTCGGTGAAGTATCCGAGGATCCGGCCGTCGCCGATGTCGTGGATCAGGACGGCGTCGTATCGGTCCATCTCGTCTTTGTGCGCGGCGACGTAGCCCCGGGAGCCGAGGAGCCCGTTCTCCTCCCCGGTGAAGAGGACGAACCGGACCGTCCGCTTCGGCCGCGGCCCGGCGGCGATCGCTCGGGCCACCTCGACGACGAGCGCGCAGTTGACGCCGTTGTCGAGCGCGCCGGTGCCGAGGTCCCACGAGTCCAGGTGCGCGCCCAGGAGCACGATCTCGTCCGGCTTCTGCGATCCGCGAATCTCCGCGACCACGTTCTGTCCTTTCCAGGGCCCGCCAACGCGGTTCTCGATCTCAAGCGAGACCTTCAGATCGCGCCCTTTTTCGAGCAAGCGCGCGAGGCGCAGCCCGTCTTCGCGCGCGACCTGCGCGATCGGCAGGGAGATGATCGTGCCGTCAAACGTGATCGTGTGGCGATAGAGGACGTCGCGCGGGCGCGTGGAGATGAAGAGGACCGCCGCCACGCCGCTCGCCTCGGCCGCCTTCAGCATCTCGGGACCCGCGAGGTACTCGGCGAAGAGGTCGTCGAAGGAGAGCATCGGCTTCGTGCGGACGAGCGCGACCGCGCCGCGGGCTTTGCCGGCCAGCCGGTCGAAGTCGCCCTTGTGGCCGCTGCCGGCGTCCACGAGAGCGGCCGTCAGGACCCCGGAGGTCGAGGGAGCGTTGCCGAAAGAGACCACGCGCAGCGGGAAGGCCACGGGCGAAACGACCGACGCCACCGCCCGGACGCCTTCCCACTTCGCCGGCGCGTCGTAGGACTCGAGCTCGACCGAGTCCACTCCCGCGCGGCGGAAGGCTTCCTTTCCCCACTCCAGAGCCGCCTCGTAGGCGTAGCTGCCGGTCGCGCGGCCGCCGACCTCGTCGCAGAGAGTCTGAAGGTCTTCCGCCATCCGCGATCGCGTGGAGAGGACTTCCGCTGCGACGGCGGGCATTTCCCCGATTGGAGCCGCGGGCGGCTTGCGCGCCGCCGGAGCAGGAGCCCCGGAGATCGCCGTCGTCGCGGTCAGCGCGACAAGAGCTACAAGCGCGACGCATGCGAGGCGCCGCCGGATCTCGAGTCTCATGGTCTGCTCCTCTTTCGCGGCCGGATTCTAAGGGAACGGCGGGCGTCGGCTATGCTCGGACGCGAAGGAGGCAGCGTTGTCGATCGAAGGCGGCATCCCGGGAAACCAGCAGCGGCTGGTCTGCCCGAACTGCGGAAAGGTTTTCTTCGCCTGGCGACCGGACGAGATCCCCGGTCAGAAGATCAAGTGCTACTTCTGCAGGCACGAGTTCGCCGACGACGCCGCGATGCGTCCGGCGCCCGCGCCGATTCCGGCCGCGACACCGGCGCCGGCAGAGACGGCCGCGCCCGAACCGACGCCGGAAACCTCCCCCGAACCAACTCCGCCTGAGACTCCCGCTCCCGAGCCGACCTCCGAGCCGGCTTAGGCGGGCGCTATCCTCTCTCCGCGGAACCTTTCGAACCACGCTTCGTGTAGCGCGGCTGGTAGAGCTGGACCTCGAAGCCGCCCGGGACCTTGAAGTGAGTGACGAGGCCGTACCCCCGATCGTCGACGGCCCCCACAAACTCGACGCCGCGCGCCTTCAGCTCGGCAACGGTCTGTTCGATGTCGTCGCAGTAGAAGGAGATGTCGGGCTTGCCGGACCGCGCGCCCTCATCGGCGGGGTGGCACCCCATGTCCGCCTCGGGAAGGTCGAAGATGAGCCACCCTTCACCGACATCGGTCGATGGGAAGCCCAGCTTGTCCCGGAGAAAGGCGCGCAAGCCTTCGGGGTCCGAGGAGTAGAACATCGTGTGGACGCCGCGGATCATCGTGACCTCCTCGATCGCATCGAGGCTGACGGCGATCTCATTGCGGACATTTTTCCCGGGAGTAGCTTCGAGCAATCGCCAGGAGGTCGGGGAGGCTCTGCGGATCACGCTCCGGTGTGACGAAGTTCGCGTTCGAACTTCCGTGGATCACGGAGGCCTGCAGGACGCCGCGGCCGTCCTCTTTCTTCTCGAGCGCATAGTTCAAGATCGAGTCCCCGAGCTTCTCGGTCCGGAACCACTGGAACTGCCCGCGTCTTTCGGTTGACGCAGCCGGAGGCCCCGTCCCAATTGTGAATGCCAGGATGCGGGAGCCTGCAGTCCCGCGGATCTGGCCGGAAGCCCATCCCGGATGCTGGTCGACCGAAACCTGCCAGCCCCGAGGGACCGAAACGCAGCCGATGCCGACGGGGTGACGAACCACACCGGTCGTCGGCTTCCGAGCGGCTGACACTTGAGCGGTCGACGCGAGCACGAGAGCGAGAACGAGATGAGAGATTGGGCTCGGCCTTACTTCTCCGGCCGACTGCATTTGGCAACGTACTCCTTGAGTACCTTGACCGAGCTGACAGTCAGTGTGCCGGCCTGTGCATCGATGGCGCCCCTCACTTCGACGTAATGGCTTTCTTGCCCTTTGGCAGCCTCCGGATTCATCACCCGCAGCACTGCGCGGGCTCGCTCATCCAAAAACACCAGGCCGGCCCCCTCCGAGACGCACTTCTGGACGCAGTCACGGTTCGCCGGGCTGATCTGTTTGGCCTTCACCCGCGCTTCCGGCGCGCACCGATCGCAAGAGAACCAGCCCACGACGGTGCCCTGGCCACGAGATCTCTCCTCGGAAGGTGCGGTCGCCGCCCCGACCAGAACGAATCCGATGACGGCTGCAAACAGAGTGTGTCTCATGTAAGCCCTCCAAGCGTGAGACTTGCCCGATCGATCATCGCACGAATATTGCTTTCAGACCCGCGGTCTCCCGAGGGACATCTCGTACGCCTGCCAGGAATCCGTGGGACCGGCAGGATTGGAACTATCTCGGCGTCTTCTTCGGCGCCCACGCGGGAGGGCGCTTCTCCAGGAACGCGCTCAGGCCTTCCTTCGCCTCGGAAGACGCGCGGCGCTCGGCGATCGTCCGCACGGTGATCGGCATCGCCTCGTCGGGGCTCTTGCCGGTCACCTCGTCGATCAGGCGCTTCGCGACTCCGACGGCTTCCGGCGCCGAGGTCAAGAGCGCCGCGATCAATCGTTCGCACGCCACTCCGAGATCCGCCGTGGGAACGACCTCGTGCACGAGACCGATCCGCCGCGCTTCAACGGCACCGAACCTCTCCCCGGTCAGAAAATAGCGGCGCGCGTTGCGGGGACCGATCGCGCGCAGGACGTACGGGGAGATCACCGACGGCAGGATTCCGAGCTTCACTTCGGCGAGCGAGAACACGGCGTCCTCGGCGGCGATCGCGATGTCCGCGGCGGCCACGAGCCCGACGCCGCCTCCAATCGCCGCGCCCTGCACCAACGCAATCACCGGCTTGCCGCACTGGTCGATCGCACGGAGCATCCGCGCCATCTTTTCCGCGTCCGCCTCGTTTTCCGCCTTCGACCAGCTCCCCGCGCGCCGCATCCACTCGATGTCCGCGCCCGCGCAGAAGACTGTTCCCTCTCCCTCGAGCACGACGGCGCGCGTCTCCCGATCGTCTCCGAACGACAGGAACGCTCGCGTCACCGACTCGACCAGGATCTCGTCGAAGGCGTTGCGGACGTCGGGGCGAGCGAGCGTGACGCGGGCGAGCGGCGCGTCGCGGACGACGCGAAGGCGCGAGAAAGCCGCCTCCGATTCGCTCATCGGGACAGCGAAAGCCGGCCGGAAAGATCGAGCGGAATCGAGACGTCGCCGCGCGGGAGCCGGACCACCAGCGTGCCCGAGAGCCGGGCCGAGAGGCTTCCTCCCGAGAGGATGCCCTCGCCGGCGGCGCCGAGGAGCTCGCCGTGATCGACGTCGATCGGCAGCAGGAGCGAGCTCTCCTGCCGCGGGCGCAGCAGCATTCCGCGGGTGCGGCCGGTTCCGACGACCCGGCCGTTCGAAGTGAGCCGGTACCGTGTCGAAGCAATCGTCAGAGGGAACGCAAACGGGTTCCGGACGGCGACGACCGCGCGCGCCTGACTCTCGAAGAGCGACATCTCGGTGACCTCGACGGTCTCGAGGCGCAGGAAGCGGCGCGCCGTCTCGCGCTCGCCTTCGACGCCGACGTCGTCCCAACGGGCGGTGCCGGACCACTCGATCGGCGCGCCTCCCGCGATCTGCCCGCTCAACCGGTAATCGAACGTGCCGGGCCGGAAGCGATTCGCCCAGTCCTGCGGCACGTTCGAGTAGCGCAGTGTCACGGGCAGGCGCAGCCGGTCGCCGGCTGCTTCGGCGCGTCCGGATATCGGGATCTCGGCCGTCGAGCCGTTCACCGACACCCGCCCGGAAAAGGAGCCGCCACGGTTTCCTTGCGAGGGGCCGACGAGTGTCGCGGAGAACGTCTCCGCCGGCCCAGGGCGGATGTCGATCTGGACCGGCCGAGCGAGCACGGTGAGAAGGAGCGGGACCAGGAAGGAGTGGATCATCGCGAGGGGAGAACGCCGGTTCACCGCGGTCAATTCCGATCCGCTACATCCGGAAGACGCCGAACTCCGTCTCGGGAACCGGCGCGTTGTAAGCGGCCGAGATCGCGAGCGCGAGCGCCGTCCGGGTCTCCGCGGGGTCGAGCACACCGTCGTCCCAGAGGCGCGCAGTCGAGTAATAGGGGCTCCCTTCGACCTCGTACTTCTCCCGCGTGGGCCGCTCGAACTCCCGGACCTCGTCGTCGCCCATCACCGGCTTTCCCGCGCGCGCGAGCTGATCTTGCTTGACCGTCGAGAGGACCGCCGCCGCCTGGGGTCCTCCCATCACGGAGATCCTCGCGTTCGGCCACATCCAGAGGAACCGCGGGCCGTAGGCGCGCCCGCACATCCCGTAATTGCCGGCGCCGAAAGAACCGCCGATGATGACGGTGAACTTCGGCACCACCGCGTTGGCGACCGCGTGGACCATCTTGGCGCCGTCCTTGGCGATGCCGCCGCGCTCGTAGTCCTTCCCCACGATGAACCCGGTGACGTTCTGGAGGAACAGGAGCGGAATCTTTCGCCGAGCGCACATCTGGATGAAGTGCGTCGCCTTGAGCGCGGACTCGGAAAAGAGGATGCCGTTGTTCGCGACGATGCCCAGAAGAAATCCGGAGATCCTGGCGAAGCCGCAGACGAGCGTCGTGCCGTAACGCGCCTTGAACTCCTGAAAGCGCGAGCCGTCCACGAGCCGGGCGATGACCTCGCGGACGTCGTACGGCTTGCGCACGTCGCGCGGAAGGATCCCGTAGATCTCCCGGCCGTCGTAGAGCGGCTCCTCCGGCTCCGCCCGGTCGGCGGGGAGCGTCTTGGACCCGCCGAGCGTTCCGGCGATCGAGCGCGCGATCTCGAGCGCGTGAGCGTCGTCCTCGGCGAAGTGATCGGCGACGCCGGAGACGCGCGTGTGGACGTCCGCGCCGCCCAGGTCCTCGGCGGTCACCTCTTCGCCCGTTGCGGCTTTCACGAGCGGCGGCCCGGCCAGGAAGATAGTTCCGGTCCCTTTGACGATCACGGCCTCGTCGGACATGGCCGGGACATACGCGCCACCCGCCGTGCACATGCCCATCACGACGGCGACCTGCGGGATGCGCGCCGCGGACATGCGCGCCTGGTTGTAGAAGATGCGCCCGAAGTGCTCGCGGTCCGGGAACACCTCCGCCTGGAGCGGCAGGAAGGCGCCGCCGGAATCCACGAGATACAGGCACGGCAACCGATTCTCCAGCGCGATCTCCTGCGCGCGGAGGTGCTTCTTTACGGTGATCGGATAGTAGGTGCCGCCCTTCACGGTCGCGTCGTTCGCGATCACCATGACCTCGCGACCCGCGACGCGTCCGATCCCCGTGACGAGACCGGCGCCCGGCGCCTCGCCGTCGTACATACCATGAGCGGCGAGCGGCGAGAGCTCCAGGAAGGGCGATCCCGGATCGAGGAGCGCATCCACCCGGTCGCGCACGAACATCTTCTTCTGCTCGGCGTGGCGCTCGCGCCCGGTCCCTCCCTGTCGGGCCTTCGCGAGCTCGTCGCGCAGCTTCGAGACGAGTGCTTCCATCGCGGAACGGCGCTCGCAGAATTCCTTCGAGGAAGCGTCGACCCGGGTGTCGAGGACCTCGGTCACCCGCCGACCCGCTCCGCGACTTCTTTCCGGATGAAGTCCACCAGGGTCTGCGTGGATGTTCCCGGCAGGAAGATCTCGCGGATGCCGAGAGCCTTCAGCGGCGCGATGTCCTTGTCGGGGATGATGCCGCCGGCGAGCACGATGATATCGGCGCCCCCCTTCTCCTTCAAGAGCCCGATGATTTCCGGAAACAGAACGTTGTGGGCGCCCGAGAGGATCGAGAGCCCGACGACGTCGACGTCTTCCTGGATGGCGGCCGCGGCGATCTGCTCGGGCGTCTGGCGCAGGCCGGAGTAGATGACCTCCATGCCGGAGTCGCGCAGCGCCCGCGCGATGACCTTGGCGCCGCGGTCGTGCCCGTCGAGGCCGGGCTTGGCGATGAGCACCCGGATCGGCCGCTCCATGGTCGCGCGCGAGTGTACCCGATCGAGATGCCGCGGACCCGAAAACCGCTAGCGCACGATGCCCCCGGTCTCGGCGAGCTGGCGGCCGAGCTTCTCCTCGACGGAAGTCACGTTGCGGACGAGCTTGTCGTTCTCGCCTTCTTCGTCCTCAATGCGGACGGTCGTCATCACGTGCCGCGAGCCCTGCCGCGCCTTCGCGTGGCACTGCCTCACGACCTGCATCACCTCTTCCCAGTCCCCTTCGAGGCAGGTGCCGCACGGGGTGAACTTGTACCGGACGCCAGACCGGTCCACGACGTCCAAGACCTCCGCGATTGCGGTCGACAGGTGCTCGCCGCGGCCGAGCGGCACGATCGAGATTTCCGCCAGCATACTGTTCCTCCCTTTCTTCTTCCTCTTTCCCGAATTAGGGATCTGACCCCCGTCGGCGAAGAGACCCCAGCTTCTCCGCCATCGCCGCCCAAGCGAGCGCGCGGTGCGAGACCGCGTCTTTCTCGGACGGGGGCAATTCGGCAAACGTGCGATCCGAGCCTCGCGGAACGAAGATCGGGTCCCATCCGAACCCACCCGCGCCGCGAGGCGCCGGCGCGATCGCGCCCTCCGTGACGCCGCGCGCGGTCAGAATCTGCTCGCCGTCGAAGCACGCGATGACACAGACGGCGCGCGCGCGCCGGTCCGGAAACGGTTCCAGCATGCGGACGATGGCTTCGAGCCCCGCGCTTCTCTCGAGCCATTTCACGAGCGCGCCCGGAAAGCCACCCCAGGCGAGTATCTCGAGCCCCGAGTCCTCGACCAACACGGGGCGGCGCAGGTGCTCCCAGGCCATCCGTACCTTCTCCCGGGCCACGTCCTCGGGATCGAGCGCCTGCGGTTCGGAGAGATCGAGATCGAGCCGCTCGAGCCGGAATCCGAGCCGTTGCGCCTCTGTCACCTTTTCGGGACGACTGGTGACGAAGACGAAGCGAAGCTCGCTCAGCGGGCGGACTGCTTTTGCGCTGCCGGTTCGAGCTCCTGCGTCTCGAGCGTCCCCAGGAGCTTGTAGAGCGGAATCTGCGTCGAGACTCCCTTCAAGGCGAAGAAGCCGAGCTGCGCGACGCGGTAGATCTCCTTGATCGCGTCGTAGGTCAGCGGCCCGACGACGATGTCGCCGGGCATCGCGACGAACTCCTCCATCCGTGCCGCGACGTTGACGGCATTCCCGACGACCGTGTACTCGACGCGCCGCTCCGACCCGATCTCGCCGACGATCGTCTCCCCGGTGTTCAGCGCCATGCGGACCTCGAGCGGAAAGCTTCCCTGCTCGACACGTTCCTGGTTCCAGGCGGCGACCTCCTCGCGCAGCTTCAACGCTGCGGCCGCTGCCCGCGCGGGATGGTCCGGCTGATCGATCGGCGCTCCGAAGAACGCCAGCACCGCGTCGCCCACGAACTTGTCGATCGTGCCGTCCTGCGAAAAGATCGCGTCGGACGCGAGCGTGAAGAAGCGGTTCAGGATGCCGGCGAGCTCCGCCGCCTCCATCTTTTCCGACCAGGAAGTGAATCCGACGAGGTCCGCGAAGAGGATCGTCACGGTCTTCGTCCGGACTTCTTTGAACGAGCCGGTCGCCTGCACGTCGGCGATGATCTCGTCGACCACCTGCGGCGAGTGATACCGCTCGAGGCGCCCCCGGATGCGCTTCTCCTCCGCCACCCGGTCGTGGAGTCGCGCGCGCTCGATCGCGACGGCCGCGAAATTCGCCAGCGCGGTCAGGAGGTCGAGGTCGCGCTCCGTGAAGGTGCCCACGTGCAGAGGCGAATCCACGTGGATGACTCCGATGACCGAGTCGCGGTTCCAGAGCGGCGCGCACATGGCGGAGCGGATCTGCTGGATCCGGATCGATTGTCCCGCCTCGAAACGCTCGTCCCGCTGCGCATCGGAGGTCAGCACCGCGACCTTGTCGCGCACGACCATGTCGACGATCGTGCGGGAGTACGGCAGTGTACCGTCGGTCGTCATCCGCTGGCCCGATTTGAAGCGGTTGATTCGGAGCCGGAGATCCCCCTGCTCCTCGAGGAGAAGAAATCCGCGGTCGATCGGGAGGTACTCGAAGATCAGGTCCATGACCTTGTCGAGCACCGTCTCCAGGTCATCCAGTGAGATGAGCGTCTTCGCGACCTGCACGAGGATCTCGAAGACCTTGTTCTTGTAAGCGACGTCCAGGACGACGCGCTTTCTGCCGGCGGTGGAGTCGCTGGATACCGGCGCCGGGCCCTTCTCCAGGCCGAAGTCTTTGTTGAATTCCGCGATCGGGCGGATGCACGTCGAGGTCGAGTCCATCATCCGCTGTGCCGGCGCCTCTTCCTCGACCGGTTCCTCGCGGAACTGAAGCGTGAACGTGCCGATGACCGCGCGGTCGCCGCTCCCGACCGGGGCGTTCGGCACGTGGCGGTCGTTGACCCGGATGCCGTTGGTCGAGTGGTTGTCGCAAAGGACCCACTCGCCGTTCTCGTGCCTCAGATAGGCGTGGCGCCGCGAGACCGAAAAATCGTTCAGGACGATGTCGTTGTCGCTCGCGCGGCCGATCGAAGCCTGATCCCGCACGAGGGTGTAGATCTGCGAGCGGCCTTCCGCCTCGAACAATACCTGAAGCATGGTTATCTGAAAATTATAGACCCCGACCCGGGGACCTGACCTCAGCTCCGCAAGTTAAACAGGATACGAACGGTCTTGCGCGAGGGAATCGCACCATCCGGGCCGCGCGCCGGACGGTACCTCCACTGCCGAACCGCCTCGGCTGCCGCCTCCGACAGGCCGAACGGCAATCCGCGGGTCACCTGGACGTCGCTCACGTTGCCCGTCTCATCGATCCCGATTTCCAGCACGACGCTTCCCTCGACCCGCGCGCGGACCGCCGCATCGGGATATTCCGGATCCACTTTGGACACGAGCACCGCCGGCTCGACCGAGCCTCCAGTGACCGGCGCGCGGGGCGGCGCCGGCGGCCGCTCGCCGGCCGCTGCATTCGTCTCGGGAGCGGGGAGCGGGGCCGAGATCGCCGTCGGTTCGGGCGTGGGCAGATCGAGAGTCGAAAGACGCCGGAGCGAGGCCGCCCTGTCCGGAACGATGTCCGGGCTCTTCGGATCCGGCGGAACGAGGTCGACGTCCGTGGACGCGACGAAGGCGACGCCGTTCGCCTTGTCCTGGAAGGCGAAGTACGCGTGATCGACCGCGTGAATCTGGATTCCGGTCCCCTTCGGGAGGGTCCCCGCACGCGGGGCGAAAGGAAACGGAGCGAGGAGGACGGGAGTCTCGTCCGCGACGACGCCGTACACCGCCGGGAACGAGAGGATTTTCTTCGCTCTCTCTTCGCGGGCCTCGCGCTCTTCTTCGCGTTCGATCTCGTCGGAGCGGACGTAGCCGGTTGCGTTGCCGGCCTTGACCTCGGCCCAGGCACCGCGATCCGCGATCACCGTGACTTTGTCCCCGCGTTTCAGGTCTGCGACCGATTCGGCGCGTGAGCCGGGCTCGCGTTTCAACGGCGCCGCCGGCACCGTGACGAGCGCCCGCGCCTTCTCCGCGGGCTGCCGGGAGGCGCGAACGTCCCGACCCGAGACCAGGATCACGGCGACGAGCGCGACGGTCCCGAGGACGACGAAGAGCGCCCGCCGCCAGGCGCGAAAGATCGCCTCCCGGCCGGACGCGGTCTCGGGATCGCTCATCCGCCGTCCCCGAGCAAAGCGACGAGAAGCGCCTTCTGTGCGTGGAGGCGGTTCTCCGCCTGGTCGAAGACCGCGGAGGCGGGGGAGTCGATCACGTCCGCCTCGACCTCCTCGCCGCGATGGGCCGGAAGACAGTGCAGGAAGATGGCGTCGGGCTCTGCCATTCCGAGAACCCGGCGGGTGACCCGATAGGGCTCGAACGTCTTCGCCCGCTCGGCCGCCTCCCCTTCCTGACCCATCGAGGCCCACACGTCCGTGTAGACGGCTTGCGCGCCGGCGATCCCTTCTTCGATCGACGTCGTGACGAGGATCGAGCCGCCCGTCTGCCGGGCAGCGGCATACGCCCAGTCGACGACCCGAGGCTCCGGCGCGTACCCGGGGGGCGTGACGACCGAGATGCGCGCGCCGAGCTTTGCTCCGGTCAAGAGGAGGCTGTGCGCGACGTTGTTCCCGTCCCCGACGTAACAGAGACCGAACCCGCGCGCGGTCCCGAACCGCTCGCGAACCGTGAGGAAATCGGCGAGCGCCTGGCACGGGTGGAGCAGATCCGACAGTCCATTGATCACCGGGATCGACGCGAACTTCGCAAGGTCCTCGACGGTCGCATGGGCGTACGTCCGCGCCATGATCCCGTCGACGTATCGCGAGAGCACCCGAGCGGTGTCGGAGATTGGCTCGCCGCGGCCGAGCTGAAGGTCGCGCGACGAGAGAAACATGCCGAGACCGCCGAGTTGGAACATCCCGGCCTCGAACGAGACCCTCGTGCGCGTGGAGGACTTCTCGAAGATCATTGCGAGCCCGCGGCCGGAAAGCGCGGTCCTCCAGTCGTCCGGCCGATCCTTGATGCGTGCCGCGAGATCGAGGAGCTTCTCTATCTCCGTCGGGGTCCAGTCGTTCTCGTTGACGTAGTCGCGCTTCGGAACCTGAGAGGTCTTCATTCCGTCCTCCAGATCACGGTGCCCGCCTCGCCGTCGAGCCCGGCGGAGAGGCACTCCGCCCGCGTGATGAGCACCTCGCGGCCGCCCGCTTCGACGAAGCGGATTGCCGCGTCGATCTTCGGCCCCATGCTCCCGGGCGGAAATTGCCCCTCCGCGAGCAGGGCTCGGGCGGTTGCTACGTCGAGGCGCGGGAGCGGCGTCTCTGTCGGTTTGCCGAAGTCGCGCGAGACCCTCTCGACGCCCGTCAGGATCACGAACACGTCCGCGGAGAGCGACGCGGCCAGCATCGAGGCGGCGTAGTCCTTGTCGATGACCGCCTCCACTCCGCGCACCTCCCCTTCCTCCGGGACCACAACCGGAACGCCTCCGCCCCCTGCCGCGATCACGATATAGCCGCGGTTGACGAGCGACGCCACGACGTCGACGTTTCGCAGCGCGAGGGGCTTGGGAGAGGCGACGACCTTCCGCCATCCGCGACCGGCGTCTTCCACCATCGTCCAGCCCGTGGTCTTCTGAATCGCCTCCGCGCGCTCGCGCATGAAGAACGGCCCGATCGGCTTGGACGGCTGCAGGAACGCCGGGTCGGCGGCGTCCACCTCGACCTGCGTTACCAGGGTGACCACGTGCTTGCGGAATCCGGCCGCTTTCAGCTCGTTGTCGAAAGCGAGCTCGAGGAGAAAACCCATCGAACCCTGCGTTTGGGCGACGCAGACGTCGAGCGATTGCGGCACGACACGCTCCGCGGCGAGCTCCGCCTGGAGGAGAAGGTTCCCAACCTGCGGCCCGTTGCCGTGCACGACGATGAGCTCGTATCCGCGGTTCAGGACCGGCAGCAGCTGGCGGACGGCGGTCCGGGCCCGCTGGAGCTGCGTCGGCGCATCGCCCGGATCCTCCGGCGTCAGGAGCGCGTTGCCGCCGAACGCGACGACGGCGAGCGGCCGGACGAACGGGAAGAACGGCGTGGTCACAGGTCTTCGCGAACGAGCGGCATCGCCATGCACCGCGGGCCGCCGCGGGCCCGTGAGAGCTCGTGTCCCGCGAGCCGGACGGCGTATCTCTTGCCCCGCTTCAAATCGAGCTCCCGCCTCCCGAGCAGGAGGTCCGCTTCGTCGAACACCGTGTACCCCGCGCGCGCCAGCTCATCCGCGGTGCGCTCGTTGCGGTCGTACACCAGGACGACTCCGGGCGCGAGGGCGAACGCGTTCGCCCCGTCCGTCCACTGCTCACGACGCTCCGAGATCGGGTCGCTCCCGCCGCAGCGCACCGGCCGCAGGTCCAACCCCTCCGACTTGAGCGCGGAGAGCAAGTCGTTCTCCGAGGTCCACGCGACCGGCCGGCGCGTCAGGTCGCACTGGTAGACGTCCGCTTCTTCCGCTCCGTCCGGAAAGATCATCGGCGCGTAGACGAGACACTCCTCCCGCGAAATCATCGTGAACACCGTATCCAGGTGCATGTACGAGCGCGCCGGCGGGAGGGCGACGACGAAGATCCGGCGGACGCGGGACCCGCGCTCGTGGAGCGATTCCGCGAGGCGCTCGATCGTCGTCTTCTTCGTCCGCTCGGAGTAGCCCATCAGGAGCAGGTCGTCCCGCATGACCAGGATGTCTCCCCCCTCGAGCGTCGGGCGCATCCGCGCGTAGGAGGAAGGCCGGCCGTAGTCGGCCGAGAATTCCTGGAACCAGAAGCGGTCCTCGTCCGGGCCGGCGAACCGGGCGTGATAGCGAACGACGTATCCGGAGAGGAGCGGCTCGCGCAACCGCGCCGCGGTCGCCATCGAGCCCCGGATCGCGCGGTCCCCCACGACGACGAGAGGATCCCGCTGGAAGAAATAGTTCGGGATCGGCGGCAGCCAGTAGAGCTCCGACGGAGAGAGGGCGACTTCCGAAGCCGGCCTCTCGATGCCCGTGACGAGCGTCGCCGCGAGATCTTCCGCGGTCAAGTCGCGCAACCGGTAGTCCATGTCGGGACCCCAGTCGAGCACCGTGCCCAGGTCCTGGAGGATCTCGGACCGCTGCTCCGGGACCTCGAGGACATCCGCGAGGAGATCCTGGACGTCTAAGACCTCGTCAGCGACGTACCCGAGCACCTGCTGGAAACGGCGGTGCTCCTCGCGGGCGCGGCTCCCGAACAGGATGTCGTCGAAAAGGAGCTCTTCCATCATCGCCGGCACCATTCGGTCGATCTCGGGACCGGGAAGGTGGACGAGAACGGAGGAGAGCTTTCCGATCTCGGAGTTCACTCTCATGGCAAAGGCGTCCCGGGAAAGGACGCGGGATTCTAGCCCGGATGGCGCTCGTGTCTCGAAGAGTCGCCTGGATCAGGCGGGCGGAGGAAGCGCGGCGATGCCCGCCTCTCCTTCGGAGATCGCCTCGTCGTCGCGCCGGTGGGCGATCCCCGAAAGTCTGCCGCCGAACCTCTCCAGAGCCCGGGACGTCTCTTCGTACTTGCTCTGCGCGTTTCGAATGTGACCTCCCAGTGTCTGGAAGGGCGCCTCGACCCGTTCCCACTCCTTCTCGAGCTCGGAAAGGCGATCGAGAATCTCCCGCGCGCTCTTCTGCAGTTCCATGCCGCGTAGACCCATCGCAACCGTCGCGAGGTAGGTGTAGAGCAGTCTCGGGGAAACCGGAATGACACGCCGTTCCGTGGCGTAGTCGGCCAGGCAGATGCCGTCGTCGTCGGATGCGATCTCGCAATACACGGCTTCCGCCGGCACATACATGAGCGCAAAGTCGAACGTTCCGTCGAACGGCCGGATGTACTTCTCGCGGATCGCGTCGACATGGCGCCGGACGTCACCCGCAAACTCCCGCCGCGCCCGTTTTCGATCCGCCTCTTCCGGAGCCTCCCTCGCGCGGCGGAAGTTCTCCAGAGGGAACTTGCTGTCGACGGAGACGAGGCGCTCTCCGAGGTGAATCACCGCGTCCACGATCGTGCGGTCCGGAAAGACGTGCCGCATTTCCCAGGAGCCGGGGGGAAGCGCCTCCGAGAGCGCGTGCTCCAGAAACGTCTCCCCCAGGTTTCCACGGACCTTCGGCGGCTTCAGAAGGTCCTCGAGCCGGGTCATGTCTCCCGCGAGCCGCTCGATCCTCTCGGAGGCCTGAAAGACCCTTCCGATCTTCTCGTGCACTTCGTTCAACGTCGTGGTGACGTTCTGGTGTTCCTCCACCAGCCGATCCTCGACCCCCGCCACCCTCTCGTCGACGGAGCGGCGAAGGTCTTCGACCTGCCGACCCATGGATTCCGAAGACCCGCGCACCAGGGCCACCTCGGTCAGCAGGCGATCGAGGCGCGGGTCCGCCTCCCGGGGCCGTAGGAGGACAAAAAGGACTCCCCCGACGACGAGCGCCGCAACGCACGCGATGAGAATTGTGGTGATCATCTACTTTCAGGATAGCCGGTGAACGGACAAATGGTGTCCGACCCGGAGACGCCGACGCGGATCAGACGTCCTCCTCCGTTTCGGTGGATGCGCCCGTCGAGAAGCGTCGAAAAGTCATCCGGGCGGGGCCGACCCGGACCTCGTCGCCGTCGGCGAGCGCCTCGGGACGCTCGATTCGTCGGTCCTGCCGGTATGTTCCGTTCTTGCTCCCCAGGTCCTCGAGGAGCGCCTCGCCACCGTCGACGACGATGCGGGCGTGACGCCTCGAAACGCCGAGCGCATTGATCCAGACGCAGGAGTCCTCGCTGCGACCGATGAAGTTCTCCCCTTCTTCGAGGGTGATCTCCTCCTGCCCGAGCTGGACTTTGCAGACGTAACGGCTGCGGAGGAACGGCCGCTCGACGAGAGAAACGGCGTCGGCGTGGAACGCGTAACCGAATCCGTGGACGGTCCGGATGAACCGCGGGTCGCGCGCGTCGTCTCCCACGGCGTCCCGCACCTCCGTGACGAGCGTGGGCAGGTTCACTTCCGAAACGAAAGTTTCCGGCCAGATGCGATCCTGGAGATCCTGCTTGGAGATTGCCTTCGGCCGCTCTTCGAGAAGGATCGAGAGCAGCTGGAACGCCTTTGGCGACAGGTGCACCGACTCTCCGGCGCGAATGAGCTCCCGCGTCGAGCTGTCCCAGACGCAGTCCCCGAAAGCCAGGCGCGAGGCTTTCCCTGCGGCCTTCATCCGGGCGGGACTCTAACGCCCTGAGGAAACCCCGATGAAATTCCGATGAGGCCCCGAAGACCGACGACCCGCGCGCAGCCCACCGTGAGGCATGCGCGCCGGATGCCTCCTTCGGTTCTCCGCCCCGGCCCTCGCGCTCGCGCTGGCGGTCGCGGCCCCAGCCGGCGGCGAGTCTCCGCTCCGTCGGATGGAGGAGGCGCCGGCGGACGTCGCCTCGGCCTTCGAGCGCGCCCTCTCGACGGCGAAGGCCCGTCTCTCGTCTCCGCTTTGCGCGAGGGTTTTCGGGGACTTCCGGGACTCCTCGGGAGCCCCCCTCGCCCGGAACCTCGAGGCCTCCGGTGAATCCGGAGCCGGCTACCTGCGCAAGCTCGTGTTCTACGACGGTGGATCGGAGCCTCCCTGCGACCGCCGGGGCGTCTTCGCCTTCACGGTCCCGGGCAGCCGCGTCGTTCGGATCTGCCCGGAACGGTTTCTCGAGGGAGAGTCTTCGTCGACGGCTCTCGCGGCGGCCCTGCTGATTCACGAGGAGCTCCATTCTCTGGGTCTCGGCGAGAACCCTCCGTCGAGCCGCCAGATCACCGCACAGGTCCTCGCCCGCTGCGGCCGGTAAACCCTCGGGCGAGATTCTCAGACTTCCGCAAATTCCCCGCCCGGGGTTCTGGCCGGAGGCCGAGGCCAGGAGGAGGAACAGGATCGGCCCCGCGATCGATATCGGAGACTTCGGAAACTGGAGGGCACAGAACCCGATTCCCGCCTCGATGCCCCGATGGAGCCGGCGTTGGGCGGCCGGCGAGTCCACGAAAGAGCAGCTTTGGCAGCTCCTCGAGGAGACGTCCGCGGCCGCCGATCGGCCAAACGGCAGCGTCGATCAGCTGATCGGGGACTTCTACGGCGCCTGCATGGACGAGGCAACCGTGAACCGTCTCGGCGCCGAGGCCGTCGCTTCCCTTCTCTCCGAGATCCGTCGAATCCGGAGTGTCGCGGAGGTCCAGCAGATGATCGGGCGCTTCCACCGGATGGCGATCCGCGTGCCCTTCTCTCTCGTGGGCGAGTCCGACGCCCACAATCCGGTGAACGTCATCGCGAAGGTGAACGCGAGCGGCCTCGGCATGCCGGACCGCGACTACTACGTGAAGACCGAACCGCGCTTTCAAGAAGCCCGGGCCAAGTACCTCGCTCACGTGGCCGCGATCTTTCGACTGGCGGGGGCGAGCGAGGCCCGGGCGAAATCCGCCGCGGACACGGTCATGCGAATGGAGACCCGTCTTGCCGAGGCGTCTCTGGACAACGTTGCGCTGCGGGACCCGAAGGCGACCGACCACAAGACGTCGTTCGCGGACCTCCAGAAGTCGACTCCCCACTTCCAGTGGACCGCCTACTATCGAACCGCCGGCCTCCCGACCGGCGACGTGAACGTGGCGGAGCCCCGGTTCCTCGGGGAATTCGGTTACTTCGCGGAGACTCCTCACGCCGCGAAGGAAAGGTCCTTGTGACCTTCCTCGACGAATGCGAGAATGTCGCGGAGAATCTGCTTGACCGACGGATCCCCTTCGGAGCCCAACCCGGACCGGGAAATCCCCTACCTGCGCTGCAAGGAGTGCGGCACGCCCTGTTACGTCTTCGAGGTCGAGGTCGGCCACGTCTCCGAGGCGCTCTGCCTCGCGTGCGGCAACGACGTCGTCTCCGCGTTCACGGTCGGCGAGTGGGACGATGACGAAGGCTGATCCGGAGGCAAACCCTCTCGCCGCGCGCTATGCGTCCGACGAGATGTGCAATCTCTTCTCGACGCAGCGCAAGTTCGAGACCTGGCGGCTCCTCTGGCTCTGGCTCGCCGAGGAGGAGCGCCGGCTCGGGCTTCCGATCTCCGAGGAGGCGATCGGAGAGATGCGCGCGCACCTCGCGGACATCGACTTCGACGCCGCGGCGCGGGAAGAGGAGCGGACGCGGCATGACGTCATGGCGCACGTGCGCGTGTTCGGCGAGGCCGCGCCGGCGGCGCGCGCGATCATTCACTGGGGCGCGACCTCGGCCTACGTGTCCGACAACGCCGACCTGATCCAGATCCGGCAGGCGTTCGGCTTGGTCGAGCGGCGGCTCGTTTCGGTCCTGCGGCGGCTGCGCGAGTTTGCATTCGAGCACCGGGCGCTTCCGACGCTTGCCTACACGCATTACCAGCCGGCGCAGCCCACCACCGTCGGGAAGCGGGCGGCCATGTGGGCCTTCGACCTCTTGACCGACCTCGAGGAAGTTCGCCGGCGCAGCGAAGACCTCCGCTTTCTCGGCGCCAAGGGAGCGACGGGCACGCAGGCTTCCTTCCTGCGGCTCTTCGACGGCGACTCGGCGAAGGTCGAGGAGCTCGATCGGGCTCTCGCGCGGCGAGCCGGTTTTGGGCGACGCCAGACCGTGTCCGGCCAGACATACTCCCGCAAGCAGGACGACCGGGTCGTCCACGCACTTTCGGGCCTCGCGCAGTCGGCGCACAAGATCGGGACCGACCTGCGGCTTCTCCAGCACGACGGCGAGATCGAAGAGCCGTTCGAGACCGGTCAGGTCGGTTCCTCCGCGATGCCCTACAAGAGGAACCCGATGCGGGCGGAGCGCATCTGCGGCCTCGCGCGACACGTCATCGCGCTCTCGTTCGACACGGCAATGACGGCGGCGACCCAGTGGCTGGAGCGCTCTCTCGACGACTCGGCTAACCGACGCATCTCGATTCCCGACGCTTTCCTCGCCTGCGACGCCATCCTCGTTCTTCTGGACAACGTCTTTTCGGGCATCGTCGTCCACGCCGATGTCGCGCGGCGGCGGCTCGACGCGGAGGTTCCATTCCTCGCCACCGAGAACATCCTCATGGAGGCGGTTCGACGCGGCGGAGACCGCCAGGAGCTCCACGAGAAGCTTCGCGTGTACGCTCGAGCCTCCGCGGAGCGGCGGTCCGGCGAGGCCGGCCGGGCCGATCTCCTCGACCGCGTTGCCTTAGACGAGGCGTTCCGACTCACGCCGGAGGAGCTCGCGGCCGCGGTCCGTCCCGAGCGTCTCATCGGCCGCGCCGCCGAGCAGGTCGAGACATTCCTCCGAGAGGAGCTCGATCCGGCTCTGGAAGGCGTCGCCGCGGTGGAGCCGGCGCCGCTCAGGGTTTGAAACCGCGCACCGCCCTCCGCCTCGTCCTCGTCTCTGCCGTTCTCGGACCGTCCACCGGCTGCGCCTCGCGCACCGCCGCTCCCCGAGAGGAGCCTCGCCTCCAGCCGTCGCCCGGCTGGACAGAGCAGGGAGTCGCGTCCTGGTACGGCGGGCGCGACGGATTCGAAGGGAAGCCGACGGCTTCGGGCGAGATCTACGACTCTTCGCGCTTGACCGCCGCGCATCGGGAGCTCCCGCTCGGGTCGATCGTCGACGTGACGAACCTCGAAAATGGAAGAACGGTGAGGGTCCGGATCAACGACCGCGGGCCCTTCGTTTTCGGCCGCGTGATCGACCTGTCGCGCGCCGCGGCCGGGGAGATCGGTCTCATCGGTCCCGGCGTCGGCTCGGTGCGCCTGACCGTCGTGACGCCGGGAGCTCTCGAAGAAATCGTCTCGCCGACCGGCCGGTGGGCGGTCCAGGTCGGATCCTTCGCCGACCGTTTGCGCGCGGAGCGACACGCCGAGCGGATTCGCGGAACCGGCCGCTCCGTCTTTCTCGAGCCGTACCGCGGGCTCTCGCGCGTGAAGGTCGGGCCCTTCGACGGCCGGCGGGAGGCGGCGCTCGAGCTCGCGGCGCTCGAGGACCTGGGCTTCGAAGGCATCATCGTCCCGACGGACTAAGATTTCCGGTCGGAGGAGAACATGAAAAGGTCTGTCGGGATCCCCGCACTCTTTGCGTTTACGGTTCTCTCGGGCTCTCTCGTTGCAGCCGACTTCAAGAAGGGCGCGCTCATCACGATTCCGGCGAACTTCCAGCTGAAGGCGCCGCCCTCGGCCGTCTGGACGGCCCTCACGAGCTGGGAGGGTTTCGGCGCGTTGACGGGATTCCAGCCGGCCGGTCCCGAGAAATCCTTCACGAAAGTCGGCGACAGCGTTCCCGCGAAGGTCTGGGACGACCGCGGGACGCTCGTCGTGACAGGATTCTCACCGCAGAAGGAGCTGCGAGTGACGTGGGAGCCGGGGAACGCGAGCTACCTGTGCGCCAAGAGGGTGGTGCTCACGCCTTCGGCGGGCGGCACGAAGCTCGAGTACTGGGATCGGTACACGGACGACCAGCCGAACGCGGACGAGACGGCCCGCAAGGTCGTCGCGGACACGCAGCAGCACATCGCAGCGTTCCGGAAGATGGTGGAGAAGTGACCGCGAAGCGGTCATCCCGAGCGCAGCGAGGGATCCCGACGGCGCTGTCATCCCGAGCGGAGCGAGGGATCCCTGCCTGGACAAGTGAGGGATTCCTCGTAGCTACGCTCCTCGGAATGACAGAGGGGCGCACTGTCATCCCGAGCGGAGCGAGGGATCCCGACGGCGCTGTCATCCCGAGCGAAGCGAGGGATCCCTTCCGAATCGAGCCAGGGATCCTCCGGGCCTGCCGCCCTCAGGATGACCGGCCGGGGTTTCGCTTCCGGTCCTCCAGCTCCTCCAGGGTCTTCGGCCAGTCCTTCTTCAGCAGCTGCGAGAGCGCCCGGTCCGCGAGGAGCTTTCCTCCGGTCTGACAGATCGGGCAGTAGTTCGACTCGTTTTCGGCGTACACGATCCGCTGGATTTTCGTCCCGCAGACCGGGCACGGCTTGCCGTATCGCCCGTGCACGGCCATCCCTTCGCGGAAGGCGGTGACTTTTTCGGGAAACGCCCTTCGCGCCGCGCTCGTCAGCCGTTCGGTCCACTCCGTGAGCGTCCCGCGAACGGCTCCGTAGAGCGACGACACCTCCCCTTCGGTCAACCGCGACGTCCACTTCGCCGGAGAAAGACGCGCGCGGTGCAGGATCTCGTCGGAGTACGCGTTGCCGATTCCCGAAAAGAGACGCGGATCGGTCAGCGCGCGCTTGACCGTGTGGTTCTCACGGGTCAGCGCCGCGCGAAAGCTCTCGAGGTCGGATTCGAGAACCTCGAGCCCGCCGCGGGCGTGTTCGGCGAGAGCCGCCTCGCCGCGGACGAGGTGAAGCGCGGCGCGCTTTTTCGATCCGGCTTCCGTCAGGAGCAGCGTCCCGTCCGGAAAGTCGAAGGCCGCGAGCGACGTTCGGCTGGTGAGCCGCGCGACCGACGGTCTCCAGTGGAGGCGGCCGGCGATCATCAAATGGAGGACGAGATGGAGGTCCCCGTCGAGATCGAAGACGATCCTCTTTCCCAGACGGCGAAGTCCAACGACGCGCCTGCCTTCGACCGCGGCGATCGGAGGGTCAAAGGTCCGCAGCAGGAACGGGCTCCCGAGGCGCAGCTGCGAGAGCGGTTGCCCGACGACGCGCGGCTCGAGCGCGGTCAGGTAGGCGGCGACGTCGGGAAGCTCGGGCATCGCGAGGGAGAATAGTCGGGGAACGATGTCTCTGCTCGGTCGGTATACGCACTGGCTGCACACCCGCTGGCCGGCGGGCACGGTGGAGAAGCTGCCGGAGATCCGCGAGGACGGGACGACGGCGGTTCCCGGAGTGCGGATCGTCGGGGACCTGACCGGGGTGCCGCTGCTCAAGTTCTCCTCCGATTCGGGCGCGCGCGCCGTGAAGGCCATCCTCGCGGAACCGGACTTCGGAGGGCGGCGGCCGGCCGATTCGGACTCATTCGACGTGGCGATCGTGGGAGGCGGAGTCTCCGGCGTCGCCGCGGCGATGGAAGCGAAGAAGACCGGCCTCTCCTTCGTCGTCTTCGAGGCGACCGAGATCTTTTCGACGGTCGCGAACTTCCCCAAAGGAAAGCCGATCTACACGTACCCGACCGGCATGACGCCCGAGGGAGACTTGCAGTTCCGCTCGGAGGTCCATCCCAAGGAACAGTTGCTCGAGGATCTGGAGTCACGCCGCCGGGCCGCTGGAATCGAGGTGACGTTCGTGCGGATCGAACGGATCGAGCGGCGGGGCGGGCTTCTCCTCCTCCATCACGGCGACGCGAAGACGGTCACGAAAGCCCGCCGCGCGATCGTCGCAATCGGGAGGAGCGGCAACCACCGCCGGTTGAGCATCCCGGGCGGGGAGACCGACAAAGTCTTCAACCGGCTGTACGACCCGAAGGAATTCGCCGGCCGAGAGGTCTTGGTCGTCGGCGGCGGCGACTCGGCGCTGGAGACCGCGATCGCGCTCTCGACCGCCGGGGCGCATGTCATCCTCTCTTACCGGAAGAAAGAGTTCGCGCGCCCGAAGGCGGAAAACGTCGAGAAGATCCGAATGCTCGAGACGAATCCGGCCGCGCCGGTTTCCGTCGAGCGTCCGACCTCCGAGCGCGTCACCACCTCGACCGGCGATTTCATGAAAGCGGCCGGCGAGCATCCGCCCGGCTCCCTCCGTCTCGCGCTCGGGACGCAGGTCGCGAAGATCGAGCCGAAGAGCGTCGTTCTGAAAGACGACTTCGGCGGCGCGCTTGATATACCAAACGATGTCGTTTTCACGATGCTCGGGCGCGAAGCGCCGCTCGAGTTCTTCCGCCGCAGCCGGATTCCGATTCGCGGCGAGTGGAAGCCCGCGACTTGGGTCGCGTTTGCCGCCTTCTTTCTCTTCTGCGTCTTTCTCTACAACTGGAAGGCGAGCGGAAGCGTCAACCATTACTTTGCCGAGCACCGACTCTTCCCGTTCAACATGGCGGTGCCCTCGGACCCCAGGACGCTGTCCGGAACGCTCGCGATCTCGCTCCGCGACCCCGGCTTTTACTACTCGACCGCCTACTGCCTCGCGGTTCTACTCTTCGGAATTGCCCGCATCCGCCGCCGAAAGACCCGCTACGTCACGGCGCAGACGGTGACGTTGACCGCGATCCAGATCGTGCCGCTCTTCCTCCTGCCGTTCGTGCTGCTGCCGCTCCTCGGCCACAACGGCGCCTTCGACTCCGGGTTCGGACGCACGTTCGCCGACAACCTCTTCCCCGCGGCCGATTACGGTCACGGCCGCGAGTACTGGCGGGCGTTCGGGTTCATCCTGGCGTGGCCGCTCTTCATCTGGAACGTCTTCTCGCCGAAACCGCTCGCCTGGTGGCTCGTGATCGCGTTCGTTCAGACGTTCGTTCTGATCCCGCTCGTCATCCGCCGGTGGGGCAAGGGCGCCTACTGCGGATGGATCTGCTCGTGCGGCGCGCTCGCGGAGACGATGGGGGATGCGCAGCGCCAGAAGATGCCGCACGGCCCGATCTGGAACCGCGTCAACATGACCGGCCAGGTCGTCCTCGCGGCCGCGTTCCTGCTCTTCTTCGGACGCGTGGTCTCGTGGAGCTGGCCCGGCTCCCGCGCGGGACGGATGGCCGGAAAGTTCTACGACGGGCTTCTGTCGAGCTGGTCCGTACTCGGGATCGAGCTCAACTACTACCACCTCGTGGACATCTTCCTCGCCGGAATCGTCGGGGTGGGCATGTACTTCTGGTTCTCGGGCCGCGTGTGGTGCCGGTTCGCTTGTCCGCTCGCCGCGCTGATGCACGTCTACACGCGGTTCTCGCGCTTCCGCATCTTCGCGGAGAAGTCGAAGTGCATCTCGTGCAACGTCTGTACGGCGGTCTGCCACCAGGGAATCGACATCATGAACTTCGCCAACAAGGGGCTGCCGATGGAGGACCCCCAGTGCGTGCGCTGCTCCGCCTGTGTCCAGTCCTGCCCGACGGGGGTGCTCGCCTTCGGGCGCTACGGGAAGAACGGCCTCCCGGTGCTGGATCGCCTCCCCGCGTCGCCCGTGCGCCTGCGCGAGACGGGGCTGCGAACCGAGCCGCTCAGCAAGCCTTCAGGAAGAGGAACGCTCCTGTGATCAACAGGATGATCGCGGCGACCAGAATCCCGGGCACCCGACTCCTTGCGTTCGCGGAGTCCACTCCCTCGGCTTCCGCGAGCGGAGGCGCCAGGCGTGAGTGGATCTCGCGAAGATCCCTCGCGAGCTCGGCGGCCGACTGGTACCGCTCCTCGGGCTTCTTGGCGAGCGCCCGACCGATCGCGAGCGGCAGCTCGACCGGAACGGGACCGAGCCTCGGGTCGAGTGGAGGTGGCTCGTCGCGCATGATGGCCGTGAACGTGTCGACGGCGTTGTTCCGGCGGAAAGGGTTCTCGCCCGTCGCCATCTCGTAGAGGACGACCCCGAGCGCGAAGACGTCCGATCGCTCGCTCGCCTTGTCTCCGCGGAGCTGCTCGGGGGAGAGATAGCCCGCGGTCCCGATGACCATACCGACCGCCGTCAAGCCTTCCAGGCCGATCCCGCCCGAAGACTCGCCGGGGCGCAGGAGTTTCGCGAGCCCGAAGTCGAGGATCTTGACCAACCCGTCGCGGCGGACCATCAGGTTCTCGGGTTTCAGATCGCGGTGGATGACGCCGGCGCCGTGAGCGTTCGCGACGCCTTCGGCCGTCTGCGCCGCGATGTCGACCGCCCGGGCGAGCGGCAGTGGCCCTTCGGTCAAGATCGCCCGGACGGTTTCGCCGTCCACGTACTCGGTGACGATGTACGGGCCGGCCTCGCTCTGTCCCACCTCGTACACGGCCAGGATGTTCGGGTGGTCGAGCGCCGAGGTGGCGTTGGCTTCCATCGCAAAGCGCCGCATGCGATCGCTGTCCTGGACGGCCTCCCGGCTCAAGACCTTGATCGCGACCTCGCGGCCGGAACGGGTGTCCTGCCCCTTCCACACTTCTCCCATCCCACCGGAGCCCAGCCGGAACAGGACCCTGTAGGAACCGATCGAGTTACCGCGCTCCAAAGGCATCGACTTTCGAGCCGATCTTAGACCGCGCCCGTCCGGCCGAAGTTGCATGGAACGGAAGCCCGGCGTCGGTGTCTCATCGTCGGAGAACCGACGGGTGATTCTCGAACGGGTCACGCGCCGCGACCCGCGCCTTGATCAGATCGGCGCGCTGTGCCCCGGCGGCGTATGCAACATCCGCCCTCTGGATATTCGACTGAGGTCGAACCCTATGTCAGCTCGGCCGGAGGTTTGTGCGAGAGCCGTTCGCGCCGTTCTTTTCGCGCGAGCGCGAGGCGGATCAACTCGTCCAACAGTGCCGGCAGCGGGAGCCCGCTCGCCTCCCAGAGCTTCGGATACATCGAGATCGCCGTGAAGCCCGGCAGTGTGTTCAGCTCGTTGACGAGAACCCGGTCAGTGCCGCGCTCGAGAAAGAAGTCGACCCGGGCCATGCCCGAGAGGCCGCACAACCGGAACGCTTCGACGGCGAGCCGGCGGACTTCCTGCGCGATGGCGTCGGGCACGGGCGCGGGGATCAAGAGCTTTGCCTTGTCGTCGCGATACTTGTCGTCGTAGTCGTAGAACTCGTGGCCGGGCACGACCTCGCCCGGCACGGACGCGCGCGGTTCGTCGTCGCCCAGCACGGCGCACTCGAGCTCGCGGGCGTCGATCCCCTCCTCGATCAACGCGCGGTCGTCATAGCGGAACGCCTCGGCCAATCCGTCGTCGAGCCGATCGAGGTCCCGGACCTTGACGACGCCCACCGAGGAGCCGCCGGTCGCCGGCTTGACGAAGACCGGCAAGGAGAGCGAGGCCGCCATCTGCCGCGCCCTTCCGCCCCGATCCGAGGAGCGCACGACGACGGAACGCGGCGTCGGAATCCCCGCGCTCGAGAGCAGCGTCTTGAAGACGGGCTTGTCCATTCCGATCGCCGAGCCGGTCACGCCAGCGCCGACGTAGGGAATTCCGAGAAAGTCGAGGAAGCCCTGCAAGGTTCCGTCCTCGCCGGTCGTGCCGTGGATGATCGGAAAAACGACGTCCGCGCGGCCGGGAGAGATGTCGATCGGGACGAGCGCCTCGCTCTCCGGCTCCGCCCGGCGGAAGCGGTCGGGCACCGGCCCTTCCGTCAGCAGCCGGGCCGAGTCGGCCGCCGAAAGGAATCGCCCCTCCTCGGAGACCGCGAGAGGGAGCACGTCGTACTTCGAGCGGTCGAGCGCGGCGACGATCGTCCTCGCCGAAACGCGCGAGACTTCCCGCTCGACCGACCGGCCGCCGTAGAGCACGACGACCCGCAATCGGTTCACCAGGTCACCACGCGCACCTCTTCGACGCCCGGCGCCTCGCGCAGGGTCGCGAGGACTCCCGCCGGTGGAACCGAGTCGACCGCGATGATCGCCGCCGCGCGGTCTTCGCCACCGCGAGCGAGCGAGAAGTTCGCGATGTTGATCCCTCCCTCGCCCAGGATCGTTCCGATGCGGCCGACGACGCCCGGCACGTCGCGGTTCCGCAGGAAGACGACCGTTCCCTCCGGCCGGAACTCGAGCGGCAGGTCGTCCACCTCGACGACGCGCGCATCACTCCCGGAAAAGAGGGTTGCGCCGGCGGTCGCCTTCGAGGAGCCGTCCGAGAGCGCGACCCGGATCGACTTCGCGTAGTTGCCCGGGTCTTCGTGGCGGGTCTCCGCGACCGCGAGCCCTCGGTCGCGCGCCACGAAGAGCGCGTTGACGAAGTTCACGGTTTCCGGTGTGTATTGCTGGAGCGCGCCCTTGACCGCCGCGACCGCGATCGGGCGCAGGAAGTCCTCGGGCAAGCCCCACGTCTCGACCGAGAGGGAGCGCAGCCGCTCGCCGGCGAGGCACGAGAGGAATCGCCCGGTCCGCTCGGCGAGGTCCATCCAGGCCGCCGCGCCGCCGGCGTCCTTGGGGCCGCGGAACGGCAGGTTCACGGCCGGAACGTAGGACGCCCCCCCCAGAGCCTCCCGGACCGCTTCGGCTGTCTGAAGGGAGACGCGCTCCTGGGCTTCGACGGTCGAGGCGCCGAGGTGCGGCGTCGCGACCACGTTGGGCAGCTTCAGCAACGGGTCGTTGGGATCGGGTGGCTCCGGGTCAAACACGTCGAGCGCGGCGCCGGCGATCCGGCCGGAGACGAGCGCCTCGTGCAGGGCTTTTCCGTCCACCAGGCTCCCGCGCGCCACGTTGGCGAGGACGGCACCCGGCTTCATGCGCGCGAGCTCTTCGCGGCCGATGAGCGGCCGGCCCCCCTCCGTCGCGGTCGCGTGGAGCGTCACGATGTCGGAGGACTCGAGGAGCTCTTCGAGAGAGACGAGCGGAACGCCCATTTCGCGCGCCTTCTCGAGCGGCAGGTAGGGGTCATGGCCGAGGAGACGCGCTTCGAACGCCCGGGCCCGGGCGGCCACGCGCGAGCCGACCTGCCCGAGCCCGACGATCCCGAGCGTCTTGCCGGCGAGCTCGGAGCCGATGAACTTCGACTTCTCCCACTTGCCGGATGCGAGCGAGGCGGAAGCTTCCGAGACGCGGCGCAGGAGCGCAAGGAGGAGCGCGAACGTGTGCTCCACCGCGGAAACGACGTTTCCCGTAGGGGCGTTGATGACGAGGTTGTCGACGCCCACTCCGGCGCGCCCGACCACGGTCAGGTGCGGCGCGGCGGCGAGAAGCTCCGCGTCGACCTTCGTGCGGCTCCGAACGAGCAGCGCGTCGGCGGAGGCGAGCTCCGTCAGCAACCGTTTGCGGTCGGCGCCCGCGAGCTCGACGACATCGTGTCCCGCCTGGCGAAGGACCTCGAGGCCCGCCGGCGACAGCTCCTCGGCGACGACGATCCGGCTCATTTCCCGATTCTAGGCTGCGCCGAGACCACCCCCCGATTCATCTGCTCGACCCAGTCGGGAAGAAGGGCGAGCCGCGTGAGATGGGCGTCGGCGGAGACGGCCGCGAGCTCCCGGGGTGACCGGGAACCGCCGTCGACGAGCACGCACCGGCAGCCCGCCGACCGCGCCGTCTCTGCGTCGATCTCCATGTCGCCGACCGCGACCGTGCGGCCCGGCGGCGCGCCCGCCCGCCCCATGACCTCGAGCAACATCGCCGGATCCGGCTTGGGTGGCATCGCGGCATCGGGGCCCGCGATCGCGAAGAATTTCCCGGCGACCCCTTTGCCGGCGAGGATCCGGCGCGAGAACTCGGCCGGCTTGTTGGAGGCGACGGCGAGGAGGTGTCCGCCTCGCGAGAGGAGCTCGAGCACTTCGGAGACGTCCGGCATGAGAAGGGTCTTCTCGTCCGCGACCACGGCGTACCTTTCCCGGAAGAGCCGGACGCCCTCGGGGACGAGCCCGGCTCCCACCGCTTTCTCGAGAAGCTTCTCCAGGCCCTGCCCGACCATCCCGCGCACCTTCCCCTGCGGCAGCGGCGCGAAACCGAGCCGTTGCATGGCGAACCCAAGCGCGTCGGTGATCCCGTCGTAACCGTCGATCAGAGTCCCGTCGAGATCGAAAACGATGAGCACGGGGGCTACCCGCGGACCCCGGCGGCGCGGTCGAGCCCGGCTAAGTGCAGCACGGAGGCGATGATTCCTTCCATGTCCTCGAACCGACAGGTCGGGATGGAGTCCTCCGCGGGACGGTCCGAGACCCGCGCGAGGGCCTCGGGAACCGGCGGGCGCGGCGCCCCGGTGCGCGTGACCTCAATCTTCGGCAGCGGGACCGACTTGTAGCCCTCGACGAGGACGAGGTCGCACCCCGTGAAGTGGCGGCGGACGATCTCGGAGAGCGAAGCGCCTTCCACGCGGCGGCGCACCGTCGCCCGCGCGGGAGTCACGAGCGCCCAGACCGGCCCGCCCGACGCGCCGAGCCGCTGCGAGTCCTTGCCGGCGACGTCGTCCTCGACGTCGTGCGACGTGTGCTTGATCGCGCCCACCTCGAGACCGCGGGATCGAAGCCTCGGGATCAGGTCCGCGAGAAGCGTGGTCTTGCCGGAATCGTGTCCGCCCACGAAGGCCACGATCGCCGGCCGGTGGTCGGGATAGAGCAGAAAAGGATCGCGGCGCGCTAGGAAGGGTCGTGCCTCCTCCCGGTGCCGCGCGATCTCGGACAGCGCGCCCCGGCCGGCGTCGAGCGATTCGCGAAAGCGCGACGAGCCGGAGAGCAGATCGATGGCGGGACGGGAATCGAACTCGTACGGCTCTTCTCTCCAGCGGAACTCCCGCGGCGCGAGTTCCCGGATCGAGGCGATGACGGCGAGCCCCGTCTCGAAAGGCCGGAAAAGAGCGGGGTCGTAAACCGCCAGGATCGCGCCGCCGCACGTCTCTCCGGTGTACTTCTCGAACATCGGTCGGAACCGCGTCGGAAAAAAGAGGACTCCCGGCAGCTCCCATCGGGCAAGCGCGGCGACGAGATCCGAGGGGTCGAGCCAGGGAGCGCCGAAAGTCTCGAACGGGCGCGTCGTGCCCCGTCCCTCGGAGACGTTCGTTCCTTCGAGCAGGCACATCCCGGGATAGACGCGCGCCGCGTCGACCGTGGGAATGTTGGGAGACGGCGGGATCCACGGCAAGCCGGTCTCCGCGTACGCGGTGTCGCGCCCCCAGCCGCGCATCGGGCACACGACCAGATCGAGATCGAGCCCGCGCTCGGAGGCGAGAAGCCGCGCGAGCTCCCCCGAAGTCATGCCGTGCTTGACCGCGATCGGGTGCAGGCCGACGAAAGAGAGGAATTCCGGATCCTGCGGCGCGCCTTCGACCGCTCCTCCGATCGGGTTCGGCCGGTCGCAGACGACGAACCGCTTCCCGAGCTCGGCGCACGCCTCCATCGCGAGCAGCATCGTCCAGTGGAAGGTGTAGTACCGGCTTCCGACGTCGGGCACGTCGAAGACGAGCGTGTCGAGGTCGGCGAGATCCTCCCTTCTGGGCTTCAGGCTCGCGAGCGTCGACCCGTAGAGCGAGACGACCGGAAGCCCCGTCTCGCGATGAGTTGAGGACGAGACGCCCTCCATGTAGACGGCCCCCCCATCCACGCCGTGCTCCGGGCCGAAGAGCCGCGCGAGCCGCGCTTCCGGAAGATCGGAGAGCGCCTTCCAGGAGGGCGTTCCGTCCGACGTCAGGCCGGAAGGGTTGGTGACCAGGCCGAGCCGCTTTCCGGCGATCGCTTCCGGATCGGAAAGCAGCGCATCGATGCCGAGGACCGTCCCGGGATCGCGGTCTGTCAAGGGCGTCCGGTTCCGGCGCCGGGCCGGGGATGCTCCGGCCGCTCGCCGCGGACGAGGCCGAGGGCGTGCGGCAGGAGCGGCGCCACCGCGTGAAGACAGTCGGCGGCACCCTTCGGCGATCCGGGCAACGCCAGGACGAGAGTGCGCCCACGCACCCCGGCGACCTGGCGCGAGAGGTAGGCCGCGGCGAAATCCCTTCCCGTGTCGGCGCGCATCTTTTCCGCGAGGCCCGGCGCTTCGATGTCGAGGACGCTTCGGACCGCCTCGGGCGTCCGATCCCGCGGGGAGACACCGGTTCCTCCGGTCAGGACGATCAGGTCCGTCCCGCCTTCATCCGCGCGGACCCGCACGGTCTCGGCGATCCGGTCGCGCTCGTCTGGAATCGCCTCGCGCGAGACGACGACGTGCTCGACCGCCGAGTCGCGCAAAGCCTGCTCGCACGCCGGTCCCCCTCGATCATCCCTCTCTCCGGCGGCGACGCCGTCGGAGACGGTGACGATCGCGACCCGGATTGGTGATCCCATGCTCTCTGGCTACTATAGCCGCGGCTTCCCCGGACCTCGAACGTTGAACGTCGAACCGTTTTTCTGGTCGCCCGTTTGCATTCCCGGCGAGTGATGATCGATCCGGAGCCTCGCCGTCCCGTCCGGGCGTATTACGCGGCCGTCGCGATCTTCGTCGCCGTCCTCGCGTTCGCGATTCTCGGCCTGGTGCGTTCTTCTTCGATCGGGAGAGCCTTATCGCGCGAGGCGGAGAGGGCGCCCGGGCGGCAGACTTCGCCGGCGGCTGCCGCCCTCACGCCGACCGCGCCCGCAAACAGGGCAGCCCCGACCGCGCAGATTCCGCCGCCGACGAGGAGCGCGACCGTTTCCCCGCCGAGCCGCACGTACCTCTATCCGCCTCCCGAGAGAAACGTGACCGCGGAATCCTCGCCGGCGACTCAGCCGCGCCGGTAGGGACCGGACCGGCCGCCGGTCTTTTCCAGCAGCACGATCTCGCGAATCTCGATTCCGCGGTCGAGCGACTTCGCCATGTCGTAGAGCGCAAGGCACGATCCGGCGACGGCCGTGAGCGCTTCCATCTCGACCCCTGTTCGGGCGGACGCCGAGACCTCCGCCGTCACGACCACTTCGTGCGCCCGGGCGTCGAGCTCGCACTCGACGCCGACCGATTCGAGGCCGATCGGATGCGCCAGCGGAACGAGCTCGGGCGTCTTCTTCGCCGCAAGGATTCCGGCGAGCCTGGCCACGGCGAGGGCGTCCCCCTTCGATAGCCGGCCGGTCGCGAGCGCTTCGAACGCCTCTCTCCCCATCCGCACCCGCCCGCGCGCGATCGCGCGCCGCCGCGTCCTGGCCTTTCCGCCGACGTCGACCATCCGCGCCCGCCCGCGCGCGTCAACGTGAAGCGGTTTTTTGCCCTTCAGGCGCGCTCCCGGTGCGCGGCAAAGTCGGCGAATGTGTTCAGGTTCGCGAAGGCGACGCCGCTCGGGTCGAGATGGCGCCATTCCTTCTCCGGGAAGATCTCCGCGGCCACCTCGTCGGCGAGCGCGCCCAGAGAAAGCATGTCCCGGCCGATGCGGCCCTTCGCGAAACGGGCCGCGGAACGCCGCCAGACCGCGGCGAGCGGTTGCAACCGCCCACCCGCCTCGGGAATGAGCGCGGGCGCCACCGTCGCGAGCCCGCGGTCCGCGATCTCGCGCACGAGGTCGTGGGTCAGTCCCGGCAGATCCACCGCCAGGATAAAGATCCGATCCGAGGCCTCCTCGAGCGCCCGCAGAAGTCCGTGGATCGCGGCGAACTCCGGAGAGCCGTCCAGAAGGACGCGCGCCGGGCCGACGGGGAACGCCGGCTTCTCCTTCACGACGACGAAAACATCGGAGAAGAGCGTCGAGAGGCGCGTGGTCTGAAACTCGAGGAGGGTCGAGGCGCCCCATGGAAGCGCCCCTTTGGGCCGGCCCATCCGCTTCGAGGCGCCACCGGCGAGAACGGCCGCGGGCATCGGGAGCTTCACCGTCGCGATGCTAGCATCGAGCCCGCCGCGAACCGTGATCTCCGTCATCGTCCCGATCCAGAACGAAAGTCCGGAGGTCGCGGCTTTCTTCTCCCGATTCTCCCGTTCGGCGGACGCGGAGCTCCTCGTCGCCGACACTGGTGCCCCGAAAGAGACCGGGGAAGCGCTTCGCGAGAACGGCGCGCGGGTTCTGTCGCTGCCGGGCGTCCGCGGCGCTGCCCTCGCCCGGGCCGCCGGACAGGCGCGCGGCGAGATCCTCTTCTTCCTGCACGCCGACTCGCGGCCTCCGGAGGACGCACTCGCTCTGATCGCTCGAACCGTGGCGGAGGGCGCGAACGCGGGGGCCTTCTCGCTCGCTTACGACCGGGCCGGTCTCGTGATGCGCTGGATCGCGTGGTGGGCGAACCGCCGGTCCCGCCTCGCAAAGCTCCCCTTCGGCGACCAGGGAATTTTCTGCCGCCGCGAAATCTACGAGAGGGTCGGCGGCTTCCGCGACCTGCCGATCTGTGACGACCTCGATCTCGTCGTACGCCTGAGAAGGGCGGGACGCTTCGTCGTCCGACCGGAGAAGACGGTCACGTCGCCCCGCCGGTACATCGAGCACGGTCGAGCACGGCAGGTTCTCCGAAACTGGAGGGTGATCGCCGGTTACTTCGCCGGCGTATCGCCGGAGACTCTCAAGAAATGGTACGGGGACCGATCGCCAACCGTTCCTCGAGACGCCGGCGGACGACCGGCCATTCGTCGTCGATGACGCTGTAATAGACCGTGTCGCGCACGCGGCCGCTCATGGTCACCCCGTGTTTGCGCAGGATCCCTTCCTCCCGGGCACCGATCCGCCGGATGGCCGCGCGGGAGCGCTCGTTCAATGCGTCGGTCTTGAACTCTACGCGCCGGACGCCGAGCGTCTCGAAAGCGTGTTTCATCATGAGGTACTTCGCCTCGGTGTTCGCCGCCGTGCGTTGCCAGTCGCGCCCGAGCCAGGTCCACCCGATCTCGAGGCGTCCGTTCGGGAGATCCACGTTGGCGAAGCGCGTGCTGCCGATCGGCTTCCCGATCGAACGGGCGATCGTCGCGAACGGCAGTGCCGAGCCGGATCGCTGTCCCTCGAGCGCCCTCTCGACATAAGCGCGCAGCTCTTCCGCCGAGTCCGCGCGCTCGCTCGTCCAGCGCCAGAGCTCCGGGTCGAGCGCGACCTCCGAGAGGGCGTTGAGGTGGGAAAAAGAGAGCGGCTCGAGCCGGACGTACTCGCCTTCCAGGACGACCGGCTCGAGGCAGCTTGCCGTCATCCCGAGAACCGCAGGTTCGAGGGATCCCTCGCTTCGCTCGGGATGACCGCGCTTCGCGCGGTCACTTCCCTTCGCCGCCCAAGATCAGCGGCAGACCGTTCTTGCCGCTGCCGATCACGACGACCTTCGAGTTCTGGCTCATCGCGAGCTTCTCGGTCGCTTCGATGCCTTTCCACTCGAGCAAGGCCGGACTGATCCCCGCGGCGACGATCCGCTGGAAGTCCGCGATTCCCTGCGCCTCGATCCGCTTGCGCTCCGCCTCCTGCTGCTCCTTCTGGAGCACGAACTTCATCTGCTCGGCCTCCTGCTCGCGCCGCAGCTTTTCCTGGATCGCGTTCGCGACGATGGGGGGCAGGCCAATCTTCCTCAACAGGACGGCCTCGGCGATGATCCCTCTGTCGCCGGCCAGCTTGCGGAAGAGCTCCAGGGTCTCCTTGGCGATCCGCTCGCGCTCCGCCGAGTACAGGACTTTCGCCTCGTAGGAGGCGGTGACCTCCCGGATCGCCGAGCGAATCTGGGGATGGACTGCGATTTCCTGGTAGTCCTGGCCGACCTTGCGGTAAATCTCGGCAGCCTTGTCGGGATCGAGACGGAAGAGGAGCGAGCCCTCGAGCTCCATGGTCAGCCCTTCCTTCGACGGCACCTCGGCCGTCTCCTTGACCTCCTGGGTCTGGATCGACATCTTGACGACCCGCGTGAACGGAAACACGAACCGCACGCCGGGCGGCAGCACGTTCGGCGAGACGCTACCGAAGAAATCCTTCACGCCCACGTGGCCGGCCGGAATGACTTTGATCGGGTTCCCAGCGAGAAGAGCGATCAGGACGACGGCAACGACGATCAGACGGAAAAACCGGCGCCCCGGCTGGAAGGGCGGGACGACCTCGAAGAGCTTGGACATGCTTCCTCCTCTCGGATGCGAGGATGGAAACTATCAGCTATGGGAGGGGAAGCGGCCGGGGGCGAGGCTGCTAAACCATTTTCAGGAGGTGCCCCATCTTGTTCTTCTTCGCCTCGAGGTAGCGCCGCGATCCGGCTGTCGGACGCACCTCGAGCGGGACCCGCTCGACGATCTCGAGACCGTAGCCGCCGATCGCCACGTACTTGGATGGATTGTTCGTCATGAGCCGCATCTTTCGGACGCCGAGGTCGCGCAGGATCTGGCACCCGACGCCGTAGTTGCGGATGTCCGGAGGAAACCCGAGCTTCTCGTTGGCCGAGACGGTGTCGTGTCCCTCGTCCTGCAGCTCGTAGGCCTTCAACTTGTTGATGAGACCGATCCCACGACCCTCCTGCAAGAGGTACAGGAAGACGCCTTTCCCCGCCTCGATGATTTTCTCCATCGCGAGCGAGAGTTGCGCGCCGCAGTCGCAGCGCGTCGATCCGAAGACGTCGCCCGTCAGGCATTGCGAGTGCACCCGCACCAGAACCGGCTCGTCCTCGAGGATTTCCCCGTGAACGAGCGCGATGTGCTCCTCGTGCGTCACGTCGCTCCGATACGCGGCGAGGCGGAAGTCGCCGAACCGCGTCGGCAGGTGCGGCGCGGCGATCCGCTGCACGAGACGCTCGGTCTTCATACGGTGGCGGATCAGGTCCGCGACCGTGACCAGGACGAGGCCGTGCTTCTCGCAGAACTTCGCGAGGTCCGGCACCCGTGCCATGGTCCCGTCCTCGTTCATCACCTCGCAGATCACAGCGGAGGGGTCGAGGCCCGCGATCCGCGCGAGATCGACCGACGCTTCGGTCTGCCCGGCGCGCTTCAACACCCCGCCCGCCTGCGCTCTCAGCGGAAACATGTGTCCCGGCCGCGCGAGGTCGGAGGGGCGGGTCGCCGGGTCGATGGCCGTCTTCACGGTGGCGGCCCGATCGGCCGCGGAAATGCCGGTCGTGACCTGTCCCCGCGCCTCGATCGAGACCGTGAACGCCGTTCCGAAGTTGGACGTGTTCTCCCCGACCATGGGAGGCAGCTCGAGCGCATCGCAGCGCTCCTCCGTGAGCGCGAGGCAGATGAGGCCCCGGCCCTCGCGCGCCATGAAGTTGATGGCCTCGGGGGTGACTTTCTCCGCCGCGAGGACGAGATCCCCCTCGTTCTCCCGGTCCTCGTCGTCCACGACGACAACGAACCGCCCGGCTTTGAGCTCCTCGACCGCCTGCTCGATCGGGGCGAACGGAGTTTCTCTGCTGCTCATCAGAAGACCGCCGGCTCCTCGTAGGTCGCAAAGACCTCCCGCATCACGTCGGAGATCTCGCCGACCGTCGCGTAGGTCTTGACGGCTTCGATGAGCGGGGGCATCACGTTCCGGCCTTCCGCACACGCCTGCCGGAGGGCCGAGAGCGAGGAGGTCATCGCTTTCCCGTCGCGCGAGCGCCGCAGGGCGGCGAGGTCCGCCTTCTGCTTCTCCTCGACGGATTCGTCGATATAGAGCGTCTCCAAGGGCTCCTCGGTTTCGTCCACGAACTCGTTCACCCCGACGACGATCTTGTCTTTCGCGTCGACCGCCCGCTGATAAGCGTACGCCGCGTCCATGATCTCGCGCTGGGGAAATCCGGCTTCGATCGCCTCGACCATTCCGCCGAGCGCGTCGATCCGCCGGAAGTAGTCGAAGCAGCCGCGCTCCATCCGGGTCGTCATCTCCTCGACGAAGTAAGAGCCGCCGAGCGGGTCGATGGTGTTCGCGACGCCCGACTCGTGAGCGATCACCTGCTGCGTTCGAAGGGCCAGCTTGACGGCGAAGTCGCTCGGGAGCGCGAGCGTCTCGTCGAGCGAGTTGGTGTGGAGCGAATTCGTTCCACCCAGGACCCCGGCCAGGGCTTGGAGCGTCGTGCGGACGATGTTGTTGTAAGGCTGCTGCGCCGTCAGGGAGCAACCGGCGGTCTGCGTATGGAAGCGGCACATCGTGGAGCGCGGGTCCTTCGCACCGAATCGCTCGCGCATCGTTTTCGCCCAGATCCGCCGGGCCGCGCGGTACTTGGCGATCTCTTCGAAAAAGTCGTTGTGCGCGTTGAAGAAGAAGGACAGACGCGGCGCGAAGTCGTCGACCGCCATCCCCGCTTCGAGTCCGTACTTCACGTACTCCACGCCGTCGCGAAGCGTGAAGGCGAGCTCCTGGAGCGCGGTCGAACCGGCTTCGCGGATGTGATACCCGGAGATCGAGATCGTGTTCCAGCGGGGGACGTGCTTCGCGCAGAAGGAAAACTGATCTGTGATCAAGCGCATCGAGGGGCGCGGCGGGAAGATGTACTCCTTCTGGGCGATGTACTCCTTGAGGATGTCGTTCTGGAGCGTTCCGCCGACGCGATTCCAGGGCGTCCCGTGCTTGTCGGCCACCGCGAGATACATCGCGAGCGCGATCGGTGCGGTGGAGTTGATCGTCATCGAGGTCGTCACCCGTCCGAGGTCGATTCCATCGAAGAGGATCTCCATGTCGGCGAGCGAGTCCACCGCGACTCCGCACTTGCCTACCTCGCCGCGCGCCATTTCGTGGTCCGAGTCGTACCCGTAGAGCGTCGGAAGGTGGAACGCTGTCGAGAGGCCGGTCTGGCCGTGATCGAGGAGATAGTGAAAGCGCTCGTTGGTCTGGCGCGCCGTGCCGTAGCCGGCGAACTGGCGCATCGTCCAGAGCTTGCCGCGGTACATCGTCGACTGGACGCCGCGCGTGTAGGGATATTCGCCCGGCCAGCCGAGGTCCCGCTCGGGATCGAACCCCGCGAGCGTGTCGGGGCCGGCAAGCGGATCGACGGCAGCGCCCGAGACCGTCGTGAAATCCCGCTTCCAGGGGGGCCGGAGCGAAAACGCCTCTCGCACGGACTCTTCCCAGCGCCGGCGGCCCTCTCGAACCGTCCCGGGGATGGTCGGGTCCACTTCTCTTTCGTCGGTCGTCTTACTCATCCGTTGCTCATCCAGAGAGCAGAATAGCCCAATCGTTTGAATGATTTCCAACCCCCTTCGACTGGCCGTCCACCGGCACGAAAGATGCAGTTCACCTTCACGCGGCCATTTGGCCTCATGCAAGGAGGAAATTCATGACGAAACGGATCTCTACCCTTCTGGCGATTCTCGCGGCGGCGGCGTTTGCTGTGGCATGCGCGCAAACCGACGCGGGAATCACGGGCAAGGTCAAGTCGAAGCTCGCGGCGGATGACACCGTGAAGGCCTATCAGATCGACGTCGACACCAAGGACAAGGTCGTCACGCTTTCGGGCAACGTAGACAGCCAGGCCGCCAAGGATCAGGCGGTCGCGCTGGCGCGCGGCACGGAAGGAGTCGCCGACGTCGTGGACAACATCACGCTGAAGACCGCGGCAGCCGCGAACCCGCCCGCTGGGAATCCACCCGCGGGTGGCGAGGGCGCACTGGTCGGCGGCAACGCCCCCAACCCGGAGCCCAACCGTCCGATGGGCCAGGTGATGGATGACGCCGCGATCACCGCGGCGGTCAAGGCGAAACTGCTGGCCGATCCGACCGTCGGCGGCCTGAAGATCGACGTCGATACCCGCAACGGCGTGGTCTATCTGACGAGCGAGCACATGAAGAGCCAGGCCGAGATCGACCAGGCCATCAAGCTCGCGAAGGAGACCTCGGGCGTCAAGGACGTCCAGAGCAAGCTCACTATGAGCGAAAAGGCGGAGAAGAAAGCGGAGAAGAAGGGGTACTGACGGTCTGGAGGACCGCGAGGTTCTCCGAAACCGCCGGCGAAAGCCGGCACGTCCAGGAAAGGGCCGGGAGAGATTCCGGCCCTTTTTATCGGCGCCTCGACGGCGCCGGGAGAGAGCAAGCGGCCGTTACGCAGCATCCCATGGTGGCTCCGCTAAGTCTCGGCGGCTCGGTGCGTCGGTAGCAGCGCCGTCGTCGCCATCTTCGCCAATCCCTTGACCGAAAACGGCAGGCTCGACGACATGAAGCACGAATGGGTGCACCAGCACTCGCGCCGCGCCACGCGGCGGCGGAGCTCGTTCGCCTTCTCCGAGAACCACGCCTTGCGGAACGACCAGCCGAAGTCGCGGATGTTCCCGATCTCCCACTGCACCTCGCAGAGCGAGACCGTCCCCTCCGGATTCAGGACTCCCGAGACCGTCCCGGCGTAGCACTTGTAGACCATGCGTTCCTGCTCGAGCGTTTCGAGCTCGGCCTCGCGCGCCGCCACCTTCAGGTTGCGGAGGATCGGCCGGTAGCGATCGAAGCGCGCCCAGTACGGCTTCAGCGTCGCGAGAGCCTGCGCGTACTCCTCCGCGGTCAGGGGTCGGATGGAAGAGTCCGGAAACGGCGGCCGAAGGAGTTCGAAGGAATGGAAGTCGATCTCGGGGAAGTTCGCCTCGATCCAGGACGTGATCTCCGGCAGGTCGTCCCGGTTGAACGAGGCGAGCACGGTCTGCACGTTGACGAGGAGGCCGCGCCGGCGCCTTTTCAGAGCCGCGAGCCGGCGGTAGGTCTCCGCGACTTTGGGGAAGTTCCCGGGCGCGCCCCGGATCTCGTCGTGGCGCTCCCCGAGGTGATCGAGCGACAGTCCCACCGTGTACGTCTGCCGTTCGTCCTTCCGGGACTCGAGCGCCTGGGCGACGATCGCCTCGACCTGCTCCGGCAGGAGCGAGTTCGTCGGCATCGTGACGTTCGAGGCGTCGTGGCGGCGATAGAGCAGCCGGGTCACCCCCGGCAGGTCGCGGTTCAACGTGGGCTCGCCCCCGGTCAGAACGACGCTGTAGAGCGACGGCAGGTCTTCGAGAGCGCGCCCGTAGTCCTCGAGCGACATCTCGAGGTGGCGGTTGACGTTTAAGTGGTCCCAGTAGAAGCAGGTCACGCACTTCGAGTTGCAGAGGTTTGTCATCCCCAGGATCAGGTACCGCGGCAGCGTCGCTCGACCCCGGAACCACTGCCCGGCGAGCGCGAGCTCGTTCAACGTCCTGCGACCGCGAGCAGGCCCCGCGCGATACCGGCCAGAAGCCCGGCGAAGTACGTCAAGTGGTGGAGCGCAAACGCGAAGGGGATCGCGGGGAAGAGCGCCAGGTCGTGGCGCCAAATGGGGAACGAAAGCGCCCACGTGGCAAGGGCATAGAGAATCGCCGCCGGCGCGAGAAACGGCAGGCCGAAAGAGGCGGTTCCCGCCGTGGCGAGGAAACCCGCCGAAAGAAACGCGGCGATTCGTCGGCGGGAATGGAGACCGGGCCGTTCGACGAAGAGCCGGCCGGTTTTGACGCGGTAGCGCCAGCGTTGCGCGAGGTACCCCGCCGGAAAGGCGCGCCGCCGGTGCCGCACGCGGACGGCCGGATCGAGCCGGACGCGCAGGCCGAGCGCGAGCGCGCGGTGAACGAGGTCGGTGTCCTCGCCGACGTAGCCGAGCGACTCGTCGAGTCCCCCGACTGCGTCGAAGGCGTCCCGGCGGACGAACAGGTTGCACAGGGCGATGTCGTGCGACGCGCGAACGGGCCCGCCAGGGGCGCCGCGCTCGTGCGCCGGGACGCCGCTGCCGATCCGGCGCGTGGCGAGGAGAAGGTCGGAGACCCGCTCGAGATACGGCGCCTCGGAAGGCGCAACGTCGGGCCCGCCGACGAAGTCCGCGATCTCGAGAGCGCGCGCCCCCGCCTCCAGCCACCGGGGCTCCGCCTGCGCGTCGTCGTCCAAGAAGGCGAGGACGCTGCCGCGCGCCCGGGCCGCCGCGAGGTTTCGGCGGGTCGCCGGGTTGCGGGTCTCGACGCGGACCCACTCGCAAGGAAAGGAAAGCCCGTCCGTTGCCGGAGGGGAAGACGACGCGACGACGACCTCGAAAGACGGGGCCCTCTCCTGCCTCTCGAGCGAAGAGAGGCAGTCAGAAAGAGAGCCCTGAACGCGATCCGAAGCGATCAGGACGGAAACGACCGGTGTCACCGAGTTCATCTTAGCGTTTCCCGCTTTCCGGCCTCGCTTCCGATGGCGGGCCTCACCCCCGAAAGACGGATCGACCGCTGGTCGGGTATTCGGCGCTCCCCAGTCGGATCAGTGCTCGCCGCAGTCTCTCGTGGCGCTGAAGCAGCCGCAGATAACGGATCTCCTCGCGGCCCGTCTTGGCTCGGGCGATCTCCGCGAGCGCTTCGCGCTCGCCGGAAGTCCACGCGGGCAGGTCGGCAATGAGGTCGAGCACGAGTGCCAGGTCCGGGAAGGCTCCGCGCTTCGACACCGTGCCTCCGAGCAACCGTGCGACGCGCGAGGTCGCCCGCCGGCGGGCTTCCTCCGGATCGCCGCCATACCGGAGCCGCATCCGCCGCTCTACGGCGAGGCCCAGGTTGCGGACGTGGAAGCGATCCCACTCCCCCGCCCGCGCCGGATCGATTTCATAGAGCAGGTTGCGCGTGACCAGGCGCTGGAGCGCTCGCCGCGGCGAGCGGTACGCGGGCTTTCCCGCGATCTTTCTTTCTTCGGACTCGATCTTCCTCGCGATCGAGGACGACGTCGGACGGAACCCGAGCTTGCGGTAGAACCAGAACGCGCCCGAATCGATCGCCTCGGGATTCTCGTGCCCGAGCTGGTACGGATCGATCGAGAACGACGCGACGCCCAAGACCTGGTTGACGAGCTTCAACACCCGCCCGAAGATCCACGCGGACTCCCCTTCGCGAAACGTGTAGTAGATGTTGAACCCGATCTCGATCCGCTCGAAGAACGCGAGCCCCTCGACGTAACCGACCGGAACCCCGTTCTTCACGACGATTGCGGCGAACCCGGCGCGCAACGGCAGCCGGCGCCCCTTTTCGAGACCCATGAAGAAGATCTCGACTCCCCTTCCGACTCGGGCGGCGCGAACCGACGCCGGATCCGCGTACGTGAAGCCGTAATATTCGCGGTAGCGGAGCGCGGTCGCTCCGCGCGCGAAATCGACGACTCTCGCTCCTTCGCGCCGCGAGACCCGTCGGATCGAAAGCGCCGGTCGCGCGAGCGCCTCCGTGAGGGAGACGTCCCTCCGGGCGATCAGCGGCTCGGAATGGAAGAAGGTCCGCGGCGCGCGGCGGAGCATCCGAGAGCGGCTCACCCGACCATTTCCGAGGCTCCAGACGATCCGGAGCTTCAGCGCCTCATACCGTTCGGCGCGCTCTTCTTCGGACGTCGCGAGAGCGTCCAGCCGAGCGATCAGCCACGCGAGGTCGAGTTTCGGATCCGGCTGCGCGGCGCGCATCCAGTCGAGATAGGGGACGTTGGCGTCTTCGAGCGCCTCCTCCTTTAAGAGCGGCAGAAACCGCGGGAAGAGAGCGCGAAGGCGATCCTCCCTGCCATCGCTCTCCCAGTCGAGGCGGACGAGTCGCGGAAACCGATTCGCCAGCCAGCGCACGACGTCGAAGGAGTAGTCGGTCGAGATCTCCGTGCCGGCGATGCCGGAGACCTCCGGCCGGTCGAAGGGTCCGAGGTCGGCGCTGGAGCGCGCCAGGGCCTCGACCCGATCCGCGAAGCGCGACAGGATCCGTTGCGCTCGACGCTCCGTCGCGCGATCGTGCGGGTGTGCCCGCAGGAAGAGAACCCCTTCGTGAAACCGGATAAGGCTCTCCGCGTCCGGAAACACGCGAGGCTCGAGCGATCGCAGGAGTAAGAGGGCCTCGCCCGCGTCGGGCCGCTTCGTCTTCGAAGCCTCGAGGCGGGCGAGCAGCCGGCCGAGCGCCCGGTTCAAAGACGGTCTCCGAGGACCTCCTCGACGGCGGACAGGGCGGGCTCGATCTCGACGGGCCGGTTGGCGCGGGACGGAGGCGGATCGGTCTCCATGTGGTATCGGAGAAGGAGGCCCGGATCTTTCAGGATGTGCCCGGTCAGGATCGCCACGACGCGCTCCCCCGGCCGGATCACCCCCTGTTCGACGAGCTTCTTCACGCCGGCGACGCTCGCCGCGCTCGCCGGCTCACAACCCGCTCCCGAGGCGTCGACCACGGCCTTCGCCTCGAGGATCTGGTCGTCGGTCACGTCGGTGACGACGCCGTTGGTCGAGCGGATCGCGCCGACGGCCCGCTCGTACGAGGCCGGGTCGCCGATCCGGATCGCGGTCGCCGCGGTCTCCGCCTTCATGCGATGCCGTCGCGCGAATCCCTCCCGGAAGCCGCGGGCGAAGGGGTTCGCGCCCGCGGCCTGGACGGCGGCGAGCCGGGGGACGCGCGAGATCAGGCCCAGGTCGCGCGCGTCGCGAAGGGCGTTTCCGAACGCCGAGGTATTGCCGAGGTTGCCCGCCGGGAGCGCGATCCAGTCCGGCGGTTCCCAGTCCAGCTGCTCGAGTGCTTCGAAGACGATCGTCTTCTGTCCCTCGAGGCGGAACGGGTTGACGGAGTTCAGAAGGTACACGTTCAGCTTCTCGCTCGCCTCGCGGGCCAGCGCGAAGCAGGCGTCGAAGTCGCCGCGAACCAGGAGCGTCTTCGCGCCGTACGCCAGCGTCTGGGCGAGCTTGCCTGCCGCCACCTGGCCCGCCGGAACGAAGACGAGCGCCGGAATCTCCGCGAGCGCCGCATAAGCCGCCAGCGAAGCCGAAGTGTTCCCTGTCGAAGCGCATGCGGCCGCCCGCGCCCCGATGCGCTTCGCGACGGTCACCCCGACGGTCATCCCGCGGTCCTTGAACGAACCGGTCGGGTTGTGCCCTTCGTGCTTGAGGGCGAGGTCCGCGATGCCGGTCCAGCGAGAGACCGGGGCGAGCGAGAGGAGCGGCGTGTTGCCTTCCGGATGCGTGACGACGTCCGCGCCGGCGTCCGGCAGGACGAGCTCGCGGAACCTCCACACGCCGGAGGCATCGAGCGGCTCGCCAGACCCGCGACGCTCCGCGAAGAGCTCGCGAAGCCCGCGACCGCGCCGCTCGGGCGGCCGGTGCCGCGCCTCGAGGAGTGCCGCGCACGCGGGGCACTGACTCTTCGCGAACGAAAGCGGAAGATCCTTGCCGCAGCGCGCGCAGACCTGCCAGCTCGAGGGGCCGGCGGCCGATCCGCTCATTCCCCGCTCCCGACGACGCGGGCGCCGCGCCCGTCGATCGCGCCGGTCCGCGTGCTCGCCTCGATCCCGCGGGACCGGTAACCGGCGATCATCGCTTCGCCGATCCGCCTGCCCGAGTCGTCGTCGAGCGCGAAAGCGAACGACGAAGGTCCGCTCCCCGAGATCGAGCAGCCGAGTGCGCCGGCCGCCAGAGCCGCGGACTTCGCCTCCGCGAATCCCGGAAGGAGCGGCGCCCGCGCAGGCTCGGCAACCCGATCCTCCACCGATCGCCGCAGGAGGTCCCAGTCTCGGGTGGCGAGCGCCGCGACGAGAGCGCCGACGCCCGCGGCCTGTGCCACCGCGACGCCGAGGTCGACCGAGCGGGGAAGGCACGCTCGGGCTTCCTCGGTCCGCAGGCTCTGCCGCGGGTGCGCGAGGACGATCCGGAGCTCGTCGGGGAACGGCAGCCGGACCACGTCGAGCGGCTCCAGGGACCGGATCAGGACGACGCCTCCATAGAGCGCCGCGGCGACGTTGTCCGCGTGCCGCCCGGCGACCGCCGTCTCCGCTTCCAGGCACGGCAACAGAAGCTCCTCCTTGCCGAAAGGAGAACCGAGCAGCTCGTTGACCGCTACCGCGGCCGCGACCGCCGACGCCGCGCTGCCTCCCTGCCCGCCCGAGAGAGGAAGGCCCTTTTCGACGACGAGCGTGAAGCCGATCGCCGTCCTCCCCGCTCTTTCCCGAACGCGAGCGGCGGCGATGCCCGCCGTGTTCCGCTCGGCGTCGACCGGAATCTCCGGATGGCCGGAGGAACGGATGCGGATCTCTCCGTCCGCGGCGCGCTCGGCCGTCACCGTGTCCCCCGCGCCCATGACGGCAAGGCCAAGGACGTCGAAGCCGGGCCCGAGGTTCGCGACGGTGCCCGGTGCGAAAGCGCGGACGGTTCTCACCCGCCCGCCAGCTCGAGCACGTCGTTCAGGATCCCCGCCGCGGTGACCGCGAGGCCGGCTCCCGGTCCTTGGATCACGAGCGGGTTTGCGCGGTAGCGCAGCGTCGTGAACGCGACCTGGTTGTCGGTGCCTCGCAGCCCGACGAACGGACTGCCAGTGCTGACCTCGACCAATCCCACCCGGATCTTCCGGCGCGTGACCGTCGCGACGTAACGCAATCGTCGTTCTCGCGATCGGGCGCGGGCGAGCCGCGCTGCCCAATCGGGATCGAGCTCGGGGAGCCGCTCGAGGAAACGCGCGAGAGACACCTTGCGGAAAGCCGGGGGAACGAGCGGTTCCACCGCGACCTCCTCCGGCTCGCCCCGGAACCCGAGCAGGCGGCCGAGGATGACGGCCTTCCTTCCGACGTCGGCTCCGGAGAGGTCGTCGCGGGGATCGGGCTCGGTGTAGCCACGGCCGATCGCCTCGCGCAGGCTCCGCGAGAAGGGGCGCCCGGCCTCGATCTCCGACAGGAGGAAGCCGAGCGTGCCGGAGAGACATCCTTCGATCTTTACGACACGGTCTCCTGACTCGACGAGCTTGCGGTATGTGTCGAGGATCGGAAGCCCGGCTCCGACCGTGGCCTCGAATCGCAGGCGCCGCCCGCCTTCCCGGATCGCGTTCTCGATCTTCTCCGCTTCGGCGCGAGGGCCGGAGAGCGGCCGTTTGTTCGCGAGCACCAGATCGAAGCCGGACGCGACCGCTTCCTCGAGCACAGGACCGGTCTTCCCGGCGGTCACGTCGACCAAGATCGGCCGGGAGAGAGCGTGCTCCGCGAGCGCAGCGATCGCCTCGCGCGCGCCGGCGGCAACTCCGCGTGGTTTCTCCGAGACCGAGCGCGCACCGGCTTTCAAGCCCGCAAGGTCCATCACGTCCCGGGAGGAAAGACCCGCGGGCCGGAACACGTAGCCGCCGCGATCGATCGCCCCGACCAGGCGCAACTTCGTGCGCCGGGAAGAACGCACGATCAGGCCGGCCAGCGTCCGCCCGACCTGGCCGAAGCCGAGCAGCACGACGTCCGTGTGCTCGGAGGCGGAGGCGCCCCCTCCGCCGATCTTCGAGAGCTGAAAGGCGTCATGGATGTGCCGCTGCGCTTCTCCCGACCGCGCCGCCTCGACGACGAAGGAGATGTTCAGCTCCGAGGAGCCCTGCGCGATTGCGACGACGTTGATGCCGGCCGGCGCGAGCGCGTTGAAGACCCGCGCCGCGATGCCCGGAGTTCCGGCCATCCCCAGGCCGACGACGGAGATCGTGGCGAGACCTCTCAGGACTTCAACGCCGTCCACCTCCCGGCGCGAAACCTCCTCACGGAACGCCTCGAGAAGACTCTTCTGCGCGGCGTCGGCCTGGGCTTCCGGAATCCCGGCACAGATCGAGTGCTCGGAAGAGGCCTGGGAGATGAGCGACACCGAGATGCCCTCGCGATGGAGGGCGCCGAACGTCCGGGCGGCGATCCCTGGAACCCCGAGCATCCCATTGCCGGTCACCGTCACGAGTGCCTGTCCCGAGATCGCCGAGAGGGCCTTGACCGGATATTTCTCGAGTGTACGCCGCCCGGAAATTTCCGTGCCCGGCTCATCGGGCCGATCGAAGGGGCGGACGAAGATCCGCGCCCGGCCAGCGGGAATCAGGGCACGCGGGTGGAGAACCTTCGCGCCGTAATAGGCGAGCTCTGCGGCTTCGCGGACGTTCAACTGCGGGATCACGCGAGCGTCCGGTACGACGCGGGGGTCGGCCGTCAGGAAGCCGCGGACGTCCTTCCAGAGAATGACCCACCGCGCCGCGAGCGACCGGCCGAGAAGAGTCGCCGTCAGGTCCGATCCGCCCCGGCCGAGCGTCACGACGCGCCCTTCGACGTCCGCTCCGAGAAAGCCGGGCACGACCGGGACCGCGCCCTTCGAAAGAAGAGGCCGCAGCCTCGCCCGGGCGCGGCGATCCGTCGACGCGAGGTCGGGCGACGCCTGGCCCGGCCGGCCGTCCGTCGCGACCACCTCGAGCGCGCTCACGTATTCGGACCGCACTCCCCGCGCGGCGAGCCCGGCCGAGAAGATCCGCGCCGCCAGGTCTTCCCCGGCGGCGAGGAGCTGGTCGATCGAGCGAGGCGAGAGCTCCCGGAGCATCCGGGGAGCGCTCGGGAGAGCCTCGAGCTCGCCGAAGGCGCGCCGGACTTGCGACAGGAGGCTCTGCCGCACGTCGCCCGCGTCAACGACCGCGCGCACCGAGCGCTCGTACCTCTTCTGAAGGCCCGCGGCAGTCCTGCGGACCGCCGAGTCGTTGCCTCGGGAGAGATCTCCGGCGAGCGCGAGCAGCGCGTCCGTAACTCCGGCGAAGGCCGAAACCACGACCACCGCGGGGCGGTCTCCGTTCTCGACGATCGAGAGCGCATGAGTGAGCGCGCCCGCGTCGCGAAGCGAGGCTCCGCCGAATTTGTGGATCGAAGGGGGCGCGAGAGGGCGGCTACGCTTTCCCGTCTTCCCCTCCCAGCAGGGCTTTCAACCGCGCGTGTTCCTCGCGGGAAACCGGGATCCGCGAGCCCTGGGTGAGAATCGGCGACATGGTTTCCTTTCGAGTTCAACCGGCGAACGGCTTCTGCTGGTCAGATTTCGCGCGCTTCGATGCTATTCTCGTTCGCGGAGGAGCTTGGATGGCGACGGACATCATCATGCCCCAGATGGGCGAGTCGATCGCCGAGGGCACCATCACCAAGTGGCTGAAGAAGGTGGGCGATCCCGTCAAGAGAGACGAGCCGATCTTCGAGATCTCCACCGACAAGGTCGACGCGGAGATTCCGTCCCCGGTCGCCGGGACGCTCGTCGAGATCAAGGTCGGCGAAGGCGAGACCGTCCCGATCAACACGGTCGTCGGCTCGATCGGTCAAGCGGCAGAGGCCGTTACCCCCGGCGCCGCGGCGCAAAAGCCGGCCGAGGCTGCGCCCCCGGAGCCGGCGCCGGCCGCGCCCGCAGCCCCCCCTGCCGCGCCCGCGAGTACTCCTCCTTCCACGCAGGCGGCTGCACCTCCGGTTCCCCCCGCGGCTGCCGCTCAGCAACCGGAGCCCGAACCCGAGCTCCAACCCTCTCGACCGCAGCCGACGACCCCTCCGGCGGCCGCCCTGCCGACTTCTCCGCAGCCCGCGGCCGCCGTGGCGGCCGAGCCCCCCGGCGCGCGGATCGAGTCGATCGAGGAAAGGATTCGCCAGCGCTCCTCCCCGCTCGTCCGAAAGATCGCGCAGGAACAGGGCCTCGACATCCGCGAGGTCGAGGGAACGGGAATCTACAACCGGGTGACGAAGAACGACATCCTCTCGTTCCTGGAGAACCGCAAGGTCGCGGGAGCGCCGGCGGCGGGATCTGTCGCGTCGGTCGCTTCCGCTCCGAGCGCGCCACCGGCCCAGGTCGGCCAGCCTGCGCGTCTGCCGGCGGCCGAGCCCGCGCCGCGCCCCGCGCTCGCGGTCACAGACCGTGACGAAGTGGTCCCGATGACGAAGATCCGGAAGATCACCGCCGAGAACATGATCCTGTCTAAGCGCACGTCGGCGCACGTCACGACGGTCTTCCAGGTCGATTACACGAACATCGCGAAGCTGCGGGAGCGGCACAAGGATGCGTTCCTGGAGAAGAACGGCGTGAAGCTCACGTATCTGCCGTTCATCTTCCGCGCCGCGATCCAGGCCTTGAAGGAGTTCCCTCAAGTCAATGCTTCGATCGACGGCGACAACATCGTCTACCACAAGGACATCCACCTGGGGATGGCGGTAGCGCTCGACTGGGGCCTGATCGTGCCGGTCATCAAGCACGCCGACGAGAAGTCGATTCTCGGTCTCGCCCGCGCGGGGCAGGACCTCGCCGAGCGCGCTCGAACGAAGCGACTGAAGCCGGAAGAGATCCAGGGCGGCACGTTTACCGTGACGAATCCGGGCGTGTTCGGCTCGCTCTTCGGAACGCCGATCATTCCGCAACCGCAGGTCGGGATCCTGGGAGTCGGGACGATCGAGAAGCGCCCGGTCGTCGTCAACGACGAGAACGGCAACGACGCGCTCGCGATCCGGACCGTGGGATTCCTGGCACTCTCCTTCGATCACCGCCTGATCGACGGCGCCGACGCCGACCGTTTCTTAGGAGCGGTGAAGAAGACGCTCGAGAAGGCCGAGTTCGATCTGGGATAGGGCCTCTCCGCTCTCGACGGGCCCCTCGGCGCCGCCGCGGCTCGGCGGGAAGGCGCTTCTTGGTCTCTTCGCTCTGGCGCTTGCCGCGCGCCTCGCGGCGGTCGCCGCGGTGGGCTTCTCGACCGTCCGTTTCGGAGACGCCACCGCTTATCTCTCCGCGGCGACCGAAATCGCGCGGCTCGGCCGCTATCCGACTTCCTCGGAGCCTTTCTACTTTCGCGCGCCGGGCTACCCGTTCTTTCTCGCCGTCACGACCCTCGGCCGGCCGGACGCCGTCGCTCTCGCGAAGATCGTCACGGCCGCGGTGGGATCGTTCGCCGCGCCCCTCCTCGCCCTTCTGTCCGCGCGGATCTTCCGCCGGCGCGGAATCGCGCTCGCGACGGGCGTCGCGGGAGCGCTCCATCCGGTCTTCCTCTGGTACTCCGCCGACATCCAGAGCGAACCGCTGTTCACGACACTTTTGCTCGCCGCCGCGTTCCTCCTTCTGGCAGCAACCGACCGCCCGTCGACGACGCTCGCACTCGGCGCCGGCGCCGTCCTCGCGCTCGCCGCGCTGACCCGCGCCTCCGCGCTCGCGCTCTTCCCATTTCTCACGGCGCCTCTCTTCGACCGGCGGTATCCGTTTCGCGCGCGGGCTCATCTCGCGGCGGCGGGACTCCTCGGGTTCGCCCTCGCCCTCGCCCCCTGGATCGCGCGGAACGCCGCCGTCTTCGGAGAGATCGTCCCGATCAACGACGCCGCCGGAAGCACGTTCTACCAGGGGAACTCCGACTGGGCCGTTCGGTTCTTCGACGTCGAGAGCCGCGCGGAATATCTTCGCTGGGTCGAAGCACTCCACCGCGACATGCAGCGACAGACCGAGGAGCTTCGCGCGCGCGGACTCAATTCGCCTTCCGAACGGGCCCGCGCTTTCATAGGGCGCGCCGTCGCGGAGCGCCGAGCGGACCCCGCCGGCTGGGCGCGGCTCCTGCTGCGGAAGGCGTGGGAATGGCTGCGGCCCTACCCGACGCCCTGGTTCTGGCCGCCGGTCGTCGTCGCCGCGACCGGAACGTACTTTCTCGTGCTGTACGTGCTCGCCGTCGTCGGATTCGTTTCGGCGCCGCGGCCGGGAGTCCGCGCGTTCGTCCTCGCGGTCCTCGCGGTCTCGATGGCCGTGCACGTCGTCATCCTCGTCGTCTGGCGCTTCCGCGTCCCGTACTGGGATCCGGTTCTCCTCCTGTACGGAGTTTTCGGCGCGGGCGATACACTTCTTTCCCGATGGACACGATGAAGGTCGCCGTCCCGATGCCGGAGCGGGTCCCTGCCGGGCCGCGGCGCGTCGAGGCGATCTGGCTCGGACGGATCGGCTACGAACGCGCGCTCGTCCTCCAGAGAGAGGCGGCCGCCCGCGTGGCGAGGGGCGGACCGGAGACCCTCTTCCTCCTCGAACACGAGCCGGTCTTCACGCTCGGCCGGAACGCTTCGGCCGCGGACGTGCTCTTCACGCCGGAGAGGCGGCGGGAGCTCGAGATCGACCTCGTCCTTGCGGACCGGGGCGGCAAGGTCACTTACCACGGTCCGGGTCAGCTCGTCGGCTATCCGATCCTGAACCTCGATCCGGATCGTCGGGACGTCCGCCGTTACGTCCGCGACCTGGAGGAAGTCCTCCTCCGGACCCTCGCCGACCTCGGCGTTTCGGCGGGCCGATCGACCGCCCGCGAGCGCGTCTCCTCCGTCTGGGTCGGCAACGACAAGATCGCGGCGATCGGGGTTCACATCTCCCGCTGGATCACGACACACGGGTTCGCGTTGAACGTGACCGACGAGCCTCTCCCCTATTTCCGCGGGATCGTGCCCTGCGGAATCAGCGACGGCGGGGTGACCTCGATCGAGCGGGTGGCGGGCTTCCACGCCGAGGTCCGCGAGGTCGCCTCACGGCTCGTTTCGCGGTTCGCGGAGGTGTTCGGGCGGGAGACCGGGGCCGTCGGCGGATGAGCGGCCTGCCCGTTCTTCCACACGCTTCGCGTCTCGAGCGGCCGCCCTGGTTGAAGGTGCGGCTGTCGACGACCGGCGAGTACGAGGAGGTCCGCGCGATGATGCGGCGCCTTTCGCTCGTGACCGTCTGCGAGGAGGCGCGCTGTCCGAACATCCACGAGTGCTGGGCACGCGAGCGCACGGCGACGTTCATGCTCATGGGAGACGTCTGCACGCGGACCTGCGGCTTCTGCGCCGTTGGGAAAGGCGCGCCGGGCCCACTCGACGCCGAGGAGCCGGAAAGGGTGGCCGAGGCGGTTCGCGAGCTCGGCCTCTCCCACGCAGTGGTGACGTCGGTCAACCGCGACGATCTCTCCGACGGCGGCGCCTCGCATTTCGCGGAGACGATCCGCGCCATCCGCCGGCGGGTCCCCGGATGCACGATCGAGGTGTTGATCCCCGACTTCTGCGGGAACTGGAGCGCTCTCGGGATCGTCCTCGACGAGGCGCCGGAAATCCTCAATCACAATCTCGAGTCGGTCGCGCGCCTCTACCGGCGCGTCCGACCTCAGGCCCGCTACGAGCGGTCACTCGAGCTGCTCCGGCGGGCCGACGCGATTCGTCGCGAGAGCGCGAGCGGAATGCGGACGAAGTCCGGAGTGATGGTCGGGCTCGGCGAGACAAAAGACGAGCTCGTGCGGGCTCTCGCCGACCTCAAGTCCGCGGGGTGCGACATCGCGACGATCGGCCAGTACCTTCAGCCGCACGAGCGGCGGCTTCCCGTCGAGCGGTACTACACGCCGGACGAGTTCGAGGCGCTTCGCCGCGAAGGAGAAGCGATGGGCTTCCTCCGGGTCGAGGCCGGACCGCTCGTCCGCTCCTCGTACCATGCCCGCCGCGCGCTCGAGGCGGTCCCGGCTTGAAGCGGTCGGCTCTTGTTCTCGGAGCTCTCTTTCTCGGCGGAGTCTCCGGATTCGCGCAGATGAGAGGAGCGGAGATCCAGAAATACCAGGAGGCGGTGTATCCGGAGACGTTGCTCAAGAGCCAGCAGCAGGGAAACGTTCTCCTGGTCGGCCGCATCGACAAGCAGGGGTTGATCCAGAACCTCCGGCCGCTCGCGGCGAGCTTTCCCGGTTTCATCGACCCCGCGATGGCTGCCGTCTCGGCGTGGCGGTTCAAGCCGGCGACGCGCGACGGCAAGCCCGTCGAGATCGCCGCCAACGTCGGAGTGCGCTTCCGGGTGAAGAACAGCAAGCGCGGAGCGATTCCCCAGCCGATCCTGGGAGATCTGCCCGTCTTTCCCGCCGACGCCTCCGGAACGAAGACGGCGCCGGAGGGTTTCCCGATTCGCCGCGGCATCGATCCGAAGCTGCGAGCGGAGGCAGTGCTGGACGTCGAGCCGCAATCGAAGGCGAGGAAGATGACGGTGCGAGTCGAAGCGACGTCGCCCACCGGACGACCGTACATCGTTTTCGAGAGCCCGGTGGCCGTACCGGCCAACGCCACGGACGCCCGCGTATCGGTGGTGGCGCCCGTGGGCGCGGACTGGGAGGAGGGCGTGTGGACCTTGCGATTTCTCGCGGACGGCCACGAAGCGGGTGGAGGGCAGTTCTGGCTCGCCCGCGATCCCTCGCGCTTCGACTTCGCGGCGGCGCTGCGGAAGCAATAGCGCGCCGGGCTGTCGCACTCCTTCTCGTCGCGGCGGCGGCCGGCTGCTCGACGCGAACGGCCCCGCGCGAGGCTTCCTGCGCCGGTTTCGTGGCAGCGCGCCCGAAGATGCTCCGCGCGCCCGAGTACCCGCCTCCCGCCCGAAGAGCGCAGATGAGCGGGGAATCGACCCACGAGGTGCTCGTCGATCGATCGGGAAGGGTCCGGGACGTTCGGATCGTCGGAACCACCTTCATGCTCTTCGCCCTCGCGTCGGACGCGGCCCTGCGCGCCGGGAGCTTCTATCCGGCGACGCTCGACGGCAAACCGGTGGGCACGCGCTTCTGGATGCGGGTCCCGTTCGGCGTCCCGAAGAACATCGAATCGTCTCCGGCTCGCAACCGGGTGACGGCGTTCGTGCCGGGAGACGAGCCGGTCCGGGCGCGGTGGCAGCTCACGGCCGTCGTGCACCGCGTAACCCTCGCGGGGGACGTCGCCTCCGCCCCGCCCGCGGAAGTCTCGGTGGTCGCGATTGCGCCGGGCGGCGCGACCCGCGTGCTCGTCCCGGCGGGAAGGATCGATTCGAAACGGTTCCGGATCACGGTGAAAACCGGAGACTTCTTTTCGAAACCGGGCGAGTACCGCTTGAGGCTCCAGCAGAATGACCGCGCGATCGCCGAGGGAGGGTTCACCGTGGCGGAGGACGAGAGCTCCGCTCTCGTCAACGCCTGCGGCGCCGAGTGAGCACGGAGGCAGGCGGACCCGGACTCGTGCGGATCGGCACGGCCGGCTGGATGTACAAGGACTGGGAGGGGATCGTCTATCCGCCGGCGGGAAGGGGCTTCGACCGCCTCGAGTTCATGGCTTCGCTCTTCGACACGAGCGAGATCAACTCGACCTTCTACCGGATCCCTCCGCCGTCCATGGCGCGCGACTGGACGCGGCGCGTGGCGCACAACCCCCGGTTTCTCTTCACCGCGAAGCTGTACCGGGCGTTCACGCACGAACGCAACGCCACCGGGCAGGACGAACGAGCGGTCGCGGGCGCAATGGGGGCGCTCGCGGAAGCCGGGCGGCTCGGATGCGTGCTCGTGCAGGTGCCGATGTCTTTCCATTGGACTGCGGAGAACCGCGAAGTGCTCGAGAAGATCTTCGAGCGGTTCGGAACGTTCCCGATGGCCGCCGAGTTCCGCCACTTCTCGTGGAACACCCCGGAGACGCTGCGATTCCTCGAAGACAGGAGTATCGCATTCGTCAACATCGATCAGCCGCGCCTGAAAGGAAACCTACCCGGGACTTCCTACGTGACCGCTCCCGTCGCGTACTACCGCTTCCATGGTCGAAACGCGGCGAAGTGGTTCGGACCGAACACATCGAACGAGGAGCGCTACAACTACCTCTATTCCGAGAGAGAGCTCGAGCCCTGGGCGGAGCGGATCCGCGAGGGCCGGGCGCGGAGGGCCGACGCGAACGCGTTCGCGGTCATGAACAACCACTTCCGCGGCCAGGCCGTGGCGAACGCGCTGCAACTCCAGCAGATGTTGATCGGCGAGAGGCGCGCGGTTCCGGAGAGCTTGAGAGAGGCGTACCCGTCGATTTCGGGCGCGACGCGCAGTGAGGAGGCGCCTCAAAAGACTCTCTTCTGAGTTGCTGAGGCCGCCTGCGACTTTTGTCCAAGAGACAGCACAGCCTTCGGGGGAGTCAGAATACAGGCGGCCTCCGAACCTCACTTCCACCAAGGAGGAAGATGATGATTTCCGCGCGTCGCCTCTCCGTCGCGTTCGCAGTCGTGTCTTTCCCGCTGATCGCCTTTGCTCAGGAGATCGCCAGCTGGCCGGCGCCGCCGTACTGGAACCCTCCGGCGAGGTTCCAGAAGCCGGAGAAGGGCAACTCGGATAACGCACCGATCGGCGTCGAGTCGATCGAGGCGGTGCCGACGCCTCCCCTTCCCTTCACCGGAATCAATCCTTGCCGCATCGTCGATACGCGCGGCAATGGCTTTACCGGCACTTACGGACCTCCGGCCCTCGTGGCAGGCGTTCCGAGAAGCTTCACGTTGACCGGGCAGTGCGGCATCTCGGGTGCCGCTCAAGCGGTCTCTTTGAACGTTACGGTAACGAACACGCAGGGTCCCGGCCACATCGTGATCTATCCGGAGGGAGGCGTTCAGCCGACGGTCTCGACGCTGAACTACGTGGCGGGGCAAACCGTCGCCAATGCTGCGGTGGTGCCGCTGGGAGCCAGCGGCGGGATCACCGTGGTCGCGGGTGTCTCGGCAACGGATCTGATCATCGACACCAACGGCTACTACGCGCCGCAGCTCGTCGTGAACACCTTGAACGACCTCTCCGGCGCGGTGACTCTGGCACCCGGAACGAACGTCACGATCACGCCTTCCGGCCAGACGCTCACGATCGCCGCGCCCGGCGCGGGGGCCGCGTGGTCTCTGACCGGCAACAGCGGCACGATAGCAGGCACGAACTTCCTCGGCACCACCGACAACCAGGCTCTGGAGCTCAAGGTAAGCGACGCCCGCGTGCTGCGGCTCGAGCCGAACGCCACGAGCCCCAACGTCATCGGTGGATGGTCCGGGAACAGCGTGACCAGCGGAGCTTTGGGAGCGACGATCGCGGGAGGTGGGACGTTATCCGCCACGAACCGGGTCACTGATGACTACGGTTCCGTGCTCGGAGGGGTGAACAACAGAGCAGGCGACGCCAGCGGCACCACGAGTGACCATCCCTACGCAACCGTCGCGGGCGGATTCAGCAATACTGCAAATGGCGCCGACTCGTTCATCGGTGGCGGGAGTGCCAACACCACGACCGATACCGATGCCGTCGTGGCGGGAGGCACACTCAACCACGCTGCATTCAGGGGCTTCGTGGGCGGTGGCTTGAACAATACGGCCGCTGGGGGATCTGTGAACACGGTGGCGGGCGGATCCAACAACATGGCTGGGGGGTCCGGATCAGCGATCGGTGGTGGCACCAACAACGAGGCTTCGGGCATCAGCGCAACCGTTCCCGGCGGCGACAGCAATTTCGCCAATGGAAACTACAGCTTCGCCGCGGGAAGACAAGCCAAAACGAACTACGCGGGCGTCTTCGTCTGGGGGGACAGCACGGCGGCCAACGTCGCCTCGACCGGCGCCGACCAGTTCATCGTCCGCGCGTCGGGCGGAATGTGGTTCGGAACGACGAGCTCACCGAGCTTCGACATCGCGACCGATTTCTTGAGGACCTCGACCGGCGCTCACCTGACGATCGGCGGGGTCTGGGCGGACAACTCCGATCGCGACTCGAAGGAGAACTTTCAGCAGGTCGATAAACGGGACGTTCTCTTCCGGCTCGTCTCGCTGCCGATCACCCGCTGGAGCTACAAGGCGGAGGGATGCGACATCGAGCACCTCGGACCGATGGCGCAAGACTTTTCCGCAGCGTTCGGACTGGGCAGCGACGAGCGTTCCATCAGCACGCTCGACTCGTCGGGCGTCGCCCTCGCGGCCATCCAGGGACTCTACGAGATAGTGAAGGAAAAAGACGGTGAGATTGAGAAGCTCAAGGCGCGGTTGTCGAAACTGGAATCGGCCCTGAAGTGAAGTCGCGGAGGTCCTTGAACGGCGTCTCGCGGTCCGTGAAGTCCGGGCGGTAGTAGCGGTTCGCGGTCTCAAGCTCCTGCTGGAAGCCGTTCGAGAATCCGTTCGCCTCGAGCGCGGCGAGCGCTTCCTCCCACTCCCCCGCCGTGATCTCGCGGGAGAGGGCGGAGTAGCGCGCGTCGTTCGACGCCCGGTGGATCGGGTAGTACTGCGCCATGAGCGAGATCGCGACGCGGGGAGAAAGCGTCTCCGCGATCCACGCGAGGGAATCTGAGATCCCTCCGACGCCGTTGGGCAGGACGAGCATCCGGACGAGCAGTCCGCTCTTCAAGAGGCCGTCCTCGCCGTAGACGAGAGCTGATCCTTTCTGCCGGTACATCTCGACGAGCGCTTCGCGGGCGCGCTCGGGATAGTCGGGCACCTTCGAGTACGTCCAACCGGCGCCGGAGTCGGCGTACTTGAAGTCGGGCAGGTAGACGTCGACGATCCCGTCGAGGAGACGCAGGACCTCGACCGAGTCGTATGCGTTCGTGTTGTAGACGACCGGCAAATGCAGTCCGCTGCGCGCGGCGAGCAGCACCGCCTGCGCCATCTGCGGCGCGTAGTGAGTCGGGGAGACGAAACCGATGTTGTGGCAGCCGCGACTTTGCAACTCGAGAAGCATCCCCGCGAGCCGCTCGACCGGCACTTCGTTGCCCCGCTGCGTCTTCCAATCCTGGCTGATCTGCCAGTTCTGGCAGTAGACGCACCGCAGGTTGCAGTTGCCGAAAAAGACGTTGCCCGCGCCCCGCGTACCCGAGAGGACCGGCTCCTCGCCGAAGTGCGCGGTGTAGGAGGAGACGACCGGATCGAGCCCCGACGCGCAGGAGGCGAGGACGTTTGCGAGCCGGTCGTTGCCGCAGTTGCGCGGGCAGACGGTGCACGAGGAGAGCAGCGCGTAGAGCTTTTCGACGCGCTCTTCGAGCTCGCCGGAGGCGAGCAGCCCGACGTAGCCCGGTTCGTACATCGAGACTAATCTAGCATTCGATCGTGCCGGAAAGTGCCGCTTCGCGGCGAATGAGGTGGGGCAACTGTCGGCCGCTGGCGGTCGCTGCGCGGCCGGCGGCCGAGAGAATTCAAACGAAGGCCTCCGGTTTTGCCTGAATCACCTACGTCCCGGAGAATGAGGTGGGGCTTCAACTTCTTCCCCGCCTTCCGCGGCACGGGTGCCCGCGTCACTTACATCTCCAGCGACTTCCGGGAAGTCCACGTGAAACTCCCTCTCAACTGGCGCACGCGCAACTACGTCGGGACGATCTACGGAGGGAGCCTCTACGGCGCGGTCGATCCACACTACATGATCATGCTGATCAAGATTCTCGGACCCGGATACACCGTCTGGGACAAAGCCGCGACGATCCGGTTCCGGAAACCGGGACGCGGAACGCTCTTTGCGCGGTTCATGATCGAGGAAGAGGAGATTGAGATGATCCGACGAGCACTCGAGACGGAGAATTCGATCGATCGTGTCTACAACGTGGATCTCGTCGACTCCGCCGGCACCGTCCACGCGAGAGTGGAGAAGACGATCTACATTCGCCGAAACGCGCGGTGATCACTCCGGCACGGGGAATTCGATCGTGTCGGGATCTGCCGGATCGTAGGGCAGCGACTTGAGCATGAGGAACTCGGAGTCCACTCCGAATCGGATCGCGTGCGATTGCCCGGGCTCGAAGAAGACGCCCCGGTTCTCGCCGAGCGGGAAGCCCTCTTTCGCGCCGCTCTCGACGTCCACGGTCCGCACGTCGGCTTCCCCGGCGAGGAGATAGAAGAAGACGCGGGTCCGGCGGTGATAGTGGTTCCCCATCACCGCGCCGGCCTTCATCCGCCCGCACACGACGGTCCCGGCCGGGAAGCCGGCCAGGACTTCGCGGAAAACGCCGCGATCGTCGCGACGCTCGAAGAGCGGGGGCAGGATCTCGTGAGGCATCAGTCGTGACTCCGGACGCGGGCCACGAAAATCCGCGTCACGTACTGGAGACCCGTACGGAAAAACCTCCAGAGGCTCGGCGCGGACTTCGAGATTCCCTTCTGCCGATCACGAAAGGTGTAGGGCACTTCCCGCACGGTCAGCCCTTTGCGCCGGCACGTATACAGGAACTCCATGAAGTAGGCACCGTAGCCGGTGGGGATCAAGGAGACCTTGTCGAAGACCGATCGCCGCAGGACCACGAAGCCGCTGTCGTAGTCGCGGATCCCGTACCCGAGAACGGTCGTGGCCAGGCGGTTGATCAGGCGGCTCGATATGACCCGCAGCCGGGCCCGGTCATCCCTGCCGCCCGGCGCGTATCGCGACCCGACGACGACGTCGGACTCATCGAGCAGCTTCACCATTCCCGGCAGCATTGCGGGAGGCATGCACATGTCCGCGTCCATCCAGCCGACGATCGCGCCCCGGCTCTCGAGGATCCCGCGGTTGAACGCGGATGCCAGGCCGCGCGTCCCCACGCGACGGATGACCTTGACGCGGGGGTCGTTCAGATCCTGCGCGAGCTTCCAGGTGCCGTCGGGGGAATCGTCGTCCACGACGATGATCTCCGTGGAACCGCCGAGGTGCTCGAAGATCCCGCGAATCGTCTCGAGGATGTTTTCCCTCTCGTTGAAGGTGGCGAGCACGATCGAGACCCGGGGATCGCCCGGGAGCGCGCCCTGGGCACGGCTCAATCTCGGCACTCCGCGAGCTTGCCGGCGACCTCCTCGACCTGCGAACGCGTCAGGCCGAGTCCCGACGGCAGATAGAGCCCGCGCTTCCAGAGATCGTCCGACACGGGGTACTCGCCGGACGTTTCGGGAAATCGCGGATCGTTCCCGGCGAAGACGGGCTGGCTGTGCATGGGGCAGAAAAAGGCGCGCGTCTCGACCCCTTTCTCCTTCATCGCCGCCATGACGCCGTCGCGACCGTGCCGGAACGAGTCACCGAGCTTGACGCCGTACATCCAGTAGACGTTCTTCGCGCCCGGCGCCTCCCACGGCAGGTTGACATCTTCCACTCTCGCGAATGCCTCCGCATACCAGCGCGCGATCTCGCGCTTTCTCTCGACCTTCTGTTCGACCTTCTCGGTCTGCGCGAGCCCGATCGCCGCCTGGACGTTGGTGATCCGGTAGTTGAAACCGATCTCCCGGTGGACGAATCGCGGTTGAGCGAAGGCCTGGTTGCGGAGGAGACGCATCTTCTCGGCGAGCGCCGCGTCGGAACAGAGGACCATCCCCCCCTCTCCGGTCGTCAGGATCTTGTTGCCGTAGAAAGAAAAGCATGCCGCGTCGCCGAAGCTGCCGACCATCCTGCCCGCGATCTCGGCCCCGTGCGCCTCCGCGCAGTCCTCGATCACGAGGAGATCGTGGCGGCGCGCGATCTCCCGGATCGCCGGCATATCGCATGGATGCCCGTACATGTGGACCGGCATTACCGCCCGGGTGCGCGGACCGATCTTCTCTTCGAGCTTCGAGGGATCGATGCACCACGTCTTCGGATCTGCGTCGACGAGGACGGGACGGGCGCCCGCCTGGATGACCGTATTCGCCGAGACGATCAGGGTGAAGTCGGGGATCAGCACTTCGTCGCCCGGCCCGATGCCGAGGGCGACCAGCGCGAGGTGGAGGGCGGTCGTACAGCTCGAGCAGGCCACGCCGTACGGCACGCCGCAGTACCGCGCCACGCTCTCCTCGAAACGGGTGATGTAAGAGCCGAGCGAAGAGATCCAGTTCGTCTCGAGACAGTCGAGAACGTACCGCTTCTCGTTCCCGTCGAGGACCGGCTCCCAGACCGGGATCATTCCTTTGCACCCCCCGCGGCCGCCGGATCGGCCGGACGGCGGATGGTATCCCGCGCGACGAGGGGCTTCTCGGCCACGCAAAAGACCGAGAGCCCGAAGGGAAAGCTCCCGCGGAACCGTCTCTCGATCGCGAGGACTCCCGAGAGAAGAACGTTCACGATCCGGGGAACGGGCCGCACGTCGGAGCGCGCGCTCTCACGGGAGACTTGCCGCCGCCGGAAGAGCCGGAGAACGGCGGCCGCCGGGAAGAGGAGCGCATTGCGGTATCCGGAGCGCCGCGGAGCGAGCCCGGCTTTCGAGACCAGGTCGGAGACCTCCGCGCGCCGGTACCGCCGCTTCGTCCAGACGGCTGCGTCGTGCTCGCCCCGGAGGAAGTCGAAGGCCGGCACCTGCGCGAGCAGGATCCCTCCGGGCCGGAGCACTCGCGCCGCCTCCTCGAGCGCCTGCCGCTCCTCCACACGCGAGTGGCAGAGGACGTCGATCGACACGACCGCGTCGAAAGAGCCGTCCGCGAAAGGAAGCGCGGAAACGCTTCCGGAGACGAGGGCCGCGAGACCCCGCGACTGCGAGAGGCGGATTCCTTCGGACGAGATCTCGAGACCCACCTTCCATGCCGGGGTCATGAGGTTCGCCAGCAGCCCTCCGGTTCCGCAGCCCGCGTCGAGGATGCGCGGGCGGCGATTCCCGGGCGCCCGAACCGTCTCGAGCGCTCGTTCGATCTCCCGCCGCACGCCGACGTACCACCAGTGGCGGTCCTCGACCGCGAACATCGCCGCGTACTCGGCGGGGTTCACGCGACCCAGTGCCAGTTGACGAATCGCGCGGCGGCGGCGAGGAGCAATCCGCCCGAAACGACCCACCACACGAGCCGAGCTCGCGGCCGGCCTCGCGATCCTTCGGCGAGCGCGAAATAGACCGGATAGACGACCATCAGGAACCGCGGCATCCCCCCGGAGAGGCCGGTCGTCATGGGAAGCGTGATCGCTGCCCCGGTCCACGCCGCGTCGGCCCACCGCCTCTTCACGAGCTGGTAGACGCCGACGGCAGAGAAGAGGAGCGCCGCGCCGTAGTCGAGCGCGAAGCTCGGGTCACGTTCCCAGTCCATGTGCTTGAAGCGCACCCCCATGGAAACGGCCCACGCCGCGATGCCCGAGAGCGAGCTCGTGCCGCGGTGCCACCCCTGCATCGAGCGGAAGAAGAGACCGGGCTCGCCGTATACCCATCCGATCCCGAAGATCCAGAGGAAGACCGTCGCGGCGGGTACGAGGCCCGCCACGAGCGCCCTGCCCCATGGCCGGCGACCGTCGGGCGAGCGATTCTCGAGCGCCGCGAGAAACAGCGCCGGCGCCACGGCGAGCGCCGACGCGCGGGTCAGCCCGAGAAGGAATCCCCAGAGAGTGGATCTGGCGGCAGGCCCGCGCCGCGCGTCCCGGAAGGCGAGGAGCGCGAAGAGCAGGAACATCGACTCGGCGTACACGGCCGCGAGGAAGAACGACGTGGGGAAAAGAAGAAGGAAAGCCACGGAAGCGGAGGCGTCACCTTCCCCGAGCCTCTCCACGCCCTCCCGGTAGAACAGGCTCATCGCCAGGAAGAGGCACGCGTACGTCACCACGAGACCGGCGTGGAACCCGTCGATCGCGAACGTGTCGCGAAGAACCTTCGCCGTCGTCGGATAGAGCGGAAAGAACGCGTGGTTCGAGGGCCTGCCATCGGGAGGAGGTCTCCCGTAGCCCCACTCGATGATCGCGAGGTACCACCCGGAGTCGAACTTCGCGTAGAGCGGCGCGCGGAGCTCGAGCGGGATCTCCCAGCGCAGCCAGTGCTCGACCGGAAGATACGTCCGCGCGACCATGCCCCAGGCGCCGAGCGCGAGTACCCACGCCGCGACCGCGAGGAAGAGCCGCGGCGGGCCGAAGTGGCGGCCGAGGAACGCGACCAGTTTTTCGAGAGCCCTCACGCGCCGGAAAGTCTAGCGGACCTCTACAGCCTCTTGAGAGCGGCGATCGCCGGTTTCAGATCCTGCCGGTTCTTCCAGAAATCGGCCCAGGGATCGGCCTTCTTCAGCCGTTCGTCGAAGTTGGAGATGTTGAACTCTCCCGGATCGAGAGTCGGCTTGACCTCCGACCATTCGAGCGGCGTCGAGACCGGTGCCCGCGGGAAACGGCGGACGCAGAACGGCGAGACGACCGTCTGCGCGAAGCCGTTGCGGAACGGATCGAGGTAGACACGCCCTTTGCGCTTCGCGATGGAGCCTTCCATCGTCAAATCTTTGGGATACGCGGAAGCGAGCTTCGTCCCGAGCACTTCGGCGAACCCGCGGACGTCGTCCGCGTCCGGACCGGGGCGGATTGGCACGAAGACGTGGAGTCCCTTCTTTCCAGAGGTCTTGGCGAACGAAACGAGGTCGAGCGCGTCGAGCGCCGCCTTCACCTTGACGCCGGCTCGAGCGGCGTCGGCGAACTTCCCGGAGTCCGGGTCGAGGTCGAAACAGAGCCAGTCCGGCTGCCTCGGCGCCGGCGCGCGGGCGCCCCAGACGTGGACCGCGATGCAGCCCAGGTTCGCGAGCGCGAGCTGCGTCTCCTTCTTCCCGCCGACGACGTAGTTGCGGATGCCGTTCTCGTGGACGATCCGCTTCGTCGGAGTATCGGCAGGCATGGACTCCGGCTTCTCTTTCTGAAAGAAACACTTTCCGGCAAGACCGTTCGGGCAGCGCTTCAACGAGATCAAGCGGTCTTTCATCCACGGCTTCAGCTTCGGAAAGACGAAGTCGTAGAAGCGGACGAGATCGAGCTTCGTGTATCCCTCGTCCGGCCAGAAGACCTTGTCCGGATTGGAGACGGAGATCGGAAGGCGTTCGGACGCGACCGAATCTCCCGGAAGTCGCTTGCGGCGGGACGCGGTCACTTTGGCTCCGGAAAGATGACCTCGTCGGGACTCTTGTCGTCGCGCAGCCCCAGGAAGACGGGCTGGCGCAGCTTCCAGTCGTGGGTCCACTCCTGAAACTGGATCTGCGCGACGAGCTTCGGGACGAGCCAGACCGCCCCCTTCTCGCGCGGCGGATCGATGAACGGCGGGGTCTTCCGGACGAGCGGCTGGAACTTCTTGTGGAGCGTCGCCAGCGTCTTCTGCGGGAAACCGGTCCCGACTTTGCCGACGTATCGGAGGTCGGATCCCTGATTGGCGCCGAGCAACAGCGATCCGAAGTGCGAACGCGATCCGGCCGGTGGCGTGTAGCCGCCGATCACGAACTCCTCCTCCTGCTTGATCTTCACCTTGAGCCACTTCGTACTGCGCCCCTCGAGGTATGGAGCCGAGGAATCTTTGCCGACGACGCCTTCCCATCCCTTCCTTTTCGCCGTCCCGTATGCCGTCAGGCCGTTCGACTCCAGGCGGCGGGACGGAAACAGATGGTCCGTGTCCCCGATCGCCTCTTCGAGCGCATCGCGTCGAACCGGGAGGGGCTCGTTTCGAAGGTCGCGCCCCTTGCGGTAGAGGCAGTCGAAGACCGCGTAGAGAGTCGGCACCTCGCCCTGCTGAAGGAGCTGGAATCGCGACACGAGCTTGTGGTCGAAGGCGACGGCTTCGCCGTCTAAAAGGACCGTCCGGTCCGGCAGGGTCGCGATCGCCCGCGCAATCTCGGAGAACGTCTCGGTCCGGTCCTTTGCATTGCGGGAGAGGAGCGTGACGCGGTTCCCCTCCTTGTAAGCGAGGATCCGGTAGCCGTCGTACTTCTCTTCGTAGACCCAGCCCGGATAGTGGAACGGCTCCGGGAAGAGCGTCGCCAGCATCGGCCGCACGCGGAACGGGATCCTGTCGGAGGCGGCGCGCGCCTTCCGGGCGGACGCGGCGGTCACCGATTCGAGTTCCAGACGGCTTTGCGCCGGCCGCGCTTCGGCGGCGCGAGGAGCTCCGGCTGCTTCAGCAGCTTCTTGATCAGCGAAGGTGGATCGCCGCTCGCCGCCTTCACGATGTCTCCGCCTTCGTCGCGGGCGATCTCCGCGAGGATCCTCTTCGACACGACCGAGCGGGGCTCCTCCTCCGCGATGTCCCTCTTGCTCGCGAACTCGTCCCGATGCTTGATCAGGAGCCAGGGCGGACGGCCCCCTTCGCGCGCGCGGATCCGGACGAGAACCCAGGAACCGTGCAGCTTGTGGCCGTCGAGCGTGAACTTCAAATCCCCCTTCTTGAGAGCGGCGTCGACGTCGGGGACCTCCGGAGTCCATGTGCCCTTGTCCCAGATCATCACCGTCCCGCCACCGTACTGGCCCTCCGGGATGATCCCCTCGAACTTCGCGTACTCGATCGGATGGTCCTCGGTCGGCATCGCCATCCGTTTGACCGAGGGATCGAGCGACGGCCCTTTCGGCACGGCCCACGACAGGAGCACGCCTTTCCACTCGAGTCGGAAGTCGTAGTGGAGCGCCGTCGCGCGATGCTTCTGGATGACGTACGAGAGCTTCTTCGCTTTCGCGCGGCGCGGCGTCTTCCCACCCGCGGGCTCCGCGGTGACGTCGAAGCGTCTCTTCTTGCGATATTCGGTGAGGCCCACGCTTCCGTCCCGCTGTAAAGGCGGTGCCCCCTGCGACCGCGGACTTGGACTATAAACTCTTCTCAGTGCGGAACATCTTGGCCTGGGCCCTGGCCGTCGAGATCCTCGGTCTCGCGGTCTTGCCGGCGCTTCGCCTCTTCTTCGCCAACCGGCGCGACGCCGCGCTCCTCTCGCGGCCGGTCGGCCTCGTCCTCGCCGGCTGGCTCGCGTGGGCCCTGTCTCTGGTGCTCCCGTTCGGCTTTTCGCGCGGCACGATTCTTCTGTCGGTCGCGGCTCTCGCCGGCGCGTCCTTCTTCTCCCGCCGCAGGGCCGGCCGTGAGACCGGTCGCTTCTGGGGCCCGGAGGAAAACCGGGGCGCGCTCTTCTTCTGGGCGCCGGCCGCGATCTTCCTCGTGATCCGGGCCGCGGTCCCCGAGATCCTCGGAGCCGAGAAGTTCATGGATCTCGCGTTCTTCAACTCGCTCACGCGATGGCCCGACATGCCCCCCGCCGATCCGTGGATGGCGGGGAACACGATCAACTACTACTACTGGGGCTACCTGCTGGCGGCCACGGTCGCGAAAGCGGCCGGGGTCACTCCATTCGTCGCCTACAACCTCGCGATCGCGACCTTCGCCGGGTACTCCTTCGCCGCGGCGGCGTGTCTCGGGTTTCGCCTTTCCCGGGGACGGACTGCGGCGGCGATCGGGGCCGGCTTCGCGAGCGTTTTCGCGGGAAATCTGGCCGGCGCGTTCGAGGCCTGGGCGACACCGTTCGCCAGGGATTTCGACTACTTCCACGCCTCGCGCGTCATCGGCTCGGGCGACACGATCAACGAGTTCCCGTTCTTCACGTTCTTTCACGCCGACCTGCACCCCCACCTGCTCGCCTTCCCCTTCTTCCTGGCGACTTTCGCGGTTGCGGATCGATGGATCGAAGCCGGATTGCCGGAGTCGAGAGATCAGGGTCCAGAGTCAAAACCCGCCGCCGGGTCTTTCCTCTCGCGATGGGCACCGTTCCTTCTCGTTGCGCTCGTCGCGGCGGCGGCAATCGGAGCGAACCTCTGGAACGCCCCGGCGATCGCGATGCTGCTCGTCTTTGCCGGCGCGGCCCGCACGACGCGCGGCGAGGGGCTGCCGCGGCTCGGAACGGCCCTGTCGGGTGCGTTGACCGGCGCCGGAGCGGTCCTCCTCGCGCTCTTCCTGACACAGCCCTATCGGACCTCCTACCATCTGCCCTACAACGGAATCGGAAAGACCCACGCGACGTCCGGCATCCTCGAATTCCTGGGCGTCTGGGGGATCCTGTTCGCCGTCGCGGCGACGGGACTTCTTCTTTCCGCTCCCGAAGACACCGAGGAAGGACGGCGTTGGCGCGACTTTCTTCTCGCGGCAGCGGCGGTCGTTTCCCTCGGTCTCGCGTTCGCGAGGAAGGCCCCCGCGCTCGCCCCGATCCTTTTTCTCGTTTTTCTCGCCGGCCGCGCCGCGTGGCGTTCCCTCCGGCGCGAGCCGGACCGCGGCGTCCTGTTCGCCGCCTTTCTCTGTCTTCTCGCGCTCGGGATGATCGCCGGATGCGAGGTCGTCTACTTCAAGGACTCCTACGGCGAGCAGCTGCACCGTATGAACACGATCTTCAAGTTCTATCACCAGGCCTGGCCTCTGCTGGGAATCGGCGCCGTCGTGTTCGTGGACCGCGCGTGGCGGGCCACGAAGGTGCCGCGGCGGTCGCTCGTTTTCGTCCTCGTTCTGGCGGTGTTCGCCGCTCTGCTCTACCCGATGACCGCCGCGGTCTCCCGCCTGCGCCAGCGCGACGGAGCCTTCTCCCTCGATGCGCGGCGGGCGCTCAGACGGCGAAACCCCGGGGACCTCCAGGCGATCGAGTGGCTCGTAAAGAACGCGCCGAGCAGGTCGGTCGTGATGGAAGCCTCGGGGAACCCGTACACGGAGTACGCCCGGATCTCCTCCCACACTGGCATCCCCACCGTGATGGGCTGGGCGAACCACGAAGGGCTGTGGCGGTCGAACGCCCCCGAGGTGATGGCCCGATTGGAGGAGGTGCGCAAGTTCTACTCGGCGTCGGACCCCCGGGCCGCGCACCAAATCCTCGACCGTTATCACGTGACTCACGTGATCGTGGGAGACCTCGAGCGCAGCGCTTATCCGGAGGCGCCGCGGGTTGCGGCGTTCCCGTTCCTGGAGCCCGCCCGGGGCGGCGCGACCGCGATCTACCGCGTCCGGCCGCAGAAGTGAGCGCTGCCGCCCCGCTGCGGGATGCGACGTCCCGCCGCCGGATCTTGATGATCCTGACGTACTACCACCCCCACTGGACGGGCCTGACCGCGTACGCGAAGCGTCTGGCGGAAGGGCTCGCGGCCGGAGGCCACTCCGTGACGGTCCTGACCTCCCGTCACGATCCGAAGCTCGCTCTCGAGGAAACGATCGAGAGTGTCCGCGTCGTCCGCCTCCCGGTCATGGGCCGCGTGAGCCGGGGCGTGGTGATGCCGTCGTTTCCGGCGGCGTTGTGGCGCGAGATGCGCCGGGCCGACGTCGTGCAGGTCCACACCCCGATTCTGGAAGCTCCTCTCGTCACACTGTTCGGGCGCCTCCTGAAGAAGCCGGTCGTCCTGACACACCACGGCGACCTGACGATGCCGGCGGGACTACTCAACCAAGCGGTCGAGCGCGCGGTGACCTTCCTGATGCGTCGCGCGCTCTCCCAGGCGACCCGGATCGTTGCGTACAGCACCGACTACGCGAGCCATTCCCCTTTCCTCCAGCCGTACCTTCAGAAGACCGACGCGATCCTGCCGCCGGTGGTGATTCCGGTGCCTCGCTCCGAAGACTCCTCGCGGTGGAAGGCGGAGCTCAACCTCTCGGGTCGGCGCCTGGTGGGGTTCGCGGGCCGCTGGGTCGAGGAAAAGGGGTTCGACTACCTCCTGCAGGCGATTCCCGATGTTCTCGCGAAGGCGCCCGACGCGCACTTCGTCTACGCGGGAGAGACCCGGATGGGGTACGAGGATTTCTTCTCGCGGTGCGCGGCGCTCCTGGAGAAGGTGCGGCCCCATGTAACGATGCTCGGGCTGGTCTCCGACCCGCAGAAGCTCGCGAATTTCTACTCGATGCTCGACGTCTTCGTCCTGCCGAGCCGGACCGACTGCCTTGCGCTGGTGCAGCCGGAGGCGATGATGTGCGGAACGCCCGTCGTGGCGACGGACATCCCCGGCGCGCGGGTCCCGGTCCGCGAGACCGGCATGGGACTGACGGTCGAGCCGGCCGACCCGGCGGCCCTGGCGGCCGGCATCCTCGCCGTGCTCGACGAAAGGGAAAAATACGTGCGGCCGCGCCAGGCAATCGAAGACCTGTTCGACCCGAAACGGTGCGTGTCGGAGTACGAGGGCGTGCTGGAGCGCCTGGAGACGCCTTCTCCGGCGCGGGCCTTCCGACCGCGGTGGTGAGCACGCCCGACGATGCCGCGAAGCTCCAGCGGATGCTCGCGAACGAAGCGGACATGGCGGCCAAACACCGCCTGCGGATCGTGCTCGAGTACCTCCAGCCCCGGCCGGGCGAGCGCGTTCTCGACTGCGGCTGCGGTCTCGGGTGGTTCCTGAAGGTCATCGACGAGCTCGCGCCCTGCCGGTTGACCGGCATCGACAACGATCTGCCGAGGCTCCGCCGCGCGCGAGCCGAGATCTCTTCCCGCGTGTCGCTCGCGGCCGGCAGCGTCACCCGCCTCCCCTACGCGGACGGGGCGTTCGACAAGGTCATCCTGTCGGAAGTCCTGGAGCACCTTCCCGAAGATCTTCCGGGACTGCTCGAGGTCAAGCGCGTCGTCCGGCCGGGCGGAACGATCGCGATCACGGTCCCCAATCACGACTACCCGTTCCTATGGGATCCGATCAACTGGTCGCTGGAACGTCTCGGACTTGCGCCGATCCGCAGCGGATTCTTCGGAGGAATCTGGACGAACCACGTGCGTCTCTACACGCGCGAAAAGCTGATCGATCTCGTCAGGCGAGCCGATCTCGTCGCCGAGGACCCCCGGCAGTTCGTGCACCACTGTTTTCCGTTCGCTCATAATCTGGTGTACGGACTCGGCATGCGGCTGGTCGAATCGGGAGTGCTGCCTCAAGCGGACCGATTCCGTTATGGGGACGCCCCGGGCCGCTCCTGGAGGCCGCTCCACGTCGCACGCTCGCTGCTGAATGCGATCGACTCCTGGAATCGCCCGCGCGAGGAGGGCCGGAGCGCCGTGATCCTCTCCGTGAAGGCGCGCAAGCCGGCGTGAGGGCCACCGCGCGAAGGCGCGCGCGCATCGCTCCTGTAGAATCGGCCCGTTCTCGACGGTCGAATGGCGACGCCCGTCCTCCGGGAATCCGTTCGAGAAGAGGAGGTTCGGACATCCGCTCCCGGAGTGAAGGGACAGTTTGCGCCTGAGCCGGCACCGCGCCCGCCAGCTCTTTTTCGTCCTGATCGCCGCTGGGGCCGTCCTGCGTCTCTCCGGTCTCGACTGGGACGCGGGGCACCATCTCCACCCGGACGAGCGCTTCATCTCGATGGTCGAGGAGAAGCTCGTGTTCCCGAAGAGCCCGGCCGCGTACTTCGATTCGGCGCGGTCATCGCTCAACCCCTACAACCGCGGCCACGACTCGTTCGTCTACGGAACTCTGCCAATCTTCGTGACGAAAGCCGTCGCCGGCCTCCTCGGAAAGAGCGGCTACGGCGGCGCCTATCTCGTCGGCCGGGTGCTCTCCGCCTTCGCGGACTTAGCCTCGGTGTGGCTCGCCTACCTTCTCGCCCGGCGGTTCTCCAAAGATCGCCGGCTGGCGCTCGCGGCGGCGGCCCTTCTGGCATTCTGTCCGCTCGGACTTCAGCTCTCGCACTTCTGGGCGGTCGACACGTTCCTGACCGCCTTCTCTACCGCGACGCTCTTAGGCGCGGTCCACCTCGCGCAGGGTCGTTCCCGCCCCCTGGAAGTCGTCCTGACCGGTGTCGCCCTCGGCTTCGCGGCCTCCTGCAAAGTGACCGCGCTCGCGCTCTTCGTGCCGGTCGGCCTGGGACTCCTGATCGGCGCTTTTCGACGCGACACGCCGCGAGAGGAGAGGAGTCCCGGCCCCCGGATCGCCGGGATGGCGGGCCGCTTCGCCCTCTGCCTGGCGGCGGCGGCGGTCGCGGTGCGTTTCGGCCTGCCTTACGCGTTCGCCGGCTCGGGATTCTTCTCCTTCCGGCTGGATCCGCGCTACCTGGCGGACATGAAGCGGCTGGCGGAGCTCTCCTCGAGCGTCTCCGGATTCCCGCCCGCGTTCCAATGGGCGGGACGCACGATCCTTTTCCCGATCGGAAACATGGTTTTCTGGGGCGCCGGACCGTTCTTCGCGCTCCCGGCGCTCGCCGCGCTCGGCTGGGCCGTTCTCGTCGCGAGAAAGGGGGCGCGGCGGGCTCTCGTGCCGCTCGTGGCGCACGCCGTGTTTCTCCTGCTCTACCACGGCCTCTCGATCGTCAAGTCGATCCGCTATTTCTACCCGGCGTACCCCGCGCTCGCGGTGCTCGCCACGCTGTTCCTCGGCGACCTCGCCGCGCGCGCGCGAAGCGCGCGCCGTCAGAGCGCCCGGGTCCTGCGTTTCCTTCCGGCGATCGCGGTCGCCGGAACGTTTCTCTGGGGCCTTGCTTTCACGTCGATCTACCGCCGTCCGCATCCCCGCGTGGCCGCGGCGAAGTGGATCTACGAGAACGTGCCGCCGCCAGCGCGCTTCGCGAACGAGTCCTGGGACGATGCCCTGCCGCTTCCTCTGCCGGGATACGACATGGGCGCCTACAACGGACCGCAGCTGACCCTCTTCGATCCGGACTCGCCGAGAAAGGTGGAAGACGTCGTCAAGGTCCTGAAGGAATCGGACTGGATTGCGGTCACCAGCAACCGCGTCTACGTGAACCTGACCCGGATCCCCGCAGTTTTTCCGATGTCGCGCGCCTACTACAGCGCGCTCTTCGAGGGACGGCTGGGCTTCGACCTCGCCGCCGACTTCAATTCCTACCCGACGCTCGGGCCGTTGAAGGTCCCGGACGACCGCGCCGAGGAGCAGTTCACGGTTTACGACCATCCGCGGGTCGTCCTCTTCCGCAAGAACAAACAGTTCTCCCCCGGGCGGGTGACGCAGATCCTTCTCGCCTCGATGCCGCAGACGCCGCCGACGCTCGGAGACTGGGAGAAGTGGCCGCGGTCGAAGCGGACCGTGACGTCGCCGATCTACCCTCCCCACCGCGCGGACTTCGACAAGACATTGGTGGGATCGGGAACCCGGGAGATCGCGATCGGATCCTTCGGCGCCGCAATCCTGTGGTACCTGGGGATCCTTCTGGTGGGAGCGGTCGCGTTTCCTCTCGCGCACGCGTTCTTCCCGCGCCTGGCGGACCGCGGCGCCGGTGTCTCCAGAATCCTGGGAATCGTCGGAACGACTTTCCTTTTCGCCGTGCTCGTCCAGCTTCGGATCCTATCCAACGGACGCGGGGCGGCGTGGACGTGTCTGGCGCTCGCGGCGCTTCCCTCTGCGCTCCTCTTCTTCGCGCGGCGGCGGTTGATTATCGACTTCTTCCGCGAGCGCCGGCGCCTCGTGGTCGCGGGCGAGGCGGCGTTTGCTCTCGGGTTCCTCCTCTTCCTCGGCATCCGCGCGTTCAACCCCGAGATCTACTGGGGAGAGAAGCCGATGGACTTCTCGATCCTGAACATCCTCGTGCGGACCCGGACTCTCCCCGCCTCCGATCCCTGGTTCGCCGGCGCTCCGCTCGGCTACTACGCGTTCGGGCAGCAGATGATCGCTTTCCTGACGCTCTTAACCGGGCTCTCTACCCGCTTCACGTTCAATCTCGCCTTCGGGCTGCTCGGCGGGCTGATGCTGCAGGGCTCCTTCACCCTCCTGCGCAACTGGACGGGAACGGTGCGAGCCGGCGTCGCCGGCGCAGGGCTGGCCGTGGTCCTCGGGAATCTCTCGGGCCTGCGCGAGTGGCTGCTCAATCATCGAGCCCTCGACTGGAACTATTTCTGGGCGACCTCCCGCATCATCAAGGACACCATCAACGAGTACCCGTTCTGGAGCCTCGTCTTCGCGGACCTGCACGCGCACGTCCTCGCGATGCCGCTCTTTCTGCTCGTCGGCGCCGCCGCCCTCCACTTCGTCCGCGTGAACTCCAGCCCGCCCGCGAGGCCGATCTCGCGGATCGCATCGGGCGCGATCCTGGGCTTCGCCGCCGCGGCGCAGGCCCTGACGAACGCGTGGGACGCGCCGCTACTCGCCGGCCTGTGCGGAATCGTCTTCCTGGTGACTGCCTCCGCCGGCCGATTCGCGCCGGCGCACCTCGCGCGAATGGCGCCGGGCGTGCTCACGACCGTGGCGGCCGCCTGGGCGACCGCCGCTCCTCTCTGGGTGCACGGGGGTGGAAGCCCGGGGTTCGGCTGGGAACAGGAGCCCGGCGCGAAAGGCGTCGACGTCGTGACCGTGTTCGGTCTCTTCTTCTTCCTCGCGTTTGCGTGGCTGCTCGGCTTCGTCTCCGACCGGATGGCGGAGCAGGGCCTCGAGAGACGAATGCGCCTCATCCTCGTGGCGGCCGTCGGCGGCCTGCTCGCCCTGCTCGGATTTCTCTCGGTGGAAGTCTTCGCCTGCGCGGGCGTCCTGCTCTTTTTCGCCGCGGCCGCCGACCGCGCGACCGATCCGGACGAGCGACTCGCCTGCGGCTTCGTCGCCGCTGCCTTCTTTCTGATCCTCTTCACGCAGAAGGTCTACATCTCCGACCGGATGAACACGATCTTCAAGCTCTACCTGGAGGCCTGGCTCCTCTTCGCGGTCGCGGCCGCCGCGCTCGTCTTCCGGCCGAAGGACCGACGCGGCGTCTACGGGCGCTGGCGTTTTCCTCCGCGCGCCGTTCTCTTCCTCCTCGCCATCGCGGCTCTCTTCACGACCGTCACGGCCGCGCGCGGCGCGGTCAGCAACCACTTCGCGGCGTATTCGGGCCCCACACTCGACGGGCTCCGATACCTCGAGGAGACGAGGCCCGGTGAATACCGCGCGGTCCTCTGGCTTCGACGGACGATCCGGGGGACGCCCGTGCTCCTGGAAGCCCACGGCGATCCGTACCAGGACTTCAGCCGCATCTCGATGCTGACGGGGCTTCCGACCGTGCTCGGATGGGAGCACCACGTCAAGCAGCGCGGCAACCCAGAAACGGAGGTCGTCGAGAGGCGCGAGGCGGTCGAGCGGATCTATTCCAGCCGGGAAGCCGCGCCCATCGAGCACCTGCTGCGGCGATATCACGTCGGTTACGTCTACGTCGGCTGGCTCGAGCGCAAGACTTATCCCGCGGAAGGCCTGCGCAAGTTCGACCGCGCGACGGACCTCTTCGAGCGCGCTTACGAGAACCCGGAGGTCAAGATCTACCGGGTCATCGGGGGCGACTCGCAAGACGTCATCGTGCCCGCGAAGGAGAACGTCCCGGTGGCAGCGGGCGCCGCGGAGGTCGTCGAGCAAGAGGAGGCGCCCGCGATCGCGGAGACGGCGGAGCAGGGACGCCCCCCCTTCTCCGGCATGCGGGAGCCCCGGGACGGCGACGTGGACGGAAAGGGCAGGATCTGGATCGCGGACTTCGGCAACTCGCGGCTGCGGATCTTCGACGGAGGAGGCGGATACCTCGGCGGATGGGGCGGCCGCGGCAGCGGCACCTTCGGACTGCGGGAGCCCTGCGCCGTGGCGATCCGGGGAGAGGACCTGTACATCGCCGATACCTGGAACGGCCGTCTCCAGTCCTTCACTCTCGCCGGTGAGCCGAAAGGTTCGGCGGCGGGCCTCTACGGGCCGCGCGGCGTCGCGATTTCCGCGGAGGGAAAGGTCTGGGTGACCGACACCGGGAACCATCAGCTCGTGACTTACGACGCCGTCCTGCAGAACCGGCAGGTCGTCGGAAAGAAGGGATCGGGCCCGGGAGAGTTCTCGAGTCCCGTCGGGATCGCCGTCGGCCCGTCGGGCTCGGTGTACGTCGCCGACGTCGGGAATCACCGGGTCGTGATCCTGGACGCGTCGGGCCAGTTCCAGCGCGCCTTCGACGTGCCCGGATGGCAAGGACCGGTCGAACCGCACATCGAAATCGGCCGCGACGAAACGATCTATGCCGCTGACCCCGCCACCGGCGCGGTCCGCGCGTTCGACTCTTCGGGCTCGGTCGAGCGCACGTGGAGCGCGGACGACCAGGGCCGCAAGTTCGCGAAGCCGACCGGCCTCGCTCTCGATCGTCGGCGAGATATTCTGTATGTCATCGATTCGGGCAACAACTCCGTCTCCCGGCTGAATCTTGCGGAAAGGAAAGCGCCGTGACCGATTCATCCTCGTCGCACGTCCGGACGGAGCCCTCCCCCGCGAAACGCTTCCGCCACCCCGGAGTCGGCGTCGCGCTCGCCCTACTTTTCCTCGTCGTTCCGATCGCGTGCCGGCGAAAGGAAGCGCCGGCAAAGCCGGAGGGCGCGGCTCCGGCGGCGGCGAAGCACCCCGGCGAGCCAACGGAGCCGTCGATCCGCTCGGCGCCCGTCCAGGAGCGACCGCCTTTCGCGGGCATGAGCGAGCCGCGCGACGCGACCCTGGATGGAGAAGGAAGGCTGTGGATTGCAGACTTCGGCAACTCGCGCATCCGGGTCTTCGACGGCAACGGCGGATACCTCGGCGGCTGGGGAAATCCGGGTAACGGGACCTTTAGTCTGAGGCAGCCCGCCGGCGTCGCGGCGCGCGGAGAAGATCTCTACGTCGCGGACACCTGGAACGGACGGATCCAGTACTACACGGTGAAGGGGGAATGGAAGGCGACCGCAGCCGGATTCTTCGGACCGCGCGGAGTCGCTGCGGCGCCCGACGGAAAGGTGTGGATCACGGACACGGGCAACCACAAAGTGGTGGTCTTCAACCGGTCGCTCGGGGAACAGCGGGCGATCGGCAAGCTCGGCGCCGGCCCCGGCGAGTTCTCGAGCCCGGTTGGCATCGGCGTCGGACCCAGCGGGCAGGTCTACGTCGCGGACATCGGTAATCGGCGGATCGAAGTTCTCGATAAAGAAGGCCGGTTCCAGAAATCACTGCCGGTCGCCGCTTGGGAAGGGGCGGCCGAACCGTTCCTCGAGGTCGGCGAGACGGGAGAGATCTACGTGACCAATCCCAACGGGAACACCGTCCTCGAGCTCGCGAGCGGAGGAACCGTTCGAAACACGTGGAGCTCCGACGATTCGGGCAAGCCGTTCGCGCGCCCGACGGGACTCGCTCTGGACGGCAAGCAGCGCATCGTGTACGTCGTCAACTCCGCCAGCAATGGGGTGTCGAAGATCCTTCTCCCCGGCAGCAAGAAGCCGTGACGGAGCCGCAGACCCTCGAAAAGATCGAGGAGAGACCGGAACGCGCGCCAGCTCGACGGCAGGCGGTCGCGGCCGCCGGGATCCTGATCGCGCTCCTGGCTCTGACGACGAGGTTCTGGTCTCTCGGCGACCGGCCGTTCCATCACGACGAATCGATTCACGCGCACCAGTCCTACACGCTGATGAAGGACGGCAACTGGCGATACGACCCGGCCTACCACGGGCCGTTCCTTTACTACGCGAATGCTCTCGTCTACCGGCTGCTGGGCGCGTCGAACACGACGGCCCGGCTCCTCCCGGCGATTTTCGGCCTACTCCTGATTGCCGCAGCGATCCCGCTCGCCCGCTGGGTCGGCACCGGCGCGGCCGCGGCGTACGCGGCTCTCGTCCTGATCTCGCCGCACCTGACGTACTTTTCGCGGTTCATCCGGGAGGACGTGTACTCCCTCGTGTTCACGCTCGGGACGATCCTGGCATTCCAGAGTTTCCTGGAGACCGACCGGGCGCACTGGCTCACGCTCGCCGCAGTTTCTTTCGCGCTCGCCGGCGTGACGAAGGAAAACGCCTACATGACCGGCGTGCTGTTCGTCGCCTACGGCGCCTGGGCCCTCGTCGAGCGCGTCGCGCTGGCGAAGGGGCGGAAAGACGCGCTCGCCGAGGCCATCCGCGCAACCGCGGGCTGGGTCCGCGCGCGCATCCTTCCGATCGCCACGGCGGCGCTCGTGTTTCTGGCGATCTGGGCGCTGATGTACACGGCGTTCGGGAAGTATCCGAAGGACTGGCTCGCGATACCCAAGGCAATCAAGTACTGGATGGGCCAGCATTCCATCGCGCGCATTCCGGGACCCTGGTACTACTACGTTCCACAACTTCTCTACTACGAGACCGCGATAGTCTTCGCGGCCTGCTTCGCCTTCCGGCGTTCGGGAAAGCGCGCCTCCCCCTTCCTGCGCTTCGTGCTTTTCTGGGCGATCGGGTCGCTTCTTCTCTATGCCTGGGCGCGCGAGAAGGTCCCCTGGCTGACCGTGCACGCTCTCCTCCCGATCACCATCCTCGCAGCGGTCGGATTCGCGTCGCTCTGGCGCGACCGGCGGGAAAAGCGCCCCCGGCTCGCGCTGGCGGTGCTCTTCGTCCTCGCTCTCGTGAACGCGAGCGGCATGCTCCTGGCGTGCTTTCGCTACGGGGCGCATGACCTGGAGCGCGAGCCGAAGCACGCCGAGATCCTGGCATACGTGCAGACGACCCGCGATCTGACGCGGGCGCTCGAGCAGGTCGATGTCGCGCGCCGGAAAGTCGCGCCTGGAGAGGCGGTCGTAACCGTCGCCGGCGAGGCTTCCTGGCCGCTGACCTGGTACTTCCGCGACATGCCGACGAAGTGGGTCACGCGCATCGACGACGCGACCACGCCGATCCTCATCTCGGACTGGGACCCGCAGGGCGGGCTCGAGAAACAGCTCGCAGCGCAGTACACCGCCAAACGCGTCCCGATCCGGGCGTGGTGGTTCGCCGAGAAATACAAGCTCGACCCGAACGGGCCCGCTCGGCCGACGCTGACCGATCTCGCCCGCTGGTGGCTCTTCCACGAGATCTGGAGCCCGATCGGCTCCCAGGATTCGACCTTCTTCGTGCGAAAGGACCTCGCGAGCTCCGGGCCGCTCGCCCCTTTGAACGTTCCGCTGCAGAACACCTCGGCGCGCGACTATGCGGGCGGCTCCGCGACAGTCGTCGCGCCCGCGCGCGTCTTCGGAGAGCCGGGGTCCGGTAACGGGCAGTTCAACGAGCCGCGCGGGCTCGCTGCCGATTCCCGCGCCAACCTGTACGTCGCCGACACCAAGAACGGCCGCATCCAGGTGTTCGACCCGAACGGCCAGTTCATCCGGGCGATCGGGACTTCGGGTTCGGGTGACGGGCAGTTGAAGGAGCCGTGCGGCGTCGCCGTCGACGCCGACGGAACGGTGGTCGTCGCCGACACCTGGAACCATCGGATCGCCCGCTTCAAGGCGGACGGCTCGTGGCTCGGGGTCTGGACCGACGACGTGAGGGGATTCTTCGGACCCCGCGCCGTCCTTCTCTCGCGCGGCTTCCTCTACGTGGCCGACACCGGAAACAAGCGCGTGGTCCGATTCGACAAGGAAGGAAAGCGCGTCTCGGATTGGGGCACGCCCGGCAGCGGTCCGGGTCAGTTCGTCGAGCCGGTCGGACTCGCGGCCGACGCCGCCGGCAACGTCTACGTCGCGGACACCGGCAATCACCGGATCCAGGTATTCGACTCCGAAGGCAAGTTCGTGCGGGAGTTCCCAGTATTCGGGTGGAAAGACTTCTACACCGAGCCTTACCTCGCGATCGGACCCACCGGATCGATTTTCGCGACCGACTCGACGGAAGGACGCGTCAACGAGTACGACGCCGCGGGCAACCTGCGTCACTCCTGGAGGCCGGACGGCATCTTCAAACGACCGACCGGCGTGACGGTGGACCCGCTCGGCCGCGTGGCGGTGTCGGACCGCGAGACGAACCACCTCTACTTCTGGAACCTCGCGGATGTGCTCCGCTAGCGTGGACGCGAGAGAGTTTTCGAGAGTCGGTCCGTTGTCGCGCTGGCGTTACTACGTCGGCTCGATCCCGACCCTCCTTCGACAGATCCGCCCTCCTCTGCGGGTTCTCTCGGCGTTCCTGGGTTTTCCCGGCCGCCGCCCGTTCGGAATCGAGCTCTCGACCGGCTGCCGCTTCCGCGTGCGCGGCCGGATGGACATCTGGATCATCAAGGAGACCTGCCTGGACCGGGATTACGAGCGCGGGTTCGTGCCGGTCGAGAACGGGTGGACGGTGGTCGATCTGGGCGCCGGGCTGGGCGATTTCGCGATCTCGACCGCGCGGGAATGTCCCGATTCCACCGTCTACGCGTTCGAGCCGCTTGCCGAGTCCTACGCCCTCCTTCTCGCGAACCTCGAGCTGAACCGGCTCGCCAACGTACGCACGTTTCCGCTGGCCGTCGCGGCCGACGCGGGCCGGCTCTACATGGCGACCAAGGCGGGTCTCGCGGAGCGATCCCGCACGCTGTCGCGAGAGAAGGGGTCCGCGGCTCCCGTCGAAGCGATCACCCTCGACCAGGTCTTCGAGCGCTCGAAAATCGAGCGATGCGATTTTCTCAAGATCGACTGTGAAGGCGCGGAGTACGACATCCTCTTCGGGGCGAGCGAGGTCGGGTTGCAACGCATCCGGCGCATCGCGATGGAGTACCACGAGGGGGTCACACGCTTCGGGCGCGACGACCTCGTCCGCTTCCTCGAGGAACGGGGTTTCCGGGTTCGAACGCGCCCCAACCCGGCTCACCGCGACATCGGCTTTCTCTTCGCTGCCCGGGATGGCAACGCTTCTGCCGCCCGTCAGGGAACGGAGTAGACGTAGAAGTTGCGGTCGGCGAAGTTCTGGACGACGGTCCGAACCTTCCCCGTCGGATAGGTCTTCTCGAGCTTCTCCAGGATCGGGTTACCCGGCGCGAGCAGGAAGATGAGAGGACGCGCTCCGGTGTCCGGCGGCAGCTTGCCAGGGTCGAAGACCTGGCCGGAGGCCCAGGATGGCTCGCCGAGCTCGAACGCGATGTTGCGTCCGTCCACCCAGTAGTCGGAGTAGAGCAGGTACATCTGTCGGAGAGGCACGCCCTGCCTGCGGTAGTCGTCGAGGACGCGAGCCATCGCCATCGAGTGATCCACGGACTGCTCGTAGCTCCGGTGGAAGCCGATGAAGTAATCGCGGTAGTTCTGGATCCCGGACAAGACGAAGAGGATCGCGATGCCGGCGCCGGCCAGGAGCGATGCGATCCGGCGCCGCGGGCGGGCGAGGAGCTCCACGACGGGGAGCGCGGCGAGGAGAAAAATGACCGGAATCACCGTGCCGCTCCGGTTGATGCTGGGGTTCTCGTCGGGAAAGGCGAGAGAGAGGGTCGAGGAAAGCGTCAGAACGAAGAACGCGAGAGCGACGATCGTCCACCGCAACGATCGCCGCGCAATGCGGGCCGCCAGAAGAACGACGCCGGCGACCAGAAGTCCAGCCGTGGCCGCATCCAGGAAAGGCTCGCCCTGGCGGATCACGACCCACGTCGAGGCGCCGCGCCAATCGAACGCGAGAAGCATGTGGAGAACGTTCTGTCCGAAGATCGCGAGCGGCTCCTGCCCGATCGGTCTCTCGAGGCTCGCGACTCGCGTCGCGGCGCGATACCAGAACTGCTCCGGGTGCTCCACCGTGTAGTGAAGGAGGGGCAGGGCAACGAGAACGGCGGTCGCCGCGATCAGCAGACCGTCTCCCACGACGGCCATTCGTCTCCCGCGTCTCCGGCGGTCGGCGAGAGCGAACGCGAACGCGAGTGGGACCAGGAGAGGCACGGCCCGAAAGGAGATGTATCCGTGCAGACCCAGCCCGATCACGGCTCCCGCCCAGAGAACCGAGGCCCGATCGCCCCGGCGGACGTAGCGCAGGAGGGCCCAGAGAACGACGGCCGCCGGTAGGACTGCCAGCGGGTACCGCAGGCCCTGCCGGGCGAGCGAGACGGGCCACTTGCTCCAGGCCGCGAGGGCCGCCACCGAGAGGCCCAGGGCCACGCCGCCCATCTCGCAGCCGAGCAGATACAGAGCGGGCAGCGCGGCCAGCCCGATGACAGCGGTGCCAATCTTCAAAGTCAGGTATTTGAGCGGTAACCCGAAAATCTCGATCAGAGCGAAAGTCCAGTAGAACTGGAACGGCTCCCGCCCCGTGTTGCGGACGAAAAAGATCGGGCGCTCCCCGTTGATGAGATCGAGGACGTCCAGAAGCTTCTCGGCGTGGTCGCTCGTCGGGTTGGCCGGCGTCGCGGCGAGCCCGTGGAAGAGGAACCACGCGCCGATGACGAGGATGCCCGCGAGAGCCGCAAGGGCCCGGACCCGCCCGGGAACTCCCGATCGGGCCGGGGACGCCACCGCCGCGCGCGCCTCTCTCCCGGGGAGCCAGGCGGCCAGCCAGCACGCGACCGCGCCGATCCACGCCGCCACTCCGGCCGTGCGGTAGGTCCCGCCGGCCGAGTGGATCCAGGCGAGGGGCGCGAGAACGGCGCAGAGCGCGAGCGGGACGATTCGCGGACCGCCGGCGGACGGCGCGAGCGGCCCGAGGTCCTCTTTCGCAGGGGGAAAACGGATCGCGAGCGCGACCCAGACCATCACGCCGGATACGAGCGCCGCCGCCGCCCAGGCCGGCATCTGCTGGCGTTGCATGGGCACGTGCGCGACCACGATCAGGAAAAGGCCGAGGAGGGCGATCGCGACCGCCCAGACGGGCGGGAGTCCGTTCCGTCTCAACGTCACCGCCGCGTCAGAGGAGAACCGCCGGCTAGCTCCGGAATACCTTCTCTTCCGAGCCATCCAGCCAGCGGTCGACGACCTCCTTGCCCTGCATAAGCGAGTGGTCCTGGTTTCCGATCTCGTACTTCCAGGATCCGAAGCGCCCGCGCGAGTAGATCTCCTTCGACTCGAGATAGGACTGGATCGTCCCGAGCGCCTCGTCCCGGTCCACGCTCGGGATCGGATAGGCATGCGCGGCGTGGATCAAGTACACGGACTCGATCGCCGGCAGGTCTGCCGGCTGCAGGATCTCTTCGGCGACGAGACCGTCCACGACGGATTTCGCGAAATCGCCGCCGGGCAGCGGCCGGAACCGCGAGTAGGTCGTCTCCGTGAGCAGCGAGCAGTGTCGCGACGTGTCCCCTCCCGGAACGATGTCGGGGGAATAGTTCGAGAGGTAAGTCATGCGGTAGAACGGCGTCTTCGGGTTCGGGAAGTAGATCCAGTTCTTCGTCGACGGCGAAGGCCGCTTCAGTCCCACCCCCACCGTGAACAACCGATTGAAGAGGAGCCTCTTCGACGCCGCGCGCACGCTCTCGGGTGCGCGGGCGAGTCGAGCGACGAAGGCTTCGAGCGGCAGCGTGGTCAGAAGTTTTTCGTAACTCGCCGATGAGCCGTCGGCGAACCGGATTTCCCGCTCGTCCTCGTCCACGCAGACGGCTCGCTTGCGACAGCGCAGGCGGTCGCCCAGGTAGGGCAGGACAGCCAGCCACAGCCCGACCGTCCCGCGCGTGGCCGGATAGCCGAAGGTCGCGTTCGGTCCCCAGTCGACGTTCTTCGGAAGGAGCGCGGTCTCGAGCGCCTTCTTCCAGTCGACGACGCTCACCCTTTCGGCGATCCAGTAAAACCCCATCTGCGAAAGCGGCGTGGACCAGACCTTCTCGTTGTAAGGGATCATGAAGTGCTTCGAGACCCCCGCGCCGAACTTCGCGAACACCCATTCCTCGAAGTTCTTGAAGGCGCGATCCCGGTCGATCGTCTGCGATTCGACGAGGCCGATCAGGCATTCGAGCATCGCCTGCTCGGGCAGCGACGACAGGTGGTTCTGGAAGGGATAGCGGACGTAACGGTCCTCGAACTTGATCCAGCTCTCCCGATCGATCCGCCGGATTCCCTCCTTGCCGAGCATCTTCTCGAGGAACTCGTTGAAGTACGGGTAGCCCGAAAAAATGATGTGGCCAGACACGTCCCACGTGTAACCCTTCGCGTCCTCGAAGCTGGTGGCCAGCCCACCGATCTGGCCGGCCCTCTCGAAGACCTCGAAGTCGTCGACGCCGCGCTCGCGAAGCCGGTACGCCGCGCCGAGGCCGGTTGGGCCTCCCCCGAGGATCGCGATCCGTGGCATGCGTGTCGGCGCGCTCAGCGCGCTCCGACCAGACGTCTCATCGCGTCGGCCCGGCGGATTTCTCCGCGGAGCTCGAAGAGGTAGCGCAGGACCCGGGAGATCGTTCCGAGCATCTTCCAGGGGCGGTGGATGCTCTGCCCCGCTTCCCGGGGGAAGTGGCGTACGACGACCTCTGAGACTTTCCATCCGGCGATCCGGCACCGCGCGAAGATCTCGTCGCCGACGAAATTGATGCGATGCCGGATCTCGATCCGCCTGGCCACGTCCTTCCGGAACGCGCGGCAGCCGCCATTGATGTCATGGAGCGGAGAGCCGAGGATCCAGCGGGAGAGCGTGTTCAAGCCTTTCGAGAGGACGAGCCGGGGAAAGGGGTCGTGGCGCTTCTTCTTCCAGCCGAAGACGACGTCCGCGCCTTCCCGGATCGCCTCAAGAAACCGCGGCGCGTCGGCCATGGTGTGCTGTCCGTCCCCGTCCACGACCATCACGACTTCGCCCGGCGCGTTGCGCAGCGCCGTCTCCGTGGCGACCGCGTATCCCTTGTTTCCGTCGTGGTGCACGACCGAGACCCGCGGGTCCGCGGCGGCGAGGGACTCCGCGATCTCGCCGGTCCGGTCCCGGCTTCCGTCGTTGACGATCAGGATCCGCCAGTCGAGACCTTCGACGGCCGAAAGCGACGCGACCGCCTCCGCCACGGTCTTGGCGATCGCGCCCTCCTCGTTGTATGCGAGGAAGCCGACTCCGAGTCGCGGCTCCTTGTCAGCGGGCATAGATGACCCAGCCGGCCGCCGCGACCCAGCCCATCACGATCAGAAGGATCCAGGGGTCGTCGATCAAGAGAGCGCGGGTGGGGCTTCCGCCCCCGCCCCTCCGATAGACGAGCCGGACGTACCGCGCGACGCCGAGGACGACGAAGGGTACGGTCGAGGCGAGGGATCGGCCGCCGTGCATTGCGAGGGTCGTGGGAACGACCGTGTACGCGGAATACGCGGCGACGGTCGAGAGCGCCGTGACGACGAAGAGGAAGTCGAGTCCTTCGTGCCGATACGAGGCGAGGACCGGCCGGTGCTCGGAGGAGGAGACGTTTCCGGCGTGCTGCAACTCCCACTGCCTCTTTCCGATCACGAGGAAGAGCGCGAGCAGGTACGCACAGCCCATGAGAAAGGCGGACGCGGGCAACCCCGCGAGGGCGGCGCCGGCGAGCGCACGAAGAGGAAGGCCCGCCGCGACGATCAAGGCCTCGACAAAGGGAATCCGCTTCAGCCAGAGCGAGTACGCGAGCATCAGCAGGGCGTACAACGCGCACCAGAGACCGAACCGCTCTCCGAGCAGAAACGCCGCCGCCAGTCCTCCGGCGCCGAGCGACGCCGCGACACCGATTGCGGACGCGATGGCGAGGGACCCGGCGGCCAAGGGACGTCGCCGCTTGACCGGATGGGCGCGGTCGCGCTCCCGATCCATGACGTCGTTGAAGAGGTAGATCGCGCTCGTGACCGCGCAGAAGACCACGAACCCGGCCGCGGCGAGCTTCCACCCGCGCGCGGACGCGAGCGCGCCCCCGAACAGAAACGGCAGGGGCAGGACGAGATTCTTGACCCACTGCGCCGGCCGCGCCGAGATCAGGAGGTCCGAAAGCTCCCGCGTCGCGGGCAGAACGGAGCCCGCAAAGCGCTCACGCGGACTCATCACGGCCATCCGAACCATTCTAAAGGACAGAGCGCGATCCGAGAACGTTTCCGCGCGGTCCTCGCGGTTACAATCGCAACGATCCCCGGGAGGTGGGATCTCCTTGCCGGTCGCCGGTACCCTCATCGAAGGCAAGTACGAAATCCTCGCGAAGATCAAGGAAGGTGGCATGGGGACCATCTACAAGGTCCGCCACCGCCTTCTCGACGAGGTTCGTGTCGTCAAGGTCATGCGTCCGCAGATCGGAGCCGACGAGGAGCTGAAGCGCCGGTTCACGCAGGAAGCGAAGACTGCAACCCGTCTCAAACATCCGAATATCGGGGCCATCCTGGATTTCGCTCTGGACTCCGACGGCATGGCGTACATCGTCATGGAGTTCATCGACGGCGTGAACTTGGCGGAGCTCCTGAGGGCATCGGGACCGCCCGGTGTGCCGATGACCCTCGAGATCGCGCACCAGACGCTCTCCGCGCTCGGATTCCTGCATCGGAAGAACGTGGTCCACCGCGACATCGCGCCCGACAACCTGATGTTGACCCACGACGACGAGGGCCGTCCCCAGGTGAAGCTGATCGACCTCGGCATTGCGAAGCCGCTCGACAAGACCATCAATCTGACGTCCACCGGCGTCTTTCTCGGGAAGCTCAAATATTCTTCTCCCGAGCAGCTCGGCGGCCTGGCAGAAGGCGAGACCTTGGACGGCCGGAGCGACCTCTACTCGCTCGGCGTCGGCCTGTACGAGCTCCTGACAGGACAGCTGCCCTTTCCCGGCGAATCGCCGCGCGAGCTCTTTGCCGCGCACCTCTTCAAGGAGGCGCTTCCGTTCTCGGTGACCGATCCGGCCAACCGCGTCCCGGAGCCGGTTCGCGCCGTGGTTTTGAAAGCGATGGAGAAGGAGCGCGCGCGGCGCTTCTCGAGCGCCGAAGAGTTCGATCGCGAGATCATTACGATCCGGCACGCACTCGGCTTTTCCGCCGATCCGGAGGCGACCCAGCGCATTCTCGCCAAAGTCCGGGAATCGCGCGAGATTCCGCACGACGCCGTCACTCCGAGCGCTCAGGACCGGCTCGACCGGTACTTCGTTGCGCAAGGCACGCCGACGCCCCGGTCCCAGCCGACCGCCCCCGGCCCCGTCGAGACTGGACCGGCGGGAGAGTGGGAGGAGACGGTCGCCGCTCCGATGACGGAAAAGACCGCCCGCCGCCGTTCTCCGCTGCCGGTCGCCGCGATCGTCCTCGCCGGGGCGGCGGCGGCGATCGCGGTGATTCTCGCTGTGCAGCGACGACCCTCGAGTGCCCGGGGAGGCGAACTCGCGCGCCCCTCCGGACCTTTCCCGACCGCGGCCGCCGCGCAGGTCGTTCCGCCGACCGTCGCAGCCGAAGTCCCGACGCCGCCACCGCCGACCGAAGCGGCGACGCTGGAAGCGACCGCCGCGCCTCCCGCTTCTCAGCCGGACACCGGCCGGTTGCGGCGCATCGCCGAGGACGCGCGCGGCCTGGCGAAGAGCACGCGGGGCGCCGCCGAGCGGGCTCGCGCCCCCGAGATCGCGGGCTCCGTCTACGAATCGGCTCGGAGGAAGGAAAAGGAGGGCCAGCGGCTACTGGGCGACGGGCGCTACGAATCGGCAGCCGCATCCTTCGATTCCGCCGCCGCTCTCTTCCGGCAGGCGGAGAGCTGGTCCCGCACGGCGCCGCAACGTCCCGCCGAGCGCGTCGCGAGCCTCCCGCCGCCGGTCGCGGCGAAGGAGCCGACCGTCGCTTCCGAGCCGCCGCGTCCGATTCCTTCCGTCGTCCCGGCGGTCCCGGAGCCGAAGCCTCCTCCGGCAAAGCCACTCGAATCTCCGGCGCGAGCCCGGTCCGAAGAGGACAGAGTCCGGGAAGCGGTGGCACTCTATGTCCAGGCGCAGAACACGCTCGACATCGCGCTCTACGCCCGGGTCTACCCCTCGCTCGGCCGCCCTCGGATTCAGAAGGCTTTCGAGAGCCTTCGCTCACAGACTCTCCAACTCGAGATCGACAGGATCGACGTCGAGCCCGAAGGGAGGCGCGCCGAAGTCAGCGGCCATGAGAGGCGGTTGGCAATCCCTCGAGTCGGCAGCGAGCAGTCTCATTCCGGACCCGTCCGGATCCTGCTCGAGAAAATCGGTGGCGCCTGGGTGATCGTCGGCCTGCGCTAGAGATTGTCCGGCGTTCGCGCCCGACCTTTTCTAGAAGCTGTAGTCGATTGCCACCAGGGCCGCGAAGTCGTCCTGCAGGCTCTCCCGCTTCAGAGGGAAGAGACCGTTGACCGTCAGAAGGAAGTTGCCAAACGGGTTGATCTTCGCCCCGAGGGATCCGAGCAGCGCCGTGTAGTTCCGTCCCTCCAGAATGGTCAGCATCGGATAGGTCGCTGTGGCAATGGTCGGCGGCTGGGCGGGATTCGGGTTCGTGTTCGCCTGGAAGGTCTGGTCCGTCACCTTGAGGACCGTTGCGTCTCGGTAGCTGCTGCCGATCACGTCGGCGGCAAAGGTCAGCCGAGAATGCGCCGCCCAGTCGAAGCCCGCTGCGTACCCGATCTGGTCGGCGAACCTCGGCGCGCTTCCGGTGCGCAAGTTCCAGTTGTAACCGGCATTGACGTGCGGTGAGAACGTCCCCCAGCGCAACGAGCCGATCAGGAACCCCTTGACGCGGGTCGAGCCCGAGCCGAGTAGCTCCCGTTCGTCCCCCGTCGGGAGGCGCACGTCCGCCGCCAGGGCGAGGCCCCCTCGATCGGCCCGCAGAAGTTGATACTTCCCGCGTACGATGACGTCGCCGACCCCGGACGCGCTTCCGCTCTGCCGGACGGTGTCGGTCGATCGGCCGTTGGCGAAGCGATGGATGTCGGGAGCGACAGAACCGGTCGCGAGCCTCTCGATCTGCAGGTCCGTGCGCGCTTCCAGCCGAACGCGCACGATGGGCACCGCGAGGCCGAAGTCCAGCCGGTCCGTCAGTCCGTAGGTCAGAACGAAAGCCGTCACGTCCGTGCCGATCTTCAGGAACAAGCGGCCCGTGATGACGTCGCCTTCGAAGAACGGCTGGAGGTTGCTTCCGTCGTGGTTGATGTCCTCGTGCGTAAAGACGAGCCGCAGGTCTCCATCGCGTAGCCTCAAGTTGTGGAGCCGGTCGTAGGTGAAATGGCTGTAGCTCAGCCCGAGGTTGAACTTCCCTACGCCGATCGACTCGGCCCGCTCCGCGTAAACGGGACCAAAGCTGTCGGCAGTGCGGGTGAAGACGCCCGCCGAGGGATCGAACCGATAGGTGAAGCCTCCCGCGGAGGAGGCCAGGGGAAAGTTGGAGAGTTGGTTTCCGATCTCGTCGCTCATATGCTCGAGGGCGTGGAATTCCTCGGAATCTATGCCGCTGAAGTGCGCCTCGTGGCTCGGAAACGGCGCGGCCGGCGGCGCGAGCGTGATGCCTTCCCGCAGGAACTCCGTCAGGAGATCCCGAAGGTTGAACGCCTGACCGGAAGCGCGCGCGGCAAAGAGGCCCATCACGGCGAGGCAGAGACCGAACCGGCGGAGGAGGGGCATGATCTTGCTCCTTCGAAGGAATCTAACGGCGGACTCCCATTCTCTCAGGCACCGTACGCCAGTTCGTCCATCTTTTCGGCGAAGCGGGACCAGGGGATCCGCTTCGATCGGTGACGTCCGCCGCCGCGCCAGTACAGAGAGCCTCGTCCGATCTCGATCTCTCCGATTCTCTCGCCGCGGTAGTGGAGACGCAGCGTGAGCGAAGATCCGGCCTTCGCGAGCTGCGGCACCCGGAAATCCGCTTCGACCTCGTGCTGCCGGACGACCCGTTTTCTCGTCACTGCCCACCTCTCTACGTTCTGGAGCTCCCCGAGCGTCCCGTCAACACCGCGAGCCGCGAGAGCCGCGCCGCGCGATCGGGCCGGAAGTCCCCTGCCCGCGCCCGCCAGCTCCAGTTCCCAACGCCCTCCCCGGGCGTGTTCATCCGCGCCTCGCTTCCGAGCCCGAAGACGTCCTGGATCGGCACGATGGCGCGCTCGGCGACCGAGCCGTAGGCCGCGCGGATCAGGTCCCACTCGATCTCGTGACCGTCGCTTCCGAGGTAGTCGTGTACCCGCTGTCGTTCCTCTCCGCTCAGGCTTCCCCACCATCCCCGCGCGGTGTCGTTGTCGTGGGTGCCGGTGTAGACGACCGAGTTCGCGACGTGGTTGTGCGGGAGGTAGGCGCTGTTCGGCTCGAAGAAGGCGAACTGCAGGACTTTCATGCCGGGCAATCCGAGCTCCGCCAGAAGGGCGCGGACGTCGGGAGTGATCGTCCCGAGGTCCTCCGCGACGAGAGGCAGGCGGCCGAGCGCGCGCTCGACCGCGTCGAAGAGCCTCCGGCCCGGACCCGGGCGCCACTCTCCCTCCGCCGCCGTCGCCGATGCCGCGGGGACCGCCCAGTACGCGACGAAACCGCGGAAGTGATCGAGCCGGACGACGTCGGTCCGCCGGAAAGCCGCTCGAAGGCGCTCGATCCACCAGGCGAACCCGTTCTGCTCCATCCGATCCCAGCGGTACAGCGGGTAGCCCCAGAGCTGTCCCGTCCGGCTGAAGAAGTCGGGGGGAACGCCGGCGACCTCGAGCGCGAGGCCGGACGCATCGAGCGCGAAGAGATCGGGATGCGTTGACACCTCCACGCCGTCTCGGGAGACGTAGATCGGGACGTCTCCGAAGAGCGCGATCCCTCGCCGCGCCGCTTCGTCCCGGAGTCTCCCCCACTGACGGAAGAAGAGGAGTTGCAGGAACTCCTGGTAAGCGATCTCGTCCGCGAGCTCCCGCGCTCCGCTCATCGATCCCGTGGCGCGGCGCGCCGCGAAGAGCGCCCAGTCGGAAAGCCAGGGCCGCTGCTCCGGCGCGCTGCGGAATCGGTCCAGGTCGGCGGAAAGCACGGCGGATTTCTCCGTCCGGCTCCAGGCGCAGCGCAGCAAGCGCTCCTTCCAGTCGCGCGCGGAGTCCCACTCCACCCGTTCCGCCGGAAAGTCTGGAACGTCCCGGATCGCGGAAGCGGAGACGAGCCCGTCCTCGACGAGCCGCTCCGGGGAGAGGAGGAGCGGGTTCCCGGCGAACGCCGAAAGGGCGCCGTAGGGAGAAGAGCCGAAGCCGGTCGGTCCGAGCGGGAGAACCTGCCAGATCGTCTGGCCGGCCGAGGAGGCCCAGTCGAGAAAACGATCCGCGGCCGGTCCGAGGTCCCCGACTCCGAAAGGTCCGGGGAGCGAGGTGGGATGAAGGAGGAGGCCGGCGGAACGAATGTCTAGGCCCCCTCGACGAGCTGTCTCGCCCGCGTTCCGTTCGCCGCGACGCGACGCTCCGCCGCCGGCAGGTAGCACTGCTCCAGGTACTCGGTCACCATGCGGTCTGAGGAGAAGAGCCTTGCGATCCGCTTCGCGGAGAAGACCATCTTCTCGACCCAGCGCCACGGGATTCCGTTCTCGTCGCGATCGAAGAAGAGGGGGACGACCTTCTCCTCGAGCACCTCGTAGAGCGCGGTCGCGGCGTCCTCGCGGACCGAGTCGTCGGTTGCCTCTCCGATGACGAAACCCGCCTCCTCGTAAGGCGCCTCGTCCCACCAGCCGTCCAAGACCGAGAGGTTCAATCCGCCGTTCATCGCAACTTTCATCCCGGACGTGCCCGACGCCTCGTGCGGCCGGATCGGGTTGTTCAACCAGACGTCGCAGCCCGCGACGAGCGCGCGAGCGACCCCCATGTCGTACTCGGGGAGGAAGACGACGCGGTCCCGGAACTCCGGGCTCTGCGACCATCGCACGACGTCGCGGAGGAGCTCTTTGGCGGGATCGTCCGCGGGGTGAGCCTTTCCAGCGAAGACGAGCTGCACCGGCCGCGAATCGAGGAGGCGCCTCAGCCGCTCCGGATCGCTGAAGACGAGCGTCGCCCGCTTGTACGCAGCGAAGCGTCGCGCGAACCCGATGGTCATCGCCTGCGGATCGAGAACGCGACCCGCCGCTTCGACTTCCTCTTCGGGGCGGCCGAGCTCGCGCTTCCAGGCGACCAGACGGTCACGGCAGAACGAAACGAGGCGCGCGCGCAGACGCTCGTGCGTGCGCCACAGCTCGCTCCGCGCCTCGGGCCCCGGATTGTCGGGCAGCCGCAGCATAGCAATCTCCGGGTCGGTCCAGGTCGCGCGATGGACGCCGTTCGTGATCGATTGGATGCGGACGTCGACGTCCGCGAGCTCGGGGAGAAGTTCCATCCACAGCCGGCGGGACACCCGGGCGTGGAGCTGCGAGACCGCGTTCGCGTGAGAGGAGTGGCGGAGCGCCAGGACCGCCATCGAAAAGGGCTCCCCCTCCCGCTCCGGAACCTCGCGCCCCAGACGCATGAGCTCCTCGATCGTGATGCCGCAGTCCCGGGCGACTCCGGACAGGTATTTCTCGATCAAGGGCAGCGGGAAGCGGTCGATGCCCGCGGGGACCGGAGTGTGTGTCGTGAAGACGTTTCCGGCGGACGCCGACTCGCGGGCATCCGCCAGCGACATGCCTTCTTCGCTGACGAGCTCCCGGATCTTCTCCAGGACGGCGAACGCGGCGTGTCCTTCGTTGATGTGGCGGATGGACGGAATGAGGCCAAGCCGCTTCAGAGCCTTCAAGCCCCCCATTCCGAGGACGATTTCCTGCCGGATCCGCATCTCCTGGTCGCCGGCGTAGAGCCGCGCGGTGACCATTCGGTCATCGGGATGATTCTCGGGCAGGTCGGCGTCGAGCAGGAAGAGCGAGATGCGTCCCACGCGCGCCACGCGGATCAGGAGTTGCACCGGCCGGTCGCCGAGCTCGAGTACGGTCGTGGGTGGACTTCCGTCCTCTGTCACCGGGAGGGCGAGAGGGAGGTCGGCCGGATCGAGAAGCGGGTTCTCCTCCCGCTGCCACCCGTCCGCATCCAAGAGCTGCCGGAAATACCCCTCGCGGTAGAAGAGGCCGACGCCGACGAGCGGCAGCTTCAGGTCGCTCGACGACTTCAGCACGTCGCCCGCGAGAACCCCGAGACCTCCCGCGTAGATCGGGAGCACTTCCGTCAAGCCGAACTCCGCCGAGAAATAGGCGATTCGATCTCGGCGAGACACGAGTCCGCGGACGCCCGGGTGGAGCGGCTCCGCGTTGTCCTCGAACGCCAGCTCCGAGGCGAGGCCGTAGAGCCTCGCCAGGAAGGCCGGGTCGGCCGCCGCGGTCTGGAGCCGCTCGGGCGAGACGCGGCGAAGAAATGCCGCCGGGTTGCCGCGGACCGCCGTCCAGAGACCCGGATCGAGGGAGGAGAAGAGCGCCCGGATCGACGGACGCCACGTCCACCGCAGGTCCCGGGAAAGCCGGGGAAGGAGGGCGAGGTTTGGAGGAAGGGCGGGGCCCGAGTCGTGCTGCCCGAAGACTTCCATCGACTCGACCGAGAATAGCAGATGGGTCCGGAGGGATCCGTCCGTCAGCTCGGCACGACGGCCGCGGCCGGAGGCAGAGGCGCGCGTAGCGTGCGGTAGAGCTCCGAAGCGTCCCGCCGTTCGGGGAGGCTCGACCGCACTCGCTCGAGGAGACGGAGGAAGAGCGGCTCGAGCGAACCGCCGAGGTGTTCCTCGGCGAGCTCCACCGCCCGCGCGGCGTAGCGGAGGACCTGTCGCGTCTCGAGACCGGCCGGATCGTCGAAGAACCAGCCGCAGCTCGTGTACATCAGGAGGGCGTTGCGCTGGAGCTCCAGGAGGCCGAGAGCGGTCGATCGGTCTTCCGCGGAGAGCGGGCCGATCGCGTTGCGATCGAAGAACCGAAGGACGCTCTCGTCCGAAGGATCGAGCACGATCTCAATCGAGTCGTTGCGCGCCGCCCAGGGATCGTGGAGGACACCGGACGCGGCGGCCTCGTAGAGCGGAGCGAGCGTGTCGCGCAGCCAGTCGAGCGCCTCGCGCAGGGGTCGACGCCACGGGTGACTTGCCGCGCGCCCCGCCGAGCATCCGCAGTCGTCCATCCAGCGCGCGATCCCGTGCGAGCAGCTCCAGGAGGTGTTCGGAACGATCTGCGCTTCGCGTCGGGGCGGAAAGCGCGCGAGGTGCTCCCCGTAATTCGTCAGCATGGCAAAACCGGAGGCCTCGATCGCATCGAGCGCGTCGGAGAGCGCGCGGTCGCCGTCGCGGAAGTGGTGGCCGTAGGTCTCCCCGTCCGTCGCGACGTGGACGAGCTCTCGATCCGAGTCGTCGCGGAAACGGGACAGCAGCGCGCGCGCGAGCTCCGTTCCGTCGCGCGGCAGCTCCCCGAACGCCACCGCGTGCGCGAGCGTGCCGTCGTAGAAAAAGACGGAGATCGCGCGCCCGGATCGAAGGGGAACCCGATAGGGCTCGCGGGGGTCGATGCCGCGGGCGTCGACGTCCTGCCAGTCCCCTTCCGGCTCGCGCACGCGCGCCGCCTGGGACGGAGCGAGGACCGTGAACGCGATCCCCTGCTCCGCGAGGACTTCGAGCGTGTCCGCGTCGACGGCGGTTTCCGGAAGCCACATCCCCTCGGGCCGCCGACCGAACCGGAACTCGAAGTCGCGGATGCCCCACGCGACCTGCGTGACCTTGTCCCGGCGGCTTGCGAGCGGAAGGATCGCGTGGTTGTAGGCCTGCGCGATTGCGGAACCGTGACCCGAGAAGCGGGAGCGGCTCATGCGGTCCGCCTCGAGAATGGAACGGTACGTTTCCGGGGAGTTTGCGGCGAGCCACGAGAGCAGGGTCGGTCCGAAGTTGAAGCTCATGCGCGAGTAGTTCGAAGGCTGCCCGAAACCGTTCGGTCGGTAGCACTCCGCCGTGATCCGCTGGTTCCAGTCGTGGTAGGGCTGCGCGGAGAGTTCTTCGTCCACATCGTCCGTCCACGGGTTCTCCCGCGGCGGCTGGTAGAAGTGACCGTGGACGCAGACGAAGCGGTTCATTCGTCTTCTCCATCGGCGGGACGCCTCGCCGGCTTGAAAAACACCGCTCCGAGCGGGGGCAGCGTGATCTCCGCCGAGTACGGACGCCCGTGCGCCGGCTCCTCCGAAGCATGGCAGCCCCCCAGGTTGCCGACGCCGCTACCTCCGTACTCGGCCGCGTCGCTGTTGGCGAGCTCGCGCCAGAACCCCGCGGTCGGCAGCCCGACGCGATATCCGTAACGGGGCACCGGCGTGAAGTTGAACGCGGCGACGACGACGTCCTCCGGCGAGCGGCCGCACCGCAGAAGCGCGACGACGCTGCGCTCGAAGTCTGAGCAATCGATCCACGAAAAACCGGCGGGCTCGAAGTCGCGCTCGTGCAGGGCGGGCTCCTCTGCGTAGAGCCGATTCAAATCCCGGACCCAGCTCTGGAGGCCCGCGTGCAAGGGATCCTCGAGGAGCGCCCAGTCGAGCTCGGCGTCGTGGTTCCACTCGCGCCATTGCCCGATCTCGCCTCCCATGAACAGCAGCTTCTTTCCAGGCTGCGCCCACATCCAGGCGAAGAGCAGGCGGAGGTTGGCGAGCCTCTGCCAGTCGTCGCCCGGCATCTTGGCCAGGAGCGACCCTTTCAGGTGCACGACCTCGTCGTGCGACAGGGGCAGGACGTAGTTCTCGGAGTACGCGTACAGGCCGCGGAACGTCAGCTTGTCGTGGTGGAACTTGCGGTGTATCGGATCGAGCTTCATGTATTCGAGAGTGTCGTGCATCCAACCCATGTCCCACTTCATTCCGAACCCGAGCCCTCCGACCCACGTCGGCCGGGTCACCATCGGCCACGCTGTGGACTCCTCGGCGACCGTTTCCGCGCCGGGCTGCGCCCGATAGACCTCCTCGTTGAAGCGGCGAAGGAAGGCGATCGCTTCGAGATTCTCGCGGCCGCCGAACCGGTTCGGGTCCCACTCCCCCTCTTTCCGGGAGTAGTCCAGGTACAGCATGGAAGCTACCGCGTCCACGCGCAAACCATCGGCGTGGTAGCGCTCCAGCCAGAAGAGCGCGGAGGAGAGCAGGAAGCTCCGGACCTCGTCCCGGCCGTAATTGAAGACGAGGCTCCCCCAGTCCGGCTGATACGCCTTGTGCGGATCGGCGTGCTCGTACACGTGGCTCCCGTCGAAGAAGACGAGGCCGTGCTCGTCGGACGGGAAATGCGAAGGCACCCAGTCGAGGATCACACCGATCCCCTCCTCGTGCAGGTGGTCGATCAGGAACATCAGGTCCTGCGGCGTCCCGTAGCGGCTGGTGGGAGCGAAGAAGCCGGTCGTCTGGTATCCCCACGATCCGTAGAACGGGTGCTCCATGATGGGGAGGAGCTCGACGTGAGTGAAGCCGAGCCGGCGCGCATAGGAGGCGAGCTCCGGCGCGATTTCGCGGTAAGAGGGAAGGCGGCCGCCGCGTCGCAGCCACGAGCCGAGGTGGATCTCGTAGACCGACATCGCCGAGTCGCGTGAGGCGTGCGGAGTGCGGCGCTCCATCCACGCCGAGTCGCCCCAGCCGTAAGAGAGATCCCAGACGATCGATCCGGTGTTCGGAGGCGTCTCGCGGAAGAAAGCGAAAGGATCGGTCTTGTCCACGCGGTAGCCCCGGTGTCGCGACCGGACGTGGTACTTGTACACGGCGCCGGGCTCGACGCCCGGAATGAAACCCTCCCAGACCCCCGACTCGCCGCGCGGGGCGAGGGCGTGGCCATCGGAGTCCCATCGATTGAAGTCCCCGATGACCGAGACGCTCTCCGCCTCCGGCGCGAAGACGGCGAAGTTCGTGCCGGGGAGACCGCCCGGCGCTGCCGGGTGAGCGCCGAGCCTTTCCCACAGCCGCGTGTGCGACCCCTCGTGGAAAAGGTGAAGGTCGTCCGCGGTCAGGAGAGAGAAACCGCGGGTGGTCCCGCCGCTCGCGGCCTTCCCGATCGAGCCGACGGTCACTGCGAGCGGGACCGGAGGAGCGTTCGGTAGGTCTTCAGATGCCGGATCGCGGCGGCGGGGCGGCCGGCCCGTTCGCACACGCCCGCGAGGTTGAAGTAAGCGTCCGCGTGATCGGGATCGAGCGCGACCGCGGTCTCGTACGCTTCGATCGCCTCGGCGTCCCGCCCCAGGTCTTCGAGGGCAACACCGAGGTCGAACGCGGCGGTCGCGTCGTCCGGGCGCGTCGCGAGCGCCTTCCGATAGTGCTCTTCCGCGGCAGCCGCGTCCCCCTTCTCGTGGAAGAGCCGGCCGAGGTTGACGTGCGCGTCGGCGTACTCCGGATCGAGGGACACCGCGCGACGATAGGCTTCTCCCGCCTTCTCCGGATCCGTCACCTCCAGCTCGCATCCCCGCTCGTACCAGGTCTGGGCGTTTTCGCTCGCTCCGAGATCGGGCGTTGGCCGGGGCGGGGCGGGCGCAAACGGGAGATGCACGCCGTCATCGGCCGCGTCGAAGTCCATCAGGATCTGGCCCGACTCCGGCTGCCAGCGGGCCGAACCGTCCGTGACTACGATCCGCTTGCCCTCCGCCGTGATTTCCAGCGCGGCCAAGGAATCGGGCCCCGCGATCTGCTCGCGCAGCCTCGAGAGAGCGCGCTCGATGCGCCGCGGGCCGACCCGGGTTCCCGCCAGGCCCCGCGCCGCGGAGAGGAGCGTCAGGTCGTGGGACGAAAACCGCATCTCCCCGCGCGGGCCGCGCTCCGGCTCGAGCAGGCCCGACCGGACCCAGGCCCGCACTTGCGCCACGGAAAGTCCGAACATCCGGGACACTTCGCGCGCGCCGTATCCTCCGCCGGGATCGGTTCCGGGCGACGGTTTCATGCCCGGAGAGGCCTCACGCGACTACTTGCGGGAGGACGCCGTCCGCTTTTCAGCGGCTGAGAGAGCGCTTCGAGGAGGCTTTCTCTCGGCAGCCGACGCGGAGCGGGTCGCGGACGCCACGGCCTTCGAAGAAGCGGCTTTGCGCGGCTTGCCGAGGCTCGCGCGAAGCGCTTCCATCAGGTCCACGATCTCGCCCCCCTTCTTGGGAGCGGCGCTGACGGCGAACTCTCCGCCCTTGACTTTGCGATCGAGCGCTTCCTGCACGCGCTTGCGAACCTCATCCTCGTACGCTTCCGGACGGAAGGCGTCGGACGAGCTCTCTTCGACGAGAAGCCGCGCGAGCTTCAGCTCTCCATCCTTGACCTCGGCCGAGTCGAGAGGAACTTCCGAGAACGGCCGGACTTCGTCCGCGTACAGGAGCTGCTGCATCACGAGACCCTCGCCCGACGGGCGGAGCATCACGAGATACTGCTTTCCGCGTGCGGCGTACTTGGCGAGAGCGACGCGGCCGCTCTCCTTCATCACTTGGGCGAGCAGGCGATAGGGCTTGGCGCCCCCCTTGTCCGGCCCGAGGTAGTACGGCCTGTCGTAATAGACCGGGTCCACTTTCTCGATCGGCACGAACTCGGTGACCTCGATGGTCTGGGTCGCCTGCTCCTCGAAGGCTTTCAGCTCTTCGTCGGTGAAGAGGACGTACTGGTCCTTGTTGAACTCGTAGCCCTTCACCATCTCGTCTCGGGGGACGACCGTCTCTTCTTTCGAGCAGATGTACTGCTGCTTCAGGCGCGAGCCGCACTTACGGTGGAGCAGGTTGAAGGAGATCGAGGAAGAGCTGTTGCTCGCGGTATAGAGCTTGACCGGGATCGAGACGAGCCCGAAGGAAATACTGGCGTTCGAGAGTGCTCTAGCGCTCATGCGGCTTTGGATTCTAACACTTGCGACCGGTTGAAAGGTCCCCGCCTCACTCCAGGTACGCGCGGCAGAGATAACACCAGAGCCAGCCGGGCCGTCTCCGGAGCCACCCTCTTTCCGTCCGCGGTCGGATGAAGGGGTGGCCGGTCGCCTCGAAGTGCTCCGTGTCGTGGCCCTCGTGCGACTCGCAGCACGCCACGTACCCACAAGTCTGGCAGATCCGCAGGTCTTCGGTCCCCCCACACGCTTCGCAGGCCTTCTTCGAGGACCGGACGCCGGACGCGGAAAGCGCGGCTCCTCCGTGCGTGCACTCGGCCCGCGCCCGCTTCACCGCGTCGACCCGGCCTTTCGACTCCCGAGCCGTTCGACGAAGTGCTTCTTCCACGCCGGATCGAGCCGCGGATGCGCGGCCAGGCGCTCCATCGTCGCGGCGTCCTCGCGGTCGAAGACGTAAACGCGCGCTATGTCGTCCACGGGGATCGCCGCGGCGTCCGCGTGGATCCGCTTCAGGACGTCGCCTGCGCCGAGCTCGCCCTCCTTCACGACGCGAAAGTAGATCCCCCAACGGCGCGCGGTTGCAAACGCTCTCACCATCCGCGGATCCCCGAACCGGATTCCGAGCTTGTAGCAGGGCAGGCGCGGCTCCGTCGCCTCGATTTCGGCATCTCCCGCGCGAAAGACATCGCCGATGTGGATCGCCTCCTCGGCGAGGCCCCGCACCGACAGGTTCTCTCCGAAGTTGGCGGGCTCGAGCGGCCGGCCGAGCGTTCCGCTCCACCAGTCCGAGTTCTCCGCGGCGTAGGCGTAAATCGCCTTGTACTCGCCGCCATGGACCTCGAGATCGGCCTGGCGGTCGCCGTCGAGATTGAGACGGCGAACCCGGACCGGACCGGTGACGGGCGACTTGAAGATCGAAGTGACGACCTCGGCGCCGTTCCACGGAACGACCCGGGGCGCTCCGACCGACACGCTCTCGATCCTCATCGAACACCCTTACGCCCCGCACACGGTCGGGGATTCGGTCAGACGAGCAGCGCGCGGAGTTCGCCGGCGAGCCGCGGCCCGGTCCCCTCCTCCTCGTGCTTGAAGAAAACGTACGCTTCGCTCCACGGCTGCCCGCGGATTCGCTCCGCCCAGGAGGCCAGGTCCGCGGCGGAATAGTCGGAGCGACGCAGGCGCAGGTAGCCCCACCCGGCCGTGGATTCGTTCGGCGTCGCGAGCTGTTCGTCCTCCGCCCAGCAGAGCGCCGCGCGCGCAGAGGACAGCGCGCCGAAGACTTCGTCGTCGAACCACGACGCGTGGCGGAACTCGAACGCCGCGCGGCACGAGGGCGGCAGCAGGGCCAGGAAGTCGGTCAAACGAGGAAGGTCCTTCTTCAGGTTCGGCGGGAGCTGGAACAGCACGGGTCCGAGCCGGTCACCCAGAGTCGTCGCGACCTGGAGGAAGAACGAGACCGTCTCCTGCGCGTCTTTCAACCGTTTGCGGTGGGTGATCTGCTGGGTCGCTTTCAGAGCGAACGTGAAACCGTCGGGCACCTGCTCCGCCCAGCTCTGGAGCAGCGCGGCCCGCGGCATCCGGTAAAAAGTGTTGTTGATCTCGACCGCCGGCAAGCGCGACGAGTAGTAGCGGAGCATCTCGGAATCCGGCAGGTCTTCCGGGTAGAAGCTCCCCTTCCAGGCTTTGTAGGAGAAACCGCTGGTTCCCGGCAGGACGCGCATCGTGGCGCTCATCCTTCTAGCGGGATTCTAGTTCCCGGTTCCCGTTCCCTCGAGGGGCTGAGCTTTCCCGCGGAGGCGGGACCTTTCGTCGACCGCGAGGACGAGCGGACGCCGCTTTTTCGTGTGAGCCACTTAAGCGGAAAAGAAAAGGGCCGCCGACAAAAGCCGGTGGCCCTTCCCGGAGAAACGACTTGATTTAGTAGCGTCCGCCTCCGTATCCGCCCGAGCCTTCGTTGCGCGGCCGCGCTTCATTGACCTTGAGCGAGCGTCCTCCGAACTGGGTGCCATCGAGAGCCAGGGCCGCTTTGCCGATGGTGGCGTCGTGGAATTCGACGAACCCGAATCCCTTGGACTGTCCGGTGCTGCGATCGATGATCACAGTCGCCGTGTCGGGCGTGCCGAACCGCGCGAAAGCGTCGCGGAGCTGGTCGTCCGAAATGTTGTAGGGAAGGTTACCGACGTAGAGCTTCATCCGATCCATCCTTTTGCCAGGGCTGTCCTGGCCTTCGCCGGAAGAGAAGTTAATGTCGATCCGCCGCCGGCGCGGTGCACCGAATTCTCGTCATTCTGATTCGTTCGGATTTCGTCAGAAAGAGGTCTGAGAAAGGGCGAGCGAGGCGAGAACGTGGTGGACTATAGCACAGAAGTTCCTTTGTCTTCCGAAGCGCCACGCAGCCGGGGATTCCAGCCGGCGCGCCTGCCGGCGTCGAAAAGTGCCGCGCCGGGCGGCGTGAGGGCCCGCGTCCGCGGACGCCTCGCCTCGCGCCGTCACCCCGGCGCTCACCTGCCCCTGCCAGCGGCGGCGCAGGGGCAATGCACGGTAGAGGTGTCGCCGCCCGACTCGGACAGTCGTCGTGCAGGCCCTGGACGGTGATCGGCGACCGAGCGGACGCGATATTGTCGGTGCATCCGCGTCGCCGACCGAAGCCGAGACCGCGTCGCAGGGGGCGTTCGAAGTTGTGATCTCGAACCGAGGAAGAACCCGTTACGACCCGTTCGACATATCTCGATGGTTGGGTGGCTCGCGAGCGCCGGCTGATTTTTTTACGATTTGAAGGGAGAAGAATCATGAGCACGATCACGACGAAAGACGGCACACAGATCTATTACAAGGACTGGGGAACGGGACAGCCCGTCGTCTTCAGCCATGGCTGGCCCCTCTCGGCAGATGCCTTCGAAGACCAGATGTTCTTCCTCGCTTCCCGAGGATATCGATGCATCGCCCATGATCGCCGAGGCCACGGCCGCTCGAGCCAGCCATGGAACGGCAACGACATGGACACCTACGCCGACGATCTCGCGGAACTCGTCGAATCACTCGACCTGAAGAAGGCGATCCACGTCGGACACTCGACGGGCGGCGGCGAAGTCGCTCGCTACATCGGCCGCCACGGCACGAAGCGGGTGGCCAAGGCCGTGCTGATCGGCGCGATCCCGCCGCTGATGTTGAAGACGGCCGCCAATCCCGGCGGCACGCCGATCGAGGCGTTCGATCAGATCCGAGCCGGCGTCCTCGCGGACCGCTCGCAGTTCTGGAAGGACTTGAGCATGCCGTTCTACGGCTTCAACCGGCCGGGCGCCAAAGTCTCGCAGGGCCTGCGGGACTCGTTCTGGCTGCAGGGGATGATGGCCGGTTTCCCCGCCGCGTACGACTGCATCCAGGCGTTCTCCGAGACGGACACGACGGAAGACTTGAAGAAGTTCGACGTGCCGACGCTCATCCTGCACGGTGACGACGACCAGATCGTTCCGATCGGCGCTTCGGCCCTCCTCTCGTCCAGGATCGTGAAGGGTGCCACGCTCAAGGTCTATCCCGGCCTGCCGCACGGCATGTGCTCGACGCACAAGGACCAGATCAACGCGGATCTGCTCGCCTTCTTGGGCGGGGAGGTTCGATCGGAGCGGGAGCTGGCGAAAGCGGTGACCAGCAGAACCCCGTCGCGCAGTCCAGGAACCGGACCCGAGCCACAGGCGTCGTCTTGAGATGACCGGGTCGCAGGCGTCCGACCGCCTGCCGCCCGGTCAGGTGCTGACGGAAAAGTGGCCCGTGCTCACGTACGGGGCCACGCCCCGCGTCGACCTGCGGACCTGGACCTTTCGATGCTTCGGCCTGGTCGAGGAGGAGGTTTCGTGGACGTTGAAAGAGTTCCTCGACCTGCCGAGGGTCGAAGTCACATCCGACATTCACTGCGTGACCCGCTGGAGCCGGTTCGGCAACCGGTGGGAGGGGGTCGGCGTTTCCGAAATCCTCCGCCGCCTGAGCGTCCGACCGGAGGCGGTCGCCGTGATGGCTCACGGCGAGCAGGGATACACGACCAACATCTCTGTCTCGGACCTTCGGGACGACGACGTCCTCCTGGCCTTCCGGCACGACGGGAGAGACCTCGAACCCGAGCACGGGGGGCCCTGTCGCCTCGTCGTGCCGAAGCTCTACTTCTGGAAGAGCGCCAAGTGGATTCGCGCGTTCGAGTTCCTCGACGTGAACACTCCGGGATTATGGGAGGTCAACGGCTATCACCTCCATGCCGACCCCTGGAGGGAAGAGCGCTACTCCGACCAGGAGACCGATGCGATGCAGCGGATGCGCTCGGAAGCGGCGCGCCGCCTCCGTGGCCGTTGACATGAGCTCGCCAACGCCCGACTACCCCGTGGCGATGTCGTCGCGCGTCGACCAAGTCTTTCCGACGCTGATCGCGGACCAGGTCGCGCGGGTTGCCTCCCATGGACGCGTGCGTCCGGTTGACAGCGGCGAGGTGCTGGCGTCGGCGGGACACCCGGCTCAGTCGTTTTTCGTCGTCACGGCCGGTTCTGTCGAGCTCGTTCGGCGGTCGGCGGATACGGACGAGCTCGTCGCGGTTCTGAGGTCGGGCCAGTTCACGGGCGAGACCAACTTGCTCTCTGGGCGGGACGCGCTCATCAGTCTCCGGGTCCGGGAGTCCGGAGAAGTGATCGACGTGAAGCGCGAGGATCTCCTCGCTCTCGTCCAGACCGACAGTGAGCTCTCCGACATCTTCATGCGAGCCTTCATTCTTCGGCGGGTCGAGCTGATCGCCCACGGGTTCGGAGACGCCGTTTTGATCGGGTCGCGTTTTTGTCAGGGCACGCTCCGCGTCAAGGAGTTCCTGACTCGCAACGGACACCCGTACACGTTCGTGGATCTCGACAACGATTCGGGGGTTCAGGACCTGCTCGACCGGTTCGGCGTCGGGGTCGGCGACGTGCCGGTGCTCATCTGTCGGGAGACGGTCGTGCTTCGCAATCCGACCAACCTGCAGATCGCCGACTGCCTGGGTTTCAACGAGGCGATCGACTCGGAGCGCCTCCGCGACATCCTCATCATCGGGGCGGGGCCGGCCGGCCTCGCGGCCGCAGTGTACGGGGCTTCGGAAGGGCTCGACGTCCTGGTGCTCGAATCGGAGGCGCCCGGGGGACAAGCCGGCTCGAGCTCGAAGATCGAGAACTATCTCGGATTTCCGACCGGTATCTCGGGTCAGGAGCTCGCGGCACGGGCGCTGACGCAGGCGGAGAAGTTCGGGGCGGAGCTGATGATCGCGAAAGGGGCGAGACGGCTCTCGTGCGAAGAGCGACCGTATGCGATCGAGATCGACGACGGTCCGCGCGTTCTGGCACGGACGGTGGTCATCGCGACCGGCGCGCGGTACCGGAAGTTGCAGGTCGAAAACCTTTCGCGCTTCGAAGGCGCGGGCGTGTACTACGGCGCCACCCCGATCGAGGCCCAACTGTGCCGCGGCGAAGAGGTCGTCGTCGTGGGCGGCGGGAACTCGGCGGGCCAGGCGGCAGTGTTCCTGGCCCAGACCGTGAAGCGCGTGCACGTTCTCGTCCGGGCCGGCGGATTGGCCGAAAGTATGTCGCGATACCTGATCCGACGGATCGAGGGGAATCCGGCCGTCGTCCTCCGGCCACGGACCGAGATCGTGGCCCTCGAGGGGGCCAACCATCTCGAGCGCGTGAGCTGGCGGGACAAGGAGACCGGGAGCATCACGACTCAGGAGATCCGGCACGTCTTCTCGATGACCGGCGCCGTTCCGAACACGAGCTGGCTCGACGGTTGTGTCGCGCTCGACGGGAATGGATTCATCAAGACGGGGCCGGATCTGTCGGAAGAGGACCTCGCCGCCGCGCACTGGCCGCTCGCGCGACGTCCGCATCTTCTCGAGACGAGCCGTCCCGGGGTGTTTGCGGTCGGCGACGTGCGCGAGGGCAACGTCAAACGCGTCGCCTCGGCGGTCGGCGAAGGCTCGATCGCGATCACGTTCGTCCACGAGACGCTTCAGGAATAGAAGAGAGAACTGTAGGACCGGGGAAACAACAGCGCCGCTCCGACTGCCAGACCCCCGTCAGCACCGACGTCACTCGCCGAGACCCGGCTCGCTCCGGCATGAGCGCTCCCCGCGGGATCTGAGCGCCCCGAAGGGAAAGGAGGTTTGACCGATTTTGCGAATCCTGCCCCGGCGACGCTCAGCGACCGCTCTCCGGAGAGCCGCGGAAGGCGAAAGCACTCGCACCATCGTCATCGCGTTCCTTGCCAACATCGTGATCGCGATTGCGAAGTTACTTGCCGGACTCGTTTCCGGATCCACCGGCATGCTTGCCGAGGCCGCGCACTCCGCAGCCGACTCAGTGAACGAGGTGTTCCTCGCTGTCGGGCTGCGCCGTGACCGCCAACCTGCAGACGCGACGCATCCCCTCGGCCATGCACGCGAACGATTCCTCTGGGCCTTCATGGCCGCGATCGCGTCGTTTCTGATTGGCGGATGCCTGTCCGTCGCCATGGCCATTGCGGGGCTCAAGGCACGCCACACTGTGTTTGGAGGCCTTGCGGCGTGGATCGTTCTCGCGATCTCGTTCGCGGCGGATGGAGTGTCCTGGCTGCAGAGCATGCGGCAGGCACGCCGCCAGGCGAAGGAATATGGGATCACCGTTTGGCGCTACATCCTCCGTTCCAGCGACCCCGTGGTGCGTGCGATCGTCGTCGAGGACAGCGCCGCGCTCATCGGTCTCTGCCTGGCCGCAAGCGGTCTTCTCTTGAGCAAGATTCTCGGAACGAGCGTGCCGGACTCTCTTGCGTCGCTACTCATCGGTCTGCTGCTCACAGCCACGGCGTTCGGGCTGGCCCGTCCGATCGCGGATTTCCTGGTAGGGCGGTCGCTCCCTGCGCCGCTCTTCGAGAAGTTGTACGCGATCGTCCAGGAAGATGCGGCGATCGAACAAGTCTTGTCGCTTCGTGCAATCTACTTGGGACCCGAAGAGGTGATCGTGGTCGCCAAGGTTCGTCCATCGGCGAGCTTGAATATTGAGCAGCTCACGCGAGCGATGGATGACCTCGATCGCAGGATCCGGCTTGCGCTGCCACTCGTTGCGGATGCGTTCATCGACGTCACGGCGCACCGCGCCGAAGACAATTCCCGCGCTCGGTAGTGCGCGGTCAAAAAGACTCAGTAAGAGCGCTCGAACCGCAGCGCGACCACCATGGCGGCGACCAGGCTTCGCCACATGTAATCAATCCGGTGCGTACTCCTGGTCTGCTCAGGATCAGCGGCGCAGCATCCCGACTTTCAGGGTCGGCCGAGTGGGGACACGTGAGGACTCCATCCGCTCGGCGGTCACCTAGCCGCCTGCGAATTCCAAGCGCACAGTCTGGACGTGAGACTCCACGGCGACATCGACGACTTGGAGCTTCCTGGCAGGAATCGCGCTGATCTGGCCGTTGCGCTCCAAGATCGCCAGGCGAGCCTCTGACGGATCGGCGAGGCGAGCTCGCAGCCGCAACGTCTCCTTCAGGTCGTTCTCCGTCAAGAGACTCTTCCTCATCTGGTCGGAACAGATCCGCCCTTCCGAAACGAGCGTGTGTGGGTCTCCCTTGATGACTCGGCCGAACTGCCGCCAGCGATGTGACAAGAACGCCAGGATCCAATGAATGGCGACGAGCGCAGCCACCGCCGCCAGAGTTCCCCACAACGGAGCTCCACCGTTGATCGGTCGGCCCAGGACGGCGCCGATCATGACGCTCAGGACGACATCGAAGGCGCTGTACCGCCCCAGCATCCGTCGGTCGGCGACGCGGACGATCACGAGCCAGACGATGAAGACAAAGACGCCGCGAAGCGACATCGCGATGATCGACAGATTCTTGCCCGAGATCTGGTCTGTAAACGCCTCCTGAAGCGTGGCCCAAACGGTTTCCATAGGAGTCCTCCGCTGTTCGGTTGAGGGCACGACGGGCGCGTATCGGGCAAACAGGCTCGAAACTCCTCCGCACGAACCCCTTCGCCGGAGGGAACACAAATCGTCTCAGTTTTTCGGGAGGAGCGCCGTCCAATGAATGAAGAGGTCGAGAGGCGGCGAGCCGAGGTCGGTGGCCAGGCTGTTGACTAGAAAGCGCTGTCCGTCTGAAGAAACGTCGTAAACCGTTCCGGCCCCTGAAGGATGAACGGCGAAAAGGGGAACCGGTGTGCCGGCGTGGAACTTCGCATCGGCGCTGACGGGGACCGCCATGAGCTTGAAATCCCCGCTCAAAAAGAACAACTCTTTCCCATCACGCCTCCAGTGGGGGAAAGCGCCGCCGGCCGTCGAGACCTGCCACGTTCCGGATCCCGCGGGGAACGGGCGCACGTAGACCTCGGTGCGGCCGGACTCGTTGGAGTCGTAGGCGATCCAGCGGCCGTCGGGAGAGAAGCGGCTGTTCCCCTGATTGAGCGCTTCCGCCGCGAACGGCGAGGCACGGTTTCCCGCGCCGGTGTCGAGAATCCAGAGCTGGTTGGTTCTCCTGCCGTGGACCGGGATGACGTTGCAGGAGAGGAAGCGTCCATCACCGGACCAGTCTTCCGGTGTTCGCTGGTCGGCAGCTCCCACGAAAAGCTCTTCTTTCCCGCCCTCGAGCGGCTTGATCCACAAGTCGTTACCAACTCCCTTGGCCTTTCGGTCGGAGGCGAAAACGATTCGGCTGCCGTCTGGAGACCAGACCGGATTGACCTCGTGCGCCTGTGTCCCGGAGACGAACTTCGTGCCGACGCCGCTCGCCGTGTCGTAAACCCAGATGTCCGACGTGTCGCGCACCGGATCGTAGGCGTCCACGGCGAGCTTCCGGCCGTCGGGAGAAAGGCGCGCGGACCCGAACGGCGCGGATTCCCCGACGGATCCAGCTTCCTTCCCGCTCCGATCGAGCCAGAGGAGCCGCGAGGAGGGAGCAAATCTTGGCGACGTGACGAGAACGCCGTTATCGGAAGCTGAAAAGAGCGAGAAGCTTTGCCAGGTAGCTAGGCCGACCTTCTGGACGGCCGGGACCGGCTCTCCCTCGACCTCGAGGCGCGACAGGTCGAAGCGATGCGCGAGGAGCGTGCCCTCGCGGACGTAAAGCAGGTGACCCGAGGCATAACCCGCATTGGAGAGCGTCCGCACGAGCTCCTTGTCGACGCGCCCGTCGAGCGATCCGACCCGGATCGCGTTGGCGGCATCGTCGGGAGGCCCCGCGAGATTTGCCGCCATGTAGAGGAAGTGGCGGCCGTCCGGAAGGAATCGCGGATAGCGGTGCGCCGTCTCGTGGCGCGACGCGTCGAGCTTCGTCACCGGGACGGGCTTCCCGCCGCTCGCCGCCACCCGGTAGAGGACAGACGTGGGAACGGGCGCGAAGACGATCGTCCCGTCGCGGTTCCACGTCCCTCCCACGCCTCGGTCCGCATCGCAGATCGTGAGGATCGTGCCGCCGGCAGGATCCACACGCTTCAACTTCCGGTCGCCGAAAAATCCGATGTAGCGGCCATCCGGCGACCAGAACGGGAAGAAGGCGTTTTCCGCGCCGGCGACCGGCTGCGCGGAAGACCCATCGAGGTCGCGGATCCAGAGGGCGGGCTGACCGCCGGCTTTCGACGCGGTGAAGGCGACGCGCGTGCCGTCGGCAGAGAGGGCCAGTTCCCCCAGGAACATCTTCTCTGGAAACGGAAGAGCGGCACGGATGCCGGGCGAGGGCCGCGGGGCGCGTCGCACGTATCCCGCTGCGAACGCGATGGCCGCGATCGTGGCGATTCCGAAGCCCGCCCATGCCAGGCGCTCCCGGCTCTTGCGCCTCGCGATGACCGGCGCCGGCACTCCGGCGGCGGACCCGACCTCCGCGATCCACTGGAGCTGGAGCTTTGCATCGTGTGCGGTCTGGAAGCGGTCTTCCGGGTCCTTGGCCAGACAAGTGCGTACGACGCGGTCGAGCGCGGGAGGCGTCATCGGCTGGAGCGTCGCGATAGGCGCCGGCTCCTCCTTCATGATCGCGGAGATCAAAGACGCCTGGCTCCCTCCCGAGAAGGCCTTCCGGCCCGTGGCCATCTCGTAGACCACCGCGCCGAAGGCGAAGATGTCGGTCCGGGCATCCGCCTCCCTGCCCTCCAGCTGCTCCGGCGCCATGTACTGGAAAGTCCCGAGGATCGTGCCTTCCTGCGTCAGATTGTTCGCCGTCCCCATCATCGTCTGGAGCGACGTCAACCCCGATGGCTGTACCGACGCCGTCATTGCCTTGGCGAGGCCAAAGTCGAGCAGCTTCACCCCCGACTTCGTCAGCATCACGTTGCCCGGCTTCAAGTCCCGGTGCACGATCCCCTGCCGGTGCGCTTTGTCCAGCGCGTCGGCGATCTCGATCCCGTACCGCAGTGTCTGCTCGGTTGGGAGCGAGCCCTTGAGCAGCCGGTCGGCCAGCGTCTCGCCTTCCAAATACTCCATGACCAGGTACTCGGTCTCGCCCTCGCGCCCCACGTCGTACAGGGCGCAGATGTGCGGGTGCGAGAGCTGGGAGATCGTCTTCGCTTCTCGCTCAAACCGCTGCCGCACCTCGGAGGAAGCAGACAGGTGCTGCGGCAGCACCTTCACCGCCACCGTCCTCTCCAGTCGCGTGTCCCGCGCCCGATAGACCTCCCCCATCCCGCCCGCGCCTAACGGCGCGACGATCTCGTAAGGGCCGAGGCGGGTGCCAGGAGCGAGCGCCATCGTGGGTGATCGAATCATACGTTGCGGGCGACTTCCCCGGCCGCGTTCCGAAAATCCGCCGGGATCGATGCGCCCGGGCCGCGATGCGCTCGGGTTCCTACGACGCGTAGACGAGCGTCGCCGGCGTCCCCGTCGGCTCGATCGAGACCTCGCGGAAGCCGGCCTCGCGCAGCCAGGCCTCGTAGTCCGCGCGCCTCCAGGTCTGTCCCTCTTTGGTGCGCAGGAGCATCACCGACCGGAAGATCAGCGCAAAGGGCGGTCCCGAACGATCGTCGTCGACGACGAAGTCCGAGATGACGAACGTGCCGCCGGGCTTCAAGGCCTTCTTGATCCTGCGAAAGGTGGCGATGTTTTCCGACGGCGACTCCTGGTGCGCAATGTGCGAGTAAACGGCCACGTCGTGCTCGGCGGTTCCGAAATCGGCCTTGTGAAAATCGCCGTCGACCGTGCGGAATCGGTCGCCGACGCCGCGGCGACCCACGAACTCCTTCGCGATGCGGTTGACGTTCGTCCAGTCGAACTGGATCGAGCGCGCCTTCGGGTTGATCCCGAGCCAGAGCGCGGAGTAGATCCCGGAGCCGCCGCCCACGTCGACGATCGAGATGGGGCCGGCGTGAGCCAGCTCGAGCCGCTCCGCCGCGGCCATCGCGACGGGGACGGAAAGCGTCGCGATCGCGGGCACGAGCTCCTCCCAGAAGGGACTCTCCGGAACATCCGCGGTGTCGCTCGTTTCGGGCCGCCCGGTCCGCGCCACTTCCGGCAGCGCCAGCAGATCCGGGAACTCGGCAAGCTGCACCTTGGGGAAGCCTCCGAAGTAGGACGGCCTCCCCTCGACGAGGAACTCGGCGGCATCGGGAGCGTTGCGGTAGCGCCCCCCCGACAGGTTCAGGAACCCCAGACCGACGAGCCCGTCGAGCAGCGTTCCGGCGCCTCGGGCCGACATGCCCGCCTTCTTTGCCAGAGCCTCGACCGTGTCGGCCCCTGCCTCGACGTGCGTGAAGACGGAATTGTGGGTGGCGGCGGCCAGGATGGCGAGGGCCCATCCGCCCGACGCCACCTGCATGATTCGTTCGAGCGTCGGACGTTCATCGTTCATTTCGATCCTTCTCTTTTCTCCATGGAACCCGGCCTCGGAGTTTTCCGCCGGCGTCTTCCCCTGTCGGTCTTACCGAAGGCTGGTGCGAACTTCGCGCACCAGTACGCTGTCCATACCAACTACGGGGACGCCACGTCGGCGAGCTGCACGTACGCCGGGAATGGGCAGTTCAATTCCTGCCCTTGACGGCCTCGATGCGCGCGGGGCCGCTTCCCGAGGGGGCGCGGCGGATCGCCACGCCCTTTTCTTTTGCGCGCGAGAACCTGGGGCGTTCCTTAATCCGGCGTCCTCTGCCGCTCGTCTTTCTTGTCCTTCTGATCCTCTGGCTTCGGCGTCACAGTCGGGCGCCGACGGCCCGGCTGCCGCGCCTCGCCTTGAGGCTCTCCCGGCGTCGGTGGACGAGGCGCGACGTCACGGCGCCCTTCCGGCCTGACCTCGCGGGCCTGCGGCGGCTCCGGCGCGGGTGTCAGTTCTCGGCGGCGCTCGAGGTTTGGCTGCGGGGGCGCGGGCGTGGGTGTCAGCCGCTCTCGCCGGCGCTCGAGGCCGGGCGGAGGCTCCGCCGGCCGTTGCTGCCGCTGGCGTTCGACGTTGGGCGGCACCGGTACCGGCGTCTCCGAGGGCGGGGCCCCGCGGCGGCGTTCGAGGTTGGGCGGCACCGGTACCGGCGTCTCCGAGGGCGGGGCCCCGCGGCGGCGCTCCACGTTGGGTGGCACCGGTACCGGCGTCTCCGCGGGGGGCACCACGCGGCGGCGCTCCAGCGACGGGGGCGGCGGAGTGGACGGCGGAGGACCTTTGGGCCGGACTCTCTCGACCGGCTGAATGCTCGGCTGTTGAGGCGGCGGGGTGACGACGCTCCTCTCGCGCCCTCTGTCAGGCTCACGTTGCGTAGGCGGCGCGGCCGGTGGAACCGGCTGCCTCACGAGGGGAGGGGCCTCCGAGGTACTCGCAGGGCCGGTGACAGGTCTGGCCGAGACCGGCTGTTCCGGCGTCGCCATCGGCCGGCCTCGAAACGCGGTGACGGGCTCGGCGCGCCGTGCCGCGGCTCCTCCAGAGCCCGCTTCACGGGGCGCGAGAGTCACGCGCCCCGGTTGAGCGGCCACGGGACGCACGTCGGTGACTGCCTGCGGCCGGCCCCGGTTCTCGACCGAGATCCTCGTCGCGGCGGCCGGCGCGACGGGCGCGCCGCGGTTTTCGCTGATCACGGCGAGCTTCGCCTGGAACGTGGGAGGAGCGGGCGGGGGCGCCGTGCGAGCGACGACCATGCGGGAGACGATCGCCGCGGGAGGCCGGGGCGCGGCGGCTGCGTCCGCTCTCACGGCGACGTGCAGCGAGGCCCGCGTCGGAACGACCGGGATCGGCCCGCGAAGTACCGGCGCCGCGGCGACCTGGCTGACGACCGTCTGGTCGCGCACGATGTTTCCGGTGACGACGCCCCCGGAAACGAAGACGTTCTGATTAACCACGGTCACGTACGTTCTGTTGTCGTAGACGACGTTGGCTCTGACGCTCGAATAGCTCGCGCGGGCCCGGTCGCCCCACCAGGGGGAGAAGGGATCCCGTGGGCCGAGCGGGAACCATCCGACGAATCCGCCGCCGCCGAGCGAAACCGAAGCGGACCAGCCGGGTCCGCCGCCGACGAAGGCGACGAGAGCCGGCGAGTAGCTGACATAGCGAACGGCCGGCGCGACCGGCACCCAGCACCAGCGCGACGAGACCATTGCCCAGCGACCGTAATGGTAGGGCGCCCAGCCCCACGGCTCGGCGGAAACCCAGGTCCAGCCCCAGGGGTCCTGCCAGATCCAGTGCCCCGAGCGGTAAGGGGCCCAGTCGGCGGCGACGGCCGTTGGAGACCAGACCCATCCGTAATCGCGCACTTGCTCCCAGCGGCCGTACTCGTCGAGGTCGTCCGCGCCGACGATGTCCGCGCTGACGTACTGATACGAGCGTGCGCGCGTCTGGCGGTAATCCCGCTGGCTCACCCACTGGTCCCAGGCGTCGGGTCCGGCGAGCGCCACGATGTCGTAACGGGGCGCGTCGATCCCCTCGACCTCCATCCCTTCGCCCGAGTTCAAGGGAATCTGCCCCCCTCCCGCCGCCACGGTCGCGCTTCCTTGCCGCACGGCAACCCGGGTGAAGCCGTTTTCGTCCACGTCCACGCGGTAATCGCCCGGCCGCTCGAAGTTCACGGCGGCATTGGGCGTGTCGATCTCGAAGATCTCCGAGTCGGAGAGGCGCCGGATCCGGATCGAAGCCACTCCGGATTTCAAAGAGAACTGCTTGGTGTCTTCGGTCAGGTTGAGCGCGGCGAAGTCGCTGCGCGCGCCGAGGCGGACGAAGTCGCCGCCGTGGACCTGGAGCTCGATCCGGCTGCGGCTACCCGTATAGATCCGGTCGCCGAGGGTCATCGGAACGTTGCGGTCCGCGGGCTGCCAGTCGTCGGGATCATCGCCGCGGGAGAACGACACCTCGCGCGACCGTCTGGTGGATTTCCCCGTACTCATCGCGGACCTGGGCCGTCGCGAGAGGAGAAAAGAGGCCAAAGAGAACGCCCCCGAGCGTGCAAAGCGTACGTGCGCCGAATGCCTTTTTCATAATGATCCTTCTCGTCTGGCTGTCTTCGTGCAACTCCCGTTCCCGCCCGCGAATCGTCCGGAGCACGGTATGAGAGGCTTTCCGAACGACCGGGCATCCGGCGGCGTCTCCGTAGAGGGACTGTTGTCACCCCGCGGGTGCAGGCACCCCGGCAGCAACCGCCGCCGGCCAGGTCAACGCCCGAGCTCGGCGTGCCAGTTCAGGACGACGGTCGTCGGGGTCAAAGCCTC
>WNGE01000021.1_pt1 | contig 167442 bp, 159 predicted proteins | sample 5400651 | NCBI WGS metagenome assembly WNGE01 (sample SAMN13153370, study PRJNA577476) | soil metagenome | isolation source: 60 cm soil or saprolite under grassland replicate 2 | place: USA:California | collected 2016-06-15
CGACCAGTACCAGCCCCGACGGACCCACTCCGCGCCGAGCGGGCCGGCCAGGCTGATCACCGCGAGTCTTCCGAAGATGCCGGGCTCCTCGCGGTCAAGAGCCGCAAACGCGGCCTGGCCGTGATGCATGTGGCCGGACGTGCCCGGCTGGGGCCGGATGCTCACGCAGGTCGGTGTCAGGCCGAGCGCCGTGCCGGCGACGGCATGACTCGCCTCGTGGGCGGCGGTCTCGTTCACCCGCTCCGCTCCTCACGGCGCAGGTGCTCACGGACTGCAGCCCGGACCTCGGCGGCAACGGTGTGACCGTGCGCGACTGCTCGCTCCTCCAGGGTCCGGGCGATCGCGGGGTCTTCGGCGAACACGACGCGCCGCACGAACGTCGGCCGCTCAGCTACCTGCTCACATTCCATGCACGAACCATGCACGCCGTGTCCAGGAACGCCGAAAGCGGCTGCGGAATCTAGTTAGTGACCGACATTCCACCGGCAAATCGAAGGATCTCATCGAGCTGCTGGCCGCCATTGCCCAAGATCGAGATCAAGTACCCACCCTCCACCCAGGAGATGGCTGCCGGTCCGACATGGTGGGCGCTGCGATGGGCCTCCGCGACCTCGGCCCATCGGGCACGCAGCGGACGCAGCGAGAACGGCCAGTCAGACGTCTCGCTCGCGGCCTGGTCACGAACGTCCTCCACGAACTCGGCGGGAGTCCTGGGGTCCCGGTAGTACATGACCAGCAGTCCACTGGCGAACTCAAAGGCCACGGACCCGTCCGACTCCCGAATCCACGCTTGGGTGTCCTGGTCCTCAGTCGCGGACCCGGTCACGGGTGGTGTCGGACACCGAGGGGATCGGGCGCGGAGCCACTGTCGAGCCGCAGCCGGGGAGACTGATTCGCCACCTCCCAACGGATCTGCGAACTCGAGCCATCGGATGTAGATCTGTCGGTCCAGGGGTGATTGGCGAAGCGAGTTTGCGGGCGATGGATGGCGTGAGTCTTTGCGCGGTGAATCCACGGGCGCATCACCTCCCGTGACCGCACAGCTGACCCCAACGCCGAGGATCGTCGACACGAGACCGGCCACCAGCGTTCTCTCTATCGAGAACGACCACTGACCAGAGAAGCGACGCCTCTGTCCCTCGCCCACGGAACCTACCTTCTATCCATACGCATCCTGGACCACGCCGAGATGCCCCTTCGGCGAACCCCCTCCGCCCTGACCAGGCAGAACGCGGACCCACACGCGTCAAGGCGCGGGCACGCAGCCTATGCCGCCGACCGGACCCAATCCGCGATACGCCGTCGAGGGGACGAGGGGTCCTTGGGATCCGGAGGATCAGGGGGAGGCTGCAAGACGAAGTCCTCGGGCAATCCCAATGCAGCCGCGAGGCGGGCTTTGGCTCGTTTCGAAGGCTGAACGGACGACCCCATGCCCACTCCCAGCCGGGCCGCCAGGCGGATGATTACTTGTTCGGATCCAAGGAGCGGGATGAGCTCTGCGACGCGAGCTCGCTCCGCCCGATACCCGTACGCGTGCTCAATGATCTTCCCCGCCAATTCGACCCGGCCCAGGACGGCGCCACACGCGACCTCAGTTTCGCCAACACAGATCCTCTCCCGAACGTACCGCATGGGGACCCCCCTGAGGGGCAAGGTCGGTGAATTGAGCAACTGGTCGAGTCTCTTGACTGAGTACAAGCCGCAGGTGCAGGCCTCATCGGGCGCCGTATGCTCCCACCCGAATCCGCAGGAGGCCACGATCCACCTGGATCCGGCCCCCTCCCAGTCGGTCCTTCCATTCAACAGGTCTGCCGCGCTGGAGTTCATGGAGTGCAGGTGGGCGTGCCGAACGCCGAGCGAGTACTGCCATTCCCAATACCCAACGATGGGCTCTATCCCGTCCGGAATCAGGATCGGCGAGCTTTCCATCGGCGCGTTCAACGGGCGGGGGCTGGCTCAGTTTCCGGACTTGGATTCGTCGTCGGGTCGAGCGCCGGGGAGGGCTCCTCCACCGGGGCAGTCGCGGGCTCCTCGATCGGCTCGACGTAGATGGTCCGGCGTCGCTCACCAATATTCATGGGTTCGCAGCCTACGCCCCCGCTGGTGTGGGGCGAACGGCCTCAAAAGTGCCGACCGGCCCGGGCCCGGCCCCCTTCGGAGGAGACGATTTCCGCTTGTGGCAGTCCGAGCAGATGCTCTGGATGTTCCCCCGGTCATGGGTGCCGCCCTCGGCGAGCGGCGTGAGGCGGCCGATGGTGGTCTGGCGCGAGGACGGACCGCGACCGCCGTGGTACGTCTGCCTCAAGCCAGGGATTGGCCCGGGCCGTGTTCCGGTCTGGGAGTGGCGGTGCCCTGTCCGCACCAAAGCCACCCCTCGGGGGCACAACCCGAAGTGGCGGGAGGACAAGCTGGCGGCGCGGCTCCGCGCCGGTTACCGCACCGTCTAGAGCCTGTCACCCGGCGACAACCTCCGGTGGGCCTCCCGGGCCCGCTCGTCGGCCACGCTGGCCCCGTAGCGGTTGACCATGCTCCTCGTCCTCCAGCCAGCGATCCGCATGAGGTCGCCCTCGTTCCCGCCGGCCTTGAGCCAGCGGTCGGCGAAGCTGTGACGGAACCGGTGGACGTTGACGTGGCCGATACCGGCCTCCCTGGCTCGCCGCTCGACCATCTGCGCGATGCCCGAGACGCCCATGCGGCCCTTGCGGCCCAGCCATAACTCGGGCTCGTCGGCGTGCGGATGCCGGGCCCGGGCCCGGAGGTACCGGTCGACGGCCTTGACGGTCCTGCTCCCGATCGGGAGGAACCGCACGCGCCGACCCTTGCCCACGACCCGGAGCGACTGGTCCTCGAGGTCCACGTCCGTCTCGCCGCCGGGGGCAACGAGACGCAGGCCGGCCAGCTCCGACAGCCGGGCGCCGGTGTCGATGAAACACCGGACGATAGCGGCGTCCCGGCGCTCGTCGAACTCGACGCCATCGCACGCCTTGAGGAGCGCCCGCATGTCGGCATCGGTCAGCACCGGGGGAGGACCCTCCGGGATCTGCGGCGGGCGCATCCGGGCCATCGGGGATTCGCGGATCTCGCCCTCTTCCACAGCCCACTTGAAGAACGCCTGCAGGCTCTTGTACCGGGACAGGGCCGTCGTGGGCTTCCACCGGCCGAGGAGCTCCTCGAGGAACGTCTCGACGTGCTCCCGGCGGATCGACGCGACGTCGGTGGGCATCCCGCGGATGACTAGGAACGCGCCGAACTGCTCGCACGCCTCGAGGTAAGACTGGACGGTCCGGGGGGCCTTGTTCGCCGCCCTGAGCGACCGGGAGAACGATGTGACCATGACAGGCAGGTCACCTACACTTGCGGCCATGACTGCGGGGCGCTCCATCGGGATCTCCTCTCCGAGAGTCATCAACTCGGAGCAGGTTATCCGCTGTTGGAACGCTGTGCAAGGGCCTTCGGCCGAATAACCGCAGGTCATACGGGCCGTGGCGCAGCTTGGTTAGCGCGTCTGACTGGGGGTCAGAAGGTCGCCGGTTCGAATCCGGCCGGCCCGACCGCGGGGGAGATGCCGCGAGGCGGTGTCCAGTCCGTCATGATCGGCGCCCGCGACGCCCGCATCCGGGAGTGAGCGCGCCGTCGTTGACCGGGCGCTCCCGGGCGGCCTAGCATCGGCGGCCGATTCCGGCGATTCAGGGCAAGGACGGAGAACGTGGGCAGCGAGACGGCGCCGGGAGGGGGGACGCCGCGAGGGGGATCGGATCACGATCCCGGTGGCTCCGAGGGTCGCCCGGCAGCCGAGTCGTCTGCTCCGGGGGGCCCGGTTCCCGGCGAATCCTCGCCTCCCGCCGGGCCGCCCGGCGCGCGGGGAGGGCCGTGGCGGTGGGCCGTCGCCTGGACCGTCGCCGTGGTCGTCGTCGCCGGGCTGCTCGTCCCGGCGGTCGTCGCCACGCAGCGAGCCGCGAGGCCTGCCAGCGCCGACCTCGAGCGCTATGTGCCGTCCGAGCCGGGTTCCACATGGGTGTACGACACGGTCGCCAACGGCAAGGACACCGACCGCCTTGTCGAGCAGATCTCGGGGCCCGCGCTCGTGGTTTCCCTCGAGCCCGACTCGTTCGTCGTCACCGACCACTGGGTGAACTTCATCGGCTCCGGCGCGCCTCGCACCGTCCTCACCTACTACGGCCTGAAGGGCTCCCGGCTGGTGCGCTTCGGCGCTCGATCGGACGACCAGTTCCAGCAGGCGACGCCGCCCGAGATGGCCTTGCAGCTCCCGTTCGATCGCGGCGCCACCTGGAGCTGGCGCGGGAAGCGGCAGGGCGGGACCGGCACGACGACGACCACGGTGCTCGATCTCGCCGACCGCGACGTGCTCGGGCGGACGTTCCCGGAGTGCCTGCACCTTCGCGCGACGAGCCGCGACACCGGATCACAGGGGAACACCAGCACCGACGTCACCGAGACATGGCAGTGCCCGGAGGTCGGCGTGACCCAGATCCGCGAGGTGTTCCGGAGCGGCTCGCAGACCATCCGGTACGACGCGGACCTCACCGAGGTGCACGTTCCGGGCGTCAACCTCGGCAACGGCCGGCCACCGGCGCTCGCGTCGACGCGACTGCCGGCCGGGAGCACGGCCGCGGTCGACGCGGGCCACTCCGGGTTCGTGCCCGGGGCCCGGCTGTCCACGGACAACCTGGCGTGGACGATCGCGCGCCGGGGGGAGGTGCTGTACCCGCCCGTGGGCTCCGGGGAGGACGTGATCCTGGCCGAGGACGACGGGACGGTCTCGTCGACGAACGTCCGGACGGGGGCCGTGAACTGGCAGGTCGGGCTGGCCGGGCCGATCGTGGCCTCGCCGGTGGTCGCCGGAGGACTGGTCCTGGTCGCCGACTCCCACAAGGCGCTGTGGGCACTCGACGCGGAGGACGGCACGACGCGGTGGGTGATCGACCTCCCGGACGTGGTGTCGGCGACGCCCGCCGTCGTCGGGCAGACGATCGTGCTCCCGACGGACGACCGCGCGGTGCGCGGCATCGACCTGGCGACCGGGGCCCAGGCGTGGACGGCGACGTCCAGCGCGCTGGTCGTCGCGCCGCCGGTCGTTGTCGGCGGCCTGGTCGTGGTCGGCGACCAGGTCGGCAACCTCATCGCGTTCCACCCCGACGACGGCACCGTCGCGTGGACCGATTCCTCCATCCTCACCTTCTCCGGAGGCACCACGGAGCTGGGCGGGCTCGCCGCAGGGGGGCACACGGTGGTCGCCTCCACCGACGGGAGCGCCGCGTTCGCCTACGACGCCGCCACCGGCCACGTGCGGTGGCGGGCGCAGTCGTCGAGCACGGTCGACCGCGCAACGGCAGTCGCCGGGGACCGGGTTGTTGTTGCCTCCGACAGCTCGGTCGAGGTGCACGACGGCCGGTCCGGCCACCTGCTCTGGCGGCGCCACACCGACACGACCTTCGCGCCGCCCATGGTTCTGGGCGACACCGTCGCGGTCCTCCAGACGGACAGCCGGCTGCTGCTGTTCGACCTGGAAGCCGGGACGGAGCGGACCGTCCCGCTGGGCGCGCCCGGGGTGGTCTCCGACCAGGACACGAGGGTGCCCATGGCGTGGGCGGCCGGCTCGCTGGTGGTCCCGACCCACGAACTGGGGTCGTGGCCGTTCACCATCCTCCAGGCCTTCCCGGCGGGCATCGAAAGCGCGGGAGGAACGGGGTCGGGGGTTCGTCCCGCAGGTGAGCCGTACGTCTTCGGCTCGGTCCCGTTGGGCCCGGCCACCCTCCGGGGGCGGACGCTGTACGTGACCGGGACGGCGGAGTCGGGCGGCTCGACCGTCGACCAGCTCTACGAGGTCCGTTCGCGGACGGCGCTGCGGAGCTCCCGCCGTGTGCTGTACCGGAGCAAGGCCAGCCTCGCGTTCGCCCTCGCGGCCGGGGACAGGGTGGTGACGCAGGCCGGAACGCAGGTCCTCGGCGTGTCGGTTTCGGGTGGGCGCCCGTGGGTCGCGCGCGGCGCCCAGGTGCTGCCGGGCACCCAGCCGATCGTCGCCGGGGGCACCGTGCTCGTTCCCGACACGCAGTCCGGATTGACCGGGCTCGACGCGCGCACGGGCCGGCAGGCATGGCCGACCATTCCGCTTCCCGGCCCGGGCGGGCTGGGCTCGCCCGTGGAGCTCCCCGACGGGGACGTGGCCTGGGGCGTCGGGGGCCTCACGGTGCTCGATCCGGGCAGCGGGAAGGTGGTCGCTCAACGGAAAGGGGCGGCGTCGTCGGCCACCGTCGCACAGGACGGCGGCAGGCTGTTCGGGCTCGTCACGATCGGGAAGAACGCGGCGATCGCGGCGTTCGACGAAACCACCTTGGGTCCCCAGTGGGCCCGGCCCTTCACCCCGGCCGCGCTGTTCGGGCTGATCTCCCTGGCCCCCGCGGCCGGCGACGGAGTCGTCGTCGCGGTGGACTCTGGCAACGTGATCCACGGACTCGCCGAGGCGACCGGCAAGGAGCTCTGGTCGGTCCCGTTGCGCATGATGCCCAACACGCCGCCCATCGTGTGGCAGGGCCGAGTGTACGTGGAGGAGCCGGGCCTCCCCGAGAACCTGGACCAGCACGAGCACCGGATCACCGTGCTCGACGCGAGGACCGGGGCCTTCGAGGGGCAGTGGGAGCCGGCGGGAGTGAGCTTCTTCGCCGGCGCCTTCGGATTGGCGGGCGACCGCCTGGTGATCCCGATATCGAACGGCGTGCTGGCGGTCCGTCCGGAGGGTCGATGAGCGCGATCGCTCGCCAGGACGGGCCGCTCGCCAGGACACGTGAGGCGCTCCGCCCGGTCGGCCGGACGCTGTTCTCGGAGCCCTTCGAGCAGGGCCGCTTGCGGGTCGCGGGCGTGCCCGGCATCGAGCGGCAGCTGGCCGTCGGCGCGATCGTCGTCCTCGTCGGGATGCTCCTCGTCCTGCTCGTCGGCAACGTCTTCCGGCACGCCACGCTCGCTCGGCTGAACGACCTCGACGATCGGTGGACGTTCGTCCCTCTCACCCTGCTGCCCTTCGCGGTCGTTGCGCTCGTCGTCGGGTGGCTCGTGTTCCTGTGGGGCGCCATGCGGGGGAGCGTCTGGGTGGCCCTGGGAGGGGGGGTCGTGCACCTGCTGGTGAACGGCACGATCGGGCGCGTCACGGGCGGCATCGGGGAGTCGACCATCTCCCGCATCGGGCCGGGGATCAACCGGGGCGGGTACGTCGCCGCGTTCGGCGTCGTCGTGCTGTTCGCACTCGTGAACCTACGTCCCTCGTGGGGACGCCGCGCCCGCTACGTCGCCCTCCCGCTGCTGGCCGGGTCACTCGCCGCGATGTACGGCACCGTGTTGCTCCTCGCCCTCAACGCCCTCACCCACGGCTTCCCGGCCGGGGCGTCGCTCGCGCTCGGAGACAACGTGGACGGCATCTCCACGATGTTGCAGCCCATGATCCTCCTGGCCGCCGTGGTCCTCGTGGACTTCTCCTTCAACTTCGCCACTGCGGCCACGGCCCCGGGGCTCGAGCTCCGCGGCGCGTTCGTGAAGGCCGGGCTCGCGGTGCTGATCGCGGTGAAGCTGTGGTTCGAGCTGGTCTCCCACCTCGGCGACTGGGGCACGTACGCTCGCGTCTCCGTGGCCGGGGTGGTGTGGGTCGTGGTGTCGGCCGCCGCTCTCGGCGCGGTCGGCCTGGGGTGGCGGGCCATGCTCCGGCGCCGCCGCCTGGGGGAGGCCGTCGAGGAGCGCATCAAGGAACGCATCATCTACATCGGCATCGCGGCGGAGGTGGTCGCACCGCTGATCGTGAACGGGCTGAACTCCGCGGCGTCCGCGGTGTTCGCGCAGACCAATTCCCGCGGTGCGGTCCGGTTCATCGACTCCATGGAACGCTTCACGTTCCGCAACTCGGTCACGGTGCGGGCCATCCCCTGGGTGCTCCTGCTGCTCCTCGGTCTCTGGCTCGTACTGCGGGGACGGACCGCGGGCCGCCGTGAGCTCGGGCTGGGCCTGTTCCTGCTGGGGGCGTGGAACTCGCCCTTCTACGTCCTCGCCGCGTTCGGCGTCCGGTTCCAGTACAGCAACCCGCTGCTCGACATCGTGGTGACGATGGGGATCGCGGCGGTCCTGGTGGTGCGGTGGCGGCACATCGACCGGTTCGAGGCCGTCGCGCTCGCTGCGCTCACGGTGTTCTCCTGGCTGGCGTTCACCCGGGGCGACTTCATCTCGGCGATCGTCAGCGGGCCGCTCGCGTTCCTCGGGCTGACCTCGGCCGCGGTCGTGGTGTTCGGCATCGTGTACACGCTGGTGGCGGACTCCGCGGTGACCTCGGCGTCCACCCGCCAGTTCCCCCGGGAATCGCGGTTGCTGCTGTTCCTGGGGTTCCTGCTGCTGTCCACCACCGTCCTGGCCTGGATCGAGATCACGCATCCGGTGTCCAACCTTCAGTTCACGGTGTCGGCGAACGGCTTCGGCGATATCGGGATCCCGTTCGCCGCATGGCTGATCATCCGGCGGCCCGTGACCCGGCGGCAGGCGGCCGAGACCGCGCTGCCCGCGGAGGCGGCGGCCTTCGAGGTGGACGACCGGGAACCGCCTCCGCCCCCACGTTCCGGGAATAGCCCACGCCGGCTCCCGGGGAGCGGTCCATGGAGGCTTCGATGAGGCGCCGTCGCCCGTTTCCGAAGGTCGCGGACCGGGTATCTCCTCATGCCGGACGAATCCGCGGAAATCACTTGCACCAAAGGAGGGGACCCCATGGCGTACGAGCCCGTGGACGAGGACCCGGTGGTGCACGCCCCCCACGTCCACGCCGAGGAACACGGGCACACGCACCGGCCGGTCGCGCCGGCGTCCCCGCCGGTGCACGATCCCTCGAGCGGGCTGACGGCCTACGCGGCCGTCAAGTACGGGTTCATGCTCCTGATCACGATCGTGATCCTGTACTTCCTGGCCCGGTTCGTGATCCCGCTGTTCACCTGAGCCCGGGAGCCGACCCACCCGGGGCCCAACGGAGCCCCGCCGAGGCGGGGCTCCCGCACGTCCGGGCGGCCTTCGCCGCCGGAGCCGGTGGTAGGGTCCGGACGCCGTGGACACCGACGCATCCTCCGACCGCGTTCTCACGCTGCCCAACGTCATCTCGTTCGCCCGGATCCTGCTGATCCCGGTGTTCGTGCTGCTGTTGCTGCACCACGGAACGGAGGCGGCTGGGCTGATCCTGCTGGCCTTCGTGGTGTCCACCGACTGGATCGACGGCCAGGTGGCCCGGCGGACCGGGCAGGTCTCCGAGCTCGGCAAGATCCTGGATCCCGTGGCCGACCGGCTGGCCATCGCCGCGGCGCTCGTCACGTTGGTGGTCCGCGACGCCTTCCCGCTGTGGGCGGCGTTGCTGATCCTGGTCCGCGACGCGGCGGTCCTCGTCGCCGCGATCGCGCTGCTCCGCCGCGACGTGCGCATCGACGTGCGGGCCATCGGCAAGATCGCCACGTTCTCGCTGATGTTCTCGGTCCCGGCGATCTCCTGGGCGAATTTCCACCTGGGCCTGGACGGCGGGCTGCTGGCGCTGGGGTGGATCGCGTACGCGGTGGGGATCGTCGAGTACTACGTGGCCGTGTGGATGTACGTCCAGGACGTCCGGGCCACGCTGCGGGCGCGGCAGGGACCGACCTGACCGCCGCGCGGGCCCCACCCGGGCCGGATCCGGGGGAGGTCCGGCACCGGCCCCCGGCTATGATGGCCTGCGATGAAGGCCGTCGTGATGGCCGGCGGGCAGGGCACCCGTCTGCGCCCCCTGACCTCCAATCAGCCGAAGCCCATGCTGCCGATCGTCGGCGAGCCGATGATGCAGCACATCCTGCGCCTGCTCCGGCGGCACGGATTCACCGACGTCGTCGTGACGGTGCAGTTCCTGGCGAGCGTGATCCGGAACTTCTTCGGGGACGGGTCGGACCTCGACCTCAACCTCACCTACGCCACCGAGGAGCAGCCGCTCGGAACCGCCGGGAGCGTCAAGAACGCCGAGTCCTGGCTGAACGAGACGTTCCTGGTCATCTCCGGCGACGCCGTGACCGACTTCGACCTCACCGAGGCGGTGCGGTACCACAGGGAGAAGGGCGCCGCGGTGACCGTGCTCCTGCAGCGCGTCCACGACCCCCTCGAGTTCGGCATCGTCATCACCGGCGAGGACGGGCGCGTCGAGCGCTTCCTGGAGAAGCCCGGATGGGGCGAGGTCTTCAGCGACCAGATCAACACCGGCATCTACGTCATCGAGCCCGAGGTCCTGTCGTTCGTCCCTCCGGGTGAGGAGTACGACTTCGCCCACGACCTGTTCCCGCTGCTGCTCGACAAGGGCATGCCGCTGTACGGCTACGTCGCGGCCGGGGAGTGGACCGACGTCGGGAACCTCGACGCGTACCTCGAGGTCCACCGCGACGTGCTGGACCGCAAGGTCGAGGTGGAGATGCCCGGGTTCGAGCTGGAGGGCGGGATCGTGCTCGGCGAGGACGCCCAGATCGAGCCCGGTGCGCGGGTGCGCGGCCCGGCGTACATCGGCCAGAACAGCCGGATCGAGTCCGGCGCGGAGGTCCGCGAGCACACGGTGCTGGGCGCCAACTGCGTGGTGAAGGCCGGCGCGTTCGTTCACCGGGCGATCGTCCACGACAACGTGTACATCGGGCCGGCGGCGTCGCTGCGAGGATGCGTGATCGGGTCCAACACCGACGTCGGCCGCGGCGCCCGCATCGACGAGGGCGTGGTGGTGGCCGACCAGTGCCGGATCGGCGAGGGGTCGGTCCTCAATCCTCAAGTGAAGGTTTACCCATTCAAGATCGTCGAGCCCGGCGCCCTTGTCACCCAGAGCATCATCTGGGAGTCGAGGGCCACGCGGGCCTTGTTCGGAGATCGAGGCGTGGCAGGGCTGGTCAACATCGACGTGACGCCGGAGATGGCCCTGCGGCTGGCGATGGCCTTCGCATCGTCGCTGCCCAAGCGGTCGGTGGTCGTGGCGTCGCGCGACGTGACCCGGACCGCCCGGATCATCAAGCGGGCCATGGTCGCCGGGGCCAACGCGGCGGGCGTGGGCGTTCACGACCTCGAGCTCGCCCCGATCCCCGTCGCGCGGTTCTACGCGCGGAGCGCCCGGGCGAACGGGGGGCTGACGGTGCGCACCGCGCCGCTCGACCCGGCCTCGGTCGAGGTCCAGTTCTTCGACGGGCGCGGCATCGACGTCGACCCGGCGACGCAGCGCAAGATCGAGCGGATCTTCTACCGGGACGACCTCCGGCGTGCCTTCCACCACGAGATCGGGGAGCTGTCGTTTCCCGCCCGGGGCCGCGAGTACTACGTCCGGGAGATGCTCAACGTGGTCGACGCCCAGGCCGTCCGGGCCCGCCGCCCGAAGCTCGTGGTCGACTACGGATACGGCAGCACCGTGCTGACGGGCCCGGCCGTCCTGGGCGCGCTCGGGGTCGAGGTCCTCGCGGTGAACGCCACGCTCGAGGAGGACCGGGCGGTGCTGACCGAGGAGGATCAGGGGGTGCACCTCGAGGAGCTCAGCCGGCTGGTCGGCGCGAGCGGCGCCGACCTCGGCGCGATGTTCGATTCGACCGGCGAGCGGCTGCGCCTGGTCGACGAGCACGGCCACGTCCTCAGCCCGGGCGAGGCCCTCCTCACGTTCATCGCGCTCGTCGCCCGGAGCACCCCGTTCCCCCGGATCGCGGTGCCCGTGGTCACCTCGCGGGTGGCCGCCGAGATCGCCCGAGAACACGGCGGCCAGGTCGTGTGGACGAAGACCTCCGCCGTGGCACTCATGGGCGCAGCCGAGTCCCAGGGTGTGGCGTTCGCCGGCGCCGAGGGCGGCGGCTACATGTTCCCCGTGTTCCTGGCCGCGTACGACGCCATGATGAGCCTGGCCAAGCTCCTCGAGCTGCTGACCCGTCAACAGGTCCGCCTCGGGGAGGTCATGGAGTCCCTGCCCCCGGCCCACATCGTCGAGCGCGAGGTCCCCACCGCATGGGAGGCCAAGGGGACCGTGATGCGGCAGCTCCTGGAGCGGGTGAACGGGGGGGGAGTGGACTCGATCGACACGACCGACGGCGTCAAGGTGTACCGGGGGTCGGACTGGGCGCTGGTCGCCCCCCACCCCCAGGAGCCGATCGTGCGGGTGTGGGCCGAGGCCGGATCCGACGAGGAGGCCGCCCGGCTCGCCGACGAGTACGCCGCCCTGGTGGAGGACTCGAAGAAGTGAGCTCCCGCGCCGCGGGCGCCACGGGGTAGGCTCGCGGCGCACCGGCCGGACCACGACCGAAAGGCATGACGCACCGACCGCACGACGCATCGGAGGATCGACGTGGAGTATCCGAAGGACCTGCGCTACACGAAGGAGCACGAGTGGGCCCGCGCCGAGGGCGACGGGCGCGTCCGGGTCGGGATCACCGACTATGCCCAGGACGCGCTGGGTGACGTCGTCTACGTCGACATCCCCGAGACGGGGACCGAGGTCACGGCGGGCCAGCCGTTCGGAGAGGTCGAGTCCACCAAGTCGGTCTCCGACGTCTACGCCCCCGTCTCCGGCACCGTGATCGAACGCAACGGGGCCCTGGAGGACCGGCCGGAGCTGGTCAACGAGCAGCCCTACCGCGACGGATGGATGATCGCGATCGAGGCCGAGCCCGGATCCCTTGACGGGCTGCTCGACGCCGAGGCCTACGAGCAGTTCGTCCGGCAGGAGCAGGGGCAGGGGCAGTCGTGACGGGACCCGTCGCCCCGGCCTCCCCGCCGGTCCTCCGCAAAAACCCCGCATCCACCTCGCCCGTTGACTTCGCCTTGACCTCCCGTATAGAGTTTTCCCCCGGCTCGAAAGCCTCGACCTTTGAGCGATGGTGAGCCAACCGGGAGGCGCAGGGTGCTCTGTCCGAGATGTCGACATCGCAACCCGAACGACGCCCGGTTCTGCCTGAACTGCGGCGCTCCACTGCAGGAGGACTCGACCGCAACGTTCACCCCCGTGGAGGTCGAGGAGGAGACCGGCGAGGAGATCGCGCTCCCCCTCGACGAGCTGCACGCCGATCAGGCCCTGGTGGTGGTGAAGCGGGGACCCAACGCCGGGTCGAACTTCCTGATCGACAAGGACGTCGCCACGGCGGGCCGGCACCCCGAGAGCGACATCTTCCTCGACGACGTCACGGTGTCCCGGCGCCACGCCGACATCCGCCGGCGCGAGGGCAGGTTCTACCTCCACGACAACGGCAGCCTGAACGGCACGTACGTGAACAAGCAGCGGGTCGACGACGCCGAGCTGGACTCGGGCGACGAGCTGCAGATCGGCAAGTTCAAGCTCGTCTTCTTCGCGGGAGAGTGATGGCCATGGCGGCGCGGACGTACATGTCGATCGGGGAGGTCCTGCTCGCGCTCAAGACGGAGTACCCGGACATCACGATCTCCAAGATCCGGTTCCTGGAGGGCGAGGGGCTCATCGAGCCCGAGCGCACGCCGTCCGGATACCGCAAGTTCTACGAGGGCGACGTCGAGCGCCTCCGCCAGATCCTCAAGCTCCAGCGCGACGAGTACCTCCCGCTGAAGGTCATCAAGGAGCGCTTGGCCCGCCAGGACGACGGCTCAGTCCCCGACGAGCCGCGCGAGCCCGAGTCGGAGGGGGACCTCGTCGAGCCGCCCACCGGATTGGAGATGTCCCTGGAGGAGATGTCGAGCGCGACCGGCGTCGACCGCGAGCGCATCGAGGAGCTGGAGCGATTCGGCATCCTCTGCCTGCACGGGTCGGACGGGAACAAGTACTACGACGGCGACGACTACATCGTGCTGTCGATCGTCAAGGACTTCTTCCACTACGGCGTCGAGCCGCGGCACCTCACGATGTACCGCCACTTCTCCGAGCGGGAGGCCAGTCTGTTCGAGGCGATCATCCTGCCGATGCTCCGCCAGCGGAACCCCGAGGCCCGCAGGGCCGCGGTGGACTCGCTCACCGAGCTGGCCCGCCTGTCCCGCAAGCTGAAGCAGGCCCTGCTCCGGACCAACCTGCGCCAGTACCTCAAGACACCCTGAATCACCGGATGGCGCCCGCCGGCAGATCTCCCACTGCGGCGGCCGTGGCTTCGCTACCCTGAGGCTCCTCGTGCGCCGCGTCCTGGTCCTTCTCGCCCTGACGGCGGCGCTGGCCTCCGGGCCGGTGGCCGCCGCACTGCCGAAGCCGCCTCCCCCCACGCCGGTCCCCGTGCCCTGCTCGAGCCCGTCGGGTGTGTGCATCTCGCCGTCACCGTTCCCGACCGAGCTGCACACCCCGCCGCCGTCGACCGAGCCGCCCGAGATCTCCGCCCCGGCGGCGATCGTGGAGGACCTGTCGACCGGCCAGGTCCTGTTCGCCCGCGACGCCGACGAGGAACGGCCCCTCGCCAGCACCACGAAGATCATGACCGCGCTGCTCGTGCTGGAACGGGCCCGCCCGGACGACGAGGTCACGATCGGCGCCGACGCCGCCGAGGAGGGGAGCGCGGGTGCGGGCTTCTCCGAGCTGGGGCTGCGCCAGGGAGAGCGGCTCACGGTCGAGGAGCTGCTGTTCGCGCTGATGCTGCAGTCGTCCAACGACGCGGCGATCGCGCTGGCGGACCACGTTTCGGGCTCGGAAGACGCCTTCGTGCAGGACATGAACGCCCGGGCTCGGGCCATGGGCCTGCGCCACACCGTGTTCTTCTCGCCGAACGGGCTCGACGACCGGGGCCATTCCACGGCCCGGGAGATGGCCGCCATCACCCGGGAGGCCATGGCTCGGCCCGAGTTCGCCGACGTCGTCGGACAGAGGTTCGACACGATCCCGGCGCCGGCCGGTCCCGCCCGCCGCGTCCAGAACCGCAACGTGCTGCTGTGGCTGTATCGGGGCGCGACCGGCGTGAAGACCGGATACACGTCCGCCGCCGGCTTCTGCCTCGTGGCCTCGGCCGATCGGGAGGGGAGGGGAGTGGTGGCGGTCGTGCTCGACGCGCCCTCCACCGAGGACTCCTTCGACGACGCGGCGACCCTGCTGGACTACGCCTTCACCGGATACTCGGTGCACACGCTGGTGCGGCAGGGGCAGTCGTTCCGCCCGCTGCCCATGGGGACCAAGCGGATCCCGGTCGAGGCGGCCGCGGGGCTCGCTCGTCTGCTGCCGGAGCCCGCGGGAAGGGTGGCCCAACGGATCAGGATCCTCCCGGGAATCCGCTCGCCGATCGACCCGGGCCGGCGGGTGGGGACCGTGATCTTCCGCGCCGGCCATCTCCAGGTGGGGTCGGTGCCGCTCGTCGCGGCCGGTTCCCCGACCGGCGCCGGAGGCGCGGGCGACGGCCAGGCGCCGTGGTGGGCGCGGGGGCTGGGTTCGGTCGCGCAGCTCTCGCTCGACGCGCTGTTCGGCCTGTTCGGCTGAACCGGCTCGTCCTCGGGATGACCGGCCCGGGACGGGCGGTAGACTGCGCCGCGATGTCCGACGTCGCCAGGATCCTGTTCAGCGCGTCGGACATCCGCCGCCGGGTCCGCCAGCTGGGGCGGCAGATCACCGCCGACCATGCCGGCGGCTCGCCCGTCCTGGTGTCGATCCTGAAGGGCGGGGCGGTCTTCCTGTCGGACCTCATCCGCCAGATCCCGCTGCCGGTGCGCGTCGATTTCATGTCGATCTCGGCGTACGGCGGGGACTCCGAGGCCTCCGGGGGAGTGGTCCGGATACTCAAGGACCTCGACCAGCCCATCGGCGGCGAGCACGTGATCGTCGTGGAGGACATCGTGGACACGGGCCTCACGCTGTCCTACCTGCTGTCGGCGCTGGAGGAACGGGGCCCCGCGTCGATCGAGGTGTGCACGCTACTTGACAAGACCGCCCGGCGCATACCCGTCGTGCCGATCCGGTACCAGGGGTTCGAGTGTCCCGACCGGTTCGTCGTGGGGTACGGGCTCGACTTCGCGGAGCGCTACCGGAACCTTCCCGACATCCTCGAGGTCCTGGATCTCGCCGCGCTGCAGGCCGACCCTGACGTGCTCACCTCGTTCCTCCACGGCGAGCCTCCCGTGCCCGCGGACGCGGGGTAGAGTGGGTCGAGGTCATGGACGGCGGCTCCGATGCGATGATCGAGATGAGCCTGGTGGGGGTGCGCGTGGAGCTGCCCACCAATCAACCCATCGTGCTCCTCAAGGAGCAGGACGGCGAGCGGTTCCTGCCGATCTGGATCGGCGCAATGGAGGCCACCGCCATCGCGTTCGCCCTCCAGGGCATCGTCACCGCGAGACCCATGACCCACGACCTCATGAAGAACGTGCTCGAGGAGCTCACCGTGCAGGTCGAGCGCATCGCGATCACGGAGCTCAAGGAGGGCACCTTCTTCGCCACGATCCAGCTGCAGCACGGCGGGCAGCGGTACGAGGTCTCGTCCCGCCCGTCGGACGCCATCGCGCTGGCGGTCCGGGTGAACGTCCCCATCTTCGCCGCGGAGGACGTCCTCACCGAGGCCTCGATCGTCATCCGGGACGACGAGGAGCAGGAGGTCGAGAAGTTCCGCGAGTTCCTCGACAACGTGGAGCCCGAGGACTTCGCGTAGCCACGCGCCGCAGGTGCGACCCACCGGCATCGTTGACATGGCTACTCGCAACGCCTACATTTCATCACGTCCTCGTAATTACGGAGCTGTCATGGTCTCGGAACAGGGCTATCGCGTCCCCGAAGTGACCCGGGTGGTCGGGATCACCTACCGGCAGCTCGACTACTGGGCCCGCACCGGGCTGGTCCGGCCGTCGATCCGCGACGCCGGGGGATCCGGCACCCAGCGGCTGTACTCCTTCCAGGACCTGTTGCAGCTCAAGGTCATCAAGAAGCTGCTCGACGCGGGGATCGCCCTGCAGCAGATCCGCAAGGCGATCGACCACCTGAAGGCCATGGGAGAGACGCCGCACGGGGTAACCTTGATGTCGGACGGCGTGCGCATCTACGAGGCGGCCACGCCCGAGGCGGTCGTCGATCTGCTGGCGCAGGGCCAGGGGGTCTTCGCGATCGCCGTGGACAAGGTATGGACCGACCTGGAGGGCTCGTTGCAGAAGCCGAAGACCGGCCGGCGAAAGGCCGCAGGAACCGCGTGAGCGGGACGCAGCAGGCCGTCGCCGACGGCTCGAAGAGCGATCAGGTCTCCTTCGCCCACGCCAGCGAGCGCCAGTTCGCCCAGTTGCTCGATTTCTACCAGATCGAATGGGAATACGAGCCCCGCTCGTTCGATCTCGAGCGCGACGCCGACGGCAACGTGATCCAGCGGTTCACGCCGGACTTCTACCTGCCCCAGTACGACCTGTTCCTCGAGATCACGACGCTCAACCAGAAGCTCGTGACCAAGAAGAACCGGAAGGTCCGGCGCCTGCGGGAGCTGTACCCCGAGATCAACTGCAAGATCTTCTATCAGCGCGACTACCTCAGCCTGGTCCGCAAGTACGGCCTCGAGGACCTGGCCGGCTGAGCCGTCCGCTTTCACCCGACGACGTGCGCCGGCGGCCCCCGGTCGGGGCGGCCCCGGGCCTCCACTAGACTCTTGCCCGGCATGCGGTTCGCCCCCCACACCGACGACGACGTCCGGCGGATGCTCGGCGCCATCGGCCTGGATTCGCTGGATGGCCTGTTCGAGCAGATCCCGGCCACGGTCCGGCTGGACCGGCCGCTGGCCATCCCCGACGGGGTCTCCGAGATGGAGATCCTGGCCGACCTCCGCGCGCTGGCGGCGCGGAACCGCCACGCGGACGACCTGGTGTGCTTCGCGGGCGGCGGCGCCTACGACCACTACGTGCCGTCGGTGGTCTGGGCCCTGGCCGGGCGCTCCGAGCTGTACACCTCCTACACGCCGTACCAGCCCGAGCTGTCGCAGGGCGTGTTGCAGGCCCTGTTCGAGTACCAGTCGATGATCTGCGACCTCACCGCGCTCGAGGTGTCCAACGCCTCGCTGTACGACGGGCCGACCTCGCTGGTGGAGGCCGTGCACATGGCCCGCGCAGCCACGAAGCGGCACCGGGTGCTGGTGAGCGGGCTGGCCGACCCCCGGTACGTAGAGGTCCTGGAGTCCTTCGGCAGGGGAGCGGGGCTCGAGATCGGGCGGTTCGGGGCGCAGGACGGGCGAAGCGCCGTCCCCGATGTGGGCGACGACGTCGCCGCGGTCGTCCTCCAGCACCCCAACCACCACGGCGTCCTGGAGGACGCGCGGGCGGTGTTCGCCGCGGCCTCGGGCGGGGGAGCGCGGGCCAGGAGGGGCAGTCCCTCGGCAACCACCTGAGCTACGGCGGGCCGTACCTCGGCGTGATCGCCGCCCGCATGCAGGACGTCCGTCGCATGCCGGGGCGCATCGTGGGGGAGACGCTCGACGTACGGGGACAGACCGGCTACGTGCTGACGCTGCAGGCCCGGGAGCAGCACATCCGCCGGGAGAAGGCCACGTCGAACATCTGCACGAACCAGACCCTGATGGCGGTGGCCGCGACCGTGTACCTGGCCTGGCTGGGCCCGCGCGGGCTGGAGGAGCTCGGCCATCAGTGCGCCGCCAAGGCCGGGTATGCGTCCGAGCGGCTGGCCGACGTGCCGGGCGTCGAGCTCCTGCACCCGGGGGCGAGGTTCTTCAAGGAGTTCGCCGTGCGCCTGCCCCGGCCGGCGACCGACGTGGTCGAGGACATGGTGGGCCGGGGGTTCCTGGCCGGCGTGCCGCTCGAGGACGAGGAGGGCCGGGGGCTGCTGGTGGCCGTGACCGAGCGCCGCACCCGCGATGAGATCGACGGGTTCGCGGAGGCGCTGGGCGAGGTGCTGTCGTGACGGAGGAGGACCGCGAGACCATGCCGGGCTCGGGCGACGCGCCGGACGGGCCGGCGGTCCCTGCCGGGCAGGGCGCGCCGGTCCGGCGAAGCGGCCCCCCCGGCCAGGGGACGCTCCGGGAGGAGTCCCGGCCGGGGCGCCGGGCGTGGAGCTTCCCGGACCTGGACGTCCCCGACGCCGACCTGCCCGATGACGCGCTGCGCCTCGAGCCCCCCGCGTTGCCGGAGGTGGCCGAGCGCGACCTGGTCCGCCACTTCACCCGGCTGTCGCAGGAGAACTACGGCGTCGACACGGGCTTCTACCCCCTCGGGTCCTGTTCGATGAAGTACAACCCGAAGTCGGCCGAGACCGCTGCGGCGATCCCCGGGTTCCAGCGGCTGCACCCCCACCAGCCCGCGTCCACCGTGCAGGGCGCCCTCGAGCTGATGTGGCGGCTGGAGCGGGCCCTGTGCGAGCTGACCGGCATGGCCCGGGCCACGTTCCAGCCGCCGGCGGGTGCCGCGGGGGAGCTCACCGGGCTGCTGCTGATGCGGGGGTACCACACGAAGAACGGCGACCCCCGCAAGAAGGTCATCATCCCCGACTCCGCGCACGGGACGAACCCCGCGAGCGTGACCCAGGCCGGGTACGAGGTCGTCCAGGTGCCGAGCGACGCCCGGGGGCTGCTGGACGTCTCCGCGCTCCAGAAGCTGGTCGACTCGGACGTCGCCGGCCTGATGCTGACCAACCCGAACACCCTGGGCCTGTTCGAGGAGGAGATCGAGGGCATCGAGGAGACGATCCACGAGGCCGGCGGGCTCGTGTACTACGACGGGGCCAACCTCAACGCGATCATGGGCCGGTGCCGGCCGGGCGACATGGGGTTCGACATCGTCCACATCAACACCCACAAGACGTTCGCCACGCCGCACGGCGGGGGAGGGCCGGGCGCCGGCCCGGTCGCGGTGGTGGACCGGCTGGTCCCGTTCCTTCCGGTTCCCGTCGTGGAGCGGTCCGAGGACGGGACGTTCCGGCTGGAGCGGGACCGCCCGGACTCGATCGGGCGCATCCACGGGTTCCACGGGAACTTCGGGGTGCTGGTCCGGGCGTACCTGTACGTGTTCCTGCACGGGGGCGACGGGCTGAAGGCGACGAGCGAGCGGGCCGTGCTGAACGCGAACTACCTGGCCTCGCTGGTCCGGGAGGCCTACCCGCTGGCGTTCTCCGGGGGCCGGCCCATGCACGAGTTCGTGGCGACGGCGAAGCCCTTGCGGCGCCACGGCGTGCGGGCCATGGATGTGGCCAAGCGGATGATCGACCTCGGGTTCCACCCGTCGACCGTGTACTTCCCGCTCGTGGTGGAGGAGGCCATGATGGTCGAGCCCACCGAGACTGAGTCGGAGGAGACCCTGGCCGCGTTCGCCGACGCCCTGCTCCAGGTGGCCCGGGAGGCCGAGACCGACCCCGATCTGCTCCACGACGCGCCGGTGACGACCCCCGTCGGGCGCCTCGACGAGGCCCGGGCGGCGCGGAACCTCAAGCTCCGCTGGTAGCGACACAGCGGTGGTCCCCCGGCGGGGGAGCGGCGTTCGGTTGGGGCCGGGCCCGGGGGAGGGAATCGCGAATCACAACGATGTGATTCGCGTGGGTCCCGGGCGGTAGGATCGCCGCCGATGCGACTGCTGATCCGCCCGGACGTCCAGGCGCGACACCACGACGAGCTGACCCGGTTGGTCGAGCAGGCCTTCGCCGGCGTGGACGTGGAGGGCGTGGAGGTCCACATCGAGCGGGCCAGGAAGTCCTGGGAGTCGTTCACCGGGCGGGCCTACGGGGGCCGGCCGAGGCGGCCGCGCAGCCACCCGGCGACGCGGTTCCTGGTCCGGGTGAAGGTCCCCGCGACGCTGCGGAACCGGGCGTACCCCCGGACCTACCGATACCCGGGGCTGCGGACGGCACCGTGGATCACCGTCGAGGACTGGCGGGAGCGCTTCGTCGCCCTCGTCGCCCACGAGGCGTTCCACACGCGCCAGTTCCGCGAGGGCCTCCGCCGCTCGGAGGTCCAGGCGGAGCGGTGGGCCGCCGAGCTGCTGCAGACCTGGCGGGCGCAGCGGACACCAGGGGGCAGCCTGCGGCTGTCGCGAACCGCCGCGGGGCGCAGCGAGCTCGTCCCCGTCGCGTTGCGACCCCACCAGCTGTCGCTGTTCGCGCCGTGACCGCGCAAACGGCGTTCGCGCCGTGGCCCGGGAAACGCCAGGGCGTGGAGACGGGGGGATCGAGAGGATCGTTCGTGGGACCCGGCCTCGAAGCGCTGGCTTAACATAATGTTCATTATGGGGAATCGGCGTCCGGGGCCTCCGAGCCCGCGATCGCCGGTTCCGGCCGCCACCGCAGCCGGTCGCGGATGCTCCAGCCGGTGACGAGGGCGAGCGCCTCGACGACGATGCGGCGCGAGATCTTCGAGTGGCCGTGCTCCCGCTCCCGGAACGTGATGGGCACCTCGCCGACCGCGGCCCCGCGCTGCCAGGCCCGATAGGCCAGCTCGATCTGGAACCCGTAGCCGTCGGAATGGATCCCCCCCGCCAGCAGGGCCTCGAGCAGCGGCCGGCGGAAGGCCCGGTACCCGCTGGTGGCGTCCCGGACCGGCAGGCCCAGCATGACCCTGGTGTACGCGTTGCCCACCCGCGAGAGCCACAGGCGGAGCCGCCCCCAGTTCGTGACGGAGCCCCCGGGGACGTACCGGCTGCCGATGGCCAGGTCGAGGCGACCCACGGCCTCGAGCAGGCCGGGGAGCTCCTCCGGCAGGTGGGACAGATCCGCGTCCATCTCGACCACGACGTCGTACCGCTCGGCCAGGGCGATCTCGAACCCGGCGGCGTACGCGGCCGCCAGGCCCTCCTTCCGGTCCCGCTCGAGCAGCCGTACGCGGGAATCCGCCGCCGCGAGCTCCCGCACGATCCCGGCCGTCCCGTCGGGCGACCCGTCGTCGACGACGAGGACGTGCACCGGCGGCGCCGGGCCGCCGCCCTCCGGCCGGGTCTCGGCTCCCCCCGCGCCGGCCGCGGCCAGCGTCCGCTCCACGACCGACCGGATGGTGGCCCGCTCGTTGTACGTCGGCAGCACCACGAGCGCCCGCGCGCCGGCCGGCAGCGGCCCCGGCTCGATCGTCCGGCGGCGGCGGCGAGGCCAGGCGATGAGCCCGAGCACCGCCGCCCCCGAGGCCCAGGGGAACCAGTCCCCCAGCCGGGTGTACAGCGTCCGGGCGGTCGACGCCCGGATGGACATGCGGTCGGTGGCGAGCGCGAAGAGCCCGGTGGCCTGGTGGACCGCCCCGTGGGGGTCCACGAAGGCGCTGATCCCGGAGATGGCGGCGTGCACCACCCACCTGCCGTTCTCGACGGCCCGCAGCCGGCTCATGATCAGGTGCTGCCGGGACGCCGCGGTGCGCCCGTACGACGCGTTGTTGGTCTGTACGACCAGGAACTCCGCCCCCTCGGCCACCAGGCGCCGGTCGAGCGAGGGGAACGTGTTCTCGAAGCAGATCACGGTCCCGAACCGCATCCCGGCCAGGCCGCCGCAGCCCGCGTCCCCCGCCGGGCACGCCACCGTGTGCGGCCGGGTTCCGGGCGTGAGGTCCCGGGGGATCTGCCGGAGGGCCGAGATCCACCCGAGGACGGAGCGCCACGGAACATACTCGCCGAACGGGACCAGGTGGACCTTCCGGTACCGGTCGACCAGGCGGGCCCGGCCGTCGTAGACCTGGCCCTCGTTGAACTGCCGCCCGGCGGGCGACCCGGTGATGGCCCCGATCAGGGCCGGCCGGCCAACCGCGGTCACCGTCCGGCGCACCAGCGAGCCGAACGCCGGCGCCCGCGCCGGGTCCTCGTCGAGCGCGTTCTCCGGCCACACCGACAGGTCCGGCGGGTCCCCCGCCAGCCCCAGCTGGAGCCGGCCGAAGTTCGCCGCGATCCGGCGATCCTCCACGAACGGGTCGCGCAGGCGGTGCTCGATGTCGTTGCCCTGCAGGATCGCGACGTCCACCGCGGGCCCGCCGGGAGCGGGAATCGGGATCAGCCCGGGGACGAGGACGAGCGCCGCCCCGAAGCCCAGCACGACCGCGGCCCGCCGGGGACCGCTCCCCCACCGCCCGGCCGCCCGGCGTCGCCCGCCGGCGATCGCGTCGACCCCCAGCAGCACGAGCCCGTTCACCGCCGCGACCACGAACGACATCCCCCACACCCCGGTGACCGAGGCGAGCGGCATCAGGAACCCGTTATCCGGCTGGGTGTAGCCGAGCCCGCCCCACGTGAACCCCCCCAGGGGCCACAGGGCCCGGAGGTACTCGACCACCGTCCACAGGGCCGCGATGCCGAGGACCGACCGCACGGGCCGCTCGTCGCGCCACACGAGCGGCGTGAGGAGCCCGGCCAGGCCGAGGATGCCCGCCGACGCCAGGGACAGCGAGGACCAGGCGAGGGTCCCGAACAGCGTGATCCAGTAGAGGGTGGCGCCGAAATACACCGCGCCGAAGACGAACGCGAGGAGCCATCCCCGGCGGGGCCGCGACCGCCGGAGCGCCCACAGCAGCGGCACCAGGGCCACGAACGCGATCGGCTCGAACTGGACCGGCGGGTTCGCCAGGAACATCAGGGCCCCGGATGCGGCGGCCAGCAGGAGCGCCGCAGGCAGCGCCACGCCCCCGGCGGGAGGCAGGGCCGGCCGGGGCCGGCCGGAGAGGGTCTCGGTGGGATCGCTCGGGCCGGGCGGGGCGGCCGGGCGCTCGTCGGCCCGCTGCGCGCTCACGGGCCCGGGGCGGGGGTGCTCAGACGCAGTCCCGGCAGAGCGTCCGTTCCCGGTCCGCCAGCTGGCTCCGGTGCTTCACGAGGTGGCAGTTGCTGCATACGAACTCTTTGTCCGTGGGGGGAACGACCTTCACCGCGAGCGGCTCCAGGCGCTCGTCCCGCCCCACGCTCAGCATCGAGTCGTCCTCTTCCTCTTCCTCGGCCGGCTGGCCCTCCCGCTTCGCCAGCAACTCCTCGAGGCTCGACTCGACCTCGCCGTCCTCGGCGTCGGCGGGGGCCGCGGCCGCGGGTTCGGCGCCGCCCTCCGGCTCCTCGCCGTCGTCCTCGGTCGGCTCGAGCTCCTCGTCCTCGGCGATCTCGTCGGTGTTGTCTTCCATTGTCCGTGTCCTCGACTCGCTTCGTGCCATGTCCATTCCTCTTCCGCGCCTTCGCCCGTGCCGGGCCTTCCGGGGGACACGGGCCGGGCGCTCGCCCGCGGACGGTGGGGGACTCCCTCTCGAGGGCCCGGGGATTCTACCCTCGCCCTCCGACACTCATGTCGTTCACTTCCGGTCTCATCAGGAAGTCGATTCGACCCCGCGCGTGGAACGCGGGCGGGGCGTGGTTTGTTCCCGCCGCGCCCTTCGAGGGTGCCGCCTCACGGATGGAAGTTTCCCCCGGTTCGGGCCGGGGAACGCGAGAAGGACCCAGAGACCTTTGGGGCCGCAGCGCCGGGGCGCCGCGTTCTCTACTCAGCCTCTGGGTCCTTCTCCGCCACCGGTCGCCCGGCGGCGAGCCGTACTGTAGGCCTCGGGTGCCCGGGTGTCAACGCGGGATCGAGACTCCGCCCTCCCCGTACTGGTCACAGCGTCGAATGCCCTGCTCAGCGGGGGAAGCCCAACTCTCGACCACGGGTCGAGATAACGCCGATCGGTCAGCGCGCGTACACCTCGCGGCCCAAGGAGACGGTCAACACCGGCCGGAGCCCCTCCACGGATTCCACGTCGAACGGGTCGTCGTCGTAGGCGGCGAAGTCGGCCTGCATCCCCGGCTCGAGCGTGCCCTTCTTGTCCTCGAGATTGGCGATCAGCGAGCCGCCTCGGGTGAACAGCCGGATGGCCTCGTCCCGCCCCAGCCGCTCGAAGGCCTCGTGGTGCCGCTCCGCGGCGGCGATGCCCGCCATGGGGTCGAGCGGCGTGACCGGGGCGTCCGACCCCGCGCCGAGCGCCATCCCCCGGGCGAGGAGCGTGCGGAACGGGTTCATCCTGGATGCCCGGTCCAGGCCCAGGCGCTGCTCGTACATGGCGCCGGGCTGCCCCCATGCGGCGTCGAATCCCGGCTGCACCGAGATCGCCAGGCCCAGGTTGGCGGCGCGTTCCACCTGGGCGGGCGTGGGCATCTCGAAGTGCTCGATCCGGTGGCGGCGGGCCCGGAAGTGCCGGCGCCCCCGCGAGTCCAGCGCCCCGTACACCCTGTCCCAGCACGACAGCCCCTGCTCGATGGCCGCGTCCCCGATGGCGTGGACCGCGACCTGCAGCCCGGCCAGGTGGGCGTTGTGGAAGAACTCCGTGAGGTCCTCGCCGTCCAGGTAGCCGACCCCGGCGCCCTCACCATCCGAGTAGGGAGCGCGGAGGTGGGCGGTCCGGGCCCCGATGGACCCGTCGAGGGAGAGGTCCCCGCCGATCCGGGGAAGGCCGAAGTCCATGACGTAGGGAATCTCCATGGACGCGACGAACGGGACGACGTCCACTGGCAGCTGGGTCCGGTGGCCCATGAGCACCTCGAAGTCCCGGGGTCCGCGCGAGGTGGGGACGGCCATCTCGTGCACGCTCGTGACCCCCCGGCTGGCCGCGAGGGATGCGGCCTGGAGCTGGAGCTCCTGGACCTGATGGTCGCCGAGCTGCTCGTGGTACCAGCGCTGGATCGCCCAGTTGGCGTCACGGCGCAGCACGCCGGTGGGGAGCCCGTCCGGGTCCCGCTCGAAGCCCGGGAGGTCCGCGACGCCAGCGGCGTCGATCGCGGCCCGGTTGGCCAGACAGAGGTGGCCGTCGGCGCGGACGGCGATCACGGGCTCCGGCGACACCTCGTTCACGTCGTCGACCGTGGGGAGCTCGGGCCGTTCCCAGGTGGTCTCGTCGAACCCGTGGACCAGAAGGGGCCGGTCCTGCTGTGCGGCGACGCCGCGGAGCATCTCCAGCAGCTCGGCAGCCGAGCGCGCGCCGTCGATCGGCGGGCCGGTCTCGTGGATGCCGGTCCCCGTCAGGTGGACGTGGGCGTCGACGAACCCCGGGAGGATCGTCGTGCCCGGAAGGTCCACAACCCGGTCGGCGTCCGGCGGGTCCCCGGCCCCCACCCGCTCGACGTGCCGCTCGTCGACGAGGACCCACTCTCCCGCGGCAGGATGGGAGAGGGTGTGCACGCGTCCGGCCCGGTAGAGGGTGCGCATTGGCCGGGGATTCTAATGCGATGCCCGGATCCCCCATGGCGGGCGGTGCCCGAGGGCCTCGGGCTTCGCCCGCCGTCAGTGGGCGGGCGGCCCCGGCCGCCGGTAGATCCGCATCCCTCCCCGCTCGGCCAGCATCAGGTACAGGTGCCCGTCCAGGCCCTCGGCCAGGTGCCGGTAGATCTCCGCGGCGTCCAGCGGCGAGTCCGGCAATCGCTCCCACACGAGCGGCTGCCCGTCGTCGAAGTACTCGAACAGCCATTGGCCGCCCCCGTAGCGATCCTGATCGGCGGCTCGGGACGGGGAGAGATGGACGTACGTCGCGGTCCCGTGGGGCAGGACGCAGTACGGCCCCCACCCGACCACCGAGTGGATCCTCATGCCGCCGTCCAGGCGCGGGACGACCCGAACCCGGATCAGGCGGTCCGTCATCTCGCCCCTCACCAGGTGATGGATCACGATCGTCTGCCCCTCGCGGATCAACTCGGGAGCGACCTGCAGCCAGGTTCCGTCATCAAGCCGGAACCCCGGCACCCGGTGCGCCCTGCCCGAGCTCGGATCCACCTGGAAATCTCCGGTGCCGCCTCCGCCCGTGGGGGGCTGGCCGTTCGTCCCTGCCGAGCCGATGACCCTGCCGATCACGGCCGTCTGCGGCGAGACGAGTCGGGACATCACGAGTTCCTCCTCACCGGTTCGAACCCGCCGCCGAGGACCGATCCGATGTCCGATCACCGCCCGCAGGTTGGTCTCGATCGTGCTGTGGACGAACTCCAGAAGGTAGAGGCGTCCGCCCGCGAACCCGATGTCTTGGGCATAGGGATCGAACCGGTTGAAATCCAATCCCGGCACCGCCCCGAGGAAGGCGCCTGTCGCGCTGAAGTGCGCGAGCCTGCGCTTCACCAGGTCCAGGAACCAGATCGAGCCGTCCCGGCCGACCGCGAACGAGGGCGGCACGATCGGAACGGACGCGAACTTCTTCTTGAGCAGGGCCCCGACCTGCGGGGTGCGGTCGCCGAACGGGACGAAGGCCACCGGCCTCCACCTGGTGGGCCGCGTGGACAGATCCGCGATCAGGGTGATGGCGGGGAGCTGCTGCACCCTGGGCGAGGGCACCGGCGTCGTCGGAGCGGTGACCGGCGAGGGGGATGCGGCGGACCTGGCGCTCGCGCGCGGATGGGGGGCGATCTGCCCCCCGTCGCACGCCACGAGACCACACAGGACGAGCACGGTGACGAGCTTTCTCATGGCACGGCCACGGTCACCGGGCGCGACTGCGCAATCGTGCAGTTCGGATAGCAGTCCGCGGTCCAGTTCTTCCGGCGGACGCCGCGATAGTCGTCGTCCGATCGGTAGTCCTCGACGAAGATGTCCGTCCCGCAAGCGTTGCATCGCGCCTCGAGGATGTAGTCGTCGCCGGAAGCGGTCCCGGAATCGGTGTACAGCAGCCCGATGTGGCCTTCCCTGGCGAAGGCGTCCATGTACAGGGTGTTCGAACGAGCCTTGCTCGCCAGCACGAAGAAGGGGCCGGGCACCCCATCGTGGAACATCGTGGAGGAGTAGGGGCCGTGGACGTCCTGGAACTTGTTGTACCACCTGCCTCCCCCCGCACCCTTGTCGTTGACCAGGAACCAGGACTTGAACGTGAGCCCGGAGCAATCCGGTCCCTCTCCGCCCTGTTGGTACGTGGCGAGGTTGGGCGTGTCGTCCTGGTCGTTGTCGTTCCAGCAGCCTCCCGCGTACTGGTAGCCCTCGCCGGCGGCCACGTACCCGTAGGCCCGGGCGTCGGCGCGCTGCCACATCGAGATCGAGTGGTGGTCGTCGAAGCAGTGGTTGGCCACCCACTGGGAGTCGGCGGAGGCCGGCGGGGCCGGCGCGAGGCCGAGCATCCCGTACAGCGCGCCGGCGGCCAGACAGGCGAGCACGAGCGTCCTCTTCATCGGGCACCTCCCATCGCGTAGCGCAGGATGCGCACGCCGTCGGGGGAGGTCGTCATCTGGTACAGGGCCCCGTCCGGGCCCAGGCGGAACTTCGAGTTCGGCATGGTCTGGGCGAACTGATGGCTCGGAACGGCGAACGCGGTGACCGAGTGGTCCGAGGCGACGTGGGCCACCTGGTACTGGTCTGCCGTCGAGCTCACCACCCGGACCACGGCCACGTACCCGCCCGCGCCGTCGGGCGCCGCGAACGTCAGGTCGCCCAGCGGCCGGCTCGAGCGCAGCTCCACGGCGTCCCCGACCCGCGAGCCAGAGGCGATCTCCAGTCGCACCGTGTTCCCCACGACCGACCGGAGCATCATCGCTCCGCCCGGCAGGGGGAGCCCCGTGCGGGCCCCGACGGTCGACCGGGAGCCGGGGAAGCCCACCCAGGCGTCGAGCGGCAGCACGTGGACGAATCCGGCCGAACCATCGGTGCCGACCTCTCCGAGGATCCCGCCGGGCTCCGTGATCGAGCTCTCGATCCCGCCCGACCGGTCCACCACCGTGAATCCGGTCCGGCGCTTCCCCACGACGAAGTCCGAGGCCAGGAAGGTCCGTCCGTCCATGCCGACGGCCAGATCGGTCTGCGGGCTGATCGGCAGCGGGATCTGCCTGACCAGGTGGGCTCCCGCGAACAACAGCAGGCGCCGATGGAACACGTCGGCGATGTCGATCCGCCCGTCCGGGGCGACCGCGAACGAGGACGGGCCGAGGGTGGCGGCCTCGTCTCCAGGCGAGAGGCCGGCAGCCGCTGGAGCGCTGCCCCAGGGCAGGAACAGGATCTGCCGGCCGTGCCGGTATCGCCCGAACGGCACCGAAGGCAGGCGCACGGCGGGCATGCGCCGCGCCACGTACAGGTGGAGTGTGCCCTGCCCTCCGGGGAGCGCCGACGTGAGCCCGCCCCTCGCGGTCGCTGACAGCCGGAAGTCGACTCTGCCGGCAGGGCTCGCTCGATCCGCTGGCCGGGACAGGTCGAACTCGAGCCCGGGAGCGGCCCCGGCAGCCGTGGTGCCGTTCGCCGCTCCGACGAGGCTCAGCCGGGCGCTCGCGGAGCACGCCCTCCCCCCGGAAGTGCACACCACGTCGACCGGGATCCGGACGTTCTCGCCCGGGCGCACCAGGACCGGCGACCGGTAGAAGATCTCCAGGCTCGGGGCGGTGGCTCCGGTGCGGTCCGATCGGAGCCCGGACGCCTGCGCTGCCGGCGCCGCGGCGAGGGCCGCGACCGCCATGACGCCCACCACCAGGGCGGCGACGCGACGCCCTCGAACGAACGGGCCCCGACCGGACCCGTGTGTGGACGGATGATCCTTCATCGTTCCTCCTCCCACTCGATGGCCATGAAGCCGGTCTGGTGGCCACGGCTCCGGTGTGGTCACGGTCGGGGGAGGACGGCGTGGGGCGGAGCCCTCGTTCGGGGGAGCCTCGTTCGGGGGGAGTCTCGTCTCGGCGGCGAGCGGGCGTGGAGTCAACGGGTCAGCGCGACAACCCCCATCGGGCCGTTGAGGCGTGCTCCGGGAACCGCATCCGCACGTGCTGCAGGACCAGCCTGGCCTCGAGTCCGCCGGCCAGGGCGAGCCCACCCACGACTGCGCGGGCGGCGTGCGGGTCAGGCTCGTCGCGGAGGGCGGCGGCGCGCTCCAGCAGGGCGGAATCGGCAGCCCGGGGCGTGCCCGGGGACGTGGGTCTCGGCGAGCCGGCCAAACCTGGCTGCTCGCCGGATCCGAACGGCACGGGCGGTCCCGGCGGCACGGAACCGATCTGGGCCCGCGGGATCCCTCCCCAGCTGGCCACGGGCGGTTGGCCCGGCTCGAGCATCCGGGTCTTCTCGCCGGCGGGCCGGAGTCCGAGAGGGTGAAGTGCTGCCGCCCAGGCCTGCACGGCTGCGGCCCGGTCGGTCCGGCCCAGGCCGATCGTCACGTCGTCGCACCACCGCACGAAGGGGAGTCCCAACCGAGCCAGTGCCCGGTCCGCCTCGACCAGGGCAAGGTTCGCCAGGACCGCGGAGGGCTCCGGCCCGACCGGGAGGCCGCGGACGCCGCCGGTGGCGAACCGGCGCAGCAGGCCACGCAGCTCCTCGACGTCCTCCCGGTCGGCACGCGCCCGCCTCAGCGCATCGCACAGCGGATCGAGCCCCACGGACCCGAAGAAGTCGCGCACGTCCATCCGCAGCAGCGGCCTCGACCGCCCGGCAAGCCGCGCCACGGCCCGCGAGTGCCGGCGCCACGCCGGCCCCCAGGCCTCCAGGCGCAGCCCCCGACGCCCGGGGAGGCACCGACCCGAGCCCACCGACGGAGCGAGGGAGCGCTCGATGGCGGGTGCGACGCGCGCCACCAGAGCCCGGTACCGGGCGTGGACGAGGGGGTCGAGGACGCAGAGCAACCGCACCCCTCCGCCCGCCTTCGGGATCGTCGCCGACCGGTGGAATCGACCCTCCGCCGCCCAGGGTCCTCCTCGCCAGTCGCGTCCGTCCGGCCCGCCGTCCGCGAACCCGATGGAATCGAAGACCTCGAACCTCCGCCGGTCGTGCTCCTGCACCTCACGCCACCCGGTGGACAGCTCAGCGGTCGAGACCATCACGCATCCCCCTCCGGAAGGCCCGGAGGAGGGCGGGCCGTGCGAGACATTTGTACGCCCGGGGGCGCCCCGGAGGCAATGACGAACCCGGGTCATTCGCGCTCACCCGCCACGCCCCGCAGGCTCCCCCGCTTGGGGGATTCGCCCGGGCAGGGGCATCCGAGCGGCCACTGCATTCCCTGACCGCCTGCAGCCGATTCCGCCGGTGCGCCGAGCACCGAGGTCCGGCGACGGACCCTATGATGCCCACGTGCTCGACCGCCGGGACCTCGCCATCGTGGCCGCCCTGCAGGCCGACGCCCGCGCGACGTACGCGGACGTCGCCCGGCAGGTGGGGCTGTCGGCCTCCTCCGTCCACCAGCGCGTGCGCCGTCTGGAGGAGGCGGGGGTCATCCGCGGGTACCGGGCGGTGGTCGACCCCGAGTCGCTCGGCCTGTTCGTCACGGCCCTGATCAGCGTGATGCCCCTCGACCCGAAGCAGCCCGACGACCTCCCCGACCGCGTCCGGGAGTTCCACGAGATCGAGGACTGCCTGAGCGTCGCCGGCGACGAGAACTACGTCCTCAAGGTCCGGACGGGCACGACCGGGGACCTCGAGGACCTCCTGCGGCGGCTCCGGGAGAAGGCGGGGGTCCAGACCCGCACCACGGTCGTCCTGTCGATCCCCTTCGAGGGCCGCGCGACCAGCCCTGCCCCCCCAGCCGACCCGCCCGAGGCCGCGGCGCCGCGCTGACGCCCCAGCCCGCTGCGGCCGGCGTCCGTTCAGCCCCCGCCGAGCGCCCTCCCGATGATCATTCGCTGGACCTGGTTCGTCCCCTCCACGATCTGGAGGGCCTTGGCCTCGCGCATGTACCGCTCGACCGGATATTCCCCCATGTACCCGTACCCGCCGTGCAGCTGGACCGCGTCCGTTGTCACGCGCATGGCCACGTCGGAGGCGAACAGCTTGGCCATCGACGCGTCCGTCGAGAACGGCTCGCCGGCGTCCCGGACCCGCGACGCCTCCCGGTACAGGCGGCGCGCCGCCTCCACCCCGACCGCCATGTCCGCCAGCATGAACTGGACGCCCTGGTTCTCGACGACCGGGCGCCCGAACTGCTGCCGTTCCGTGGCGAAGGCGACCGCCGCGTCCAGCGCCGCCTGGGCCAGGCCGGTCGAGCATGCCGCGATCCCCAGCCGGCCGCCGTCGAGGGCCGCCAGGGCGATCGTGAACCCGATGCCCTCCTCCCCCACCAGGTTCTCGGCGTGCACATTGCAGTCCTCGAACACCAGCTCGCGCATCGGCGACGCCTGCCACCCCATCTTGGCCTCGACCTTGCCGAAGCCGAATCCCGCCGTGCCCTTCTCCACCACGAACGCGGAGATTCCTGCGGGGCCCTCCTCCCCCGTCCGGGCCATGATCAGGTACGTCTCCGCCTCGCCCGCGTGGGAGATGAACCGTTTCGAGCCGGTCAGCCGGTACGACGAGCCGTCGGTCGAACGCACCGCCCGCGTCCGGAGCGACGCGGCGTCCGACCCGCTCGACTCTTCGCTGAGCGCGTAGGCCCCGAGGTGCTCCCCGGCGAAGAGGGCGGGGAGGTAGCGCTCCTTCAGCGAGTCCGACCCGAACTGGTCGATCGCGAACGCGCACAGGTGGTGCACCGACACACCCACCCCGAGCGACAGGAAGGCCCGGGCGACCTCCTCCACAACGGCCACGTACAGCAGGTACGACTGCCCGCCGCCACCGAATCGCTCCTCGTACGGGATCCCGCCGAAGCCCATCTCGCCCAGCTCGCGGAACAGGTCGCGAGGGAAGCGCCGCTCCTCCTCGTAGCGGGCCGCGTTCGGCGCCGCCCGCTCGTCCGCCCACTTCCGGACGAGCCCCACGAGCTCCCGCTCGTCCGGCGTCAGCCCGAAGTCACGATCCATCGCCCAGAGCGTAGATCAGACGCGAAGGAGGGCGAGCTCCGGCCACCGGTATCCTGATCCTCATGCGGCTGTACAACTCCTTGTCGCGGCAGGTCGAGGAGGTCAAGCCCGTCGACGGGCGGACCGTGAAGATCTACTCCTGCGGACCGACCGTGTACCGGTACGCGCACATCGGGAACATGCGGACGTTCATGCTCGGCGACCTCATCCGCCGCGCGCTCCGGTTCGAGGGGCTGGACGTCGTGCAGGTCATGAACATCACCGACGTCGGGCACATGACCGATGACATCGGGCAGGTCGCCCGGGACCGCATGGACATCGCGATCGCCGACGAGGGCCTCCCCCCCGAGGAGATCGCCGCCAAGTACACGGCGGCGTTCCTGGAAGACCTCGACTCGCTGAACATCGACCGGGCCGACCACTACCCGAGGGCCACGGACCACGTCCCCGAGATGATCGAGCTCACCGAGACCCTCATCGAGAAGGACCTGGCCTACGAGGTCGGCGGCAACGTCTACTTCGACGTCCACGCGTTCCCCGACTACGGGAAGCTCAGCGGGAACACCCTCGAGCAGCTCCGGGCCGGACACCGCCAGGAGCTCGAGGTCGACCCGAACAAGCGCCACCCCGAGGACTTCGCGCTGTGGAAGCGCGCGGGCGACAACCGCCTGATGAAGTGGCCGAGCCCGTGGGGCGAGGGATTCCCCGGGTGGCACATCGAGTGCTCGGCGATGTCCATGAAGTACCTGGGCGACCGGTTCGACATCCACACCGGCGGCAACGACCTCCGGTTCCCCCACCACGAGGACGAGATCGCGCAGTCCGATGGCGCCACCGGCCACCGGGTGGTCTCGATCTGGGTGTACGGCGGGTTCCTCCAGCAGTCCGGGGACAAGATGGCCAAGTCGAAGGGGAACGTGACCCGCGTGACGGAGCTCGCCGAGCAGGGCTTCGACCCGCTCGCCTTCCGCCTCCTGTGCTTCGGCGTCCGGTACCGCAACGAGATGGACTTCTCGTGGGAGGCCCTGGAGAGCGCCCAGACCCGCCTGCGCCGCCTCCGCCAGCGCGTGGCCGACTGGTCGAGGGCCGACCGGCCTGCCCAGCTCTCGCCCGCGGCCGCCGAGCTCGACCGGAGGTTCCGCGACGCCGTGGCCGACGACCTCGACTTTCCCGGGGCGGTCGAGGTGCTCTCGGAGGCCGTGAGCTCGGACGCGTCCGGCGGGGAGAAGTACGCGCTGCTGGCCTCGTGGGACGCCGTGCTGGGCCTCGACCTCGAGCGCAACGTCTCCGAGGGCGACGAGGAGCTGCCGGGGGATGCCCAGGCCCTCGTCCAAGAGCGCGACGCGGCCCGGGCGGCGAAGGACTTCGCCCGCTCCGACGAGATCCGGTCGCGGCTCACGGCCATGGGCTACGAGGTCATGGACACCCCGGCGGGGACCAGGCTCAGGCGCCGGGACTGACCGCGCTGAAGCCTTGAGCCGCTGGCCCTCGCGACCGTAGGATTCGCTGCGCAGCACTCGTCGAAAATGGGGAGGAACGCGACATGGCAACCCAGGAGGACGTCGACCGCATCTCGGCGATGGCGGAGCGCACCGAGGACGCCGCCCAGCTGCGGCAGTTCCGCCAGGAGCTGCTCGACATCGCGGCGAGCATGGCCCAGGTCGTCGCGAAGTCGAGCGACGTCGGGCTGCAGCAGCAGGCCGGGGAGATCAGGGATTCCGCCGAGTCCGCGGCCGAGGGGATCCTCGGGCGGGCCCGCCAGCTCGAGCTCGACCAGATGGACCCGGACTACGAGCGCCGCAAGGCCGAGCGCGAGCAGTTCGCCCAGCAGGAACAGCAGCGCCAGGCACAGGAGGCCCAGGAGGGCATGAAGCAGCTCCAGGGCCTCTTTGGGGGCGGCGGCCAGGCCGGCGGGGCCGGTGGCCTCGGCGGGCTGCTGGGCGGGCTGTTCGGAGGCCGCGGCGCGCAGCCGGAGCAGCAGCAGGCGACCCAGCCCGGCCCCTCCCCGGCCGGGGAGACCCCGCCGGTACCGGCCCCCCAGCCACCGCCCTCCCCCACCCCGCAGCCACCCCCGATCCCGGCGCCCCAGCCCGGCGGGAACGGCGCGATGGCCTCCTGCAAGAACTGCCATGCCCAGGTGAAGGCCGGCGCGAAGTTTTGCCCCGAATGCGGGACCCCGAACCCGACCGTGAACGCCTGCGCCAGCTGCGGCCAGGCCCTCGAGGGCTCGCCCAAGTTCTGCCCCAACTGCGGGGCGCCGACGGCCGGATAGCGCGTCGAGCGAGACGCCCGGCCGGGTGAAAGCGCCGTCAGCGCGGCGCGGCGGCCTCCAGCGTGGCCTCGGCGGCCGCGGAACCCTCCCGCCGGGGCAGCACGCCGACCGCGGGGAGGGTGACCCCCGCGCCGCGGTACTCCTCGACCTTGGCCCGAACCGTCTCCGCGTCGCCGATCCCCGCGTAGTCGTCGACGAAGTCGGCATCGAGCGCCGCCATCGCGTTCGCCATGTCCCCCGCGGCGATCCGCGCGTCGAACGAGGCGAGCGCCTCCGGATGGGCCCGGGCGATCTCCTTCCGGTAGAAGGGGAGGTTCAGGTACGGGAAGGCCTGGGCCCGGAACGCCTCCCGGGCCGCCTCGGGGTTCTCCGTGAGGGCCGAGGGAACGGCGGCGACGACCCCGAACTCCTCCGGCGAGCGGCCGTGTTCGGCGAGCGCGGCATCCAGCACGGGCCGGATCGACTCGCGGACGTGCGCCGGTGAGCACATCCACAGCACGATGCCGTCCGCGTGCTCGGCGGCGGCCCGGAGCATCCTCGGCCCCATGGCGGCCCACAGGATCGGCAGGTCGGTTCGGGCCGCGTATCGCTGGAACGAGAACCGCGAGACGTGGTGTCGACCCTCGAACGAGCCTCCGCCCTCGGTGAACAGCAGGCGCAGGACCTTCGTGGTCTCGACGATCCGTCCCACCGGGTCGTTCAGCTCGAGGCCGTACCACCCCTCGATCGTGATCTTGTGGCTGACGCCGATCCCCAGCCGGAGCCGCCCGCCCGAGATCTCGTCCAGCGTCGCCGCCTCCATCCCCAGCAGCGCCGGATGGCGGAGCGCCATGGGCACCACGCCCGTGCCCAGCCCGATGCGCGAGGTGGCGTGGGCGTAGTGGCCGAGGACCTGCAGGGGCTCTCGGGTCGCGATGTGCGTGACCCAGACGCTGTCGTAGCCGAGCTCCTCGGCCAGCCGGACGCGACCCACGGCCTCGGGGAGCGACCGGCCGGCGTCGAGGAACGCGGCGACTCGCACGCTCGAATCCTAGTCACCGCAGGCCCGGCGCACCGGACGGGCTACCAGCGCAGGCCCAGGGTCTTCGCCACGTTCGCCCGGAGGATCTCGCCGGTCCCCTCGTACAGGCGCATGGCCCGCACGTCGCGGTACCAGCCCTCCAGGCCCAGCTCGGTCATGAAGCCGTTGCCGCCGTGGACCTGGATCGCCCGGTCGGCGACGCGGCCCACCATCTCGGCGGCGACCATCTTGGCCAGCGCGGCCTGCCGGCGGCCGTCCGCCCCGTCGTCGATCTCCGAGGCCAACTGGTACACGAGCAGGCGGGCCTGCTCCAGCTCGGCGTAGGACTCCACGATCATGCCCTGCACGAACTGGTTCGCCCCGATGGGGCGGCCGAACGCGGTGCGGTCGTTCGCGTACTCGATCGAGCGGTCGAGCAGGTACTGCGCCAGCCCGAGGGCCCGGGCCGCGATCTGCAGCCGGGCGCCGTTGATCCCCCGCATCGCCGAGTAGAACCCGAACCCCTCGTTGCCCAGGATCTCGGCGTCGGTGACCTCCACGCCGTCGAACGTCATCTCCACCGGGTTCTGGAACGGGGACATCGTGCGCTGCACGCGGGTCACGGAGTAGCCCGGCCTGTCGGCATCGACGAAGAACGCCGTGATCCCGCCCTGCGCGCGCTTCTCGCCGTCGGAGACCGCGAACACCAGCGCGAACTCCGCCTCTCCCCCACCGGTGATGAAGTGCTTCCGTCCGGTGATCTTCCAGGTGCCCTCGCCGGTCTTCTCGGCCTTCGTCTGGATGCGGGTTGCGTCGGAACCGGCGCCCGGCTCGGTGAGCGCGAAGCATGTCGTCTTGTCCGCCCGCATGAGCGGCTCCAGGTACTTCTCGCGCTGCTGCTCGGTGCAGTCGACGTAGATCGGCGTCGGACCGCTGATCACGGGGAAGATCGACTCGATCTGGGGCAGGATCAGGCCGCTGCGGGCCGCCTCCTCGTGCAGGAGGACCTGGCCCAGGTAGGACAGGCCACCGCCGCCCACTTCCTCCGGCATGTGGAGGGTGTAGAAGCCGAGCTCGGCGGAGCGCTTGCGGAGCTTGAGGCTCTCCTCCTTGATCGCCCCGAACGTCCCGGTGTCGAGGATCTCCTGCCGGTACGAGTCCTCGAGCGGCCGGACCTCCCGCTCGATGAAGTCGCGCAACGTGTTGCGCAGCTCGACGATCTCCTCGGGGATGTTCAGCAGCGGCATGGTCCCGTCCTCCCTGGCGCCTGACGGCCAATCGGCGATAGCTGCTCACAACCTACCGAAGCGTAGGTTACCGAAGAGTAGTTTACCCGAGGATCCGTCGGTCCATGCCCGGGGGACTCCTCGACCAACCGATCCGGGCTGCCCGATCCGCGGTCAGTCCACGGTCTCGAGATCGCGCGAGGCTCGGTTCAGCCGCTGGGCGCCGGTCTCGCCGACCGTGACGATGTCCTCGATGCGGACCCCGAACCGGCCCTCGAGGTAGATGCCGGGCTCGATCGAAAAGCACATGCCGGGCTCGAGCGGCCGCCGGTTCCCGGCCACGATGTACGGCTGCTCGTGGACGTCGAGGCCGATCCCGTGGCCGGTCCGATGCAGGAAGCGATCCGCGTAGCCCGCCATCGCGATGACCTCGCGGGCGGCCGCGTCGACGTCCTCCGCCGGGACGCCGGGCCTGACGGCCTGGAACGCCGCCTCCTGGGCCTCCCGGACGACGTCGTACACCTGGGAGAACCCTCGGGGAGGGCGCTCCACGACCACCGTGCGAGTGATGTCGGAGCAGTAGCCGCGGACCGTGCCGCCGAAGTCCATGACGACTTCCTCCCCCGCCCGGATCGACCGGGCCCCCGGCTCGTGGTGGGGCGAGGCCCCGTTCGGGCCCGACGCGACGATCGTGAACTCGACGGTCTCGTGGCCCTGCTCCCGTAGGAGCGAGTCCAGTGCCTCGGCCACCTCCTCCTCCCGCAGGCCGTCCATCCGCAGGGCGGTCACCCGGCGAAACGCCTCGTCGGCGCCCCGGGCGGCCCGCGACAGGAGCTCCAGCTCCTGGGCGTCCTTCCGAACCCGGAGGGTCGACACGACCGGGCTCCCCGCACGCCACGTGGCGGCGGGAACCGCCCGTTGGAACCCAAGCAGGTGCACCGCCCAGGTCGTATCGCTCACGGCGACCGCACCCTGCTTGGGAACCATTCCAGCCAGCACCGCGTAGGGATCCTCGCCGTCGGGCCAGCCGGCCAGCTCGATCTGCTCTCCTGCCGGGGATGCGGCCGCGCGGGGCCGTTCCAGCTCCGGGACGAGCAGCACCGGGTCGGCGCCGGGTCTGAGGATCAGGCAGGTCAGCCGCTCGAACGCCGGGGCGTCGTACCCGGTCAGGTACCGGAGGTCGGCGGAAGGCGTCACCAGGAGCGCGCCCAGCTCGGCCCGCCGCGTGGCCGTGATCGCTCGCCGGAGGCGGTCGCCAACGGGGGTGTCCATCCCGGGCGCATGATAGCGGCGGCCCCGGACCGTCCCGCGTGGACTCCCGTTGCCATCGGCCGCCCCGATGCGGTAGACACTCGTAACGTGCCGCCGATTCGGCGGACGAGGTGGGTGGCGCCCCGGAGTGCCGGGGCCGAAAACGAGGGAGGTCTGGATGCCACTGTTCATGGACGTCCACAGGCAACTGCCGGAGGGGACGACGGCGGCCGACGTGGCCGGCGCGCACGCGGCGGACGTCGCCACGCAGGAAGAATACGGGGTCAACTACCTCCGGTACTGGGTGGACGACAAGGACGGCAAGGTGTTCTGCCTGGTGGAGGCGCCGGACGCCGAAACGGCCGCCACGGTGCACCGCGAGGCCCACGGCCTGGTTGCCGACGAGATCTACGAGGTGTCCGAGGGCCAGTAGCCGCAGCGAACGCCGGGCACGGTCATCCTGTCGGCCTGCCGGCGCTCCGCCTCACAGCTTCAAGCGGATCGGCAACCGGAGCAGCTCGAACGTCGCCGGCGTCGTGCCGAGCACGTCGCCGTCCGCCTGGATGGGCAGGGGCCGCTCGGCGTCGAGCGTGATCGTCCGGCCCTTGTACTCCCCCACGTTCGGGTCGGGCAGGTAGTCGCCGTGGTACAGCTTCGGCAGGCGGGTGAACGCCTCGGAGCGGGGCCCCCGGAACACCAGGACGTCCAGGAGCCCGTCGCTCGGCCACGATCTCGGCGAGATGCGCATCCCGCCGTTCTGGAACTGGCAGTTGGCGACCACCACGTCATTCGCGACGCCCCCGACCTCGGTGTCGCCGATGCGCAGCGTGATCTCCGGGGCCTTGAACCGGCTGAGGGCGAACCAGAACCCCAGGAAGTCGCGGCCCCGGCCGAGCCCCTTCGGGAGCCTCGCCGCCCGGGCGGCCATGGCCCCGCCGACGCCGGCCTCCGCGATACCGGCGAAGTACCTGGTGGCGGTGGCGCCGTCCGCGGTCGTGAACGTGATCTTGCCCGCGTCGATGGGGAACAGCCGGTCGCCCGCGAGGATCGCCGAGCCCCGCGTGGCGTCCCCGGCCAGCCCGAACGTCTTCACGAAGTCGTTCCCGGAGCCGGCCGCCACGACCCCCAGCACGGCCTCGGGGTCGACGGGCCGGTCGTCCTCGATCATGCCGTTCACGACCTCGTTCACGGTGCCGTCGCCGCCGACGGCGACCAGGAACCTCCGCCCGTCGCGCAGGGCCTCCCGGGCCAGGCGCTCGGCGTCGCCCGGGGCGCGCGTCTCCACGATCTCGTACTCCAGGCCCCGCCGGCGGAGCGCCCGCTCCAGCTCCGGGAGCTCCTGCGCGACCATGCTCCGCCCCGCCTTGGGGTTGGCGATGACGTACAGCGGACCGAACGGACTGCTCACGGCGCACCGTGGGTCGTGACGCTCGAGTCAGACACCGGTGTAGGCGACCACACTCCGGTTCACGGCCTCCCTCGCCCGGCGGGCCAGGTCGGCCGACTCGCCGCCCGCCACCTCCTCCAGTTGGCGCAGGAGGTCGACGAGCAGCTTGCAGCTCCGGACGAAGTCGCCGGGCGCCATGTCCATCTCGACCAGCACGTCCTCGAGGGGCTTGCCCTCGGCCCAGTGGAAGATCGTGGTGGCGAAGCCGGGGTCCGGCTCGCGGCACAGTTCCACGTTGCCCGCATCCTCCACCCGCCGTATCCGGCGATAGGTCTGCACGAGCCGCCGGTAGCGTTCCTCGGTCTGCGCAGTTGGCAAATGTGCGGAGACCGGCGCCCGTTCCCGGCCCCGGTGCTCGTACACGACCGAGGAGACCAGCGCGGCGAACTCAGCCGGTGACAGGCCGGCGAACACACCCCGAGCCAGGCACTCCGCCATCAGGATGTCGCCCTCGCCGTAGATCCGGGCCAGCATCTCGCCCTTGGGCTGGATCGAGAACTCCTGCACGTAGCCGAGCTCGTCCAGCACCCGGAGCACCCGGTCGAACTGCCGCGCCACCGTCTCGGTCCGCGCCCGGATCCGCCGGTCGAGGCCGAAGATCTGCCGCTCCACCTCCGAGGCTCGCGCGGCCCACCGTTCGTGCTTCGCCCGCTCGGGGCACGCGTGGCACGGGTGCTGCGCCGCCTTCTCCTCGAGCTCGCGAGCCTTCCGGGCGTCGCCGGGGTTCAGCCGGTCCCGCCGCTGCCGCGGCGGCCGGAACTCGAGCGTGGCCATCCGCGCGGCCAGGTCCCGCTGGACCCGCTTGCTCCGGATCGAGCCGCGCGGCGGCGGCACCCTGGTCACGACCTCCGGCGGGTCCTGGAAGTCGTTCGGGCCCAGCCGGACGATCCGCCGCGTCTGGGTCAGTACCGTCGGCCGTCCCTCGCGGTTCGTGACGACCGCCGCCAGCCCCCGGCGGCGCGCCGACGGGACGAAGACCACGTCGCCGGGCCGCAGCGCCCCGAGGGCCTCCCGGACGGCCCCCACCCTGGACTCCCGCTGCCCCCGGCGGGCGTCCTCGCGGATGCGGGCCGCGCGTTCCCGTAGCGACCAGTACTCGGCGAAGTCGCCGAGGTGGCACCGCATCTGCTCCCGGTAGCCGTCCGCGAACGCCCGCCGGCGCTCGAGCTCGCGTTCCTGGACCACGACGCCCCGGTCGGCCAGGAACTGGGCGAACGAGGAGTTCAGCAGGTGGTGGGCCTCCTCGCGCGTGTACTTGCGCACCAGGTTCACGGCCATGTTGTAGGAGGGCCGGAACGACGAGGTCAGCTCGTAGGTCCGGGTCGACGCCAGCGACGCGATCCGCTCGAACGTGACATCCGGCCGGGTCTGGTACACGACGACCGCGTGCCCCAGGGGGTCGATCCCCCGCCGCCCGGCCCGGCCGGTGAGCTGCGTGTACTCCCCCGGTGTGAGCATCTCGTGGCGCTCGCCCTGGAACTTGACCACGTCGTCGATCACGACGGTCTTGGCCGGCATGTTGATGCCGAGCGAGAGCGTCTCGGTGGCGAACACCACCTTCACCAGGCCCTGCTTGAACAGGTCCTCGACGGTCTCCTTGAACAGGGGGAGCATCCCGGCGTGGTGCGCCGAGATCCCCGCGGCGAGGGCCTCCCGGAACTCGTAGAACCCCAGCGTGGCGAGGTCCTCGTCGCCCATCCACGCGGCCCGCATCTCCGCGAACTCCCGGATCCGGTCGTTCTCGGCCCGCGTGGTCAGCCGGATCCCCGAGTCAAGGAGCCACCGGACGCTGCGGTCGCACCCCGCCCGGCTGAACACGAAGTAGATGGCCGGGAGCATGACGTGCTCGGCGAGGATCTCGACGACCTCCTCCCGGGTCGGCGCGTACACGCGCCGGTGGCCCTCCCGCGGCCTCGACTGTCGCGAGAGCTGCCGCGTCCCGGAATGCGGCCGGTACCGGACGTTGGACCGAAGCTCGCGCTGCTCCAGCGACACGATGTACGGGTTGGGCACGAGGTGGCCGTCGACGTCCGTGTGCATGGGGTGCAGCTCCTGGCCCACGAGATAGTGCTGCTCGAGGGGCACGGGCCGCTTCTCCTCGATGACCACGCGGGTCGGGCCCCGGAGCGTGCCGATCCACTCGCCGAACTCCTCGGCGTTGCTGACCGTGGCCGACAGGCACACCACGTTCACGGTCAGCGGGAGGTGGATCAGCACCTCCTCCCACACCGCGCCGCGATAGGGGTCCTGCAGGTAGTGGACCTCGTCCATCACGACGTAGGCCAGGCCCTCGAGCGTGGTGGAGGACTCGTACAGCATGTTCCGCAGGACCTCGGTGGTCATCACCACCAGCGGCGCCTCCGAGTTGATCGAGTTGTCGCCCGTGAGCAGCCCGACCGTCCCGGCGCCGTACCGCGCGACGAAGTCGCCGAACTTCTGGTTCGACAGGGCCTTCAGCGGGGTCGTGTAGAAGGCCTTGCGGCCGTCCGCCAGCGCCCGGTCGACCGCGTACTCGGCCACGATCGTCTTCCCCGAGCCGGTCGGGGCGGCGACGAGCACGGACTCCCCGCCATCGAGCGCCCCGATGGCCGTGACCTGGAACTCGTCCAGCGGGAACGGATAGAGCGCCTCGAAGCGCTCGAGATCGGTCGGCATCCAGCCAGTCTACGGAGCCGGCTCGTCACAACATGCCGCAGAGCGTGAGGTGGCGCTCCAGCAGCAGGGTGAACTCCCCGGGCGCCTCGAGGTTCGACAGGTGGCCGACCCCCTCGATCATCTCGAGCTGCGCGTTCGGGATCTGCTCGGCCAGCGGCGTGGTCGCTGCCGGCGGGATGAGCTCGTCGGCCGTCGAGGAGATCACCAGGGTGGGGACCGAGATCCCGGCGAGGTCCCCCGTCGAGTCGGGCCGCTCGGCCATGCCCCTGGCCGCCGCGGCGAGCGCCTCGGCCGGCTGCGCGGCGATGATGTCGCGGACGTGCTGCCACAGCTCCTCGTCGGCGCCCTCCGACAGCAGCGGGCCGGGCGTGTCCACCAGGAATCCGTTCCCCTCCGCCTCCAGGCGCTCGGCCAGCGCATATCGGCGTTCCCGGCCGGCCTCGTCGTCCGCTCCGGCCCGGGTGTTCGACAGCACCAGACCGGCAAACCGCTCGGGCGCCCGCCGCCACAGCTCGAAGGCCGCGTAGCCGCCCATCGACAGCCCGCAGACCACGACCCGCCCGGCCTCGGCGGTGTCGAGCGCCTCCAGGCACCGCCTCGCGGCTCCCTCCATCGTCATGACGTTCCCGGCGCCGGGCTGGGTCCCGAACCCGGGGAGCGACGGGGCCAGGACCTGGATCGTCCCGGACAGGGCCTGGACCTGCAGGTCCCACATCGAGCCGTCCACCGGGAATCCGTGGAGCAACAGCAGCGTGTCCGTCACGAGAGCTCCCTCTCCTGGCGGGGGGCGACCCGCGGCACGACGACCTTCAGCGACTTCGGCACGATCTCGAAGACCGCCGGCAGCGGTACCGATCGTTCCCCGTCGGCGTACACGTCGAACGGCCGGTCGGCGGCGATCTCGACCCGGGCCCCTCGGAGCATGGTCACCTTGGGGTGGGTCACGTGGGTCCCCCGGAACACCTTTGGGAACGCCCGGAGGAACGCGCCCTTCGACATGCCGCCCACCACGCAGACCTGGAGCTGCCCGTCGTCGAGCGACGCGCCGACGGCCACCCGCATGCCGCCCCCGTACGACTCCCCGTTCCCAACTGCGATGAGCATCCCCGACAGCGAGCGGTGCTCGCCGTCCACGGTCACCTCGAACTGCGCGGCGGTGAACTTGCGGAGGGTCCCCACCACCGCGGCCACGTACTTCGCGGTGCCCTGGGCCTTCCACCTCATGTTGTTGGCGGTCTCGTTGACCTCGGAGTCGAACCCGGCGCCCGCGACGTTGAGGTACCGCTCCTGACGCCCCGCGCCGGTCACGGTGGCCGAATCGATCGTTCGGATCTCGGGGTCGGCCAGGACGTGGACGGCCTGGATCGGCTTCTTCCGGTTCAGCCCGATGAACCGGCCGAAGTCGTTGCCGGTGCCCGTGGGGATCACCCCCAGCGCCGTCTCGGTCCCCACCAGCGCCGCGCCGACCATGCCGGTCATCCCGTCGCCGCCCATCGCGGCCACGATCTCGACGCCGGCCTCGGCGCACTCCCGGGCGACCCGCGGCGGGTCCTCGGGCGACTTCGACAGCCGGACCTCCGCGTCCAGGCCCAGCGTGTGGATCGCCTGGCGCACCTTGGGCAGGAGCTTCGCCGAACGCCCCCGGCCGCTCGTCGGATTGACCAGCACGACGATCCGGGGCGCCACAGCGGCTCCGCTAGGACGCCGACGCCGAGGGCTTCGGCGTCGGCGTCCCACCGGAGTTCTTCCCACCGCCGGCCGTTCCGGTCGGCTTCGCCGAGGCCGCCGCGGACGGCGAGGCCGATGCCTGCGGCGACGAGGCCGGCGACGGCGAGGCGGCGGGCGCCGGGAACACGTTGGCCGGAAGGCCGGCCGAGATCTGCGCGTTGATCAGCTTCTGGTACCCGTCGCTGAACAGCTGCTTCGCCACAGGCTCCAGCGCCAGGCTCTGGGCAAGGATGGCCTGCCGTTGCGCGCCGGTGGCGTCGGCGGCCTGGGCGAGCCCGATCCCGACCTGCTCGTAGACGTTGAGCGACTCCACCAGCATCTCCTGCGAATCGAGCAGGTCGAGCAGGTCCGGGAAGCCCTTGACGATCGTCGATACGTCCAGGGCCCTGATCTTCCCTGAGGCGAACTTCGCGTTCTCCGCGTCCTCCGTTCCCGCCTTCTTCGCATCGGCGGGGCTCAGCTTGCCGGTCTGGAGGTCCTGCAGCTGCGTCGGCAGGTCCTGGAACGCCGCCACCTGGTCCCCGCCCGGAAGGGGCTGGGCGACGCCCTGGAGGTACTGGGTGACCGGCCCGACGTATTTCTGGACCCGGCCCTGCCGGGTGTGCGCTCGGGCGGCCTTGGCCTCCTTGCGGTTGTTCGAGGCCGTGATCATGAGGATCGCCAGGATGATCGCGACGACGCCGGCCAGGACGAAGGCGCCGGCGGCCCACCGGAACCAGGTCCGCTTGAACATCGGCTTCGGCGGCTCCACGTAGCCGGGCCGGGGACCCCTCGCCACGGGCCGCCGCCCGGTCTTCGCCCTGCCCTTGCCCTTGATCGCCATTGCGGGTCACCTCGTCAGCCGTGCCGGAAATGCCGGAAAATGCGGTTCCCCAGGATACCGGCCTCATCGCTTCATTAGCCGAGTGATCCAGATCGTGGCCTCGTAGAACACGATCATGGGGATGGACATCGCCAGCAGGGTGAACGGGTCCTGGCTGGGCGTGATGACCGCGGCAAAGATCACGATGAACAGGATGGCGAACCGCCGCCAATGCCGGAGCCTCTGGCTCGAGACGATACCCACCCAGGCCAGGAAGATCAGCACCAGCGGGAACTCGAAGGACAGCCCGAAGGCCAGGGTGAGCAGCAGGACGAAACTGATGTACTTCGAGGCCTCGGGCAAAACGACGATGTTCTGTCCCCCGAACCCGAGGAGAAACCGCAGGCCTCGCGGCAGCGTGTAGAACGCGAAGAACCCGCCCAGCGCGAACAGGACGATCGAGGACAGGATGAACGGCACGGTGAGCCGCCGTTCCTTCTGGGTGAGTCCCGGCGTGATAAACCGCCACAGCTGGAACAGCACGATCGGCAGGGCGATCCCGAGGCCGACGTACAGGGCGATCTTGAGGTGGATCAGGAACGGTCCGATGACGCCCGCGTTGACGAGTTGGTCGCAGCGGGTCGGCGGCCGCTGGATCTTGGGAAGCGCCTGGCACGCCTGCGTGTAGGGGTGGAGGATGAAGCGCAGGACCGGCTGGAACAGGAACCATCCGGCGATCGCGGCGAGGACGATCGCGATGATCGAGATGAACACGCGGCGGCGGAGCTCGTCCAGGTGCTCCACCATGGTCATGGCGCGCGCCGGATCGCGGTCCTTCCGGCGGAGCCACGTGGGGACGACGCGCATGCTCGGCGGGGTCCGGGGTGACTAGGAGGGGCCCGCGGTCCCGGGATCGGGGTCTCTCGGCCCCGCGGCCGCCGCGGGCGGGCCGCTCTCGTCGTCCCACTCCTCGACCGGCTCGACGTGCTCCGAGCCCGTCTCGTCGTGGATGTCGCCGTCGAGATCGGGGTTGATCGTGGCCTCGAACGAGGAGCGGACCTCGTCGGTCTGCCGGCGGAGCTCTCGCAGGGCCTTGCCCACGGACCTCCCCACTTCGGGGAGGCGTTTGGGGCCCACGATCAGCAGGGCCACCAGGAGGATCACGATGAGTTCGGCAGGACCGATGTTGAGCATGCGACTCCAGGCGTGCCAGGGTTCCAGCGATGCCGAAGGGTGCGATGGTCCGGAGCTCGGATTCTACCGCCGGTGCCTGGCCCGGGGCCGGGCGGAGCTGCCGTCCCCGGCCGCGCGGATGGCCTCGACCTGCTGCTGGACCCGCTCGGAGTGCTCCTGGGCCGCGAGGGCGTCGCGCTGGATCGCCTCGAGCACCGGGCGGACCTCCCGCTGGAACTGCACGACGGCGCCGGTCAGGCGCTTCACCTGCTTGGCCAGCTGGACCATGAACGCGGTCAGCACGACCAGGGTGCAGACCCCAACCACCAGCCAGACCACAGCGACGGCCGACATGAACGCGAGCATACCCGGGGGGCTGACGATGCAAAGAGCGTCGTCAGCCGTCCATCAAGCGGCGGCAGAAGTCCTCGTCCTCGAGCAGGTCATGGAAGTCGATGAGGTCGTCGGAGGTGAACGCGGGGGCATCGCTCACGGCGCGCGCGGGGGCGAGCTCCTCGCTTACCTGCTCCAGCCGCGACTGGACCGCCGTTGCCGCCTGGCGCTGGTCGCTGACGTCCACGCCCGCGGACACGAGGAGCGCGACGATCTTGCGGTCGGCCCGCTTCTCGACCGGGCCCATGCACTCCGGGCACACGAACTGGTAGAACCCCTCGCTCCCGCCTCGCTCGACGGAGAGCACGATGGCCTCGGGGCCCATATCCACTTCGCCGCATCGGGGACAGGTCGTCCGGATTGTGGTCATGACGAGGGAGGTATCGGCGACGGCCGGACGGCGCTTGAGCGGTTCGGACCGAAGGTTCCTACCGTCGCCATTGGGCCGAGGACCATGGGCCCAGGGTCTCAGGGGCCCCGTTCGCGGTACCGCTTGAGCGTGGCGGCGGCCACGGAGGCGACCTCGCGCTCCAGCTCCCTGGGCCCGAGCACCCGAACCGCGTCCCCCAGCCGGAGGACCAGCCTGGCCACCCATTGGAGGTGTTTGGTGGGCAGGACGACGTCGGCCGTGCCGTCCCGGCGCTCGGTGACCCCGTCGGTCTCGTAGTACTCGGCCACCCACAGGGCCCCCGGCGCGAGGCGGAGGCGGACCTCGATGTCGTCCCCCGAGCGCGTGTACAGCGGCCGTCCGGCGCCGGCCAGGCCCCGGGGCTCGAACGACTCACCGGTCGCATCCGCCCGGCGCATGCGGTCCAGGCGGAACATCCGTTCCTCGCCGGACCGGTGGTCGAAGGCCACCACGTACCACTGCCCCAGCGCCGAGAAGACCTCCTCGGGATCGATCCGCCGGACGCTGGTCTCGTCGGTGGAGGCCGCGTAGTACTCGATCTCCAGCCGGCGGTGCTCCACGGCCGCCTCGCGGACGGCCGCCAGGTGATCGGACACCGGCGCGCCGGGCTGGGCCGCCTCCACCCGGCCGGCCAGCCCGCCCAGCGCCTCGGGACCGAGCGCCGCCTCCAGCTTGCGCAGGGCCGACTCCAGGGCACCGGCCTCCGGCAGGCCGGGCGCCCCGAGCAGCGCGGTTCCCTGCAGGTACAGCGCCAGCGCCTCACTCCGGGTGAGGCGCAGGGGCCGGGCGAAGTAGTCCGCCATGGAGATCCACACGCGGCCGTCCTCCACCTGGACCTCGATGAGGTCGCCGGGGCCGTACGGGGGGAGCCCCGACATGAACAGCAGGTCCAGGTCCGCCGCCAGCTCGCCCTCGGGCACGTCAAACAGGCGGGACAGCTCGTCCAGACGGACCCCGGGGTGGCGCACGACGTACGGGACCACGGCCAGGAGCCGACGCAAGCGCTGGGAGACCCTGGCCGGGCGCACGTCAGCCATCCCCGGCCGCGGCGTCGAGGCGCCGGACCACGTCGTCGCGAAGCTCCGCCGGCCCCAGCACGACGGCCTCCGGCCCCAACGACAGCGCCCAGGACGTGAACCCCTCCCCCCGTTCGGCGGGGAGTTCCACCTCGACCCAGCCATCGTCGCCCGTCCTCACCACCCGCGCCTCCGCGATCGAGGGCACCGCCCACCACGCCACGTCCGGCGAGAACGCCACGCGGGCCTCCACCGCCTCGTCCGCGGGCGGCCACGGGCCCGCCCGGAGGTGCTCCCGGCCGTCGAACGCCTCCGGCGGCCCGGGCGCCTCGGCGGCGGCCTCGGGATCCGACCGGAGCCGGGACAGCCGGAACGACCGGATCTCCTTCCGGTCGCGGTCCAGCCCGACCAGGTACCAGTGGCCGGCGCGCCACACCAGCGAGTAGGGGTCGACGTGGCGGCCCGACACCTCACCCGAGGCCGCCCGATAGTCGAACCGCAGGCTGCGCCGGCCCTCGATGGCCTCGGTGACGGCGCGGAGCCGCCCCGCGGGGACGTCCGCCCCAGAGGCCACCGGCCCACCGGCCAGCCGGGCCAGCGCGCTCGGCTCCACTCCGGCCTGCAGCTTGCGCACCGCCTGTTCCGCGTCGCCCTCGGTCCCGGGAGTCTGCGCCGCGACGAACAGCGCGGAGATCTCCTCTTCGGTGAACTCGATGTCCGGGAGGTAGTAGCGGTCCTTGGGAATGCGGTAGCCGTGGTCGACGTCCCACGCGTCGGTGGCCCCGACCTCGACCGGCACGCCGAGATCGCGGAGCACGTCCTTGTCGCGCTCGAACATGCGCTTGGCGCTCTCGTCGTCGGCCTGATCGTACGCCGGGAGCCGCTCGCGGATCTGATCGAAGGTCAGGAACCGGGGCGTCTCGAGCAGGAGGATGACCAGGTTGAGCAGGCGTTCCAGCGGGTGCATCCGGCGCGGATCATACTCGCCGTCATGGTCCGGCTCCGCGATGCGAGGGTCCTCGCCGTACTGGCCGAGCGCCCCGGCGCCCTTGAGCTCCGCGTCGAGGTCGACGGCGCCGAGGCCCTGGCCATCGCCTACCCGGAGCTCACCGGCCGGCCCGAACCGGGCGGGGGGGTCCTGGTGAACACGACGGCGGTCGAGCTCGGCCTCGGCACGGGCGGCTACCACCTCGTGGTGGCGGTCGACGGGGCTCCCCCGGCCGCGCCCGGCCGCGGGCACGTGATGAAGGCCCGGTACACCCCGCTGCAGACCGCGGTGGAGTCGGTCGAGGAGACCCACGCGGAGGCGCTCGAGCGTTCGGAGGGGCTCCGCGGCGCGCCCGTGGTGGTCGCGCCGTTGCACTCGCTGATCGCGCCGATCGCGGCCGGTGCCCGGGCCGCAGGGGCGGAGCGCATCGTGTACGTGATGACGGACCAGGCCGCGCTCCCCGGCCCGTTCTCACGGCTGGTCCCCCGCCTGCGCGACGCCGGCCTGCTCGACGGGTACGTCACGGCGGGCCAGGCCTTCGGCGGAGAGCTGGAGGCCTCGACCCTGTGGACCGGCCTCCTGGCCGCGGTGGAGATCCTGGGCGCCGACGCGGTCGTCGTGGCCGACGGCCCGGGGAACCTGGGCACGGCCACCCGGTGGGGCGTCTCGGCGCTGGCCGGCGGGAACACGCTGAACGCGGCCCACGCGCTGGGCGGGCAGCCGGTGGCGGCGCTGCGGATGAGCTTCGCCGACGAACGGGACCGCCATCGGGGGGTCTCCCACCACTCCCTGACGATCCTGCAGGACGTGTGCCTGGTCCCCGCGACGGTGGCGGTCCCGGCGCTGGAGGAACCCCACCGCTCCCGGGTCTGGGACGCCCTCCGCGAGGCGCGGCTGGAGGAGCGCCACCAGCTGGTCGAGGCGGCCGGCGAGGCCGCGCTGGAGGCCCTGCGGGAGGGCGGCATCGAGGCGGAGTCGATGGGCCGCCCGCCCCGGGACGACCCCGCGTTCTTCCTGGCGGGCGGCGCGGCCGGCATCCTGGCGGGGCGGATGGCCGCCCGGACCCGGCGGTGGCGCTCGCCGGCGCCTCCCGGATCCCCCTGACGGGAGGTCAGGCCGCGTCGGCCGAGGTCGGTTCCTGGGGACTCGCAGCCCGGCCGGGCTTGGTCGCGGACGGCCGGCGCGCGCTCACGATCAGGGCCACGGCCACCACGATCACCGCGCCGGCGATCAGTGTGCTCCCGGTGATCGGCTCGCTGAGGAACGCCCACCCCAGGAACACCGCGACGATCGGGTTCACGTACGCGTAGGTGGCCACCAGCGAGATCCGGGCATTGCGCAGCAGCCAGACGTACGCGCTGAACGCCACCAGGGACCCGAAGACGATCAGGTAGGCGAGCCCCAGGATCGAGCTCAGCGAGATCCGCGACAGGTGGACGTCAGAGAGCTCACCCGACGCGACGCCCACGACGGCGAGGAGCGCTCCCCCGGCCAGCATCTGCATCGCCGTCGAGACCAGCGGCCGCGATGGGAGAGGGGCCCGTCGTGAATACAGCGACCCCGTCGCCCAGCACAGCGCCGCGAAGAGCGCCGCCCCTGCGCCGGCCAGGTCCAGGTGCCCTGTGCCGGTCGTCGACGGCGAGCCCACCACCAGCAGGACGATGCCGGCGAATCCGATCACCACCCCACCCGTCTCCTGCGCCCGAACCCGTTCTCCGACGACAGCGAAGCCGATCACGACCACCCAGAGCGGGATCGTCGCCACCAGCAGCGCGGTCACCCCCGAGGGGATGTGCTGCTCCGACCACACCACCCCGCCGTTCCCCCCGACCAGCAGCAGCCCGCCGGCGACGATGGCCGCACGCCACTGCGCCCACCGGGGACGGTCAGCCTCCCGGTCGCCCCGGCGCACCGCGACGACGTACAGGAGGCCGCCGGCCACGAGGAACCGCACCGACGCCATCAGGAACGGCGGCATCGTGTCGATCGCCTCGCGGATCGCGAGGTACGTCGACCCCCACACGATGTACACCGTGATCAGGGCGGCCCACACGGCGGGGGTGACAGTCCGGGATGCCGCCGGCGCGGGACTCGTCCGGGACCTCAACCGATCGCCCCGGGCTTGCGCGGCTTCCAGTCCGAGCCGTCGCGCGAGTCGGCCCCCCACAGCCACCCGGCGACCGAGAGCCCGCCGAAGATCCCGGCAAGCGTCAGCCCCGCCCCGAGGACCGACATGTGGCCGGTGAGGGACAGCGCCCACACGAAGACGAAGATGCCGAGCCCCAGGGCCCACCAGGGCACCTCCCGAGTTCGCCTGCCGCCGCCGCGCCCGGTGGTCGCGCTCATCGCAACATCATAGAAAGGTCCCTTGCCCGATGTGAACGGATGTTGCAAACTGTTGACGTGATATTCGTCACGAACTGAAACTCGGGAGGGTCACACACTTTGGAACTGTTCCAGGAACTCGACGACATCGGTTGGTCCCTGCTGCGCGAGCTGCAAGGCAACGCACGCCTGTCGTTCTCCGAGCTGGGCCGGCGGGTCGGCCTGACTCCTCCCGCCGTCGCCGACCGCGTGCGGCGCATGGAGGAGGCCGGGATCATCCGCGGATACCGGCCCGAGATCGACCTCGCTCGGGTGGGCCTGCCGCTCACCGCCCTCATCCGGGTCACCCACCGCGGCGTCAACTGCCTGGAGCTCGGACGTATCGTCAGCGAGTACCCCGAGGTCCTGGAGTGCCACCGGATCACCGGCGCGGAGTCCTACATCATGAAGGTGGCGCTGCGTTCGGTGGAGCACCTCCAGGAGCTCATCGACCGCCTCATGCCGTACGGCGAGACCGTGACCTCGATCGTGCTGTCCTCTCCGGTCACCCATCGCACCATCGAGCGCGACCTGGCCCAGAGAGTCGCAGATGAGCCGGCCCGGGCGGCCGCCGCAGGCTGAGCGTCCCGAGGAACACCACACAACCCTTGGAACGCTCCGGGCCGCCCGTTCGTGAGACCGAGCGGGGCTCACATGTGGGCGATGAGCTGCTCCACGCGCTCGTCGACCGACTTGAAGGGGTCCTTGCACAGGACCGTGCGCTGGGCCTGGTCGTTCAGCTTGAGGTGGACCCAGTCCACGGTGTAGTCGCGACGGCGCTGCTTGGCCTGCCGGATGAACTCCCCGCGCAGCCGGGCGCGCGTCGTCTGGGGCGGCTCGCGCATGGCCCGGGTCACCTCCTTCTCCTCGACCGCCCGGTCCACGCGGCCTTTCCGCTCCAGCAGGTAGTACAGGCCGCGCTCGCGGTTCACGTCGTGGTAGGCCAGGTCCATCAGTGCGACCTTGGCACTCGCGAGCGGCAGGCCGTGCTTGGACCGGTACCGCTCGATCAGGACGTGCTTGGTGACCCAGTCGACCTTCCGGACCAGCCGGTCGGGCTGCTGGTCGGCCAGCGCGTCCAGTGCCGTCCGCCATTCCTGCAGCAGGCGTCGTGACAGCACGTCGCCGTCGCGACGCTCGAGGAACCTGGCCGTCCGCTCGTAGTATTCGTTCTGGATGTCGATGGCCGACAGCTCCCGCCCGTTGGCCAGGCGGACCTTCTTCCGGCAGGAGATGTCGTGGGAGATCTCCCGGATGGCCCGGATGGGGTTCTCCAGCGTGAGGTCGCGCATGACCGTGTTCTCCTCGACCATCCGCAGGACGAGGTCGGTGATGCCGACCTTCATCAGGTTCGTCCACTCACTCATGTTCGAGTCGCCGACGATCACGTGGAGCCGCCGGAACCGCTCGGCGTCCGCGTGGGGCTCGTCGCGGGTGTTGATGATCGGCCGTGACCGCGTGGTGGCGCTCGAGACACCCTCCCAGATGTGCTCGGCGCGCTGGCTGAGGCAGAACTGCGCGCCGCGGGGCCCGTGCAGCACCTTCCCCGCCCCGCAGTAGATCTGCCGGGTCACGAAGAACGGGATCAGCACGTCGGCCATGCGGGCGAACTCCCCCTGCCGGGCGACCAGGTAGTTCTCGTGGCAGCCGTACGAGTTCCCCGCGGAGTCCGTGTTGTTCTTGAACAAGAAGACCTCGCCGGAGATGCCCTCCTCGTGCAGCCGGAGCTGCGCGGCGGACAGGAGCGCCTCCAGGATGCGCTCCCCCGCCTTGTCGTGCGCCACGAGGTCGAGCACCTTGTCGCACTCCGGCGTGGCGTACTCCGGATGCGAGCCGACGTCGAGGTACAGCCGGGCCCCGTTCTCCAGGAACACGTTCGACGACCGCCCCCAGTGCACGACCCGCCGGAACAGGTACCGGGCCACCTCGTCCGGGGACAACCTGCGCTGCCCCCGGAACGTGCAGGTCACGCCGTACTCGTTCTCCAGCCCGAAGATCCGCCGGTCCATGGGACCAGTGTATGGGCGCGGGACCCGAACCGGGCCAACGACCCGGGAGGCGCGGGAGCTCGGCCTCGCGCTACGCGCAGCTCACGCGGAGGTAGCCGGCGTCGGTCTGGCACATGTCGGCCCCCGAGCCGCCGTTCGCGGCGTCGTTGGCGAGACTCCGTCCCGCGAGTCCAGGGCATCGTTGTCGTTGCCGCCGAGCAGCACGTCGAACCCGGCATCGCCCCGGAGCCGGTCCGCGCGGCTCCCCCCGATCAGGACGTCGTTCCCGCCTCCGCCGTGCAGCACGTCGTTCCCGCCCGGACCGCAGATGACGTCGTTGCCGGTGGTCCCCGTGAGCGTGTTCCCCGCCGACGCCCGAGATCGTGCAGGCCGTGATCTGCTGCGAGCTCGGCTTCGACAGGGTGACGGGGAGGACGAAGGCGGTGTCCCTCAGCACGGTGGGAACGACGAAGCGGAACCGGGCGGGCATCATCATGAATCTCCTCCCATCGGAGGGACTGTATGGGCGGCCGGGGCCAGATCAACGACCTTCGACCCACGCTGCGCCCGGAGCTCGCCGCCCCGGCCGCAGGCCGGCCCGATGGCATGGCTGCCCTAGGCCTCGCGCTCCCGTGGCCTCGGGGCGGGGCCGTCCAACTACGCCGCCACCGGGAGGGAGCTCAGCGCCCGGAGGGTCACCGTGTCGCGCCAGTCGGGCCGGTCGGTGACCAGGTGGAGGTCCGGGAACCGGCGGACGAGGGACGCGATGGCCGTCCCCCCCTCGATCCGGGCGAGCGGGGCGCCCAGGCAGAAGTGGATGCCGCCGCCGAAGGCCACGTGCCGGTTGTCCACCCGGCCCAGGTCCAGCCGGTCGGGATCGGCGAACACCTCGGGGTCGCGGTAGGCTGCGCCGACGAGCGCCACCGCGTCCTGGCCGGCCTCGACCCGCCTGCCGGCGATCTCGGTGTCCCGCATGACGAGGCGCCCGGTGAGCTGAACCGGGGAGTCGTAGCGAAGCAGCTCCTCCCCCGCGCTGCGCATGATCCCGGGGTCCTCGTGCAGCCGCCGGTACTGGTGGGGGTTCCGGAGCAGCGCCAGCACGCCGTTTCCGATGAAGCTCGACGTCGTCTCGTGCCCGGCCACCAGCAGCAGCACGCACGTGGCGACGAGCTCCTGGGGCGACAGCTGCCGCCCGTCGTCTTCCGCCTGGATCAGCCCGGACAGGAGGTCCTCGCCGAGGTGGCTCCGCCGGTCAGCGATCAGCTCCCGGAGGTACGCCCGGAACTCCGTGCCGGCCCGCTGGGCCCGGGCCAGGGTCTCCTCGGAGAGCATCGGGTCGAGCGTGTAGATCAGGTCGAGCGACCACCGGCGGAGCGCGGCCCGGTCGGGCTCCGGGACGCCGAGCATCTCGGAGATCACGGTCACCGGCAGCGGGTAGGCAAGGTCGGCCACCACGTCGAACCGCCCGGCCTCGGCCGCCCGGTCGAGCAGCCCGTCCACCACCTGCCGGATGCGGGGGACGAGGCGGTCCACCGCCCTCGGCGTGAACGCCTTGTTGGCCAGGCGCCGCAGGCGGTCGTGATCGGGAGGATCGAGGAACAGCATCGACGGGGTCAGCGCCCCCTCGTCCGGCTCCACCGGCAGCGCCTTGATGAACTCCTCGTAGACCGGGGAGTTTCTCCGGTCGCTGCTCACGTCCGGATTCCGCAGCAGGGCCGAGACGTCGCGGTGGCGCGACAGCATCCACACGCCGGGGAAGGGCTGGTGGACGGGATCCTCCTCCCGCATGCGCCGGTACACGGGGTAGGGATCCGCGTGGATCTCGGGCAGCCAGGGGTTGAAGATCAGGTCGACGGGCGCCTCGGGGGTCGCGTGCGTGCCGGTGACCGTGCGGTGTCCGCCGGCCGGGTGCACGGCATTCGCCGACCTGAACTGGGACACGCCGTCCGCCGGCGGGCCGGCCGGTTCGCGGCCGGCGGTCTCGGAGTCCACGGCGGGCTCAGGCGCCGGCCGGACCCGCGCCGTCCTCGGGCGGACCGGAGCCGTCCGGCGAGGGCTCGCCCTCCCCATCGCCCACCGGGGCGGTCGCCGGCTCACCGTCGACCAGGGCGGCCTCGACCTCCTCGTCGCGGAGGCGCCGGAACTTCCTCCGGGTCCGCGAGCGGTCCAGCATCGCCCCCTCGATGTCCTCCGGCGGGATCTGGCGATCGCCGACTGCGGCCAGGGCCTTCACGGCCGCGCGCACCCCGGAGGGAAGGTCCCAGTCGGGCTGGTACTCGTCGCGGAGGTGCTCGGTGAGCTCCTCGCTGCTGCCGCCGATCCCGACGAACCCCTGCTCGTCGGTCACGCTGCCGTCGAACAGCACGTGGAAGATCTCGTTCTCGGCGGGCGTGTCACCCACCTGGGCGACCAGGATCTCCACCTCGTAGGGCTTCATCTGCTGGGTGAAGATCGCCGATAGCGCCTGGGAGTACGCGTTGGCCAGGGCCTTCGCGCTGACGTCCTCGCGCCCGTAGGAGTAACCCCGGATGTCCGCCAGCCGGATCCCCGAGATGCGCAGGTCCTCGAACTCGCTGTACTTCCCGACGCCGGCAAAGGCAATGCGGTCGTAGATCTCGCTGATCTTGTGCAGCGTGGCGCTGGGGTTCTCGGCGACGAACAGGACGCCGTCCGTGTACTCGAGGGCCACCACCGAGCGCCCCTTGGCGATGCCCTTGCGGGCATATTCCGAGCGGTCCTTCATGAGCTGCTCGGGGGGCACGTACGGCTGGAACGACATCACCCGGACACCAGGGACTCGTAGGCCGCGCGGACCTCCTCGTTCTCGACTTCCTCGACGCCCGCCGAGGTGATCAACTTCACGCTGGGCCACAGGCCCCGGACGGGGTCCGGGCCGCCGGTGGCGACGTCCTCCTCGGAGGCGTCGCGCAGGGCCTCGACCGCCACCCGCATGGCCTCCTCGCGGGCCAGTCCCGCGTGCCACCGCTTCTTCAGCGTGGACCTGGCCGGCCTGCCGCCGGAGCCGGTGGACATGAAGTCCTCCTCCTCCCACCGGCCCCCCGTCGCGTCGTACCGGAAGAGCCGGCCCTCGCCGCGGCGCTCGTCGTAGCCGCCGAACAGCGGGACCACCACCAGGCCCTGCAGGGCCATCGGGAAGTTCGACCTGATCATCTGGGCCAGCCGGTTGGCTTTGCCCTCGAGCGACAGGCGTTCGCCCTCGACCTTCTCGTAGTGCTCGAGCTCGGTCTGGAACAGCCGGACGATCTCCGTGGCCTGCCCGGCCGCCCCGGCGATCGACACGGCCGAGTAGTCGTCCGCCTGGAAGACCTTCTCGATCTTCTCGTCTGCGATCGAGAACCCCTCGGTGGACCGGCGGTCCCCGGCCATGATCACGCCGCCTGAGAACTTCAGCCCGATGATCGTGGTGCCGTGCGGGATGGACAGGGGCGTCCCAGACTGCGGCCCGGTGGCCGGCTGGCTACGGATCGGCTCGGGGCGGTGCTCGGCCAGCGCGTCGATGAAGCTCGGGGAGAGCCCGAACCCCCGCCCGCCCGACACCGGCAGGTCGAGCGGACCGCTCATTGGCCCCCTTTTTGGACATATGACTTGATGAACTCCTCGGCGTTCTCCTCCAGCACGGAGTCGATCTCGTCGAGGATGTCGTCCATCTCCTCCTTCAGGGCCTCACCCTTGCCGGAGGACTGGACCTGGCCGGCATCGTCGCCGTCTCCCGCCCCGCCGTCGCGCTTCTGGGTCTTGCGCTGTTCCTGCTCCTGCGGCACACCTGCTCCTTCCCCCACACCGTACGAGCCGAACCCACATTCTACCGGCGAGGTCCGATGCCACCGGGAGGGAACGGCTCTCCCGCGCCTGTCGCCGCTCCGGTCTCGATCAGCCCTGGAGCAGGCCGACCAGCGTCGCAGCGTCGGGCGCTTCGGCGAGGAGCTTCTCGACGTGCGCCCTAGTCCCCCGGAGGGGTTCGCGCATCGGCACGCGCTGGAGCGCGTCGTGGCCGGTGTCGAAGATCAGCGAATCCCACGACGCCGCGACGATGGCGTCCCGGAACCGGTCGATGCACCGCCCCCGGAAGAACGCCCGGGTGTCCTCGGGCGGTTCGAGCATGGCCCGCTGGACCTCGTCGTCATCGGTGAGCCTCTCGACCTTCCCGGAGGCCGCGAGGCGGTGGTACAGACCCTTGTCCCGGCGGACGTCGTGGTACTGCAGGTCGATCAGCCGGAGCTTCGAGTCGTTCCACGCCAGCCCGTCGCGCTCCCGGTATCCCTCCAGGACCCGGTACTTCGCCACCCAGTCCAGCTCGCGGTGCAGGCCGAGGGGGTCCTCCTCCAGTGCCGTCAGCACGGCCTCCCACCGCTGGAGGACCTCTGCGTTCGCCGCGGTGGCTTCCCGCTCCTCGACGTACTTCTTGGCGTGGTCGAGGAACTCCCACTGCAGCTGGACGGGGGTCAGCCGGCGGCCGTCGGCCAGCCGGATCAGGGCGCGACACGTGATGTCCCAGGACACGTCGTGCAGAGCCTGGACCGGGGAATCCAGTGTGAGCTCCGGCAGGAACTCGTCCTCGATCATCTTGAGCACGATCGCCGTCGACCCCACCTTGAGGAAGATGGCCACCTCGCACAGGTTCGCGTCGCCGATGATGCAGTGGAGCCGGCGGTACTTCTCGGGGTCGGCGTGGGGCTCGTCGCGGGTGTTGATGATCGGGCGCTTCAGCGTGGTCTCCAGGCCCACCTCGGCCTCGAAGAAGTCCGCCCGCTGGCTGAGCTGGTAGCCGACGTTCGCGTGCTGGGCCCGCGGGCCCTCCGCGCCCACCTTCCCGGCACCGGTAAACACCTGGCGCGAGACGAAGAACGGCGTGAGGTCGCGGACGATCCTTCCGAACGGTGTCTGCCGGTCCACGAGGTAGTTCTCGTGCGTGCCGTAGGAGTTCCCCTTGCCGTCGGTGTTGTTCTTGTAGATCGACAGGCGGGTCCCGGGCGGCATGATGCGCTGGACCTCGAGCACCGAGCGCTCGAGGATCAACTCCCCCGCCTTGTCGTGGACCACCAGGCTGCGGGGTGTCGAGCACTCCGGGGTGGAGTACTCGGGATGCGCGTGGTCGACGTAGTACCGGGCGCCGTTGGGCAGGATGACGTTGGCCAGCCCGAGGTCCTCGTCGGTCCCCTCGCGCGCCGGCACCGGCTCGAACCCGCGGGCGTCGCGCAGGGGCGACTCCTGCTCGTAGTCCCACCGGATCCGCCGCAGCGCACCGGCGAACGTGTTGATGAGCAGCGACGACGAGAGGACCGGGTTGAACTCCGGAGCCCCGGGCGACGAGATCCCGTACTCGGTCTCGATGCCCATGACCTTGTCGATCGCCATCGTGCAAGGAGCGTACTACCTAGGGTCTCGGGAACGACCCTCCCGGGTCCCGAATGGGCTGCCGTTGCGCCCCGGCGTCGCCCCGGTCAGCATCGGGAGCATGCGGTGGCCAGGGAAGGCAGGGTGCCCCCGGGTCGTCACGGTGCTCCTCGTGCTCACGCTGGGCTCGGCGGCGTGCGATTCGGGCCGCACGCCGCGGCCCACGCCGCAGGCCTCCCCCGGACGATCGTCCGCGTCGCCGCCGCCGGTCCTCGGGCCAAGCGTCTCGACGACCGAGGAAGCGCGTCAGTGGATGACGCACTGGGTCCGGGCGTTCATCCCGTTCGGCCAGGAGGTCGTGCAGTTCCGCCAGGCGAATCGGGACGGCGACCTGCCGCGAATGGCCGCGTTCGCCCGCCCGCTCGACGGGGCCATCCGCCAGCTGTCCGCGGCGATCGACCGCGCCGGGCGTCCGCCGTCCTTCCTCGTCTCCCGGGTCCGGGGGGCCGTGCACCTCCTGGGCCGGACGCGGCAGCTCGTGCTCGCCCTGCCCGGCGCCTGTCACCCCGCCACGGGCTCGGGGTGCCGGGAGGCGGGGCAGGAGCTCTACGACGCGACCGGCCCGCTCCTCGCCGCCTTCGCCACGATCTTCCGGACGGGGGGAATCCCGATCCCGAGGCCCTCATGACTCAGCTCCGTCGGGTGTCGTCGTTAGTAGTGGTCGTGGTCGCGCTGTCGGCGTGCGGCAGCGGGTCCCCCGATCGAGCCCCGACCAGTCCATCGCGCTCCCCCACCCGGGCATCGGGGCCGGCTGTGATCGGCACCGAGGCCCTCCAGCGCTGGACATCGGCGTGGAAAGACTCGTTCCAGCGGTTCGCGGACGACCTCTCGGCCGTGGTCGCGGCAATCCGCAGCCGTGACGCGGGATCGCTCCGTGGGGCCCTCGGCCGGCTTCCAAGCGACGCGCGGGAGGCGGCCACGAAGATCCAGGAGGCCGGCCCGCCCCCGCCCGGTCTCACCGACGAGGCCAACCACCTCCGCGGCCTGGTCGGCCGTGCAGCTGGGCTGGGCCCGAATCTGGCGAACGACTGCACCGGCCAGGCAGGCCTGGCTTGCGCCGCGGACGTCGCCACGCTCCTCAGCGTCGTTGGTCAAATGCTCGACGCCCTGAAGCCGTTCGGCGTGGACATCAGGTTCCGGGTCGAGCTGGAGCTCAGGGGGCTCCGGTCGGGCAGCGCGACGGCACCGGCGCCAGCCAGCGGAGCGGGCCGGCGGGGCTCGGTTGTACGCCACGGAGAGTCGACTTCGTGGCCGATATCCGATAATCCGATCGACGTGAAGCAGGTCACCGCTACCGACGCCGCACGTCGCTTCTCGGAGGTACTCGACGCGATCGAGCACCGGGGGGAGACGTTCATCGTCATCCGGAATGGCCATCCCGTCGCCAGGATCGGGCCGGCCGCGGGCGCGACCGGACGCGCCGTCAAGGAATTCCTTCGCCGGCACACACCGGATCCGGCGTGGTCGGAAGAGCTTCGAGACCTCCGGGCATCCATCGTCGTCGAGGAGCGCGACTGGACCGGCTGATCCTCGACACGAGCGTTCTCGTGCGTGCCGAGCGCGAGGGCCGGGCGATCCAGCCGTTGCTTCCCGACGACGCCGACGTGGCGTTGGCGGCCGTGACTGTCGCCGAGCTCCTGGTGGGAGTGGAGATGGCGTCGGGCCGCAGGCGCGCCCTCCGGAAGGCGTTCGTGGAGGACCTCCTCTCCGTGATTCCGCTGGAGCCCTACGACCTGGAGGTCGCCCGCGCACATGCCGGCCTGCTCGCTGCGACCAGGTCGGCAGCAAGGACGCGAGGAGCCCACGACCTGATCATCGCCGCGACGGCGGTGGTCCGGGACCGCATCGTCGTGACGGAGGACCGGACCGGGTTCGAGGGCCTCCCGGGGGTGGAAGTGCGGTCGACGGCCTGAAGCCGTGTAGCGACTTACAGGTACTGGCCGGCGTTGATGCGCTCGACCTGGCGGCCGGCCTTGCCTTCCTCGCCGTCGCCGAGCAGCGTGCGGACGTAGACGATCCGCTCGCCCTTCTTGCCGGAGATCCGGGCCCAGTCGTCGGGGTTCGTCGTGTTCGGCAGGTCCTCGTTCTCCTTGAACTCGTCGCGGATGGCCTTCACGAGGTCTGCCGTGTGGATGCCCTTCTCGCCCGACTGGAGGAACCGCTTGATCGCGTCCTTCTTGGCCCGGGCCACGATGTTCTCGATCATCGCACCGGAGTTGAAGTCCTTGAAGTACAGGATCTCCTTGTCCCCCGACTGGTAGGTCACCTCGAGGAACCGGTTGTCGTCGCTTGGGGCGTACATGTGCTCGACGGTGGTCTCGATCATCCGGGCCAGCGCCTTGTCCTTGTCGGCGCCGCGGACCTCGTCGGGGTGGATCGGGACGCCCGCGTTCAGGTACTTGGCCATGATGTCGCCCGCGGCCTCCTGGTCCGGCCGCTCGATCTTGATCTTCACGTCGAGCCGGCCCGGCCGCAGGATCGCCGGGTCGATCATGTCCTCGCGGTTCGAGGCGCCGATCACGATCACGTTCTTCAGGGACTCGACGCCGTCGATCTCGGAGAGCAGCTGCGGGACGATCGTGTTCTCGACGTCGGAGGAGATCCCGCTGCCCCTCGTGCGGAACAGCGAGTCCATCTCGTCGAAGAACACGATGACCGGGAAGCCCTCGTCGGACTTCTCCTTGGCCCGCTGGAAGATCATCCGGATCTGCCGCTCAGTCTCGCCGACGTACTTGTTGAGCAGCTCGGGGCCCTTCACGTTCAGGAAGTAGGAATGTGCGTCGGACCGGCCGGTCTTCTCCGCGACCTGCTGGGCCAGCGACTTCGCCACGGCCTTGGCGATGAGCGTCTTGCCGCACCCCGGCGGGCCGTACAGCAGCACGCCCTTCGGCGGCTTCAGCTGGTGCTCCAGGAACAGCTCGGCGTACAGGAACGGCAGCTCGACGGCGTCGCGGATGGCGTCGATCTGGCCCTTCAGCCCGCCGATGTCCTCGTAGGAGACGTTGGGGACCTCCTCGAGGACCAGCTCCTCGATCTCCTGCTTGGGGAGCTTCTCCAGCACGTGCCCGGAGCGGGGGTCGAGCAGCAGCGAGTCGCCGACCCGGATGAGCTGGCCGCGCAGCGCGTGCGACAGGATGGCCACCTGGGACTCGTCGCCCCGGCCGATCACGATGACGCGCTCGTCGTCCACGTGCTCCTTGACCGTGACCACCTCGCCCTGGCGGTCCTGGTCGAGGATCTCGACCACGTTCAGGGCCTCGTTGAGGATGACCTCGACGCCCTTCACCAGCCGCGAGGCCTCCAATGACGGGTCCACGGACACGCGCATCTTCCGCCCGGCAGTGAACACGTCGGCGACGGAGTCCTCGTCCTCCACCATCGACAGGAATACGCCGAACGTGGCCGGCGGCTGGGTGAGCTTCTCGACCTCCTCCTTGAGCGCCTCGATCTTGTCGCGCTCGGCCTTCAGCGCGGAGACGAGCTTCTCGTTCTGGGCGAGCGCGCGGGAGAGGTCGGCGCGGGTCTGGACCAGCTTCTCCTCGAGGAGCTTGACCTGGCGGGGGGCGTTCGACAGGCGGCGTCGGAGCAACGCGACCTCGTCCTCCAGGAACTTGATCTGAGTCTCGAGCTCGTGGCGTTCCTTTTCGTATTGCTCGAACTGCTCTCGCGGATCCTGGGGCATCGGCCCAACCCTCCTACCCACCCGAGTCTATACGCGCTCCCCGTCAACTTCGGTAGGAACCCCCGGCGGCTGTACCTCGTCGTCCGGTTCGGCAGCCGCATCCTCGGCCGGTTCGGCGGGCGCCGGCTCGCCGAACGCCGCTCCGGGGCCGTACCGGCCGACCGTGATGAAGCCGGTGTGTCCCACCATCCGGTGGTCCGGACGCACGCTGCGGTCCGTGACGTACCAGGACCGCAGCATCAGCTCGAACGTCTCGACCTGCTGGAATCCCCGCGCCCGCATGTCCAGGACCAGCGTCTGGACCTGGACCGTCGTGGGGAGGTATCCGCACAGGATGCCGCCGGGCTCGAGGACCCGGGTGACCGCCTCGAGGACGCCCCACGGCTCGGGCATGTCCAGGATCACCCGGTCGAACCGTTCCCCGGTCTCGACCACCTCGCGGAGGTCGCCCGCCCGCATGTCGAGCGTCGCGGGCGCCTTGCCGAAGAAGGCCTCAACGTTCGCCGCCGCCTTCTCCAGGAACTCGGGGCGGACCTCGTAGGTGACGACGCGGCCCTCGGGCCCGATGGCCCGGCACAGGGCGAGCGTCATGGCCCCCGAGCCGGTGCCGGCCTCGAGGACCCGCGAGCCGGGGCCGATGTCCGCGTGCATCAGGATCGCCGCCAGGTCCTTGGGATAGACCACCTGCGCGCCCCGGGGCATCTTCAGCACGAAGTCGGCCAGGCGCGGCCGGAAGGCCTGGAGCACGGCGCCCTTCGACGACGTCAGTACGGCGCCCTCGTCGCGCCCGATGATGTCGGCGAACGGCACCATGCCCCCGTGGAAATGGAAGTCGCGATCGGGCTGCAGGCGAACCAGGTACCGCCGCCCGCGCGCGTCGAGCAGGAGCGCCCGCTCCCCCGCCTCGAACGGCCCCATCTATTCCTCCACCGTCAGCGATCCGCCGACGGGGGATCGCTCCCGCGCATCGCCGTAGATCTCCGCGGGCAGGACCTCCTCGGACAGCTCGCCGGCCAGCTGGCGGTCGTCGGGTCCCCGGTCGGTCGGCGCGCCCAGCCGCTCGCCCAGCACCTGCGCCCGCGCCCGGCAGAACGCGCAGAACCGTCCCGTCGTGGGCTGGCCGCACCGCTCGCAGGGGGACAGCTCGGCGGTGTCCTCGTCCTTGAACAGGGCCGCGGCGCGGTCGATGAACCCCATGATGAACTCCGCCTTGGTCCCCGGCGACGTCTGCTCCAGCTGATTCATCGCCGCCTTGTATCGCAGCTGCGTGTTCCCGCCCACCAGCGGGCATTCCTCGACCACGTAGTCGATGCGGCGGAGGAAGGCGTACGCGGCGGTCTCGAGCTCGGACAGCCGAACCAGCGGCTTGACCTTCCTGACCATGCCCTCGCGCCCGGGGAGCACCGGGAACTGGCGCGCGATGTAGCCGGTCTGCCACCGCAGCGTGTTCCCGAGCAGGGTCGCCGCCTCGTCGTCCAGGTTGTGGCCGGTGGCCACGACGTCGAACCCGTGGTCCAGCGCGACGCGATTGAACACGTACCGCTTCGACAACCCGCACACGGCGCAGGTCGATCGGGATCCCTTCTTCCCGGCGGTCGGGATGTCGTAGCCGTATTCTCCGCGCAGGTCGACGTCGATGAGATCCGCGCCGCGTTCCCCTGCGAACGCCCGGGTGGCCTCCCGCGACCGCTCCGAGTACTCGCCGATCCCCAGCCCGAGGTACATCCCAGTCGCCCGGTACCCCAGTTCCAGCAACGCATCCCACAGCCCGAGCGAGTCCTTGCCCCCGGACACGGCGACCAGCACGCGGTCCTCCGGGCCGAACATCCGGTGCGACTTGATCGAGCGCTTCACGGTCTCGTGGACGTGACGCACGAAGCACGTTTCGCAGAACGCCGCGTTGTGCCGCCGGATCTCGATGACCGCGGCCCCCCGGCACCGCCGGCACCTCACGCCCGGCCTCCGCTGATCACCGGCCGGACCTCGATCTCGTCGCCGTCTTCCAGGCGCTGCTCCCGGGTCACCAGCTCACGATCCCGGATCACCAACACCGTGTCCGGGTCGACCCCCAGCACCGCGAGCACGTCGCGGACCTGACGCGGCCCCGGAACCAGCACCTCCCGGTCGGGATTCCGCAGACGAACCTTCATCCCGAGGAAGGCTAGCGCAGGCCGCATGGCCCGGTCGGGGCCGGGCACGCCACGACCCGGCTCGAGGCCGGGTCGCGCGCTCGCCGTCGGGAAGGGGGGAGGCCCTACGGCGACGGTGTGGCGGTGGGGAGGGGTCGCACGCCGAGCGTCACGGAGTACGTCTGCGAGTTCCCGCCGGGGTGCACCACGCCCACGGACGCATTGTCACCGGGCTGGTGGGTCAGGATCAGCTTGCCGAGCCCGTCGGAGCTGGCCACGGACTTGCCGTCGAAGCTGACGATCACGTCGCCCGACCCGATGCCGGCCCGCTGGGCGGGGCCCTTCGGCGCCACGTCGATCACGAACGCGCCGTGGTCGACCGACAGGTTCTGCTGCTCCCGGATCAGCGGCGTCACGGACGTGGTCGTCACCCCGAGGAACGGCACCGGCGCGGAGGGATTCTGGATCGCGTGGTCGATGGTGGGCTTGGCCGCGCCGATGGCGATGGCGAAGCCGATGTTCTCCGCCTGTTGCGCGCCGGCCGTGTTGATCCCGACCACCTGCCCGTTCAGATTGAGCAGCGGCCCGCCCGAGTTCCCGGGGTTGATCGCCGCGTCGGTCTGGATGGCGTGGGTGTAGGTCCGCGTCCCCCCCTCGAAGTTCGGGTCGGCGGCCTTCACCTCGCGGTCGAGCGACGAGACGATCCCGCTCGTGACGCTGGGCCCACCGGTCAGGGCGAGCGCGTAGCCCATGGCCACCACGCTCTCCCCCAGCTGGAGATCCCCCGAGTCGCCGAGCGACACCGTGGGCAGGCCGGTGGCGTTCACCTTGAGCACCGCGAGGTCGGCCTCCGCGTCCCCGCCGATCACCCGGGCGACGAACGTCCGCGTCGGCGTCGTGGAGGTCGTGACCGTGATCCGCTGCGCGCCCTCCACGACGTGGAAGTTCGTGACGACGATCCCGTCGGAGCGGACGATGAACCCGGTGCCCACGCCCCGGCCGGGCTGCGAGCCGCCGAAGACGTTCGACTCCAGCAGGTTCGTGGTGACGTTCACGACCGCGGGGAGGGCTCGGTGGACCACGTTGACCACGGGGTCCGCGTTCGTGCCTCCCGGGATCGGCGAGGGGGAGGGAAGCGAGGGCGCCACCGACGCGGGACTGATCGACGAGTGCGTCGAGACCTGCAGGGGAGTTCCCTTGCCGGAGACCACGGCGCCTGAAGTGCACGCCGCGGCGGCCATGGCCAGGAGCGCGAGGCTCAGCCCGAGTCGCTTCATCATCTCCATGTTCGCCGGACGACGCCGGACCGACGGGGTCTTCAGCGGATATTCAGCAAGCTCTTACCCCGGGCTCAGCCGCCCGACGCCGGGCCCGCGGGATCAGCAGAACGGCGCGAGCGCCTCAGCCGGGTCGACGATCTCGGGCGGACCCGGGAGCAACCGAACGCCGCCGAGGTGGGGGACGTTCACCATCCGGAAGGCCGAGTAGTCGCCGCCCCGGCCCGCCAGGTAGGCCGCGATGAGCGGCGCCTCGTGGGAGACGCCGAGCGCGACGCCCTCCGCGTGGACGGCGGTCGCCTCCTCGGCCCAGGCCAGGACGCGACGGCCGGCCTCGTCCAGGGGATCCTCCGGCGAGGAAGCCGGGTTCGCGTACATGGCCAGCAGGTCGGGGTCCCGCATGGCCTCCGCCCATGGCCGGCCCTGCCACGGGATCAGCCCGCCCCACTCGATCAGGCGGTCGTCCACCTGGACCTTGATGCCGTGGGGCGCGGCCAGCTCCCGGGCTGTCTCGACGGCCCGGTCGAGCGGACTCGCCCACACCGCGACGATCGGCGTCGCCCTGAGGGCCTCCCCGAGCAGCCGGGCCGCCTCCCGCCCCCGACCCGCCAGCGGGAACCCCTGTGACCGCGCGTAGACGACGTGATCGGGGTTCTCCACCTCGGCGTGACGGATCCCCAGCACGGCGGCCACGGCAGCCGATGGTACCGGCCGGTCGCCTGCAACGATCGTGCAACAAGGCGCGCGGGGTCTGGGTTCGGCGTGGTCGCGGGGCTACGCTTGGCCGGCTGTGGACGAGCGCGTGCTGGTCGTCGAGGACGACGCGTCGATCCGGGAGCTGACCGCCCTGGGGCTCACCAGGGCCGGCTTCCGGGTGACCACCACGGGCGACGGCCGCGACGGGCTGCTCCGGGCCCGCAACGACCCGTTCGACGTGATCCTCCTCGACGTCATGCTGCCCTCCCTCGACGGGTTCGAGGTGTGCCGGGAGCTCCGGAAGTCGAGCCGCGTCCCCGTGATCATGCTCACGGCGCGGACCGACACCACCGACATCGTGGTCGGGCTCGAGCTGGGCGCCGACGACTACGTCACGAAGCCCTTCGAGATCCCCGAGCTGGTGGCCCGGGTCCGGGCAGTCCTGCGCCGCTCGAGCTCCGACCCCCAGCAGCCGGCGGTCGAGGTGGGCGACCTCCACATCGACCCGACCGGCTACGTGGCCCGGCGGGCCGACCGGGAGCTCGACCTGACCGCGACCGAGTTCCGGCTGCTGCTCGAGCTGGCGCGCAACGCCGGGCGGGTCCTCACCCGCGAGGTGCTCCTGTCGAAGGTGTGGAACTACGACTATCTCGGCGACTCCCGGCTGGTCGACGTGGCGGTGCAGCGCCTGCGGGCGAAGGTGGAGGCAGACCCCGCGAACCCCGCGCTGATCCGCACGGTCCGTGGAGTGGGCTACCGGATCGACCGGGGGCCCGCCGCCCGGGAAGGCTGAGGGCGTGCCCCGGCGGGTGGCGGCGCCCGCCCGGCTCCGCCGGCGCCTGGCGGTCTCGTTCGTCCTCGTCGCTGGGCTCTCGGCCGGCGTGCTGGCCGCCGGATCGTTCCTCCTGGTCCGCCAGTCGCGGCTGGACGACGCGGTGGAACGGGCCCTGCGCCAGGCCCGGCTGAACCTCGAGTTCGCCCAGCAGAACCTCTCGGGACGGCCGACGCCGCGCGACGCCGAGACGCTGCTGAGCTTCTACTCGACCGGAGGATTCGGCACCGTCCTGTTCACCGGGCACCAGATCCACGCGTCGACCGCGACGCTGCGGGCGTTCCGCCCGCCCCCCGACCTGGCCTCCCTCGTGGCGGACGGCCAGGTCGGGTACGAGCGGCTCGACGTCGACGGCGACCCCTCGCTCGTCGTGGGGGAACGCCTGCTGTCCGCGGACACCGACCTGTACTTCGTGTTCTCCGAACGCAACCTCAACAGCGACCTCCTCGAGCTCGGGTTCGTGCTGGCCGGCGGTTGGCTGGCGGTCCTCGCCGTGGCTGCCCTGGCCGGCGTGGTGCTGGCCCGGCGGACCCTCGGGCCGGTGGCGAGGGCCAGCGCGGCCGCCCGGTCGATGGCCGAGGGACTCCTCGATACCCGCCTGCCCGTCGAGACCGACGACGAGTTCGGCGCGTGGGCGGCGTCGTTCAACGAGATGGCCACCGCCCTCGAGGCCAAGATCGAGGCGCTGTCCGAGGCCCGCGAGCGGGAGCGCCGGTTCACCTCCGACGTCTCCCACGAGCTCCGGACGCCGCTGTCGGCCCTGGTGACCGAGGCGTCGCTGCTGAACGAGCACATCGACGCCATGCCGGAGGAGGCCCGGCGGCCTGCGCAGCTGCTGGTCGCGGACGTGGCCCGCCTGCGCCGGCTGGTCGAGGAGCTCATGGAGATCTCCCGCCTGGATTCCGGCCGGGAGCCGGCGCTCCGCGAGCCGGTGGACGTCGAGGCCCTGGTCCGGGCGGTCCTCGCCGCCCGGGACTGGGACGGCGCGGTCACGGTCACGGGCGGTCGGTTGGTGATGGACTCGGACCGGCGGCGCCTGGAGCGGATCGTGTCCAACCTCGTCGGGAACGCCGTCGAGCACGGCGCCGGTCAAGCGTGGGTCCATGTTCGGGCCGAGGACGGCGACGTGGTCGTGGAGGTGGCCGACTGGGGGCCGGGCATCCCCCCCGAGCACCTGCCCCACCTGTTCGAACGGTTCTACAAGGCCGATCGCTCCCGCGCCGGGCCGGGGAGCGGGTTGGGGCTCGCCATCGCCCGGGAGAACGCCGGCCTGCTGGGCGGCGACATCACCGTCGAGAGCGTGCCAGGCGTCGGGACACGGTTCATCCTCCGGATCCCGGTTGCCGGATCGTTACCGGCCGGAGAGGGCCACGTTGCCCCCGCCGCAGACGATGGGACGCGAGGGGAAGGGAGGGAACGGTCATGAAGCGTCTCGTCGTCATCGCGGGGGCCACGGCCCTGGTCCTGGCGGGCTGTGCCGGGGGTGCCCACAGTGGCGGCTCCGTCGATACGGGTGACGCGGGCCCGTCGGCGGCGCCGTCGGCCACCCGCACCCACACGCAGCGGCCGGCATCGCCGACGCCGGGCGACACCGGCTCGTCGGAGCCCACCGGGACCACCAGCCAGCAACCCTCTCCGCAGGGCACCCTGACGCTGGAGGTCTGGCTCGATGTCCACGGCGAGCGGCTGTCCCTCGTCCACCGGACGGTGCCTGCGACGCAGGCCGTCGGCACGGCCTCGCTGGAAGCCCTGCTGGAGGGGCCGACCGACGAGGACATCGCCCAGGGGATCGGGACCGAGGTCCCGCCGGGCACCGAGCTGCTCGGCCTCTCGATCACCGACGGCGTGGCCACGGTGAACCTGTCGACGGACTTCTTCTCCGGTGGCAGCGCGGTCTCGGAGTGGATCCGGCTCGGCCAGGTCGTGTTCACGATCTCGCAGTTCGGCTCCGTCGACGGCGGGGTCGAGATCCACCTGGACGGCGACCCCATCCGGCCGTTCGACATCGACGGGAACTTCCTCGACCGCCCGTGGGTCAGGGAGGACTTCGAGGGGATCGTCCCGGCCATCGTGGTCGAGTCTCCGATCGCGGGGCAGGACGTCGGCAGCCCGGTCGAGATCGCCGGCACCGCCGACGTCTTCGAGGCCACGGTCAGCCTCCGGCTGCTGGATGAGAATGGCGACCAGATCGCGAGCGGTTTCACCACTGCCACCTGCGGAACGGGATGCCGGGGAACGTTCGAGGCGACGCTCGCCTACCACGTCGACCACGAGCAGCAGGGAACGGTCGAGGCGTTCGAGGCGAGCGCCGAGGACGGCCACCCCCTCAACGTCGTCGACGTGCCGGTCATCCTCACGGCGTAGCGACCCCAACCACAGCGCAAGGGCGGGACCCCCCAATGAGGTCCCGCCTCCGCGCGCCCGTCGGGGCGGCGGCGGCGGCCGCTGCTAGGCTGGACCCCTCATGGGCGACCACAAGGAAGTCAGGTACGAGCGGCTCTTCGTGAAGGTCCCCGGCGGCGACAAGCTGCGGAAGACCGCCGACGGCCGGTTGCACCACCTGCTGAACGACGGGTGGCGCGAGATCGAGCGCAGCCACACGAGCGACTACATCCAGGTCCATCTCGAGCGCACGGGCCACGTTTCGCGGAACGTGAAGATCAAGGAGGCGCCCGCGGTCCAGGTCCGGGAGCGCCGCCGGGGGTTCGGATTCGGCGGCCCCGGAGGAGGCCGTGGTGGGGGCTTCGGCGGCGGTCCGAGCGGAGGCCGGGGTGGCTTCGGCGGTCCGGGAGGCGCCCGAGGCGGCCGGGGCGGTTCCGGCGCCCCGGGCGGCGGTCCCCCCCCTGCTCCCGGCGGCGGCGCGCCGCGACCCTAGCCCGAACACGGAATTGACGAAGGGGCCACCGGTCTTCGGCGGTGGCCCCTTCCGTGTGATTCGGCGTCTCCCGCAGTCCGCGCCAACGTGGCGGGAGCCTCACATCGCTACGCTACGGGACGGACGTTGGCCGCCTGGGGACCCTTCTGCCCCTGCGTGATGTCGAACTCGACCTTCTGGTTCTCCTCGAGGTTCCGGTAGCCGGAGCCCGAGATCGCCGAGAAGTGGACGAACACGTCCGGTCCGTCCTCCTGGGAGATGAAGCCGTACCCCTTCTCGGAGTTGAACCACTTCACGGTGCCGGTTGCCATGCTGCAATCCCCTCCTTTCCCGGCCCGCCCGGGCTCGCGGCCCGGCGGCCTGGGGACCCTAGCGGGCCCCCTGTGAGGGAACTGCTCGAACAGCCACGTGCCTTGCGGAACCCTCGGCCGGGACTATAGCAGCGCGGGGGTTCGAGGTTGTACCATTCGTCCTGCTTGGGGGGAGGTGTTCGCTCAAGGACCGGCGCCGCGGGTCCGACACCTGGAGATGATGTATTCCGACACCTTGTGCTCGAATTGCGGATTGACCGTGGCCGCCACCTCGCTGCTCGCTGAGGTCGTGCGCGACATGCGCAGGACCAGGGGCGACGGCGACAGCTGGCGGGCCGAGATCTGCCCGGCATGCGGGAAGATCACCGGCGTGTACGACGACAGGGAGGGGTGGGCCATGGGGCACCGGGCCCCCGTCGCCGAGGCGGAGGTCCGTCCCGCGTTCGTCTCGGTGCCGTAGGCCGCGGGCACCGCTCCTTCTCCGGGAGGGCTCTGGTCGAGCTCCGGCGTCCCTGAGAAAATGGGGGCGTGAGCACGGCCACCGCGCCCGTCGAGGTCGAGCGCCCGGCCGGCGACGAGAAGGTCATCCCCGACCGTCCCTGGCTGGTCATCGTCTGGAACGACCCGATCAACCTCATGTCCTACGTCACGTTCGTCTTCCAGAAGCTGTTCGGGTACAGCAAGGCGAAGGCCGAGCGACTGATGCTGGACGTCCACCACCGGGGCAAGGCCGTCGTGTCCTCCGGCAACCGCGAGCGGGCGGAGTTCGACGTCTCCCGGCTCCACGCCCACGGCCTGTGGGCGACGATGCAGAAGGACACCTGAGCGGCCCGTGCCCCCCACGCCGTCCCTCGGCCGCCGCATCCGCCGCACCCGAAAGGGCGGCTTCGAGCTCCGCATCCCCGAGTCCGAGCGCGTCGTGCTCCGCCGGCTGGCGGAGGAGCTCCGGGAGATGCTGCCGACCGGCGACGCGGCGGTCGGGCGGCTGTTTCCGCCGGCCTACGCCGACGACGCGGAGGGCAACGAGGAGTACGCGCGGCTCATGCGCGACGACCTCCTGGCGGAGCACCTGGCCTCGGTGGAGGCGCTCGAGCGGACGGTCGACGCCCGGCGGGTCACCGAGGACGAGCTCGTTGCGTGGATGGGCGCCGTCAACGACCTCCGCCTCGTGCTGGGAACCAAGCTCGACGTGAGCGAGGAGATGTACGACGAGCCGCTCGACGAGCAGACCCCGAACGCCGCGCAGCTCGCGATCTTCCACTACCTCGGGTGGCTCGAGGAGCAGATGGTCGAGGCGCTGAGCTCCTCGCTGGACCCGGCGGGTACGGAGGACGCGTGAAGGCCGTGGCCTCGAAGGTCCCGCTCCGCTCGTGGCAGCTGGCCCTCGGCGACGCCGTGGCCGTGGCCCTGTTCGCTCCGCTGGGGCTGCTCTCGCACGACGAGGGCGTCACGCTGTCCGGCCTCGCCCGGAACGCGGGGCCGGTGACGGTCGGGTTCCTGGCGGCGGCGCTCGTCGTCGGCTCGTACCGCCGTCCGGGGCTGGGATCGCTGCTCCCCGCCTGGGCGCTCGGCGTGACCGCCGGGGTCCTCGCGCGGGCCACGATCCTCGGCCACGGCTACGGCCGGACGACGTTCACGTTCCTGGCGGTGACGCTGGCGGTCACGCTGGTCCTCCTCCTCGCCTGGCGCGGCGTCGCGGCACTGGCGACGCGACGGCGGTGAAGGACCGGTGGCCCGTCATCGGGGCCGCCGTCACCGTCCTCCTGGCCGCCTCCGATTGACGGGTGATACCGGGGCCGCTCAGCGGCTGCCGTCGTCCGCCGAGTCCCGGAGGCCCCACAGGAACCCGTACCCGGGCATGCGCTCCACGAACGGATCGGGGTCGAACGCCTCGGGGCCGAGCACGCCCGCGCCTGACCACAGCCCCTCGGCGAGCAGCTCCATGGCGATCACCGGGTTCACCCCGGTCTGCCACACCACCGCCTGGAGGCCGTGCTCGGCCATCGTCCGCTCGTTGTCGGCGACCTGGTACAGGTAGACTTCCCGTGGCATCCCACCGTGCAGGCCGGTGATCCACGTTCCGGCGCACGTCTTCCCGGTCATGCGGTCGCCCAGCCTCGCGGGGTCCGGTAGCACGGCGGCAACGACGTCGCGCGGCGACACCTCCACGCCCTTCACGGTGACCGGCTCGGTCCTGTCCAGGCCGAGCAGGCGCAGGGTCTTCAGCACATCGATGAACTCGGTGCCCAGCCCGTACTTGAACGTGACGCGCCCGCACTCGATCCACCGGGGGACGAGCACCACCTCCTCGTGCTCGACGTTCACGCACTCGACCGGGCCGATGCCGTCGGGGAAGTCGAACACCTCAGGCTCGGAAAAGGTCTCGGTCGTGAACCAGCCCCGGCCCTGCTCCCAGATCACCGGCGGGTTCAGACACTCCTCGATCGTCGTCCAGATCGAGAACGTCGGCGCGAACGCATAGCCGCGCACCTGGAGATCGGCGCCGTCGCGGACCCCGATCTGGTCGATGCCGCCGGGATCGAACAGGTGCTTCGCCGCGTACGCCGCGAAGACGTCCGACAGTCCCGGCTCGACGCCCATCCCGACCAGCGCCAGCTGGCCTCGCGCCTCCCAGTCGGCGGCACGTTCGAACTGCTCGTCGCCGAGCTTCACCCCGCATTCCTGGTACGGCCGATCGGGATGGGGGCGCGACAGGGTCATGGCCATGTCCAGGTACGAGCAGCCCGCCTCGAACGCCGCGTCGAACACCGACCGGGCGAACGACGGATCGACCGCGTTCATCACCAGGTCGGCGCCGTGGCGCCGGGCGAGCTCCGCCACCGAGGCCGGGTCGCTCGCGTCGACGAATTCCACGGGGAACCGCGCGGGATCGCCGGTGCGGGCCTGCACCTCGGCCGCTCGCTCGACACGGTGGTCGGCCAGCACCATGGCGTCCAGCCACGGGCGCCCCCGGGCCGTGAGCGCGATGGCCTCCCCTACCCCGCCGGTGCCGACCAGGAGGACTCGCACGCGTTCAGCCGGTGATGATCACGGTCCGGGGCTGCTCGGACTCCCGGACGCTCGTCGGGTTCCCCACGGACCGAGGGTGCCCCACTCCCGGGTGCTCCTCCAGCACCCGGTTGGACAATTCTCACCGCTCGGCGCGCCGGGACGCAGACGTCAGACGGCCCCGCACTTGGTGGCGGGGCCGTCCGATTGGGTCGAACTGCTTGTGTCAGCCGGCCTTCCGGAGGGCCTGGATCAGGTCCCACTTGCCCATCCGGGAGCGGCCGGCGATGTTCTTGCGCTTGGCCACCTCGTACAGGTCCTGCCGGGTCCGGTCCTCGAGGTTCCGGCCGGGCCTGCCGCCGCGCTGCCGGGACCTGGCCGCCTGGCGGCTGAGGTCCTTCCGGACCGCCTTCGGCAGCTTGCTGATGGTCCGGGTCCTCTTCGCGGCCGACTGCGCCCGTTTGACGTTGCGCCGGGCGGCCTGCGTCTGCTTCGTCGTGGCCATCGAGCACCCACCTCCTCGAGTGGTTGCCTGTTCCTGAAACACGTACCCACGTTCATTGAGGGCTACGCAGGGCCCCCCTGCGAGCGTTCACGGATGGCCAGCACGGCGTCGATGGTGTCGGCGTCCTCCGGGCGCTTGTCGTGGCGGTACCCCTTGATGCGGGCGAACCGCAGCGCCACCCCGCCCGGGTACCGGGGGCTGTACTGCACGCCGTCGAACGCCACCTCGACGACCAGCTCCGGCCGGACGTGGACGGTGAAGGAGTCGCGGGAGATCTCCAGCTCCTGGAGCCGTTCCGTCTGCCACGTGAGCAGCGCGTCGGTCATGCCCTTGAACGTCTTGCCCAGCATGACGAAGCCCCCGGTCGCCGGGTCGCGAGCCCCGAGATGGAGGTTGCTCAGCCACCCCCGACGCCGGCCGTGGCCCCACTCGGCAGCCAGCACCACGAGGTCGAGCGTGTCGGCCCGCTTCACCTTGATCCACCCGGCCCCCCGGCGCCCCGCCTCGTACCCTACCGCCAGCGACTTCACCATCACGCCCTCGTGGCCGCGCCCGAGGGCGTCGTCGAGGAATGCGCTCGCCTCCCTTGCGTCCGCCGTGACGATCCGCGGAACGCGCAGCGTCTCGGGAACGATCGCCGCGAGGCGCTCGAACCGCGCCGCTCCGGGGAGATCGAGCAGGTCCTCGCCGTCCAGGTGCAGGACGTCGAAGAAGAATGCGGACAGCGGCGTGGCGGCTCGCTGGTTCTCCACGTCGAGCTGCGAGCCGATCCTGCTCATGCTGGCCTGGAACGGCCTCGGCCTTCCGGTGGGGTGCATCGCGATGGCCTCGCCGTCCAGCACGATCGCCTGGGCCTCCAGCGCGAGCACTTCCTCGACGACCTCCGGGACGCGCTCCGTCACGTCCGCCAGGGTCCGGGTGAAGGCGCGGACCTCGCCCCCCTGCCGGTGGACCTGCAGTCGCGCGCCGTCGAGCTTCCACTCGATCGCCGCCTCGCCGCCCGCGCGGGCCAACGCCTCGGCCACGTCCCCGGCCGACTGGGCCAGCATCGGTTGGACGGGCCGAAGGAGGGTCAGCCGGAACTCGGCGAGGCCCTCGCCATCACCGGCGATCGCCGCGCGGGCCACGCGGCCCAGGTCCCCGGCCAGCATGGCCGCCCGGCGGACGTCCGCCGCCAGCACCCCGGCGGCCCGGGCGACGGCCTCCAGCACCACGCCCTCCAGCGCGCCCTGCCGGATCTCGCCGAGCAGGAGCCCTCGCAGGAACGACTGCTCCGCCGCCGTGGCCCTGCCGAGCAGGCCCAGGAGGAGCGCCCGCCGTCGGCCCTGCGATCCGGCGCCGGTCGCGGCTCTGAGCTCCTCCAGCGTTCTTTGGGTCTCGAGCAGCTGCAGGGACGGCTCGCCGGCGGGGCCGGGGACGGCCCGCAGCGCGGCCCACCCGACCCCGATCGTCCCGCCGGGCGCCCGCCCGGACAGGTACGCCACCGCGACCGGGACCTCGTCGGGCTCCAGCCGTCCGAGCACGTCCGACAGCAGCTCGATCTTGGCCAGCCGCCTCGACGTGGCGGCGACCTCGGTGGACACCCGGGCGACCTCGGCCAGAAGCACGGGACGATTCTCCCCGACGCGGCCGACACGACGCGTCCGCCGCGTACGATGGCGGCGGTGCGCGCCTCGGACGTCCGCTCGCTGCTCGACTACACCTCGTGGGCCAACCGGCAGATCCTCGATACGGCCCGTGCCGTGCCGGTCGAGTCGTTCACCGCACGCTCGGAGGTGACCTGGCGGAACCTCCGCGGGACCCTCGTGCACACGCTCGACGTCGAGCGGAGCTGGCGGGCCCGCCTGCAGGGCAGGCCGCGCGAGGAATGGGACCCGGACCTCCCGGAGGAGGAGTTCCCCACGGTGGAGGCCATCGCGGAGCGATGGGCGCCGGAGGACGACGTCATGCGTTCGTGGCTGGAGTCCCTGGACGACGACTCGATGGCGGCGTTGGTCGACCTGGGCGGTGCGAACCGCTTTCCCCTGTGGTACTTCCTGATGCACATCGTCACGCACAGCGCGCAGCAGCGGCGCGACTCCACGATCCTGCTGACCCTCGCCGGGCACGCACCGCCGGAGATCGAGTTCCTCGACTACGCGGACTGGCTCGAGGGCCGCGCGCGCACGGAAACGCCCGGAAGCTGAGATTCGGCGAACCGAATCGGGCGCGCCGCCCGGTGTAGGGTCTCGCCGTGCTCCGACGGATCATCGGGATCGCGCTATTCGCGGGAGCCCTGGTCCCGGCCTGCAACGCGGGCGTCCCGGGGTTCTGCGGGGTCAGCGACGACGTCCGGCTCGCGGTGGCGAACGTCCCACCGGCCCGGTACCCGGCCGAGTCCGCGAAGCACGTCCAGGCCCTCCGCGACGCCGCGTCCGGCCTCTCCGGCCAGCAGGGCAAGCTGGCCCACAGGGTAGCCGGCCTCCTCGAGGCCGCCTCGAAGGCCGCACCGGGCTCGCTGGCGTTCACGAACCGGTACAACGACTTCGTCCGGGCCTCGAACACGTTCGACCACCGGTATGGCAACCAGACCGAGGCACCCGACTTCTGAGAAGAGATCCGGTCGCGGCGGCCTCACGCGTCCGCGGCCCCCTCGCGTTCAGATCTCCTGGCTGCGCCGCTCCCACTCCAGCCGCCGGCCCTCGGGGCCGAGCTCGTACAGGCGCTTGCACTCGGGGCAGACCGGGAACTTCGTCGGGTCGCGCGACGGCACCCACACCTTCCCGCACAGCGCGATCACCGGCGTGCCGACGACGTACGCCTCGGTCAGCTTGCTCTTGTCGACGTAGTGGCTGAACCGCTCGTGGTCGCCCTCGTCGACCCTGATGTCGGTCCGCCCCTCGCTGATCGTCTCGCTACCCATGTTCTCCATCCTCATGCGAACGAGCGTACCGCGACAGCGACGACCGTCCGTTCGATCGGATCGGCCGCCACGTCCGGCGCAGGCGACGAATGCGTGGTGCTAGGAGGCGAAAAGAGCGTGTGACAGCGTGCGCAAGGACTCGACGCCGCGGACCTCGTCGTCGAGGAGGGGAAGCACCGCCCGGACCTGGCCGGCGAAGTCCCGCCCGATCTGATCCAGGTACTCCCGCTGCATCGCCACGCGGTTTCGCACGAAGTCCGGCGCTCCCTCGTCCGGCGTCTCGATGACCTCGTTGACCACGACACCACCGACCGGGATGCCGAACTCGGTGAACCAGTTGACGAAGCGCTTGATCACCGCGATGGGAAGCGCCTCGGGAAGCGTGACGAAGAAGAAGGACGTCTTCGCCTCGTCGGTGAGCAGGTCTCGGGCGTGGCCGATGCGCTCCCGGAAGCTCACGAGGTACTCCATCAGGGGATCCTGCTCCCTCTTTTTGGTGATCGAGAGCAACTCGCGCAGGCTCTGGGCCTCCTCGCGAGACTTCAGCATCTTGTTCACCCACAGCGAATACACCTTCGACATCCCGAGCAGGCGCCGCGCGTTCGCGGTGGGGGCGGTGTCGAACACGTACAGGTCATAGTCCTCGCCGAAGATCAGGTCGACCATGTTCTCGAACATGGCGGACTCCTCGAAGGCCGGGTTCATCGTGGCCGCCTCCACGAACTCGTCGGCCTGGGTCTTGATCTCCGCGAACTTCAGGAACCACTGGATCTTCTGGCGTATGTCCTGCTTGGAGCGGTCGATGGCGTCCCGTGTGTCGATCTCGAGGGCCCACAGGCCGTCAGCGCCGTCCACCGGGGTCTGCTTGCCGAACACGTCCTGATCCAGCAGGCCCGACAGGCTGTGCACGGGGTTCGTGGAGGCCAGGAGCGTCCGCTTCCCCTCCCCCGCCAGGTGGACGGCCGTGGCGCCGGCCATCACCGTCTTGCCCACGCCTCCCTTGCCACCGAAGAAGATATGGCGCAGTTCGGGGCGAGAGCGGAAGAACTCCGACATCGGCTCGGAGACGAGCCGTTCCTCGGTGGCCTCGACCGGCGCCGGATCCGCCACCCCGCCCTCAGCTCCTCCCCCGAGACCCGTACATCAACTCGGCGACCCGTTCGATCATGGGTAGCCCCGTGACGTCCCGCTCCAGCTCGGGCACCTGGGCCAGCACCTCGTCGCCGAAGTCCCGCTCGATCCGATCCAGGTACTTCCGCTGCATCTCGATCCGCTTGACCAGGTACGGCGGCACACCCTGGCCTCCAGAGAGCTCCTTGGGCAGGACCCGGTTCACGACGTAGCCCCCCACCGGGACGTCGAAGCGCGCGAACATCTCCGCGGCCTTGCGGGTGTCGATCAGGATCATCTCCTCGGGCACCAGCACGAAGAAGAACGCGGTGCGCTGGCGGTCGGTGAGGATCCGCGATGCGGAGTTGATGCGGTCGCGGATGTCGTGGAGCTCGTCGAGGATCTGGTCCTCGTCGATCTCTTTCTGGCGCTTCATCCGCGCCGCGACCTCCTCGTACTCCCGCATCTCCTCCCGCAGGTGCGTGATCTTGCCGATCCACTCGTCGTACACCTTGGCCATCGACAGGTAGTACAGGGCATGGCCCAGGGGGACGAGGTCGTAGATGTAGTAGTCGTAGTCTCCGCTCACGACGATGTCGACGACCGAGTCGAAGATCGCGCTCTCCTCCATGGCCGGCTCGGCCGACGCCGCCTGGATGTAGTCTTCGATCTCGTCGGGCACGCGATCCAGCTTGTACATGTCGAGGATCTTCCTGCGGATCTCGTCCTGGTAGTCGCGGATGTGCTGGTCGGCGTCGATCTCCTGGGCCCACAGGTTGTCCATGATCTTCACGGCGCCCTTGCCGAAGATGTCCTGCTGAAAGATGTCCGACAGGCTGGCCTGGGGGTCCACCGAGAACACCAGGACCTTGTTGCCCTTGGCGGCGAGCCAGTACGCGGTGGCGGCGGAGAAGGTCGTCTTGCCCAGGCCGCCCTTCCCCCCGAACATCACGTAGCGCCGCCCCGGGTTCTGCTCGAAGAATGCCGCGAAGGGGGACTGGCCCTCCTCCGGCCGCAGCTCGGAGGTTGAGGCCAGCGTCTCCGGCCCCTGCGCCATCGCCATCAGCCCTTAGAACATGGCGTCGGTGACGTCCTTCTCACGGAGCATCCGACGCTTCCAGGTGGAGATCTGGGGGACGACGTACGGCAGCAGGCGGAGGGAGTAGTAGGGAGGGAGGATGGGCACGCCGAGGAGATCACCCATCGTGACCAGGATGAACAGATGCTCCATGCTGGCCCGGGTCCGCAGGGCCTGCCGCGTCATGTCGTGCGCGGCCATCCCGTAGGTGACCTCTCGAACCTTGCCCAGGAAGCCCTTCCGACCCCTTCCCCCCTTGGGCTGCTCCTGGCCCGCTCGGTCCGTCATCCCAGCCCCCGTCAGACGCCGTGAAGGTCGTAGTCGTGCTCTTCGGTGGGTTCCCGTTCCCGGAGTACCCGCCTCTTCCAGCTCGAAACGCTCGGGACGATGTACGGGAGCAGGCGAAGGGAGTAGTAGGGCGGGAGGACGGGCACCCCCACCATGTCTCCCACCACCACCGTGAGGAATAATGCCTCCATCGCGGCCCTCGTCTCCACCGCATGCCTGGCGAACTCGTAGCCGGTGAAGCCGTAGGCGAACTCGCGGAAGCCCCGGGTGATCCTGGCCCGGCGCGATGCTGGTTCTCGATGGGTCGCGCTCACGAGCGCCCTCGGTTCTGCTCCGATCCCCCTCGTCGCCGGACCCCAACGTAGCACGGGGACGGGTGAGCAAGGGTGCGCGCGGGGGCTAGACTGGCCGCCCACCGGCCCTGAGGCGACATGATCGGGCAGTCCTTCCTCCCTGCGGCGCTGCTGATCGGCGCGCTGGTGGTCATGCTGTGGTTCGCCCTGGGGACCCGCAAGAACATCGAGCGGGGGAACAGGCTCCTGCGCTGGCTCCAGGACGGCCTCCCCCTCCTCGGGCGCCGGACCACGATGCGATGGCTCGGGAGCTCGGCCGTGCAGTTGGGCGTCCGGCAGGTTCGGGACCCGTTCCGGGAGGCCGAGGTGGTGGTCGTGCTCGAGCCGCGCGACGTGTCCCTGCTGTGGGCGTGGGCCCGGACCCGCAACCGGCGGGACTTCCTGATCCTGCGGGCCGAGCTCGTCAGCCCGCCGGCCTTCGAACTGGAGGCGGGAGACACCAGGGGATGGACCGGCCGGGACCGGCCCCAGCGCATCGACCGCGAGGGCTGGGAGTCGTCCGACTGGGGTGACGAGCACGTGACCGTCCGGCACACCCCGTATGCCGAGGAGGAGCTGGCCGGGCGGTTCTGGGAGCGGCTGGGCGAGGCCAGCGGCGGCGTGTGGAGGCTGTCGATCCGGAGGGAACCGCCCCACGTGGAGGCCCACGTCCTTCCGCCGGACCCGGACGCGGTCGGGTCCAAGACGTTGTTCGCCGTCTTCCGGGAGCTCTGCCAGAACCTGGTGGAGTGAGCGGGTTCCCCGGCGGCGGCCCTCGTCCGCATCGCCGCGGAGAGGGATACGGGGGCCCGGCGCTCGGGCCCCCGTATCCGGAAGAGCTACCTGGCAGTCGGCGTGACCGCCGGTCCCGCTACGGGCTCCTCGATCGGGGCGCGGCGGTACCGGTTCCACGCCTTCCAACCGTCGAAGGCGATCACCAGCGCCGCCACCACCAGCAGCAGCGCGACGATGATCATGGCCCAGCTGCCGATGACCGAGATCGTGGCCACGCCGGACTTCGTGGCGATGGTCTTGTACAGGTTCCACGCGGTCACCAGCGAAGCGGCGATCGTGGTGACGTACATGAACACCATCGGGATCCCCGCGTAGGCGGCCTTGCGCCGGCTCGCGGTTAGCCACACGGTCACGATCAACAGGCTGAGCGCCGCCATGAGCTGGTTCGACGCCCCGAACAGCTGCCACAGGTACACCCAGGTCCCGGACAGCACGAGGAACAGCACCGCCGCCGATCCCACGATGGTGGCCACGTGCTGGTTCTTGAATCCGACCCAGGCATCGCCGAGCCACTCGCCCAGGGTCACCCGCATGACCCGGAACACGAGCTGGACCACGGTCAGCACGATCACCACGAACGCGCCGAGGCCGAGGGCCGAGCCGTACGCCGGGTCCAGCAGGCCGAACGTGACCACGTTCAGCAAGGTGCCCACCCCCGCGGCGAACCCGGTGGCGCCGGTCAGCCCCGTGATCCCCACGGCGACCAGCGAGAGCAGCGCCAGGGTGTTCTCGGAGAACATCCCGCCGCCGCCCACCGGCAGGGCGTCGGTCTCGTACTCCAGTTGCCGCGCGGTGCCGACCGAGCCGAACAGGGCGTGCCACCCCGAGATCGCTCCGCAGGCGATGGTGACGAACAGCATCGGCCACAGCGGCTGGATGGCTCCGGTGGACTGGTCCGGCACGAATGCGGTGAAGGAGTCGATCTGGAACTTCGCCCCGCTCGACCCGAGGTCCCCGATCCCGAAGGGGGCCAGCACTGCGCCCACGGCGGACAGGCCGATCACGATGGCCGTGATCCAGAACCCGATGTAGTTCACCGGTTGGGCGAAGCGCCAGATCGGCAGGTTGGCCCCCAGGTAGCTGAAGACCAGCAACAGGATGGCCCACAGGATGAAGCTGGGAAAGACGTTGATCTCCCCGGTCTTGGCGTTGAAGGTCTTGCTGGTCACCGGCTCTCCGGTCGCCGGATCCTTCGTGATCCTCGGGTCCGTACCGGTGGGATCCGTGACGGTGTACACGGGATTCTCCCCGTTCACCGCGTCGTCGATCTTGACCACCGTCCCGCTGATGGCACCCTGCGTGAAGTCCTTGGTCGGCGCGTTCAGGTCCACCCCGATCGGACCGAGCGCCATGGCCAGGATGGTCGCGCCCACGACCACCGCCGTGACCATCAGCAGGTCGGCCTTGGCCCGGTAGATCAGGTAGCCGGCCAGGACGCCCATTAGGGCGAGGACCAGGATGCCGAACGGCACGTCGGGCCGGGCGTCCAGGATCCCAGCCATGATCCCCACGAAGGCCCCGCCGATCAGGAGCAGGTAGAAGAAGATGAACACGAACAGGAGCGTCCGTGTCCTGGGGGCGATCAGCCGGTGGGCGATCGCCGACAGCGAGTTCCCGTCGTTTCGAACGGCCACCATGATCGCGCTGTAGTCGCTGGCCCAGCCGATGAAGCTCACCCCGACCATCAGCCAGATGATCGCGGGGAGCCATCCCCACAGCGCGGCCGCGGTGATCACGCCGACGATGGGGCCGGCAGCCGCGATCGACTTGAAGTGGTAGCCGTACAGCACGAAGCGGCTGGTGGGCATGAAGTCGGCGCCGTCCATGTACATCCGGGCGGGCGTCGATCGCTCCGGGTCCGACTGGATGACGACCCGGTCGATCCGCTTCGCGTAGAAGTTGTAGGCCAGGTAGATGACGGCGACGCCGATCACCACGACCCACAGGGAGTTCATGCCTTCACCTTCCTTCCCGAACATGTGCGAGGGGCGCCGGTCGTCTGGTTCAGGTCTGGGGCCTCCCGGGCACGCACCTCCTTTCGGAACCCGCTCCTCGGCACCTCATCGTGCGGGCCCGGTTGCGACGCGATGCTCGATGATCGGTTCGACGGCGCCGAAATCGGAGCCGACGTGGACCTCCTTGCCGTCCACGACGATCGCCGGATACCGGCGGACGCGGTATCGGAAGGACTTCCACACCCCCTCCAGCGAGGCCGCGTCGACCACGCTGACCCGGATGCGCCGCCCGTAGCGCATCCACAGCGAATGGACCCAGCTCGACAGGCGCTGGAACTCCTCGCGCAGGTCCGGGGGGAGCGCCTGGCTGGCCTCCTCACGCCGCACGGCGTCGGCGAAGCCGGTGTGGTGCCACACGACCTCGCAGTGCTGGCAGTGGGAGAAGACGGTCGGGGCGTAGGCAATCACCTCGACCCTCACCGGACGGTTCGGGCCTCGCTCCTCGGAACGGCGGTCGCTCGGAACCTCGCTCTCCACCGAAAAATGCCCTCCGGGACGCATTTGACTATACCTCTACTGTCGTAGTGGGGAACTCCTGGTGGAGGGGGAGCGAACTCGTGGACGCCATCGGCCATGTGATTCTCTACGTGGAACACCTCGAGGCTTCGATCGCCTTCTACCGGGACGTGATCGGGCTCCCGTTCCGGTTCGAGGATCATGGGTACGCCGAGTTCGCCACCGAAGGCACCAAGTTCGCGCTCTTCGGGCGCTCGGGGCTACCGGAGCTCATCGGGCGTGGCGCGGCCCATGGCGGGCCGGCCGGGGAGGTGCTCTTCCTGGTCGACGACGTCGACGCAGAGGCCGAGCGGATCGGCGGGCTGGGCGCCGAGATCCTCTCCGGGCCGGCCGACCGGCCGTGGGGGCACCGGACGCTCCACGTGCTCGACCCGGACGGGTTCGTGGTCGAGCTCGCCCAGGAGATCCCGCGTCGGCAGCCTCGCGACGGGTGACGCGATGGACGAGCGCCGGTCCCGCCGATAGGCTCGATCGTGCGCGCCGCATGAGCGGACGAGCGATCCTCCTCGAAGGCCGTCCCGGGATCGGGAAGACCACCGCGGCCCGGGCCCTCGTGAGGGCCCTCCGGGCGCGGGATGTCGAAGTGGCGGGGTTCACCACCGAGGAGATCCGCGGGGGAGGCCGCCGGCTCGGGTTCCGGGTCGAGAGCGTCTCGGGTGCCCGCGCCGTGCTCGCGCACGTCGAGCTGCCCGGACCGCCGCGCGTCGGGAGGTACGGGGTGGACCTCGCAGCGTTCGAACGGGTGGCGCTCCCATCCATCCACTCACCGGCGCGCGTGGTTGTGATCGACGAGCTGGGGAAGATGGAGCTGGCATCGGATCCGTTCCGCGACGCCGTCACCGCGCTCCTCGAGCGGGACCTGACGATCGTCGCGACGGTCCACGCCTTCGCCCATCCGTTCACCGACGCGCTGAAGCGGCGCCCGGGCGTCGACAGGATCCGGGTCAGCACGCAGAACCGGGACGCGCTTCCGCAGGACGTTGCCGGGGCGCTGGCCTGACCGGGCCGGCCCGCCGCTCGCCGTGCCCTGCCGAGACGGCTTCAGCGCACGACAGAGCTCGGCGGGCCGGTTCGGGCCGAGTCGCGTCGTTCCCCGGTTACGCCCGGGACCCGGAGGCCGAGTGGACGACCTGCGCGCTTCCCGCGCTCGGCGAGAAGATGCTCACGTGGCCGTCCTGCCAGCGGACCCGGTAGCGAAGTCGCAGATCGCCTTCGCTGACCTCGAGGATCTCGCCTTCGCGAACGGGCTGGCCCACGGTCTCGGACTCGACGACGATGTGGTCTCCCACCTTCGCGTCCATCTCGCCCCGATGCATACCGCGGACGATTCGCGTCCGCAACAGCAGTGGTGGGAGGGGGACCCGGCTCCACGTCGGCGTGGTCATCACCCCAACCGTCGAGGCGGAGTCCTGCCTGGCGTCGGATATTTCCCCTGAAGACGTCCCGGTCTGGAATAGCCCGGCGGGGTGTCGTGTTGGCCAAAACAAGACGCTCCAGCCCCGGTGTGATTGCTCATGCCTGAAACCCGATACGAGTCTCAGACGGCCACGACGACCGCCCCCGACACCGAAAGGGTGGACCGGCGCCGCTGGATGGCGCTGGTGGTGCTATGCGCCGGCCAGCTGATGATCGTGCTCGACGTCACCGTGGTGAACGTGGCACTGCCGACGATCCAGCGCGAGCTGCATTTCTCCCAGGCCTCGCTGGCGTGGGTCGTCAACGCCTACCTCCTGACCTTCGGCGGGCTGATGCTGCTGGCCGGGCGGCTGGGTGACCTGGTGGGGCGGAAGATGGTCTTCGTCGCGGGCGTGGCCGCGTTCTCCGTGGCGTCGCTCCTGTGCGGCATCGCGAACAACGCATCGCTGCTGATCGCGGCGCGGTTCGTCCAGGGGGCCGCCGGGGCGCTGATGGCCTCGATGATCCTCGGGATCCTCGTCACCATGTTCCCGGCCCCGCGGGAGCGCGGGGCCGCGATGGGCGTCTATGCGTTCGTTGCTTCCTCGGGCGGCTCGATCGGGCTTCTCCTGGGCGGGGTCCTCACCGAGACCCTCAACTGGCACTGGATCTTCTTCATCAACCTCCCCATCGGGGTGGCCGCCCTGCTCCTGGGCCTGGCGCTGCTCGACGAGTCCCCCGGGCTCGGGTTCCGGCACGGCGTCGACCTCATCGGGGCCCTCCTCGCGGTCGCGGCGCCCACGACGGCCGTGTACACCATCGTCAAGGCCAGCGAGTGGGGATGGAGCTCGACGCGGACGCTCGGCTTCGGGGCGGGAGCCGTGGCCCTCGTCGTGGCGTTCCTGGTCGTCGAGGCGCGCGTACCCAAGCCCCTGATGCCGCTCCGGATCTTCCGGTCCAGGACCCGGTCCGTGGCCAACGGCGTCCGCGCGTTGTTCGCGATCGGGCTGTTCGGAGCCTTCTTCATGGGCGCGCTGTACTTCCAGCACGTCCTCGGCTACAGCGCGATCGTGACCGGCCTGGCGTTCCTCCCGCTGAACATCATCGTCGGCGTGTTCTCGCTGGGGCTGACGGCCCGCATCATGGCCCGCATCGGCCTCAAGGCGACGTTCATCCCGGGCCTGGCTCTCGTTGCGTTGGCCCTCGCCCTGTTCAGCCGGATGCCGGTGAACGGAAACTACGTCGTCGATGTCCTGCCCGGGATGCTCCTGTTCGGGGTCGGGGCGGGCCTGGCGTTCGCCCCCGGCGTCTCGCTGGCCATGGCCGACGCCGGTCCCAGCGACTCGGGCGCCGCGTCGGGCCTGGCGAACGTGACGCTGCAGTTGGGGGCGGCCCTCGGCCTGGCCGTGCTGGCGAGCGTATCGAGCACCCGCTCGAGCAACCTCCTGGCGAACGGCGTGTCGACGCCGGCCGCGCTGACCAGCGGCTACCACCTCGCGTTCCTCATCGGGGCCGGATGTCTTGTTGCGGGCATCGCGATCGCCGGGACCCTGCTTCGGCCGACCCCTCCCCCGGCACTTGTGCGGCGCGGGACTCGAAGTAGCGCTGCTCGGCACCCCTACTAGGCCGCGGCCGAGCAGGCCTCCGTGAAGTCGAACGCCTCCGCGGTGGGGCCGACGAAGAAGTCCTTCAGCACCGAGGACCCGAGCGGTGCGTCCGGGTCCGGCTGGCCGATGATGGCCTCCTTGACGACGGTGCTCGCGGGGTCGCCGCCGTACGTCCGCTGCGGCAGGGCGCCCTCGTAGTCCACGGTCGCCTCCGAGACTGCCGCCAGGACTCCGGCCCGAGTCAGGTCACCGTCTGAGAACGCCTGCTCCAGGACGGCCTTCAGCGGGTAGGACCAGATCCAGCCGAACGTGAAGCCGTCGTTGGCCGGCGGCGTGCCGCCGGTGGCTTCCTGCATGGCGTCATGAGCCGGGGTGTCCGTTCCCCACGGGCCCCAGGGCGACACGAAATGGTAGAGGGCCATGATGGCCGGGGCCGCCTCGCTCTCCAGCACGGCCGGGTTGTACGTGGGGACCGACCCGACGAACTGACCCTTGAAGCCCTGGGCCCCCGCCTTGCCCACGATCTCCGCCATCTCGCCCGGGCCCGTGGCCAGGACCACCACGTCGGGCTTCGCCTTCAGGATGGCCTCCACGGCGGCGTCCTGGTTGCCCGCCTGCGCGTTGGGCAGGGTCTGGACGTCGTGGGTGCCCGGGGTGAACGTGACTCCGTTGGTCTCCGCCCAATCGGCCACCCCGGCGGCCGAGTCCCCGCCGTAGTCGCCGGGGTAGTGGACGGCCATGACGACGTTGGGCTTCCCGAACTCATCGGACGCCCAGTCCAGCCCGTTCATCGACTCGATGCAGTAGTTGTAGCCGCTCTCGATGATGTTGTCCTCGAACGCCCACCCTGACCACCACGAGGCCGGCGCGCCCACCACGTCGAGGTCCTTGTACAGGTCCAGGGCGGCGAGCGTCGTGGGGGTCCCGAGCGTCTGGGCGAGCGCGAGGATGTGCGGCTCGATCTCCCGGAACTTGGCGACGTGCACCTCGGGGTTGTACTTGTTGTCGCGCGTGTAGGTCTCGATGTCCACGTCGTAGGCCCCGCCGATGCCGCCACTGTCGTTGACGCGCTGCCAGAACGCCTTCTGCCCGTCGGTGATTGGCACGGCGAGCGGGGCGAACGGCCCCTCGGTGAGGTCGGAGAGGACCCCCAGGTAGATGCACCCGCGATTCGCGTGCCCGCCGCCGGGACAGGGCTCGGAGGTGACCCCCACGTCGGTCTTGACCTCGCCCTGCTCCTCCTCCCCTCCGCCCCCATCGCCGCACGAGGCGGCGAGGACGGTGAACACGGCGGTCAGTGCAAGGAATCCACGTCCTCTCGGAACCATGGCCCTCCTCCTGTTCCCCGGGAGTCGAGCCGAATCGTACTCTCGCCTGGACGGCGGTGCCGATGGGCTTCGTCGAGAAGTGACGGCCGCCCGGGGACGGTCAGTACGAGAAGGGCCAGGCCCGGAAGTAGTTCCGGATGCGGACCCACAGGCCGAACAGGCCCCGGGGCTCGCCGATCAGGAACACCACGATCAGCGCGCCGTAGATGATCGTCTGGAGCTGGAACGTGGTGAGGAAGCCACCCGTGGACTCCGCCGTGACGAAAGGGAGGAACCGCGGGAACTCCTCCACCAGGCGGGGCAGCAGCACCACGAAGGCGGCGCCCAGGAGCGATCCCGCGATGGTGGCCACGCCCCCGATCAGGATCATGGCCAGGTACTGGACCGACAGGAGCAGATCGTAGCTGCTGGGCTCGATGAATCCGGTCACGGTGGACAGGAGGGCGCCGGCGATCCCCGCGTAGAACGACGAGACGGCGAAGGCGATGGCCTTGTGCTTGGTGAGGCTCACGCCCATGACCTCGGCGGCGATGTCCCGGTCGCGGACCGCGGCGAACGCTCGCCCCACCGCCGACCGCGTCAGGTTCTTCGCCAGGACGGCCAGGGCGGCCAGCAGGACCAGACACAGGAAGTACAGCTTCATCTCCCGGGAGACGAGGTAGCCGCCGATCTCGCTCCGCGTGCCGAGGTCCACGCCGGCGAGCTTCAGGTCGGCGGCGGGACGACCCACCCCCGGCCCCCCGGTGATGAACCGGACCTCCCGGAACACGTGCTCGCCGATGAACACGAGACCCAGGGTGACGATGGCGAGGTACAGGCCCTTCAGCCGCGTGGCCACGGGGGCGACCAGGAAGCCAACCAGCGCCGGCACCAGGCCGGCCGCTGGCAGCCACACCAGCATGTCGAGGCCGTATCCGAGCGTCCTCCCATCGGGGTCCCCGGACAGGACGGCCCCCGTGTAGGCGCCGACCCCCAAGAAGAAGGCGTGGCCGAGCGAGACCTGCCCCGCATAGCCGGTGACGATGTTCAGGCCGATGGCGCCGATGCCGGCGGCGAACGCCGTGGCCATGAGGGCCTGGAGCTCGAGAGAGAGGCCGAACGGCAGGAGCAGCAGACCGATCCCGAGCGCGGCCATCCAGGCCCGCTTGGCCGGTGTGTTCAGCGGGGCCTGGTCCGCCTGGTAGGAGGTGAAGAGCTCGCGGCGGCCTCTCACCTTCCGCTCACACCCGCTCCACCTCGCGGGTGCCCCACAGCCCGTACGGCCGCACCAGGAGGACCACCAGCATCACGACGTACGGAACGACCTGGTCGAAGTTCGCGCCCATCCACGGGAAGAAGTCGGGCTGATAGGTCTTGGTGTAGGCCTCGCTGAGGCCGATCAGGGCGCCGCCCACCACCGCCCCGGGGATCGAGTCGAGCCCGCCCAGGACGATCGCCGGGAGGGCCTTCAGCGCGATGAAGGTGGTGTCCTGCCCGAACCCCGCTCCCCCGGTGCCCACGAGCATCCCGGCTACCGCCGCCAGGCCGCCCGAGATCGCCCACGATAGCCCGAACATGCGGCCTACCGGCACGCCGTGCGCCAGCGCGATCTCGTGGCTGAAGGCCGTTGCCCGCATCCCCAGGCCGTACTTCGAGTACCTGAAGAACAGGGCGAGGATCGCCACGAGCGCCGCCGTGATGGCGATCTTCGCCACGTCGGTGTGGAACACCACCACCCCGCCGATGCGGGTCCGGTGGAGGCCCCAGGGGTCGCCCACCTGGCGGAGCCCGAGACCGATGAGGTCGGTGACCACGACCTGGATCACGATGAACACCCCGACCGTCACCATGGTGGCCGAGAACACGGGCTCACCCACCATGGGCCGCATGGCCGCCCGCTCGACGAGGGCCCCGATCATCGCGGTCACGGCCACGGCGACGACGAGAGCCAGCGGGAACGGCAGTCCCTGTTGCAGGGCGAAGTACGAGGTCCAGTACGCTCCGAAGATCATCAGCGCCGGCTGGGCGAAGTTCACCACGCCGGTGCTCTTGTAGATCATCACGAACCCCAGCCCGAGCAGCGTGTACAGCGACCCCTGCCCCAGGCCCCGAACGGTGCTGCCCAGGAACTGCTCCATCACGCCTCCGCGGTAACCGCTGCGGCCCTCCCGTGGACCTCGGTGAGGTCGCCCCCGGCGTACTCGGTGCGGTTCGCGTACATGTCCTCGATCAGGTGGCCCAGCAGCCCCTCGACGGCCGATCGCTTCACCTTCATGGTGGCCGTCAGCTCCCCGTCCTCGTGGTCGAGCTCCTTGGGGATGATCCGGAACTTCCGGATGTTCTCGGGACGGGAGAAGCGCTCGTTGGTCTGCTTGATGACGCCCTGGATCAGGCGGAGGACCTCGGGCTTTTCCGAGAGGTCGCGGTACGTCGTGTACGCGATCGCGTGGCGCTGGGCCCAGTCGCCGACGGTATCGAGCTCGATGCCGACGAGCGCCACCAGGTAGGCACGGCGGTCCCCCACCACCATGGCCTCCTTCACGAAGGGCGAGAATTTCAGGGAGTTCTCGATCTCGGAGGGCGAGACGTTCTTGCCGCCGGACGTGATGATGATGTTCTTGAGGCGGTCGACGATCTGGACGAGTGTGCCGTCGACCCACTCGCCGACGTCCCCGGTGCGGAGCCACCCGTCCGGTTCGAGGACCTCCGCCGTCTCGTCGGGCTTGCCCCAATAGCCCTTGAAGACGCCGGGGTGGCGGGTGAGGACCTCGCCGGTCGCCTCGTCGATGCGGAGCTCGATCTCCGGCTGGGGCTCGCCCACCGTCCCGATCTTCACCCGGCCCGGCCGGTTGCTCGTGGCCACGGCGGCGTTCTCGGTCATCCCGTAGATCTCGTGGATCACGACTCCGAGACCGAAGAACCAATCCAGGATCTCGGGCGCGATGGGCGCTGCCCCGGACGCGGCGAAGCGGCACTTCCGCAGGCCGATCCGGTCCCGGAGGGTGCGAAACAGAAAGGCGTAGCCGAGCCCGTAGCGCAGGCGGGTCCCGAATGAGTGCGTCCCTCCCCGCTCGGCCAGCGTCCGGCCGATCTTGGCCGCCTGCCGTATCCAGAACCGGTAGTTGAGCCGTTTCAGCAACGAGGCGGACGCCATCTGGATCTCGACGGTGGCATGGATCTTCTCCCAGATCCGGGGGACGGCGAAGAACAGGGTGGGCTGCACTTCCCGGAGGTTCTGCTGCACGGTCTCGATGGATTCCGCGAAGTGCACCAGGGTGCCGGCGTGCGCGTTGATCCACGTGGTGGCGATGCGCTCGGCCACGTGCGAAAGCGGGAGGTAGGAGAGCGTCACGTCGCGTGGCCCCGGGTCCTCGAAGAAGCCCCCTCCCTCCGCCAGCACGTGGATGGCGAAGTTCACGTTGCGCACTGTCAGCATGGCGCCCTTGGGAGGGCCGGTGGTGCCGGAGGTGTAGATGAGCGTCACGACATCGTCCTCGTCCACCCGCGCGGCGAGCTCGTCCAGGAGCGCCGGGTGCTGGGCCTGGTGCTCCCGCCCTCGATCCAGCAGGTCCGGCCACCACACGAGGGCCGGGTCGTCGTAGCCCCGGATGCCTCGGGGCTCGATGTAGACGATCCACCGGAGGTCCGGACAACGAGCCTTGACCGCGAGGGCCTTGTCCACCTGCTCCTGGTCCTCCGCGATCAGGACCTTCGCCCCCGAGTCCCGCAGGAGGTACTCGACCTCGGCCGCCGGGTTCGTGGGGTACATGCCCATGGACATGGCCCGGGCCGCCACCGTCCCCACGTCGGCGAACAGCCACTCGGGCCGGTTCTCCGACTGGATGGCCACCCGGTCACCCGGGTCGATCCCCAACGCGACGAGGCCGTGAGCCACCAGCTCCACCTGCTCCCGGTAGTCCCGCCACGTGATCTCCTGCCAGATGCCGAGTTCCTTCTCCCGCAGGGCCACCCGGTCGGGAGCGCGTTCCGCCCACTCCCGGACCCTCGTGGCCACGGTGCGGACTGTCCGGGTCCGGGCGGGGACCTCCGGCTGCACGGCGGTGCTCACGTCCCACCTCCCTCGCGCGCTTGCCCGGCGCCCGACCGCTCCTCACCCAGGTAGGCCCGGATCACGTTGGGGTCGTCCTGCACCCGCGCCGGCATGTCCAGGGCGATGGCCTGGCCGAAGTCCAGCACGAGCACCCGGTCGGCCAGGTCCATCACCACACCCATGTCGTGCTCGACCAGGATCATCGACACCCCGAGCTCCTCGCGGATGTCCAGGATGAACCGGGCCATGTCCTCGGTCTCCTCCACGTTCATTCCCGAGACCGGCTCGTCCAGCAGCAGGAGCTTCGGCTCCATCGCCAGGGCCCGGCCGAGCTCGACCCGCTTCTTGATCCCGTAGGGGAGCAGGCCGACCGGAAGCTTGCGGTAGGGCTCGATCTCCAGGAAGTCGATGATCTCCTCCACCACCTCGCGGTGCCGAACCTCCAGCCGCCGGGCCCGGCCGAGGTACGCGAAGGCCGCGAGCGTCCCGTAGCCCATGTGGACGTGCCGGCCGAGCATGAGGTTGTCCAGCGCCGTGAGGTTCTCGAACAGCTCGATGTTCTGGAACATCCGGGCCATGCCCATCCTGGCGATGTGGTGGGGCTCCATGCGTGCGATGTCGCGTCCGAGGAACCGGATCCAGCCGGCCTCGGGTCGGTACAGCCCGGAAAGGCAGTTGAATAGCGAGGTCTTCCCGGCGCCGTTGGGGCCGATGATGGCGAACAGCTCGTCCTTGCCGACGTCGAAGCTCACGCCCCACACCGCCCGGACCCCCTCGAAGCTGAGGTGCACACCGTGGACCTCGAGCAGGGGACGGTCCGGGGAGAGGTCGGGACGGGTCCCCGTGAGCGCCGCCGACAGCGGCCTCAGGACAGCCATCGTTTCCGCCGCTTGTAGTGCTTGACGTCCCGGAAGCTCGCCACCTGACCCTCGTGGCGCAGGCCGAGGTAGAACTCCCTGACGTCCTCGTCCTCGCGGAGCTCGTCGGCCGGGCGATCCATGACCAACTTGCCGATCTCCATCACGTAGCCGTGCGAGGCGATGGAGAGGGCCATGTGTGCGTTCTGCTCGACCAGGAGGATCGACACACCCCGGCGGTTGATCTCCACCAGGAGGTCCCGGGTCCGTTGCACGGCGATGGGAGCGAGCCCCAGGCTCGGCTCGTCGAGCAGCAGGTACCGCGGGTCGGACATCAGGGCCCGGCCGATGGCGAGCATCTGCTGCTCACCTCCGGACAGGTATCCCGCCACGGCCCTCCGGCGCTCCCGGAGGAGCGGGAACAGGTCGTAGACGCGGTCGAACCGCTCCCCCATCCCCGCGCCGTTGGTGTAGGCGCCGATCCGAAGGTTCTCCTCCACGGTGAACTCGGAGAAGATCCGCCGGCCCTCCATCACCTGCGCGATCCCCGCACGCACGATGGCGGGGGCGTCCAGCCGGTCGATGCGCTTCCCGTCGATCGTGATGCGGCCCTTGGTGATCTGGCCGCGATGGACGGGCAACAGGCCCGTGATGGCCCGAAGGGTGGTGGTCTTGCCGGCGCCGTTCGCCCCGAGCAGCGCGACGATCGAGCCACGGGGGACCGAGAGGCTGATCCCGCGCAGGACCCGCAGGACGTCGTCGTACACGACCTCGAGGTTCTCTACGGCAAGCACCTGGGTTCACTCGGCTCCCGGGGGCCGCTCCGCATCCGACCTCGAATGGTAGATGGGCCGCCCCCGCCCCGCATCGTCACTCGACGATCCTGGCGCCGAGCGAGCGGCTCCGGCCGCGGAACTCGGCGACGAGCCCGCCGTCCCCCCGGCGCACGACCGTGACGTCGTAGAGGCCGGTCCGGCCGCGGCGGCCCCGCTCCACCGCCTCCGCGACGAGCTCGTCGCCGACCTTGACCGGGGACGGGAACACGATGTCCGCGCCGGCCGCCACGGTGGTGTCGCCGTAGGTGTTGCAGGCGAAGGCGAAGGCGGTATCAGCCAGGAGGAACACGTAGCTGCCATGGCACACGCCGTGGCCTTTGATCATGGCCTCGGTGACCGTCATCCGGGTGGTGGCGCGGCCGCCGGTCACCTGCTCGATCGCAATGCCAAGCGATCGGGACGCGACATCGCCCGCGAACATGGCCTCGGCAAAGCGTTGGGGCGTCCCGTCTGCCACCAGATCACCCGCCCGACGATCGTCCCGTCGCAAGAGGGTGGCACGAGCGCACCACCCGGTCAACGCGAGCGGTGCGCTTCGACCCAGAGCGCTTCGTCGCCCTCCCCTTTGCCCAGGCAGATCCTCCCTGAGTAGGCGCCCACCGTGGCTCCGGTGACGAGGTTGAGGACGCCCGGGGCGACGATCTCTCCGGTGGCATGTGCGAACTGTCTCGTTCCCGCGACGACGTGCACCGTCGTCACGAAGTCCGCGTTGAGCCCGTCGGGCCGGATCGTCAGCGTGCCGGAGTCGCTGCCGATGATCTCAGCGCCCTGCTCGGTGCGGATCACGCTGTGCCCGGTGTAGTCCGCGGAGGTCGCAGACGTGAATACAGGGGTGTCCGCCACGAAGTCGTGGGTGCTGAGGACGCTGCCCGTCAGCGTGCCGTGGGTGCAGATCCCGACCGCCGAGGTGCACGTGTCGGGCCGAACGGCGGTGAAGTCCCCACAGTATTCATGGCAGCCGCCAGTCGCGGCGAGCGCGGTGCCGCCCGAAGGGAGCGTGAGAGGGAACGCCACCCCGGCCGTGGCAATCGAATGCGCTTCGTGCTCATCCTGCACCCTCCTGGGCGGGTCGCGTCCGCCGGCCCTGCGAGGCCCTCGCCTCGTCACCATCGATCGTAGACGACGGGCCGGCGAGGACGAAGGGGGAAGTCGTGAGTCCAATCGCAGTCTTCGCGCCGCACTCCGTGGTCTCAACTGGGCTCGTCGACGTGGAGTGCCGGGCTCCTCCACGCCCGTGGAGCGGCCCAGCTCTCAGTCCCCAAAACCAAGCGCGTCACGCAGGAACCGAAGCTGGAGCAGAAGCAGGTTCTCGGCCACGACTTCGTCCTTGGCCATGTGACTGGCTCCCGAAAGCGGAAGGAAGGTGTGCGGGCGGCCCGCCTCGAGGAATGCCCGCGACAGCCGGAGGGAGTTCGCGACGAACACGTTGTCGTCGGCGAGGCCATGGATCAGAAGGATCGGACGCTCCAGGGCCCCCGCCTCGTCGAGGAGCGACTCTCGCCGGTAGACCTCCGGCTCCTCGTCGGGGTGGCCCAGGTACCGCTCGGTGTAATGGGTGTCGTAGAGACGCTGGTCGGAGTCGGGAGCCCCGGCGATGGCCGCGTGGAACACCTCGGGATGCCGCAACACGGCCGCCGCTGCGAGGTGTCCGCCGAACGACCACCCCCGGATGGCCACCCTGGTCAGGTCGAGGAACGGGAACCGCTCCGCGGCCGCGTGCAGGGCGTCGATCTGGTCCTCGACCGGTGGCGCGATCAGGTCGCGGTGGACCGCGCGCTCCCACGCGGTGCCGCGGCCCGGCGTCCCCCGACCGTCGGCCACCAGGACCGCGAAGCCCTGGTCGGCGAACCACTGCGACTCGAGGAACCGGTCCCGGGCCCGGACCACCCGCTGGAACCCCGGGCCGCCGTACGGATCGAGCAGGACCGGGAGGGGCCCCTCCGGCTCCCTGCCGCCGGGGAGGAGCAGGACGGCCCGGAGCTCGCGCGCGCCCGCGAGGAAGAACGTGGGCTTCGCCTCGACCACCGGGGTCTCGGCGTGCGAGGCGATCGTGGCGAGAACCTCCCCGCGCCGGTGGACGGTCGTGGTCGGGGCGTCCTCGAGCGTCGCCGAGGTCATGACGAGGACGTCCCCTTCCACCGTCGCCCCGTGGACGCCGTGGGCCTCGGTGAGGCGCTCGACGGCCCCGTCGGGCGACCACCGCCAGACGTGCTCTTCCGTCGGGTCCTCCGATGCGACGAAGACGAGGCCGGCGTCCGCGTGGACGATCCGACGGACCTGGAGACCGGGAGGCGTGACCGGCGTGCCGTCGACGGCGAGGCGCCGGGTGTCGTCCGCGTCCACGGTGCACACCAAGCGGCCGTCGTCCGTCCAGGCGGGCGAGCCCGGCACCAGCTCGACCCAGGCGCTGTCCCCATCCTCGCGGACGAGGGACGTCTCCCCGCGCTCGCCGACCGTCAGGATCCGGGTCAGCCGTTGGTCCCGCGACTGCACGAGGAACGTGAGACCCGTCCCCTCGCCCCAGACCACGCGGGCCAGGTACTCGAACCGCGCCCGGTCCCACTGCACCTCCACCCGTGAGCCGTCGAGGCCCAGGACGTGAAGGGTCACGTCCGCGTTCCGAGTCCCGGCGGCGGGGTACCGGACGGCGCGGGGCGCCCCATCGGGATCGACCGGGTCGAAGATGTGCCATGTCGTGACCCGGCCCTCGTCGATCCGCGCGGCCGCGATGCGGCTCCCGTCCGGGGACCACCAGAACCCTTCTGCCCGATCCATCTCCTCCGCGGCCACGAACTCGGCGAGCCCCCAGGACACGTCCGGGTCGCCGTCGGCGGCGAGCACCCGATCCTCGCCCTCGAGCTCGATGACGTGCAGGGCGCGACCGGCCACGTAGGCGACACGCCGGCCGGTCGGGTCGATCCGCGGATCGAAGACGGGCGCGACCGCGGGCAGCTCCCGCGACGCGCCGTTCAGGAGGTCGGCCACGAACAGCCTCCCCCCGACCGAGAAGGCAGCCAGGGTCACCGCCCGGTCCGTCGAGTAGGCGACGACACCCCCGGCCCGTTCCCGGACCCGCTCCCGCCGCGCCAACTCCTCGGGCGGCAGATCGGTCTCGCCGGCATCCCCCTCGCGGGGGTCGAAGAGGAGCCGTTCCCGAGCCCCGGGCAGGTCGAGGACCCAGAGCCCGGTCACCGAGTCGTCCCCGGCGAAGGAGCGGAGGAACACGATTCTGGAGCCGTCCGGCGAGACCGTGAAGCCCCGCGGCCGCCCCAGGATGAACCGCTGTGTCCTGGCCTGCTGCCTCGGAAACGAGACCCCGAGCGGTACCTGATCCTCACGCGCAGAGGCCGGTTCGTCATGTTCGATTGACGGCATCGACGTAGCCTACCCGTCGCCTTGTGGCGCGCTGTGAAGGGCATCTTTAGCCCGGGGCCACTTGGGCCGGTTGGGCTTGCCCACTCGATCCTGTCAGGCGAGGATCAATGACGAGATGCCTCGAATCCCGAAGCAGGACCTTGGAGACAGAGGGGAAGCGGCGGTCCGAGAGCACGTTCCCTGCCCGAGGTGCCAGCGACCTCGGGTTCAACTACCACCTGACCAAGCTTCCGCGCATCGGCATCAATGTCAAGCGAGTCTTCCCGGCCTGACCACTCCCAGCCATGAGCGGCCGGGCTCGCAGGTGAGGTGACGACTCGGGGTTCCACGGCCTCCCCCTCAACCAAGCCCGTGCCCCACCCTCTCGAGCCGCGGCGAAGGTTACATCTGCGTAGACCAAGCCGCGATAGGCTTGTTCTGAAGGGTCGGTTGAAGGGAACTGAACCCGGGGATCAGTACGTCTTCTGTCACGGTGGGACGATCCGTCGGAGCACTGATACTGGTTCTCCTCGCGCTCGGGTGCGGTCGCGACTCCTCGCTAGGTCCGCGTACTTCGGAGGCGGCCGCCCAAAGCGACGCGAGCGACACGTGTCGGTTCCCGGAGTGGCGCCCGACGTACCTGCCCTTGCTTCGGCCGGGAGACCCTGTGCCCGAGCCGGTCACGGATCGAAGTTCCTCCGGCGGCGGGCCGCAGGGAACGGATCCGGGGTATTCGATGCTGGTTTGGGGATACGGCGACATCAGCACCTCTGCTGGACCGCGTTTGGAGGGGACGGTGGCGTTGTGGCGATCGACGGAGAGCGTTGGCGCACTGCCCGTTGAACCTGACGTCCCGCGGCTTCCGGATGGAGGCCAGGGCCGGTTCTACGAAGGCGAAGCCAACGACTGGGCGATCGTCTGGGGCGACATCCCCGGCGACCCCGGGGACACGTGCGAGGAAACCGTTCTCACCATCACGATGCCGCATCTTTCGAGCGAGAACCAGCGGGCCGAACTAGTGACGATCGCCGGGTCACTGGTGCACGTCGACGACCTATAGCGCAAGGCGTTCGGACCGACCGGCAGGCCACATCATCGCTACTGGCGGATAACGTTTCTTGTGCGTAGACCCACGGGCGGTCTGTTCGATGCCCAGGAACACGAAGCTCGCTTGGTGCGGTCTAATGCAAAGATGGGCACGAGACCGCTCGACCGCTACTTCCGAAGCGCATTGAGGCATTGGTGGTTGTGCCTACTCGTGTGCGCGGCTGTGCTCACGGCGTGCGTTCGTGATTCGCGTCCGCCAAGGTGTCAACTTCTTGAGCGCGACTTCGCCGAAGCCAAGCAGGTGTGGCTGGACGCGCGGGCAAATGCCTCCGATCCAAGTAGCCGGGGTGGGGCGACTGTCTCGTCCTCCGAGGGGGAAGAAATCCAGGACTTACGCGCCGAGTTCGAGACGCGCCAGAACGAGCTATTCGAGAGTGGGTGCGTGACGAAGTAGTCCAGCTGGCCGATACTGCACCATCCGCATCCGCCCCTTCCCCTCCACGTAGACGTCGTCGGCCCCGTTGACCATGACCTCGGATAAGTGGACAAAGGGCGCTCGCTGGGCCTGGCCCCCTTGCCTCCCCTACGCCCCGGACCGGCGCCGCTGGGCGAATCCTCCGTGGCCACGGGGTTCGAACCCCCGAGAGGAGGCGAGAGCCGCTGTTCCGGTGACGTCCCACCACCGCGGCCCGGAGGATCATGTCGGCCAACTGGCACGGCTGGACGTGGTGAGCCGCCAGCTGGGTCACGCTAGCATCGCCACCACGGCGAACGTGTACGGCCACGACGATCCGGCTAGCGCACGGGTCCCCCAGTGGCCCTCCTGGTCCCATACATGCTGGTAGATGCTATGGGGGCCATAGCCCCGAGCGTCCTTCCTGCTCGCGATGGGCAGACGGTGGGCAGACGGACTTGACCGGCCAGGCGACAGACTCCGTGTCTATGGCGCGGCACGATGAGCTGGCGACGCTCCGCGTGGGGCCCGGCGGATGGCACGCTCTGCCGCCAGGGCGTGGCCCTCGTCGCCGAGACCCGGGACCACCACGCCAACGCAGCGGTCATGGCCGCCGCCCGGGCGAACTGGGTCCCCCGGTGAGGGCTGCGCCGTGGTCACTGGGGCCCATGCCGACGCGTTCCCAGAGGATCATCGGCCCGGCCTCCGGTGACGTGACCCTCGTATGGACGAGGATTCGCCCGTTCCTTGAACGGGCTGAGGTTCAGGTTTCGTTTACCTGGGCCGTGGCCCCCAGTCCGGGGCGCTCTCCCACTTGATGGAGCGGGTGATGTTCCTGATGTGGGTACCGTCCATCCTCAGCACGTACACGTCGGCGTTGCCTGCCTTCCCGTGGCCGGGATTGAAGGAGTTGGTGATCCATCGCCCGTTCGGCGAGAACGAGCCGGATGACCACTTGCCCGTCCCGGGAGGGGTATGGGTCACGGGGTGAAGGTCGGTCCCGTTGGGATGCACCAACCACACGTTCCCTGAGTCGTCGGAGCCCTCCTTGGACCGGAACATGATCCACCGGCCGTTGGGCGACCAGTCGGGCTGTGATGCATCCAACCGCCAGCGGGTAATCCTCCGGAGCCCGGTGCCGTCCAGACGGACGATGAAGATGGCGTGGAGGTCGGTCTTGCCATCCACGCGCTCGAAGGCCAGTCGCGTGGCAGTTGGCGACCAGGTGGGGGCGTGGTCCTGAAACCGATGATCAACCAGCGGGTTGGCCCCTCGACGGGTGATCTGCCGGACGTGGGTCCCGTCGGCCCGCATCACGTAGAGGGCGAACAGGAAGGTCGGATCCCCGGCTGGTCCCGATTGGCGCTGGAACGCGATCCGCTTGCCGTGCGGCGACCACTGGGCGAATCCGTCCGACCGACAGGGCGCCTGGCAGGACGCGTCGATGAAGGTCCGATGGGTGCCGTTGGGGTGGATCTTGTAAAGACGGGAGTCATCGATGTTCCCGTGACGACTCAGCATGTACACGATACTGCGGCCGGTCGGGGACCAGTCCGGCTCGGTGGCGAGCCGCGTCCGAGCTGAGTGAGTCACTTGCCGCTGCCCGGTGCCATCGGGGGTGATCGTGAAGATGTCGCCCCGAGTATGCTCGGCGTTGTAGTACCGACGGAACGCGATCCGTCCGTTCTTCCCCGGGGCCGTGGCGTACGCCGACGCCGCTCCGAGGGTGACCAATAAGACCGCCGTGACTGAGACAACGGTAACGAGGCGCCGCATCGCCATTCCCCTCCCTGCGAGCAACCCGACAGCGTGAGAAGCTAGCGTATCCGAGAGGTCAAGCCCGAGGCGGCCCGCGAATCGCTCGGCGCCGGCTCTGACCTCGTTCAAGCTCGGCAATACTGGATGCGCTGAGACGGCGGGGCGAGTTCGACGAGCTCTCGTTCCGACGCGCCCTTCGCGCCGCACAGACCGAGGCGCAACGCCTGATACAAGATGGTTGGAAGATCGGCCCCGGCCTGGTGCTCCCGCCGAGGGCCTTTTCGCGTTTGCGCTGGTAGATCGGGTGTCGGAGGGGCGACTCGCACCATAAGCACACCAACCCTTGTGCGAGGAGAGCTAACTCTCGCAGCCTGAGTAGCGGATCGCGTGCGGTGGACAGCGGTGGACATGCTGCTATCCGCCCGGCTCGGGCGGTTCACCTCCTCTCGCGCCAGGCGGAGGGTTCGCAGGCCAACGTTTGGTCGACGGTGACGGTGTCGCCAATCGACAGTTCCCCAAACGGTTCGAGCGTGTTGCTTGGCCCGGGCCACGGATCCGAGCCGGCCTGATGTTGGTCGAGGGCGACACCTTGATTGACTACCGACATGGGCGGGCCCGTCCCGCCCCGGCGAAGGGGACTGACGTGCGCTGGGACCACCGATCTGGGACATCCAGTCGAGGAAGCGCCTGGGCAACACCTTCCCCGTCGAGCAGAGTTCCATCCCCGTGGCGCGCTTCGCGGCCGGGGGCGACCTCGTGATCGACAATGTGGCTCACGTTTCGGTATGGCCCATGGATCTCCGAGCGTGGGTGCGCTTCGCGTGCCAGGTGACGGTGCGCGACCTCACCCGCGCGGAGTGGAGTGACCTACTGCCGGATCGGCCCTACCGTCACGTCTGCCCGCAGTAAGACCGAGGTGCCGCAAACAATCAAACGGGGGCGAGTGGGCGCGTACACGTTGGTATCTGTTGGCGCTTCCGCCGACGCGACTCAACATTCCTGAAACGGCTATTGCTTGGCTTGGTGCCGGAGGGGGGATTCGAACCATAAACCCATGCGCGATACTGAAGGGAGAGTTCGTCCTCGCCGCGTGATCGCCTGTAGGTGAGACGGGAGTGGGTACAGAAATCGGGGGCCGGCTGGGGGCCGGCCCCCGGGTTCCGGATGCAGCTCGATCAGGTAGAGAGGCTTCTCGTGTAGATGTCACCTCCGAAGCCGAAGACGGTCAGCGTTCGGGCGTCCGCGGTCTCGTCGAACGTGGAGATAGGATTCCTGGTGTCTTCCCAGGCCGGATGGGCCGCGCCGTCCGGCCCCACCGCCAAGCCCGTGTAGTCGCCCATGAACGTGGAGTAAGCGACACTGGCGCTTGCCGGGAAGTCATTGGCCGGCGGCATGCTCGAGTCGGTCACCCGTACGAACGACGATGGCTTGGCCAGCGTGAAGTCCATGTTCCCCGTGCTCATGTCGGTCCCGTACTGGCGGTCGTAGTAGGAGGCCACCACCGCCCCCGTGGGCGTCTTCGCGGACCACTGGAACCACTGGTCGGCGAGCTGTGTGCCCTCGTTGTTCCGGGTCGGGAGACTCGCCACGTCGGTGGTCGTGCCGGTGAATGACGCTCCCCCGTTGGTCGACGTGCTGATCACGATGTCGTTGTTGCAGCCGTTGACCACGCCCACGCCCATGTACAAGGGCAGCCCGGTCGTGGAACTGAAGCCGTTCGGCCTGCACTTGCCCCCGCCCGTTGGGTTGGATGGGTTTGAGTGCGCGTTGATATAGCTGGCATAGTCCACCACGATGGTCTGGTTGGTCACGGCAACCGCTGAGGGGTAGTTCGCCGCCCGGAAGATGCTCTTCGTGCTGAGCGGCGCCGTGGGGACGCAGGACCGGAAGGCGTCCTGCCCCGTGTAGGTCAGGCAGTCGGGAAGCTCGTTGTAGTCACCTACCTTCACGGGGTTGCCGAAGGTGTTGCCGCCGTCCATCGACTTCACGATGAGGATCTGCGAGTGGTTGTCGCCCGCCGGACCAGGGCATCCGGCGTAGGCACCTGCGCAGTTGTCCCCATTGATGAACGTGACGTACACGTTGCCGTTCGGGGCGACGAACGGGTCGGCGAACTGGCTGTTGTTGCACGTCCCCGCGGGCCGGCCGGCGAAGGAGATGGGGCAGAGGGTCGCTGAGAACCCGCTGATCTCTCCGGTCTGGTGCCACGTCACGCCGTGGTCGCTGGAGTACGCGAAGTAGATCGGAGCCTCCGAGAAGTCCGCCGGGTAGTTGGCCCACGCCACGTAGATCCGGTCCTTGTAGGGGCTGCTGGAGCTCGGGTCGATGGCCATGTACTCCTTGTCCAGGAGCCCCAGTCCGCCGTGGGCAGCGCCGGGGGTCTTGACGACATAGTTGCCCGGGAAGCTCCAGGACGCGCCTCCGTCGCTCGAGCGGAATATCTCGAAAGCGCTCGAGCCGGCGGTGGGTACGTGGTCGCCCTCGTCGTTCGTGGAGAACGGCCTAACGAAGACCTGGCACATCAGGTAGGCCTCGCCGCTGGAATCGAAGGCCACCGACGTGTCACCGCCGCTCGTCCAGTAATGGCGAGCTCCCCCGGTGAATCCCCGGCCGAAGTTCATGGGAGCGAGCCCACTACCCCAGTGCGTCCCCCCGTCGAGGCTGAAGTCCACTCCGCAGGCCCCGTCGCCGTTGCGATAGTCGTTCTGGCTGATGATGATGTTGTTGGAGTCCGTGGGGTTGACTGCCACCGCGGTCTCGTTCTGTGACGAGGCTCTGCCGAGGAATCCCGGTGCGCTCTGATTCGTGCACTCCTGGTTCGCCCGGTAGTTGGTGGCCGAGTGGTCGGCACAGCCTCCTGATGTGGTCGTCGGGACGAGTGCTAGCGATGATGGGACACTGGGCTGCGCGCGCGCCCCGGCCGCCGATATCGCGGGCGCATCGACGGAGACGGTCCCTGAAATGGGTTTGAGGAACTTGGGGAGGTGGGGCCCTCCCGTGGCGGTGGCCCCGTTCAACAAGAACGGGACCATGACTGTGACCAACCCGGCAACGAGCAGGGGTCGGCGCATGCTTCCTCCTTGATCGGGAGTTGGGGAATGCCGGGCAGCGGCACATTCAGGGCAACCTCGAGCGAAACCCCCCTTTCGTGTCCACAGGGCGACCGGAGTCAGCCGGATTGCACCCCCTGGCCACGAAAAAGTCAAAACGGAGGCGGTGAGTCGCGGCGTAACGCGCGGACCCGCCAGCCATGGCCGCGGATGGTAGAAGAATCGGATGCCGATGTGCTGGGGCGCCACCGCTCTACGCCGAGCTGGGGGGGCTATCGCGTTGCCTGGAGCACGCGCCGAGCCTTGGTTTGGATCTCGTGTCCGAGCCCGGCGAGAAGAGACAGCCTCGTCGAGGCCCGATCTAATCGGTGTGCCAAGGTCGTGTCGGAGGGGGGATTTGAACCCCCACGGGCTATTCGCCCACTAGGCCCTCAACCTAGCGCGTCTGCCTAATTCCGCCACTCCGACGAGCCACGGGCCAGTATAGCCGCGGGGTCCTCGTGGTCCGGCGGCCGGTTGCTAGAAGTGGCCGGTCGCCGTTCGATAGGCCAGGAAGAACGTGCTGATGCCGAACAGGATCGCGGTGACCACGGTGATCTTGTCGAGGCGGCGCTCGACCGCGGTGCCGCCGGACAGACCGGCGCCGCCGCCGAACATGTCGGACAGGCCGCCGCCCTTCCCGGAGTGCAGCAGGATGAACACTACCAGGAACAGCGCGGAGAGGATGTCCAGGATCAGCACGATCAGGTTGATCACGGCGTTCGGCTCCTCACGAGTCTCGAAGCGGGTCCGGTCAGTCTAGCGGCCGTGACGGCGCGCGACCGGCCGCCACCCGGACCAGCGCCTACCCGATCGCCTCCATCAGCGCGCGGTCCTCCAGCGGGAAGTGGCACGCCGCGAGCTGCCCGGCGTGGAACTCCTCGAGCTGGGGGTCGATCTCCTTGCAGGTCGGGAACTGCGCCCGGGGGCACCGGGGATGGAACCGGCATCCGGACGGCGGGTTGATCGGCGAGGGCACGTCGCCCTCCAGGATGATCCGCCGCTTCTTGGCCGCCATCTCGGGGTCCGGGATCGGCACGGCGGACAGCAGGGCGCCCGTGTAGGGGTGCTTCGGGGTCTCGTACAGCGTCCGGCCGTCTGCTATCTCGACGATCTTTCCGAGGTACATGACCGCGACGCGGTCGCTCACGTGCCGCACCACCGACAGGTCGTGGGCGATGAATAGGTAGGTGAGCTTGAACTCCTCCTGCAGGTCCTCCAGCAGGTTCAGGATCTGCGCCTGGATCGACACGTCGAGCGCGGACACTGGCTCGTCGCACACGATCAGCTTCGGCCGCAGCGCCAGGGCGCGGGCCACGCCGATGCGCTGGCGCTGTCCGCCCGAGAACTCGTGCGGGTACCGGTTGTAGTGCTCGGGGTTCAGCCCGACCAGCTCCATGATCTGGCGGACCTCGTCCTTCACCCTGTTCTTGGGGATCGTCTTGTGCAGGTGATACGGCGCCCCGATGATCGACCCCACCGTGTGCCGAGGATTCAGCGACGCGTAGGGGTCCTGGAAGATCATCTGCATCTCGCGCCGGTAGGGACGGAGCTTTCGCGGCGGCAGCTTGCTGATGTCGTTGCCGTCGAACAGGATCTCGCCCTCGGTCATGTCCATCAGGCGCAGGATCAGCCGGGCGGCCGTCGACTTGCCGCACCCGGTCTCCCCGACCAGCCCGACGGTCTCGCCCGGATAGATGTCCAGGTCGATGCCGTCGACCGCGTGCACCTTTCCGATCTTTTTCTGGAAGATGATCCCTCGGGTGATCGGGAAGTGCTTCTTCACGCCACGCAGCCGAACGAGCGGCGTTCCGGACCGGCTCGGTTCCGCGGGAGGCGGGGTTCGCTCGGAAACCTGGACGCTCATCGGTGCGCGGCAACCTCCTCGTCGAAGATACGCTCCTTCTCCGCCACGGACAGGTGACACGCCGAGGAGTGGTGCCCGGTGCTCGGCAGCAGCGGCGGGTCTTCGGCCTTGCACACGTCCATCACGTACGGGCACCGGGGATGGAAGGAGCAACCCCGCGGCACGAAGATCAGCGACGGCGGCAACCCCATGATCGGCCGGAGCCGCTCGTTGCGGTCACGGTCGATGCGGGCGATGGACTGCAGGAGCCCCCACGTGTAGGGGTGATGGGAGTTGTAGTAGATGTCCCGGGCCTCGCCGTACTCCACGGCCTTGCCCGCGTACATCACCATGATGTCGTCGCAGTGCTCGGCCACCACGCCGAGGTCGTGCGTGATCATCACGACCGCGGCGTCGAACTCCTCCTTCAGACGGTCGATCAGGTCCAGGATCTGGGCCTGCACCGTGACGTCGAGGGCCGTGGTCGGCTCGTCGGCGATCAGCAGGTCGGGGTTCAGCGACAGTGCCATGGCGATCATCGCCCGCTGCCGCATGCCGCCCGAGAACTCGTGCGGGTACTGCCTGGCTCGCTCCTCCGGCCGGGGGATGCCGACGCGGCGCAGCATCTCCGTGGCCTGGCCGAGGGCCTCCTTCTTCGAGATGCTCTGGTGGGCCCGGATGGCCTCCCCGATCTGCACCCCCACCTTGTAGAAGGGGTGCATGGACGTCATGGGGTCCTGGAAGATCATGCTGATCTTGCTGCCCCGGATGTGCCGCAGCTCGTCGGAGGGCAGCTTCAGCAGGTCCTGGCCGCGGAACAGGACCTCGCCCGAGATCTCGGCCCCCCGCGAGCGGATGAGGCCCATGATCGTGAGGAACGAGACGCTCTTGCCGGAGCCGGACTCCCCCACCACGCCGAGGGTCTCCCCCGGCGCGATCGAGAACGAGATCCCGTCCACCGCCTTGACGATGCCGTCGTCGGTCGTGAAGTGGACCGTGAGGTCCTTGACCTCCAGCAGCGGTTCAGCCACGGCGACGCCCCCCCGGGCGGCAAGAGTCAGCGGACGCCCGGGAAGGGCGTCCGTGGCTCAAGTGTACCTCACCCGGGGATCCAGATAGGCGTAGATGACGTCCACCAGCAGGTTCATCAGGGTGATCGCCAGCGCCGCCACCACCGTGACGTCCAGGATCGCGTTGAAGTCGTTGCCGACCACCGACTGGATGACGTAGGCACCGATGCCGGGCAGGTTGAACACCGTCTCGGTGATGATCGCCCCGCCCAGGAGCGCCCCGAGATCCATGCCGATCATGGTCACCAGCGGGGTCAGGCTCGAACGCAGCCCGTGGCGAAGGACCACCCGCCGCTCGGTCAGGCCCTTGGCCCGGGCCGTGCGGATGTAGTCCTCGGACATGGTCTCGATGAGGTTCCCCCGCGACATCCGGGCGTAGAAGGCGGCGAAGAGTAACGCCAGCACCACCCACGGCATGATCATGTGGTTGGCCCACGTGAAGAACCCGTAGGTGCCTAAGGAGCGGAACCCCGATCCGGCCGCCCACTTCAGCTTGAACCAGAAGAGGTACAGGAACATCTGCCCCAGCCAGAACACCGGAGCCGACACCCCGAACAGCGCGAAGCCCATGGCCATCCGGTCGCCCAGCGACCGCGGCTTCAGCGCGGACAGGATGCCGATGGGGATGCCGATCGAGATCCACACCAGCGCCGCCCCGAAGGCCAGCTGAGCCGTCACCCCGAGCCGCTCGAGGATGATCGGCTTGAGGGGGGACCTGGTGTTGAACGACTTCCCGAGCCCGGGCCACCCGTACTCGTCGCCCAGGAAGACTCGCTTGACGAACAGCGCGTACTGGACCACGAACGGCTTGTCCAGCCCGAACTGCTTCTTGACCTCCGCGATCAGCGCGGGGGTCGGCTGCTTGCCGGCGAACCGGGTCGCGGGGTCGCCGGGCGGCAGCTTGAAGAAGATGAAGTACGTGATGAAGCTGATCACCAGGAGGACGAAGACCACCCACAGCAGCCGGCGGATGATGTAGCGGCCCATCTCGTCCTCCTCGTTCCTCCTCGAGGTCTCTTACCCTCGGCCGGTATTCATCACGCTTGGGTGGTCCGGAGGGACCGCCGGTCGCCCGGCGGTCCCTCCTTCCCGACGACGACCCCAGTCTGAAGCTATGTGAGCGAATTGGGGTCGACGTCGTTGTTCACCGCGATGTGGCACCAGGAGATCGCACCAGAGAACTGGTCGAACTCGTACTTGACCACGGTTGGGCTGATGACCGTGAACACGTTGGCCCACAGGTACGGGACCCACGGGATGTACTTGGTCATCAGGTCCTTGTCGAACTGGATCCAGCACGACGTGCGATCGTCGCCCGTCAGGGCGTTGCACTTCGCGATGTCGGAGTCCGCGTTCAGCATCTCCGACTTGACCTTGTCGTACTCGGCGGTCACGCCGCACTCCTTGGCCTGAGCCGCGTTCATGCCGAGCTCGGAGTAGTTGACCTGACCCTCGCAGCTGATGCCGCTCGAGTCGAACAGCACCGCGAACGTGCTGGGGTCGGCGTAGTCCTTGCCCCAACCGGCGTTGGCTGCGATCGGGACCAGGTTCTTCACCGTCTGGATCGTCGTGTACGCAGTGCCCGTCTCCAGCTCACGAACCTTCAGCTCGATCCCGATGGCGGACAGGCTGTCCTGGATGGACGGGGTCATGTCCACGTGTGGCGGCGAGTTCCGGTTGACGAACAGGACGTTCTTGCAGACCGAGGCGTCGCACACGCCGTCGCCGTTGCTGTCGTACTTCGACTTGGCCATCTCCTTCTTGGCCAGGCCGGCGTCGCCGGCCTCGTTCGGAGTCTGGTACGGGTCGAAGGTCTCGCCACCGAAGTTCAGCACCGTCGGCGGCATGATGTGCGTGGCGATGTCGCCGTGTGGCGGACCGCCCCATGCCTGCTGCAGCGCCTGCTTGTCGATGGCGTAGTTCACCGCCGCCCGGACGTGGACGTCGTCGAACGGCGGGACCAGCATGTTCATCGTGATGTACCAGGTCCGGTCGCCCGAGTCGATCTTCAGGAAGTCCTGAAGGGTGGGATCCGTCAGGTACTTCTGCTCCACCGGCGAGGGCGGGGTGGAGGCCCAGGAGCCGTCCAGCTCGCCCGACTGGATCTTCTCGAAGATGTCGTCCGTGTTGGTGTCGATGTCGATGCGCAGACCGTCGATGTTGTTCTCCCGGACGTCCGGCGAGTCGGTCGACGGGTCGTAGTCCTTGTTCCGGACGAGGGTGAGCGACTTCGTCGGGTCGTACCCGGAGATCGGCTTCAGCGTGTCACAGGACGACGCGTCCAGCTTGTCCGAGCCCGCGATCATGTACGGCCCCGAGGAGATCACGTACCGACCGTAGTCCCCCGCCTTAGTGAAGCAGCCCGCGACTTCCTTGGGCATGGGGGCCGTGGCCGGCATGGCGAGCCGGTACAGCAGGTCCCCGGTGGGCTTCTCCAGGTGGAAGATGATGGTCGAGTCGTCCGGGGTCTCGATGCCGGACACCGGGTGGATCGATTTCTCCGTGCCGGTCATGCCCTTGATGACCCCGGCGTAGTAGAAACCGTACTGCGCGACGAGCGAAGTCGCGTTGATCCGCTCGAACGCGTACTCGATGTCCTTCGAGGTCACGTCCCGATCGAGCGGCGGGCCGAACTTCACGCCCGACTTCAGCGTGAACGTGTAGGTGAGCCCGTCCGCGGACACGTCGGGGTTGGCCGACGCGATGTCGGGAACCAGTGCGTCTCCCGGGACACCCGCGATGTGCTTGTAGGTCATCAGGGTGCGCAGCAGCATGTCGCTGTAGAGGCCCCAGGCCGTGCCCAGGTACTCACCCGTCGGGTCGAAGGCCCCGGTGAATCCGAAGTCCTCGATCGCGGTCCGATAGGTGCCGCCCTGGGGCACCGCTGGCGCCGATGAGGCTGGGCCCCCCGTTGTCGCAGACGGGGTCGCGGCTCCTCCGCCGCCGCCACCACAGGCGGCAGCGACCAGCCCCAGCACGCACGTCATGGCAAGCGCACCGATGAGCTTCCGCTTCGTCACATTCCCCCCTTTCTGGGAGTGGATGTCCATGCAGATGGTGCTCGATCGTTCGAGTGCGAGGTTCGGGCCCTCCTTTCCGTGTCCCCTCTCCTACCGTCCGGTTCGTGGGTCGAGGGCGTCTCGCAGCCCGTCGCCCACCAGGTTGAAGGCAAGGGTCGTGATCAGCAGCGCGACGCCGGGGAACAGCATCATCCACGGCGCGGCGGTGAACACCGGCTGGGCGTCCGAGAGCATCCGGCCCCACGACGGCGTCGTCTGGGGGATGCCCACCCCCAGGAACGACAGCGCCGCCTCGAAGAGGATGTTCGAGGGGATGATCAGCGTCGAGTACACGATGATCGGCGCCGCCAGGTTCGGCAGGATCTCCCGGAACATGATCCGCATGTTGCCCGACCCCAGCGAGCGGGCGGCCTCGATGAACTCCCGGTTGCGCAGGGTCAGGGTCTGGCCTCGGACGATACGGGCCATGTAGGTCCAGTTCACCAGGCTGATGATGAACACCACCAGGGGTAACCCCGGCTGGATGATGCCGAACAGGCACCCCTCCGCAGTGACCGAGCAGGCCGCGGCGAGCCCAATCCCGAGGAGCAGGATCGGCAGGGACATCACGACGTCGATCGCCCGCGAGATGACGGTGTCGACCGCCCCTCCGTAGAACCCGGCGATCAGGCCGAGCACGATGCCGATCCCCACGGAGATGCCGGTGGCCAGCAGGGCTACGGTCATGGAGGTCCGGGCCCCGTAGACCGTGCGGATGAACATGTCCCGCCCGGCCTTGTCGCTCCCGAACCAGAACTTGCCGTTCGGCCCGAACGGCAGCCCGATGGGGTTCACCCGGCCAGCGAAGCGCTCGTTCGGCCCGATGTGCCGGATCTTGGCGATCACCGGGCAGAAGATGGCCAGCAGGATCAGCAGGGCGATGAACCCCAGGCCGACCAGCGCCACCCGGTCCCTGCGGAACCTCCGCCAGAAGAGCTGCCACGGCGTCCGTCCGATGACGGCCTGGCCGCCCTCGACCTCGAGGGTCGCCTCGCTGCCGAGCCTCGCGTCGGACTGGGCCGTGCTCATGCTTCAGGAAACCCCCTACCCGGCATGACCGGGCGAAGTGTATCGGCGACCTCTGTTCGCCACAAGTTCACGAACAGGCCGCATCACGCCTGCCATGGTTCTATACGCAGGGCGGATGCGCCGGGGATTTCCCGTCCGGAGACCCTCGGGCGGTCAGTCGCGCATCATCCCGACGAGCATGGGGACGATCTCGGTTCCCCGCATGGTCCCGAGCGAGCCTCGCGCGACGACCGTCTCGCCGTACGAGGGCGAGCCGTCCGGGGTCACCGGGCCGCCGGCCACCAACAGTGGGACGGGGTCGTCCGTGTGTGCCTTCCGCAAGCACGAGGTCGAATGGTCGGCGGTGACCGCCACCAGCGTGTCGTGCAGGTCGATGCGCTGGAGCACCTCGCCGAAGAAGGCGCGGTCGATGGCCGAGATGACGTCCCGCTTGTCCTCGGCCCGGCCGTCGTGGGCCGGGACGTCGGGGCCCTTGATGTGCACGTACAGGGCGTCGAACCCATCCAGCGCCTCGGCGGCCAGGTCGGCCCAGGCGGCGAACGAGCGATCGGAGCCGTCCAGCCTCGGCGCGTCGACCGTCTCCATGCCCAGCAGCAGCGCGATGCCCCGTTCGACGGGCATCTCCACGAAGCACCCCCACGAGGGCCCGAACCGTTCCCTGATGGGCTGGATCTCGGGGATGTGGTCCCCGCCGTCGCGGGTGAGGATGACGTTGCCGGGCATCTTTCCCTGGCTCCGGCGCCGCCCGTTCACCGCGGAGCGGTCCAGGATCCGCGCGCTCCCCTCGACGAAGGCGTTGGTCAGCTCGGCCGCGGTGCGCGCCTCCGGCGAGTCATCCAGCGGCTCGGCGTGGGCCACCCGGGCCTCGAACGTCTCGAGCGCCACGCCCAGATGCCCCTCCCGGGCGTAGGCCGGGTCGGTGTTCGAGACGTTCGCCGAGAGCGGTCCCGCCTCCGAGCGGATGACCAGGGCGCCCCGGTGCTCGACCGTGGCCCGGAGCTCGAACGCGGCGTTCGGCAGGCGCAGCTCACGGTTGACCTCGTCCGCCAGCGCCTCGGCCTCCTCGGAGGTCAGGTCACGGCCGACCCGCCGGTCGACGATGTCCGGCCACTCCGCGGTGGCGAAGTTGATGCGGTACGCCAGGTCGCCGTCGTGGAACGCCATCCCGCTGCCGACCGCCTCGAGCACGCCGCGGCCGGGGTGCTCCTCGCGGGGGTCGTAGCCGAGGATGCCGAGCACCCCGGGATCGGACTCCGGCGCGACTCCCGGGGCGACAGTGAACACGTTCCCAGTACGGCCCCGCGCGGCCAGGGAATCAAGGAACGGCGTCTCCGCCGCCTCCAGGGGCGTCCGGTTCCCGATCTCCGGGATGGGGTCGTCGCCCAGGCCGTCGAGGCACACGTACAGCAACCGTCTCATCGGCCGGGAATCCTAGTGAGTTCTCGCGCCTCGGGATGCCGGCCCTGCCGGGCGAGGGCTCACCCCGCGACCGTCGTGCCCCACATGCGGGCCGCGGCGTCGCGGCCCGTCCGGACGAGCAGGTGGCCCTCCCCCGCCCTGCGGAACAGGTAGACGCCGGGCGGGTCCGAGCCGCTGCCGCAGAGTCCTTCCGGAAGGAACACCACCGCCTTGCCCTCGATGTTCCACCCGAGCGCGAGCGACTCCGGGGCGTCGGCCAGATCCTCCTCGCCGGTCACCGGGACGGGGTCGCCCTCGTCCCGGCTAGCGGTATTTCACGATCAGCGCGAACTCCTCGGGGTCGAGGCTGGCCCCGCCGACCAGGGCGCCGTCGACCTCGGGGTGGGCCATGAAGGTCCTGATGTTCCCGGCCTTCACGCTGCCCCCGTACTGCACCCGGACGGCCTGGGCCACGTCCGGCGAATACATTGCGGCCAGCGTCTCGCGGATCAGCCCGATGACCTGGCCCGCGTCGGAGGGCTCGGCGTTCCGGCCGGTCCCGATGGCCCAGATGGGCTCGTACGCCACGACCAACACGCGGGCCTGATCGGCGTCGAGGCCGCCCAGCCCGGCCCGCACCTGCGCCGCGATCCGCTCCTCGGTCCGCCCGGCATCACGTTCGTCGAGCGACTCCCCCACGCACGCGATCGGGGTCATGCCGTGTGCGAAGACCGCCTTGAGCTTCTTCGCGACGGCCTCGTCGGTCTCCCCGAACAGCTGCCGCCGTTCCGAGTGACCGACGATCACGTACGCACACTTCAGTGCGGCGAGCATGCCCGCGGAGACCTCTCCCGTGAACGCGCCCTTGTCTTCCCAGTGCACGTCCTGGGCGCCGAGCGCGAACGGCAGGCGGTCGGATTCGATCAGCGTCTGCACGGACCGCAACGCGGTGAACGGTGGGCACACCACGACCTCGACCGACTCGGTGTCCTGGGTGGTGACCAGGTACCCGAGCTTCTGGACCGCCTGGATGGCCTCCAGGTGGGTCTTGTGCATCTTCCAGTTCGCCGCGACGATCGGCATCCGTGATCCCGCCATCAGCCGTCCTTCCGGAGCACGGCGATGCCGGGTAACTCCCGGCCCTCGAGGAACTCGAGCGATGCGCCGCCGCCGGTCGACAGGTGGTCGAACGACCCCTCGAGGCCCAGGCGCTTGACGGCGAGCAGCGAGTCGCCGCCGCCCACCACGGTGAGGGCCTTCGCTCCGGCCACCGCCATGGCCACCCCGCGGGTTCCCGAGGAGAACGGCTCGAGCTCGAACACGCCCATCGGCCCGTTCCACAGGATCGTCCGGGCGTCGGCCAGCGTCCGGGCGAACTCCTCGACGGTGCGGGGGCCGATGTCGAGCCCCATCTGGTCGGCGGGGATGGCGTCGACGCCGACCGTCCGGCGGGGCGCCTCGACGGAGGCCTCGGCCGCGACCACGACGTCCTCGGGCAGCTGGAGCAGGGCGCCCCGGTCCGCGGCCTTCTCCTCGGCCCGCCGCACGTCGTCGAACCGGTCCTCCTCGACCAGGGACTTCCCGGTGGGCGTGCCGTCGGCGGCCAGGAACGTGAAGGCCATGGCGCCGCCGATCAGCAGCGCGTCGACCCGGTCGAGCAGGCCGGAGATCGCCCCCAGCTTGTCGGACACCTTGGCTCCGCCGAGGACCGCGACATAGGGCGCCTCCGGCCCCTCGAGGAGGCCCGAGAGCACCTCCACCTCGCGCTGGAGCAGACGGCCCGCCGCGCGCCGTTCGAACCGCGTGGCCAGGGCGTGGACGCTGGCGTGCGCCCGGTGGGCCGCGCCGAACGCGTCGTTCACGTACGCGTCGGCCATCGCGGCGAGCGCGTCCGCGAACGCGGGGTCGTCCTTCGTCTCGCCGGGTTCGAACCGCAGGTTCTCCAGCAGCACGACGTCCCCGGGCTCGACGTGGGAGCAGACCGCCTCGGCCTCCTCCCCCATCACGTCGGACAGCGCGGCGACGTCTCGTCCCAGAATCTCCTCGAGCCGGTCGGCCACCGGGGTCATGCGGAGGTCCTCGCGGACCTCCCCCTTCGGCCGCCCGAGATGTGATCCCAGCACCAGCGCGGCGCCCCGGTCCAGCAGCTCGTTCAGCGTGGGCAAGGAGGCCCGGATGCGGAGGTCGTCGGCCACCTCACCGTCCACCAGGGGGACGTTGTAGTCGACGCGGACGAAGACGCGGGCGCCCGCCACGTCCCCGAGGTCGTCGAGGGTCAGGAGGCGCATTCGCGAGCCCGCTTGAACCCCGCTACAGCCTGCTGCCGACCATCTCGGTCAGCTGCACCAGACGGTTCGAGTACCCCCACTCGTTGTCGTACCAGCCGATGACCTTCACCAGGTCCCCGACCGCCATGGTCGCGAGCGAGTCGAACGTGCACGAGGCGGGGCTGCCGACGATGTCGGAGGAGACGATCGGATCCTCGGTGTAGACGAGGATGCCCCGCAGACGGTCTGTCTCGGAGGCCTCCCGGAACGCCGCGTTGATCTCCTCCTTCGTGGCCTCCCGCTTCAGCACGCACACCAGGTCCGTGACCGAGCCGTCCGGCACGGGAACCCGCATGGCCATGCCGTCGAGCAGTCCCTTGAGCTCGGGCATGACCAGGCCGGTGGCCTTCGCGGCGCCGGTCGAGGCCGGGACGATGTTGACCGCCGCCGCCCGGGCCCGGCGGAGGTCCTTGTGCGGGAGGTCGAGCAGGTTCTGGTCGTTCGTGTAGGCGTGCACCGTGGTCATCAGGCCGCGCTCGATCCCGAAGCCGTCCTCCAGGACCTTGGCCATCGGGACCACGCAGTTCGTGGTGCAGGATGCGTTGGAGATGACGTTGTGGGTCGCCGGGTCGTACCGGTCGTCGTTCACGCCCGGGACGATCGTGATGTCCTCGCCCTTGGCGGGGGCGCTGATGATGACCTTCTCGGCGCCGGCCTCGATGTGGAGCTGAGCCTTCTCCCGGTTCGTGAACAACCCGGTGGACTCCACGACGACCTGCGCCCCGAGCTCCTTCCACGGGAGGTCGGCGGGGTTCCGCTCGGCGAGCACGCGAATCTCGTCTCCGCCCACCGAGATGGCCTGGTCGGTGGCCGAGACGTCCACGTCGAGCCTGCCGAAGATCGAGTCGTATTTCAGCAGGTGGGCGAGCGTCTTCGCGTCGGTTATGTCGTTCACCGCCACGACCTCCAGGTCGGCGCCCAGCCCACGGGCGGCGCGGAGGAAGTTCCGGCCGATCCTTCCGAACCCGTTGATTCCGATCTTGATGGCCACGTTGCTCGACCTCCTCGGTCCCGGTGGTGATCAGGCGGGCGCCGCACGAAATCCTACCCGGGCGCGGCGGCGCGCCGAGTCGCCTGCTCGGGGGAAGCGTCCGAGCTACGGGATCGGGCTGCCCGGCGCCGCGCTCCCGGCCGGGCTCAGGGTCGGCGAGGGCGGCGGGCTCAGCGTGGGGCTGGGTGGCGGCGACGGCCGCCACCAACGCCACCGCGGCGGCGACGGCGAGCCCGCGCTCCCGGCGGTCGCGGAAGAGCGGGGGGCCGGACGCGGCGGGGCCGGGCGCCTCCCGGCGGGTGGCGATCCGCTCTCGCATTGACGGCCGGACGGGCTTGGGTGCCGTGGTCCGGGGGGCGCCGCGGCGGGCGGCGAACCGTTGCATCGCCGACATGCGCGCTGGACGGACCCCGCGGGCGTCGCGCCGGAGCTCCCGGCGGCCACGCAGGCGGGCGAACCACCCCATGCGGGCGCTCCGCGGAGCCTCGACCTGCGAGCGGGCCGTGCGGCAGGCCCGCAAGGCGGCCAGGGGGGGCGCGGCCCGGACGTGGAGGACGTGTCGGCGTGGCGTCGCGGCGCATGGCGCGGCGCTCCCGCCACCGAGCCAGGGACGACCCTCCGGGGCGCGGGGGCCGGCGCGGCGCCTCTGGGTCCATCTCGCGCCGGATGTCCCTGCGGGCACGCCACCTGTCGAGGGCACCGGGCCGGCCCGAGCGGGTGGCGCTTGTGCAGCTTCATCGGCGCATGTTCCGCCGTCCGCTGCAGGTGGATCGAACACCGGCGCGGATCACTCGTCACGCTCCATGTCCCGGTGGTCGATCGCGACCGGGAGGCCCTGCTCCACGAAGTGAGCGCCGATCGCCTCCGACACCACCACCGAGCGGTGCCGTCCGCCGGTGCACCCGACGGCGACGGTCAGGTAGGACTTGCCCTCGGCCACGTATCCGGGGACCACGAAGTCGAGCAGGTCGCGCAGCCGCTTCATGAACTCCCCGTAGGCCTCCTGCTGCGTGACGTAGCGCCGCACGCGGGCGTCGGTCCCCGGCAGCGGCCGGAGCCGGGGCACCCAGTGGGGGTTGGGCAGGAACCGGACGTCGAGCACGAGGTCGGCGTCGCGCGGGATCCCGTACTTGTAGCCGAACGACAGTACCGCGATCTGCATCTCCTGCCGCGGCTTCGCGTGGGCGAATGCGTCCCGGACCCGCTCCCGGAGCTCGTGGGGCGACAGGCGGGAGGTGTCGATGACCAGATCGGCGTCCCCGCGGAGGCTCTCCATCATCAGGCGCTCCTTGCGGATGCCCTCCACCACGCGGCCGGCAGCGGCCAGGGGGTGGCGTCGGCGCGTCCCCTCGAACCGGTTCACCAGGTCGTCGTCGGACGCCTCGAGGTACAGGATCCGGTACGGGATCTTCAGGCGGTGGAGCTCCTCGAAGCCGGTGGCCAGGTCGCGGAAGAACACCCCGCTGCGGACGTCGGCCACGATCGCCACGCGCTGCGGCCCTCCGCTCGACGCGGCCAGCTCGGCCATCTTCCCGATCAGCGCGGGCGGCAGGTTGTCGACGACGAAGTATCCGAGGTCCTCGAGGCAGCGGGCCGCCTCGGAGCGTCCGGCGCCCGACATCCCGGTGATGATGGTGAAGTCCGGTCCACCGGACGGCCGGGGATGGCCTTCGTGGACCTCGTGGGCCTGCCCGGCTCGGACCTCTTGCCCCGGGGCGGCGGCCGGGGCCTCCTGCCCCCGGGGGGCAGCCCCGGAGTCGGCGGCGGCGCCGTCCCCCCCGGCGGGCTGGACACCGGGGGGCCGCGTGCGCCTCGCGCCGTCCTCGAGGGCCCGGTCCTTATCCTGTTTACCCGGTGCCTGGGTCATGCCGTTTGCCTGGCCGCTGCGGGCGAGCGCAGGTGTTCCACGATGGCCCTCGCCATCTCCGGGCCGATTCCCGGCGTCTGCATGATCTCCCCCTCGGATGCCTGACGGAGCCGCGTGAGGGAGCCGAACCGCCGGAGCAACGCCTTCTTCCGCGCAGGTCCGACGCCCGGCACATCGTCGAGTGGCGAGGCCAGCGCGCGCTTCGCCCGCTTCTGCCGGTGATACGTGATGGCGAACCGGTGCGCCTCGTCCCGGAGGTGCTGGAGCACGAACAGGGCCTCGGAGGTCCGGGGGATCCGCAGCGGGTCGGGCTGCCCCGGGAGGTACACCTCCTCCAGCCGCTTGGCCAGGCCGACGGCCGGGATGTCCAGGCCGTGGTCGGCGAGGACCTTCTCGGCGACCCCCAGCTGGCCGCGCCCGCCGTCGACCACGATCAACGCGGGCGGGTAGGCGAACCGGCGGTACCGGCGCCGGCCCTCGTCGGCGCCGGCGGTGCGCTCCGCCTGCTGGGCCTCCAGCAAGCGGGTGAACCGGCGCCCGAGCATCTCCTCCATGCTGGCGAAGTCGTCCTGTCCGGGGACGCCCTTGATCTCGAACTTCCGGTAGTCGGTGCGCTTCGGCAGGCCGTCCTCGAAGACGACCATGCTGCCGACCTTGTCCGTCGGGCCGAGGTTCGAGATGTCGTAGCACTCGATCCGCAGGGGCGCCTGGTCCAGTCCGAGGGCGTCGCCCAGCTCCGCCAGCGCCCTGGAGCGGGCGCCGAAGTCGCTCGCCCGCCGGAGCTTGTGTCGCTGAAAGGCCTCCCGGGCGTTCTGCCGGACCGTCTCGGCGAGCCGGCGCTTGGCCCCCCGCTCCGCGACCGCCAGGCGGACCCGAGATCCCCGGCGCTGCGACAGCCACGCCTCCAGGACGTCCGCGTCGTCCGGCATGGCCGGCACCAGGATCCGCGGCGGCACCTCCTCGCGTTCCATGTACAGCTGCTGGAGGAACGACGACACCAGCCCGCCGGTGTCGAGGTCCTCGACCCGGTCCACGACCCAACCCTTGCGGCCCATCACCCGGCCCCGCCGGATCCAGAACGCCTGGAACGCGGCCTCGAGGTCGTCCTCGGCGCTGCCGATCGCGTCGAGGTCCTCCTCACGGGTGAGCACCATCTCCTGGTGCTCCATGGCCTTCCGGGCCGCGTTCAGCTGGTCCCGGAGCTTGGCCGCGCGCTCGTATTCCTGGTGCTCGGCCGCGGTCTGCATGTCGCCCTTCAGTCTGGTGAGCACCGGCGCGTACTTCCCGGACAGGAAATCGCCCAGCGCGTCGACCTGCAGGCGGTACTCCTCCTCCGTGACGCCGGTCGCCTCCGGGACGCACGGGCCGGAGCACCGGCCGATGTCGTAGTAGAGGCACGGCCGCTTCGCCCGGGCCCGCTGGTCGAAGAAGGAGTTCGAGCACGTCCGCACCGGGAACACCCGGGTCAGCGCGTCGAGGGTCTCCCGGATGGCGTAGGCGTGCCCGAACGGGCCGAAGTACCGGACGCCCTTCTGCCGGGCCCCTCGCATGACCCGCGCCCGGGGCCACTTCTCCCCGACGGTGAGCGCGAGGTAGGGGTAGGACTTGTCGTCTCGGTACCGGACGTTGAACCGGGGCCGGTGCGACTTGATCAGGTTGTACTCGAGCATCAGCGCGTCGACCTCGGTCGCCGCGACGATCCACTCGACCTGCGCCGCCGCCTGCATCATGGCCTCGGTCCGGGCGTGCAGCGGCTTCGACCAGTACGAGGTCACCCGCCGGCGGAGGGACTTGGCCTTGCCCACGTAGACCGTCCGCCCGTCGGAGTCCCGGAACAGGTACGCGCCGGGCTCGTCGGGGATGCTCGATGGGAGGGGGCGGGGGACACTCACCCCCCGATTGTAGGCGGGGGGTCGACCCCCGCCGGGGAACGTTGTGTTACTTCACGGTGAGCGTTCCGGTCATCGCGGTCGGGTGGACGACGCAGTGGAAGAAGTAGTCCCCCTTCGCGAGGCCGCTGACGTCGAACGAGTCGATCTTGGGCCCTGCGAAAGGATCGTCGTGCGCGAGGGGTGTGGCGCCGCCTGCGGCGTCGGATTCGGACTGGAAGATCTCGACGTTGTGCGTCTGGCCCGGATCCTCGTTGTTGAAGCAGACGGTGAAGTCACCACTCGGCGCGCTGACCTGGGTGGGGTTGAACCCAGCCCCGCCGGCCCCCGGCGGAGCGACGAACTCGACGGTGTCCTTCGGGCATTTCTGCCCGCCTCCACCCACCGACGGCGGGCTGGCCGGGGTGCTCGGGGCAGGGAGGGCGATGGCTCCCAGCTCCTCCGGGTAGGACCCCAGCTCGAGGTCCTGGGCGACGGCGTCGTACCAGGACAGGGACACCTTCCCGTCGTCCGAGACGGCCACCGCGGGGAACTCACCATTGCTCGTGCCCGGCGTCGCGATGCCGGCGAACCCGCCGCCGCCCTGGCTCGACGCAAGCTTCACGCTTCGCGCCGCGGGATCCGTCCACGCGACGTAGATCGTGTCCTTCCGGGGATCGACGGCCACCGCGGTCCCCGGTTGCAGCGCCGGGGGCGCCTCGGTCGCCGCCGACGGGCCGGCCGAACCGCTCGCGGACGGAGCCGCGCCGGAGCTCTGAGCCGGCGGGGTGGGGCTCGGCTTCGGGGGCGTGTAGCTTCCCACCGTCGAGACGTTCCACGTCGCCTGGGGACCGCTGGCGGCGGCCTGGCGGACCTGGCCGGCCGTCGTGGCGTAGGCGACGTGGATCGAGCCGTCCTCGGCGACGCTCAGCGAGGCTCCGAAGGCGCGGGCGTTCGCCGCGACAGTCTGCGTGGACCACGCGGTTCCGCTGCGGGTCGCCAGGAACACCCTGCCGCCGGCGTTCGTGTAGGCGAGCATCGGCACGTCGTTCGCCACGGCGATACCGAGCGTGATCGGGGGGCAGGGGACCTGGTCGCACGTCCCGAGGTCGCCCACCTTCTCGGTCGTCCACTTCTTGCCCTGGAGCGTGGCCGCCTGAAGGCTGAACGGCGCGCCGCTCAATCGTTCCTGCTGGACCCAAGCCACCCACGGGTTGCCCTTGGAGTCGACCACCACCGCCGGTGACGTGCCGTACTCCTCCGTCACGGTCTGGGGGTCGCCGAAGGGGGCGGCGTCGGTCGGCGCGGTCGCGAAGAAGACGCCGTGGATCTGGTTCCACACCACGTCCACCGCACCGGTCGGGCCGATGGCGATCCCCGTGGCGCTCGACTCGTTCACCGGGACCTTGGCCCCGTTGGCCGTGCTGATGTCCGTCTGGACCACGAACCCGTGGCTGAAGACGCCCTCCTTCTCCGAGGCGGTGAGGACCGCCGGGAACGCTGGCGCGCTGGCAGCGTGGGCCGGCGGGATCTCGCCCTTCTCGAGCTTCTGGAGGAGCCCGATGTACGCGAGGTGTGGGTTCCCGTCCTTGTCCAGCGCCATCGAGACGCCGCGCCCGACGTCGTCCAGGAAGTCCACCGTCTGGGGCACGAACGAGGTCTTCACCGTCTGCGCCCCCGGGGTCCCTGCGCCGCATGCGGCCAGCATCAGCCCGAGCACGAGCGCGACCGACCAGAGCTTCTTCGTCACGGCGGCGGACATCCTAGCAACCACCCGCTTTTTGGATGCCCGGGGGGCAATGCGGTCCAGAGCGCTGCTCCTCACGGAGCCACGGGGACCCGCTCGTGCTCGGCTTCGCTGGCGTCGGGGCGCTGGATCCCCAGGACCTCGGCCAGGAAGCGTCCCGTGTGGCTGGACGGGTGGCGGGCGACGTCTTCCGGCGAGCCCGTGGCGACGACATCGCCGCCGGCGTCGCCGCCCTCGGGGCCGAGGTCGACGATCCAGTCGGCGGTCTTGACCACGTCGAGGTTGTGCTCGATCACCAGGACCGTATTGCCCTGGGCCACCAGCCGCTCGAGCACTCCGAGCAGCTTGCGGATGTCCTCGAAGTGCAGGCCGGTGGTCGGCTCGTCAAGGACGTACAGCGTGTTTCCCGTGGCCCGCTTCTGCAGCTCGCTCGACAGCTTCACGCGCTGGGCCTCGCCGCCGGACAGCGTCGGCGCGGGCTGGCCGAGCTTCACGTAGCCCAGCCCCACGTCGACCAGCGTCTGGAGGTGCCGGGCGATCGTGGGGATGTTCCGGAAGAACTCCAGGGCCTCCTCGATCGACATGGCCAGGACGTCGGCGATCGACTGCCCCTTGTACTTCACCTCCAGCGTCTCGCGGTTGTACCGCTTCCCCTTGCACACCTCGCACGTCACGTAGACGTCCGGCAGGAAGTGCATCTCGATCTTGATCTGGCCGTCGCCGGCGCAGTTCTCGCACCTGCCGCCCCGGACGTTGAACGAGAACCGCCCGGGCAGATACCCGCGCACGCGAGCCTCCGGCGTCTGCGAGTACAGCTTCCGCATGTGGTCGAAGACCCCGGTGTACGTGGCGGGGTTCGACCGCGGGGTCCGGCCGATCGGCGACTGGTCGATGTCGACGACCTTGTCGACCTGCTCCCAGCCCCGGAGCTTCCGGTGCCTCCCCGGGAGCACGCGCGACCGGTACACCTTCTGCATCAGCGCGGCCAGCAGGACGTCCTGGACCAGCGTCGACTTCCCGCTGCCGCTCACGCCCGTGACGCACACGAACACACCCAGCGGGACGTCGAGGGTGACGTCCTTCAGGTTGTGCTCCCGGGCCCCCTCCAGCCGGAGCTTCCGCTTGGAGTCCGGCTTCCGCCGGATCTCGGGCGTGGGGATTCGGCGGCGCCCCGACAGGAACGCGCCGGTGATCGAGTCCGGGTCGCGGAGCAGATCCTCGTAGGACCCGGTGAACACGATCTCGCCGCCGCGCTCCCCCGCCCCCGGCCCGATGTCCACGATGTGGTCGGCGGCGAGGATGGTCGCCTCGTCGTGCTCCACGACGATCAGCGTGTTGCCCAGGTCCCGGAGGCGGAACAGCGTGTCGATCAGCCGCCGGTTGTCGCGCTGGTGCAGGCCGATGGACGGCTCGTCCAGCACGTACAGCACCCCGGTCAGCGCCGAGCCGATCTGCGTGGCCAGGCGGATTCGCTGGGCCTCTCCTCCCGCCAGCGTCCCACTGGCCCGTTCCAGGGTGAGGTAGTCGAGCCCGACGTCCACCAGGAACCCCAGCCGGGCCCGGATCTCCTTCAGCAGGCGCTCGGCGATCTGCCGCTCGCGGTCGGAGAGCTCCATGTGGCCGATGAAATCGAGCGTGGCCCTGATCGACAGGTGGGTGAGCTCCGAGATGTTGAGCCCGCTGACCGTCACGGCCAGCGACTCCGGCTTCAGCCGGGCCCCGTGGCAGGCGCGGCACGGCACCTCGCGCATGTACTGCTCGAGGCGCTCGCGCTGTGAGTCGGACATTGCCTCGGTGTGCCGGCGCTCGATGTTCGGGATCACGCCCTCGTAGGCGGAGTGGTACGACCGCAGCCGCCCCCACCGGTTTCGGTACCGGACGTGGGCCCGCTCGTCGGACCCGTACAGCACGACGTCGCGGGCGTGTTTCGGCAGCTTCCGCCACGGCGTCCGGACGCTGAACCCGTGCGCCTCGGCCACCGCCTCCAGCAGCCGGTACCAGTACGTGTCGCGCACGCCCCCCCACGGTGAGACCGCGCCCTCCTCGATCGACAGATCGGGGTCGGGGACGGCCAGCTCCTGGTCGGCCTCGAGATGAGTGCCGAGCCCGTCGCACGTCGGGCACGCGCCGTACGGCGAGTTGAACGAGAAGTTCCTCGGCGCCAGCTCGTCGAACGACAGCCCGCAGAACGTGCAGGCCAGCGACTGGGAGAAGTTGATGATCTCCTCCGAGTCGTCGTGCTGCACCACGGCGATCGAGGCGACGCCCTCGGCCAGCTGCAGCGCGGTCTCGATGGAGTCGGCCACCCGGCGGCGGATGTCCGGCTTGGCCACCAGCCGGTCCACGACCACCTCGATCGTGTGCTTGTAGTTCTTCGGGAGCCGGATCTGTTCGGACAGGTCGCGGACCTCGCCGTCGATCCGGGCCCGGCTGAACCCCTTCTTCGCCAGGTCGGCCAGGAGCCTCTCGTACTCGCCCTTGCGGCCCCGGACGATCGGCGCCAGCACCTGGAACCGCGTGCCCTCCTCGAGCTCGAGCACCTGGTCGACGATCTGCTCGGGCGTCTGCCGGCCGATCGGGCGGCCGCAGTTCGTGCAGTGGGGGTGCCCGGCCCGCGCGTACAGCACCCGGAGGTAGTCGTAGATCTCGGTGATCGTGCCGACCGTAGACCGTGGGTTCCTCGAGGTCCCCTTCTGGTCGATCGAGATGGCCGGCGACAGGCCCTCGATGAAGTCGACGTCGGGCTTCTCCATCTGCCCCAGGAACTGTCGGGCGTACGACGACAGCGACTCCACGTACCGGCGCTGGCCCTCCGCGTAGATCGTGTCGAAGGCGAGCGAGGACTTCCCGGAGCCGGACAGGCCCGTGAACACGATCAGCTTGCCACGGGGAAGGTCGAGCGTGACGTCCTTCAGGTTGTGTTCACGGGCACCGTGAATTACAAGCCTGTCGGTACCCACGGGCCCATTCTACGGGCCCCCGGCAACACACCGGAGCGCGACCGGTTGGACCGCGTATCCTGCGGACGTGGAGCGGGACCTGCGACCGACGCCGCTGTACCGGGAGGTCGAGGAGCACTTCCGGCGCGTGCTGGAACCGTCGTTCGGGCGCATCTCCGGCGCGCAGGATCCGGCGGCCTCGCCCGACGGCGCGTCGATCGCGTTCACGGGCTCGATGTTGGAGAAGCTCGAGGGCACCGGCGAGACCCGTGTCTGCCTGGTCGACCTCGCCGCCGGTGAGATCCGGCAGCTCACGCACGGGCCGAACCACGACCGGCTTCCCAAGTGGTCGCCGGACGGCGTTCGGCTGGCGTTCCTCTCCGACCGCGGCTCGGAGGGGCGGTTCCAGCCCTACGTCCTGGGGCCCCTCGGCGAGGCCGTGCCCTCACCCGAGGTCGAGGGAACCGTCGAGTACCTGGCGTGGTCGCCGAACGGGAGCGCCGCCCTGCTTGGCGTCGCCGGCCTGGGGGCCGACAGGGCCGGCGCCGAGGGATCCGGCACCACGACCGCCGATGGCGACTTCCCCGTGTGGATCCCGGACGTCGAGGCCGGCGACGATGCCTCCGACCGCCGGCGCCTGGACCTGTGGGACCTCTCAGCCGGATCGGTGCGGACCGTCTCGCCCCCCGGCCTGAACGTCTGGGAGGCGGCGTGGTGCGGCGCCGCGGCGGTGGCGGCGGTCGTGTCCGACGGCCCCGGCGAGGACACCTGGTACGAGTCGCGTCTGGTCCTGATCGACGTCGTCCGAGGCGACGTTCGCGAGGTGTACCGCTCCGGGCGTGTCGACCGACAGATCGCGCTGCCGGCCGCGTCGCCCTCGGGCCGGCGGCTGGCCCTGGTCGAGGGCCTCGCCAGCGACCGCAACCTGGTGGCCGGCGACGTGGTCCTGGTCGACCCCGGGACCGGCGCGAGCCTCCGCGCCGACGCGGCCGGCGCCGACGTCACGTGGCTGTCCTGGCGGGACGACGATCGCGTCTTCTATGCCGGGCAGCGGGGACTGGACTGCGTCGCCGGCGACATCGACGCCGCCACGGGTTCCGCCACCGAGCTGTGGGCGAACGGCGAGTCGTTCGGCCAGTGGTATCCGCAGGCGGAGCCGCTCGGGCAGGGCGGCTTCGCCGCGGTCCTGGAGAGCTACGACTGCCCGCCCGAGATCGCCGTCTTCCGCGACGGGAAGCCCGAGACCGTCGCGTCGTTCGCCCACGACGGGACGCGGTTCCTGTCGGAGGTGGGAGGCCGGCTCGAGCGCACCTCCTGGACTGCGGAGGACGGCCGGGAGATCGAGGCCCTGTTGGTCGTGCCGGACGGCCCGGGTCCGCATCCGCTGGTCGTGAACGTCCACGGCGGCCCGGTCTGGGCGTACCGGAACCGGTGGGCCATGGGGTACTCGTTCACCCCCCTGCTGGTGGCGCGGGGCTACGCCGTGCTCCATCCGAACCCGCGGGGGTCGAAGGGACGCGGCGACGAGTTTGCCGACCTGGTCGTGGGCGACATGGGCGGCGACGACGCGAAGGACCTCTTGGCCGGTGTGGAGGCCCTGATCGAGCGCGGCGTGGCCGACCCGACGCGGGTCGGCGTGGTCGGCGGCAGCTACGGCGGGTTCATGTCCGCGTGGCTGACGACGCGCACCGACCGGTTCGCCGCGGCGGTCGCCATCTCCCCGGTCACCGACTGGACCAGCCAGCACTGGAACAGCAACATCGGCCGGTGGGATGCCGAGTTCCTGCGGGGCGATCCGGCCACGCCGGGTGGGGCGTACTTCGAACGCAGCCCCGTGAGGTTCGCGTCGCGGGTCCGCACCCCGACGCTGCTGACCGCGGGCCTCCGGGACCGGTGCACGCCACCCGGCCAGGCCGTCGAGTTCTACCGGGCCCTACGCGAGCAGGACGTCCAGGCCGAGGTGGTGATCTATCCCCAGGAGGGCCACGGCGTCCGCCAGATGCCGGCGCTGTTCGACTTCAACGCCCGGTTGGTGGGCTGGTTCGAACGGTTCATGCCCTCGGCGGGGCGAGCCGGCGGGAGCGCCGACGAGCGAGCCGGCCGAGGAGCGAACGGATGACCGACTTCGAGTCCTACCGCGACGAGTTTCCCGTGCTCGCGAAGAAGGCGTACCTGATCAGCGCCTCCCTCGGGCCGGTCTCGCTCCGCGCCCAGCGGTATCTGCAGGAGTACGTCGACGCGTGGGCCACCGAGGGCGCACCCGACCCGGTGTGGATGGAGCACATCTTCCCGCGCATGCGCTCCCTGAAGCGGACCTTCGCGCGGCTGGTCGGCGGCGATCCGTCGGAGCTGGCCATCACCACGAACGTGTCGCTGGCGCTGTCGACGATCGCGTCGTGCCTCGACTTCTCCGGGGAGCGCAACAGGCTGGTCCTCTCCGAGCTGGACTTCCCCACCGACGGCCACGTGTGGCTGGCCCAGGAGCGCCGGGGCGCGGAGGTCGTGTGGCTCCCCTCCCCGGACGGGCTGACCGTTCCGCTGGAGGCCTACGCGGAGGCCATCGACGAGCGCACGGCCGCCGTGTGCGTCAACCGGGTGCTGTACCGCTCCTCGACGCTGGTCGACGCGAAGGAGATCTGCGGGATGGCGCGGGAGGCCGGCGCGTGGTCGGTGGTCGACGACTTCCACGGCGCGGGGATCGTCCCGGTGGACGTCCACGACGTCGGGTGCGACTTCTACACGACGGGAGTGCTGAAGTGGCTGTGCGGCGGGCCGGGGCTCACCTTCCTGTACTCCCGGAGGGAGCTCCTCCCGACGCTGGAGCCGGCGATGACCGGGTGGATGGCCCAGCAGGAGCCGTTCTCGTTCGACGCCCGTCACCTCGTGTACCACCCCACCGCGAGGCGACTGGAGAGCGGCACGCCCCCGGCCCCGAACGCGTTCCTCGCGCAGGGCGGGCTGGACATCATCACCGAGGTCGGCCCGGAGAACATCCGCCCGCGGATCGGGGAGCTCACCGACTACGTGATCGCCCGGGCCACCGACGCCGGGCTCCCCGTGCGCTCGCTCCCCGCCTGGCAGCGCCGGGGCGGCCTGGTGAACATCGGGGTCGGCACCGACGCCGAGAAGGTGTGCCACGCGCTCCTCGACCGCGACGTGTGCACGGATTTCCGGGGCGACGGCATCCGCGTGTCGCCGCACTTCTTCTCGACGCATGAGGACGTCGACCGCCTGTTCGACGCCCTCCGCGACATCCTGTAGCGCGTGCGCTCGGGACCTTCGACGTTCCACCCGGCTCGCTCCTAGACTTTCCGCTCCATGGAGCGGTTCGAGGTCGCCGTGGTGGGCGGCGGGCAGGCCGGCCTGGCGGTCAGCCATGAGCTCACCGGAGCCGGCGTCGAGCACGTGGTGCTCGAGCGGGGGAAGGTCGGCGAGACCTGGCGCCGCCGATGGGACACCTTCTGTCTGGTGACTCCGAACTGGACCGTTCAGCTCCCCGGCGGTCACTACGATGGCGATGACCCGGACGGCTACCTGCCGAGAGACGAGGTCGTCGCCTTCCTGGAACGATATGCGACCGGCTTCGGCGCGCCGGTCCGCGAGGGAGTCGACATCGCCGGCATCGAGCCGGACGCGGACGGCGGGTTCACCCTCCGAACATCTGATGGCGAACTGCGCGCCAACTCGGTCGTGCTGGCGACGGGCGCCTACCAGCGTCAGCACCGGCCGGGCGCCAAGACCCTGCCTCCCGACCTCCTGCAGATCGACATCGACGGCTACCGGCATCCCGGGGCCCTCCCAGCCGGCCGCGTCCTGGTGGTGGGAAGCGGGCAGTCGGGCTGTCAGATCGCCGAGGAGCTGCGCGAGGCCGGCCGGGAAGTCGTCCTGGCGTGTGGCCGGGCCCCGTGGGCGTCCCGGAGCCTCGGCGGCCGGGACATCGTCTGGTGGGCCGCCGAGACGGGCTTCCTCGACCAGCCCGGGACGGCCCTCGCCGGACCCGCCGCGCGCCTCGCGGCCAACGTCCAGGCGACCGACATGGGGGCGGCCACGACCTCCACTACCGCACGCTCTCGGCGATGGGCGTCACGCTTACCGGGCGCTTCCTCGGCGCGGCCGGTCACCGGGTGAGGTTCGCTCTCGACCTCGCCGAGAGCGTTGCCTGGGGAGACGAGCGCCGGGCGCAGCTGATGGAAATGGTCCGGGCCCTCGTCGCGAAACGGGGGCTTCCGCCCGTCGACATCCCGGAACCGGAGCGGTTCGACCCGACCGCGCCGGAGGAGCTGGATCTCAGGGACTTCGGCGCCGTGATCTTCGCGGGCGGATTCCGACCCGGCTACCGCTCGTGGCTGCCCTGGCCTGAGGCGTTCGACGACATGGGCTTCCCGCTCCATCGGGACGGCGACAGCACGGTGGTCCCGGGCCTGCACTTCGTCGGGGTCCACTTCCTGCGCAAACGCAAGTCCTCGCTGCTGCTCGGGGTGGGCGAGGACGCCGAGATCGTCGCCCGGGGCATCGCGGAGCGCCTCGGCGCGCGAACGCGCTGATCTCCCTGATCGCGTTCAGCCGCTCGCCAGCCGCTCGCAGAACATCAGCACGAGCGACCGAACGCGGGCCGAGAAGTCCGGGTCGGCGAACAGGTCGGTGCCGTGCGTCGCCGTCGGCAGGACGACGGCCTCCACGGGCGGCGCGGCGGCCCGCTTCCACCCGGACACGTATGGCCCGGCGGATGAGTCGCGCGCACCGGCCGCGAACAGCTTGGGCGCCTCGATGGCGGCGATGACCTTCGCGGTGATGTCGAACGGGGGGAAGAACGGCACGGCCGAGAGCGTGAACACGCCGTCCACGAGGCCCGGGTGCTTCGCTGCCGCCCATAGCGACGCGGTCCCGCCCAGGCTGGCGCCGCCGATGATCACGCGGCTCGCGCCGCGCGATCGAAGGTACGCGACGGCGCCGATGATGTCCCGGTCGGTGGCGCCCGGGTCGAGCGCTCCCGCCGAGCACCCGGCCGGACCACCCGGGCACGTGCCTCGCTCGTCGTAGGCCAGGGCCACGAGACCGTGGTCCGCGAGGAGGCTGGCCATCCACCACCACGGTTGCTGGTCGCTCCTGATCATGTGCGAGAGCATCACACCGGTGTCCCCGGAGCCGAACAGCCGCCCGGCCAGCCGAACGCCGTCGGAGGAACGGAACCGCACGGCGCTCGACTGCGCCAGGAGGAAGTCCAGGTCGGGCGAGGGAAGGGCGCCGGCGCTCGGCTCCGCCGAGACGATCGGGCTGTCGCTCGGACTGCGGTGAGCCGAGGAGCTGGGGTGCCCCGCCGGGCCGGAGCTGCACGCCCCGGCTGCGACCGCGGTGACCAGGACCGCCACCCCCGCTCGCCACCGGTCTGTTCGCATGCCGCCTTGAGTACGACGGTTCCCGCCGCCTCGGTTTGCCCCGAGACGCCGCACCCTCAGCGCTGCAGGACGATGCGGCCGGCGCGCATGACCAGGCGGAGCTCGCCCAGGGCCTCGAGGTCCTCCAGGGGGTCGCGGGCCACCCCGATGATGTCGGCCGGCGCGCCCGGCTCCAGGGGCGCACGCATCATCGCGGTCAGCACGGCCTCGGGGGTCAGGCCCGACTGGAACAGCAGCATCACCTCCCGGACGTCGATGCCGGGCGGCACCGGGCCGTTGCCGAGGTCGGTGCCGTACAGGACCCGCCCGCCGGCCCGGGCGAACCGGAACAGGTTGTCCATCGCCACGCGAACCTGGGGGGTGTCGTCGCCGTAGGAATGGATGTCCATCGTGGAGACCACGCGCATCGACTTCGCCATGGCCTCGATGACCCGGTCGGGGACCTTCTCGGTCCACGGGCAGTGGGCGAGCTCATCGATGCCGGCTCCCAGCGCCCGCTCGGCCTGCCCCCTGCCCTGGACGTGCGCGGTGACCGGCAGCTCCCGCTCGTGCGCCTCGGCGACGATGGCCAGCAGCTCGCCGTCGCCCGGCGTGGGGCCGGCCTCGGCGTTCAGCGACACCTTGATGTGGGCGGCCCCCCGAGCGGCCAGGTCGGCGACGGCCCGGGCCGCCTCCCCAGGGCCCCGAACCTCCCACCCCGTGCCCGGCGGCGCCCACGACGCGCGGGTCGGATAGCCGGCGGGCGCGGTCAGCATCGGGCCGGCGGCCCGGACCAGGGGCCCGTGGAAGGAGGGCCCCTCGGAGGCGTCGGCCAGCGGAAAGATCTCGGCCGACGGCCAGGCCAGGTCGCGGACCGCGGTAACGCCGCCGAGCAGCACCGCCCCCGGATCCGCCAGGCCCATGTGGACGTGCCGGTCCGCCGCGGCCGGGAGCAGCACACCGTCCACGAGCACGGTGACCTCAGTGGGCGGCGCACCCCGTGGCTCCCCCGCGTAGACCACCGTGTCGCCGTCGACGACCACGGACACCTGCTCGACCCGGCGGCCGGGCCCCAGCCACCCGAGGGGGGCGCGGATCGAGACGCTCACCTCCCGCGCCCGCCCCGTCCGGCCATGTTCGCGCCGAACTGTAACCAGCGGAGCAGGCCCGATCAGGGATTCAGCGAACGTGTTTTGCGCGACGCGGTGGAACCCGAGCGATCGGACCGGCACGATCGGACCCGACGTGGAGCGACTCGACGTGGAGCGACCCGGCGCTACCGCACGCCGGCGCGGCGCATGGACTCCAGCTCCTGGCGGAGGTCCTTCATCTCGTCGCGGATCCGGGCCGCGTACTCGAACCGGAGGTCCTTCGCGGCCTGGTGCATCTCCTCCTCCAGGGTCTGGATGAGGCGCTGGAGCTCCTCGGTCGGCATCTCGGGATGCTCCCGGCGCCGCCGGCGGCGCTCCGGCGTGGTCTGCCGCCTCCGGCCGCCCGCCCCATCGGCCTGCATCGACAGCAGGATGTCGGTGACCTCCTTGCGGATCGACTGGGGGTCGATGCCTTGCTCGCGGTTGTACTCCTCCTGGATGCCCCGCCGGCGCTGGGTCTCGCTGATGGCCCGCTTCATCGAATCGGTGACCTCGTCGGCGTACATGATCACGGTCCCGCTGACGTGCCTGGCCGCCCGCCCGATCGTCTGGATCAGCGACGTCTCGCTCCGCAGGAACCCCTCCTTGTCGGCGTCGAGGATCGCCACCAGCGACACCTCGGGCAGGTCCAGGCCCTCCCGGAGGAGGTTGATCCCGACCAGCACGTCGAACTCGCCCAGCCGCAGGTCGCGGATGATCTCGATGCGCTGCACCGTGTCGACCTCGCTGTGCAGGTACCGCACCCGGATCCCCATCTCGATCAGGTAGTCCGTCAGGTCCTCGGCCATCTTCTTGGTCAGCGTGGTGACCAGCACCCGCTCGTTCGCCTCGGCCCGCTTGCGGATCTCCTCGATGAGGTCGTCGACCTGGCCCCTGGTCGGCCGGATCTGGACCTCGGGGTCCATCAGGCCGGTGGGCCGGACCACCTGCTCGACGACCTGCTTGCTGACGTGCAGCTCGAAGGGCGACGGCGTGGCGGACATGTACACGACCTGCTGCACGCGCTCGGAGAACTCCTCGAACTGCAGCGGCCGGTTGTCCAGGGCGCTGGGCAGCCGAAAGCCGAAGTCCACCAACGTGCCCTTGCGCGACATGTCGCCCTCGTACATCCCGTGCAGCTGGGGCACGGTGACGTGCGACTCGTCGATCACACACAGCCAGTCCTCGGGGAAGTAGTCGAGCAGCGTGTAGGGCGCGGTGCCGGGGCCGCGACCATCGATGTGGCGCGAGTAGTTCTCGATGCCCGAGCAGAACCCCATCTCGCGCATCATCTCCAGGTCGTAGGTGGTCCGCATGCGGAGGCGCTGCGCCTCGAGCAGCTTCCCGGCCGAGTCGAGCTCGGCCAGGCGCTCGGCGAGCTCCTGCTCGATCCCCCGGATCGCGCGCTGCATGCGGTCGCCGCCGGCGACGTAGTGCGTGGCCGGGTACACGGTGACATCGTTCAGTTCCTGGACCACCTCGCCCGTCACGGGATCGAGCCTGGTGATGCGCTCGATGTCGTCCCCCCACCATTCGATGTGCAGGACGGTCTCCTCGTAGGCCGGGTGGACCTCGAGCGTGTCGCCCCGGACCCGGAACCGCCCCCGGGCCAGCGACTGGTTGTTCCGCTGGTACTGGATGTCGACCAGCCGCCGGATCGCGAATTCCATGTCGAGCTTCGTCCCCGTGTGGACCCGCAGGATCTGCCCCTGGTATTCCTCAGGCGACCCCAGGCCGTAGATACAGGACACGCTGGCGACGATCAGCACGTCGCGCCGGGTCAGCAGCGCGGCCGTCGCGGAGTGGCGGAGGCGCTCGATCTCGTCGTTCACCGAGGAGTCCTTCTCGATGTACGTGTCGGTCGAGGGGACGTAGGCCTCCGGCTGGTAGTAGTCGTAGTAGCTGACGAAGTACTCGACGGCGTTGTTGGGGAAGAACCGGCGGAACTCGTTCGCCAGCTGGGCCGCCAGCGACTTGTTCGGGCTGATCACGAGCGTGGGCTTCTGAACCCGCTCGATCATGTGGGCGATCGTGAACGTCTTGCCCGAGCCGGTGATCCCCAGCAGCGTCTGGTAGTCGTCGCCGCGCATGACGCCCTCGGCCAGCCGGTCGATGGCGGTCGGCTGGTCCCCGGTGGGCTCGAAATCGGCGACGACCTTGAACTCAGGCACGGACCAAGTGTAGGCGGCCCCGCCGACACGTCCGCCATCTCCGCGGACGGCGCGCTGACCTGGCCGGTCGACACTTCGGGCACCGCCCGATACGGTGTCGCACCGGTCCGGCCGGTGTTCCAGCCGGACGGACGCGCGGTGAGGGCCGGGCCCGACCCGACCGGCGGGCCCGCGAAGAGAGATCCCGAGACGAGGAGGAGTGTTTGCGCATGCCCATCGCGGTGTCCGACGGCATCCTGGAATGGCTGAGGACCTCCGGGGTCCGCATCGGCGTCGTGATCGTGCTGGCCGTGGTCCTGTCGCGGGTGGGAACGCTCGCCGTGCGCCGGTTCCGGGGCCGGATGGAGGGGGACCCCGCCGCCACGGCCGAGCTGACCCTGCAGCGCACCACCACGCTGGTCCAGACCCTCGCGGCCGCGATCCGGGCAGCGGTGTGGACGATCGCGGTGCTGCTGGTCCTCGGCCAGGTCGGCCTGGACATCGGGCCGCTGATCGCCGGGGCCGGCGTGATCGGCGTCGCCCTGGGGTTCGGCGCGCAGAGCCTCGTGAAGGACTTCCTGTCGGGGTTCTTCATCCTGCTGGAGAACCAGTTCGCCGTGGGCGACCAGGTGGAGCTGTCCACCGTCGGCGGCACGGTCACCGGCCGCGTCGAGCTCATGACCCTCCGGGCCACCTGGATCCGGTCGCGAGAGGGCACGATCCACGCGGTCCCCAACGGCAACGTCACGCTGGTGGCGAACCGGTCCCGTGGCGAGGGCCTGCTCGACCTCGAGGTGAGGGTCCCCACCGGCGAGGACGTCGAGAGCGTGACCGCCCGGCTCGAGGAGCTCTTCCAGCAGGTGGCGGACGACCCCGCGGTCGGCCATCTCTCAGCGCCGCCCCGCGTCGATGGGGTGGACGCCGCGGGGGACGACACGCTGCTGCGGATCACCGCGCGGGTGCGGCCGTCCCGCCGTGACGAGGTGGAGCGAGAGCTCCGACGACGCATCGCCCAGCGGTTCGTCCCGATCCCCCACGACGCGGTCGTCGACGGCGACGGCTGACGATCCTGTCAGCCCATCCAGGCCTCGATGCGCTCCTGGACCTCCTGCAGGCGATCGACCACGGCCTCCAGCATGGCCACGGCCACGGCGGGATGCTCGAGCAGGAAGCCCCGGAAGTCCTCGGCGGAGATCATCAGCGCCGTCACCGGCTCCACCGCCTTCACGGTGGCCGAGCGCTTCCGCCGGCGGATCAGCGCCATCTCGCCGAAGAAGGTGCCGGGACCGAGGTTGTGGTACCGGCCTCCGACGTCGACCTGGGCCTTGCCCTCCAGCACGATGTACATGCCGTCGCCGACGTCGCCCTGCTCGACGATGCTCTGCCCGGCGTCGAAGTGCACGTGCCGCCCCATGACCAGCACGCTCTCCAGGTCCTCGTCGCGGAGACCAGCGAAGAACGGCGTCTGCCTGAGCGCCCCGATCTCCAGTCCGTGCTCGTCCATGCGCAGCTCGCTCCCGGTCGTCGTGTCGTCGCGTTTCGAGCAGTGACCCTACAGCCGCCCGGCCTCGATGATCCGCTGCAGGAACGCCCGCGTGCGCTCGTTCTCCGGGGCGGAGAAGATCCGTTCCGGCGGGCCCTCCTCGAGGATCCGGCCGCCGTCGAGGAACACCACCCGGTCGGCGATGTCCCTGGCGAACCCCATCTCGTGGGTGGCGATGAGCATGGTCATGCCGCCGCGAGCCAGCTCGCGGATCACGTTCAGGACCTCGGCCACCAGCTCGGGGTCGAGCGCGCTGGTCACCTCGTCGAGCAGCATCAGCCGGGGCTGCATGGCGAGCGCCCGGATGATGGCCACCCGCTGCTGCTGGCCCCCGGACAGGCGGTCGGGGTAGTCCCGCTGCTTGTCCTGCAGCCCGAACCTCGCCAGGAGCTCCCGGGCGCGGTCCTCGGCTTCCCCCCGGGACAACCCCAGCGCCTCGACGGGCCCGAGCGTGATGTTCCGGAGCACGGTCATGTGCGGGAACAGGTTGAACGCCTGGAACACGATGCCGATGTGGCGCCGGACTGCGTTCTGGTCGACGCCGCGGTCGGTCACGTCCCGGCCCTCGATGACGATGCGCCCGGCGTCCAGGGGCTCGAGGAGGTTCACGCATCGAAGGAGCGTCGACTTCCCAGAGCCGGAGGAACCGATCAGGCACATCACGTCGTGCTCGGCGACCGCGAGGTCGATCCCCTTCAGCACCTCGAGCTTCCCGAACGACTTGTGCACGCCCTCGACCCGCAGGGCCTCGGCGGTGCCCGGCGTCACAGGGCCGTCCCCGCCTGGCGCCGGGCCCGCTGGCGGGCGAGCAGCCAGTCGACGAACCGCGTCATCGGGATCGTGATCGCCAGGAACAGCACCGCCGCACACAACACCGGCGTGAAGTTGAAGTCGGCGCTCTGGTCGATCTGGGCCTGTTTGAACGCCTCCGGCACCGCGATCACGATCGACAGGAGCGCCGTGTCTTTCTGGAGGCCGATGAAGTCGTTCAGCAGCGGCGGCACGACTCGCCGGACGGCCTGCGGGATCACGACGAACCGGAGGCTCTTCCACCGTGACAGGCCGAGAGCCCGCGCGGCCGCCACCTGGCTCGGGTGCACGGACTCGATCCCCGCGCGGTACACCTCGGCGACGTAGGCCGAGTACGCGAGGATCAGCGCCACCACCCCCCAGAAGCTCGAGGAGTGCGGGAGGCCCCGCAACGCGAGCGCAGGCATCCCGAACCCGAGGAGGTAGATGACCAGGATGATCGGGAGCCCCCGGAAGAGGTCCGTGTAGACGATCGCGAGGAGCCGCAGGGGGAAGAACACCGGCCCCTGGAGGCTCCGCAGGATCGCGAGCAGCAGGGCGAGGGCCAGGATGAAGACCTCCGCGATCATGAAGAACTCGATGTTCCGGACGAACTTCTTCGCGATCTCCGGAAACGTCTTGCGGAACTCCTTGCCGTCGAAGAACGCCTGCTTCACGGCAGGCCAGTTCGAGGAGTGGACGACGATCCACACGAGGACCAGCACGACGACCGCCGTGCTCACCACGGCGATCGCGACGCCCTTCGCCCCCTCCTGGCGGAGCGAGGATCCCCCCAGCAACCGAGAGCGCCGGCTCCCCGTCGGAGGGCCGGCGCCCGGTTCCGGAAGCGGAGTCAGGTCGTAGGCGTTGGGCGAGCTCACCCTAGGAGCACGCCTCTAGCTCTTGAACACCGGGACCGTGCCGACGTTGGTCTTCTGCGACAGCCACTCCTTCTGCAGCGCCGCCAGGGTGCCGTCCGCCTTCATGGCGGCGAGGGCCTGGTTCACGCACTCCACCAGGGGATTCCCCTTCTGGAACGCCATCGCCACATGGTCGGTCGTGCCGCCGGCGGGGTTCGGGAACTGGCCGACGACGACGCTGTTCTTGACCTCCTGGACGTACGGGTCGGCGATGTACAAGGCGGTCGGCAGGTCGACGACCATGGCGTCGATCTGATGGGCGTTCAGCGCCGCGACGGTGTCCGACAGCGTGGTGAACGCGCCCGGCTCCTTGTTCGGCTTGATGACGTCGGTGATGTACGTGTATGCCGTCGTCCCGATCGGCGCCGCCAGGGAGAAGTCCTTGAGGTCGGCCAGGCTCGTCGCCGACGCGACCGGCGTTCCCTTGATGGCGACGAGCGCCTGGTTCACGTCATAGTAGCTGTCGCTGAAGTCGACGGCCTCAGCCCGCTTCTTCGTGAACGAGATCTGCTCGATGGCGAAGTCGTAGTTCTTCGATCCTGGCGCGTAGGTCTGGTTGAAGGGCGCGACGACCCACTCGACCTGGTCGCTGGAGAACCCGAGTCGTTTGGCCACCTCGAAGGCGACCGCGCTCTCGAGGCCCTTGCCGTTGTTGGGATCGTCCACCTTCCACGATGAGCCCTTCGTGGTGCCGCCCGAGAACCACGGCGGGTAGGCCGGGTTGTCCGTCCCGACCGTGAGCTGGCCCGGCTTCACCAGGTTGAGCTGGTCGGTCGCGCACGCGTTCGTCGAGGGAGACGCGCCTTCGGAGGCCGCGGGCGCGGACGTGGGCGGCGTGAGGGGTGCGGGGCTGGATTCCGTCCCACTCTTCCCGCCACAGGCCGCGGCGAGCATGCCGAGGGCCGCCACCGTCACCAGGACTCTCCGCATCGCGAACTCCCTCCACCCCTGTTGCACCACTCGCCCGCGGCCGGCCAGCCGAGGACGAGGCCGCGAGCGTATCACGGCCCCCCGCGGGCCTCCGGGCGTCCTCAGCGAACCGGCTCCCAGCGGAAGCGCCGCGCGGCCAGGACGGCCCCGGCTAGGCCCCAGGCCCCGAGGATCAGCAGGTCCCATCCCCGGAACCCGTTCGTGGCCGGATCAACGAGCGGCTGGAAGTACGACGCCAGCATCGGCTGGGCGAAGTGGTACACGGGGAACAGCTTCGCCACCTGGACGTACCACGCGCTGTCGCTCGACAGTGCGATGAACACGCCGGACAGGAACATCAGGGGCAGGATCGTCGCGTTCACCACGGCCGGAGCGGCGTCGGCGTTCGGGATGATGGAGGTGACCGCCAGGCCCAGCGCGGCGAAGGACGCTGACCCCACGACGACGGTGACGACGAACGCCGGCAGCGTCCTCGTCGGGATGTCCGCGCTGTAGAAGACCACGCCGAACACGACGACGATCGCCGTGAGCAGCAGCGACATGAGCACCGCGTGGAGGATCCGCGCGCTCATGTAGGACCACGGAGGGAGCGGAGTTCCGCGGACGCGCTTCAGGACCCCGCCGTCCCGCAGGAAGGTCAGGCTGATCGCCAGGTTGGTGTACGTCGCCGTGATGATCGAGAATGTCGCGATCGCAGGGATGTAGTAGTTCGACGTCTTGATCTCGCCGAACACCGTGTCAGTGGTCCCGCCGAAGATCGCCGTGAAGATCACCAGGAACATCAGCGGGAAGGCGAACGTGAAGAACGCCGACGCCGGGTTTCTCCAGAACGAGCGGTTCGTGTACCGGAGCTGGCGCATCGTGAGGACGAGGTCGCTCATCGCCGTCCTCGCCGCCCCCGGCCCGTGTCCGGCACGGAGGTCTCCTCGGCGGCTTGCTCCCCCGCGCCGGTCAGCCGGAGGTAGACGTCCTCCAGCGTGGGCCGAGCGACGGTCAGCGACTCGAGCTCGAGCCCCCGCTCGACGGCCCAGGAGGTCAGCGCGTGGAGGGCTCTGGTGGGCTGATCGGTCCGCATCTCCGCCGCGCCGTCCGTCACTGTCAGGCCGGGCACCGCGTCGATTGGCAGCTCCCGGGCCGTCGGTACCCGGAACCGGATGATCGTGGCGGCGACGTCGCGGCCTCCGAGCGACGACGGTGGCCCCGCGGCGACGATCACGCCGCGGGCGATGATGGCCACCCGCCCGGCCAGCTCCTGCGCCTCGTCCATGTAGTGCGTCGTCAGGAACACGGTCTTCCCCAGGGACTGGAGGTTCTTGACCATGGACCATGCGTTGCGCCGTGCCCCGGGGTCGAACCCGGTGGTCGGCTCGTCGAGGAACAGCAGCTCGGGGTCTCCGGCCAGCGCGACCCCCACGTCCAGCCGGCGCTGCTGGCCGCCGGAGAGCCTGATCACCCGCTCGTCGCGCTTCTCCCGGAGTCCCACGACCTCGATGACCTCGTCCACCGGCCGTGGGTGTGGGTAGTAGCCCCGGAACATGTCGATCGTCTCCGCGACCGTGAGGAAGGGGTCCACGCCGGCCGACTGCAGGACGATGCCGATGCGGCCGCGCAGGTCCCGGTCACGCCGGGCGGGGTCGTGCCCCAGGACGTCGACCTCGCCGGAGGTCCGGTCCCGGAACCCCTCGAGGATCTCGACCGTTGTGGTCTTCCCCGCGCCGTTCGGCCCGAGGAACGCGTAGACCTCGCCCTGCTCCACCTCGAACGACACACCGCGGACGGCCTCGAGCTCGCCGTAGCGCTTGTGGAGGTCCCGGACGGTGATCGCCGCGGCCATGAAGGCGAAGAGTATCCCAGGGCCCGCGAGAGCGCCGACGCACGGGAAGTCGCGGGGTCGGTGCCGCTACAGGGGCTGCCTTCCGGCGATGCCCGTCTCGGGTGGATGCCAGAAGCCGACGTGGTCCTCGCCGAGACGCCAGCACAGGAAGACGAGCCGGCCGTCGCGTTCGGCCGGGAAGTCGACCAGGCCGGACTCCACGTCGCGCAGGATGATCCCCATCGCGGAGATCCGCTCCACCTCGTCCTTCAGGACCTCGGCGGCGTCGCGGTACTCCCGGTTCTCGGGGCCCCCGCCGTTGCCGGCGACGACCTCCTTCACCCGTTCACCGGTCCGCAGGAGGGTCTCGCGGGCCTCGCGCATGCGCTCCAGGGCCTCCCGGAGGTCGGGCAGCATCTCCCCGGCCTCCTGGAGCGTGAACCGGCGCTCGTCCGGTGGGCCTTCCAGGTCCGGCGGCGTCACAGACCGAGCACCCCCGGCAGCTCGTCGAGGCTGGCGATGCGCCGCCCCCCGAAGTCCTCGTGGCGGCCGCGTCGGTCGAGAAGCACCGCGGTCATGCCGAGGGCCAGGGCGGGCTCGACGTCGTAGGTGACGTTGTCGCCGACGTACGCCGCGTGCTCCGGCGCGACGCCCATGCGTTCCAGGGCCAGCCGGAAGATCTTCGGGTCGGGCTTCTCCATGCCCTCGACGCCGCTGATCACCCGGACCTCGAAGAAGTCGGTGACGTCGAGGTGCTCGAGCAGCCGTTCCAGCCACTCCTCGAAGTTGGAGATCAGCCCGAGCCGCAGCCCTGCGTCGCGGAGCTTCGCCAGCACGGGCAGCGCGTCGTCGAACAGCCGGTAGTTCGCCACGTCGGTGAACGTGCCGTACAGCGTGCGCGCCACACCCTCGGTGAACGGCACGCCGAGCGCCTCGAGCAGGACCCGATACAGCTCGGACCAGAACGCCCAGGACTCTTCGGCGGAGACCGACCACATGCGCCCCTGCTTCGTCGCCTCCTCGAACAGGGGCGCGACCACCCGGACCCGCTCGTGGACCAGCTCGGGCGTGACGTGCTCGTGGCCCTCGGCCTGTAGCGTCCGCGCCAGCAGCTCCGGGAACGACGGATGCGCGGAGAGCAGCGTCTCCCCCGCATCGAACAGAACCGCGCGGATCATCCGCGGGCGATCATACCGAGGAGCCCCGCCCCTTCCGGGCGACCGCGCCTGCCGTGGCACCACGGTGCGGCGCCCCGGAAGGTGGGGACGCCCGATCCACGTGATCGGCCTTGGGTCAGGCCTCGCAGCTCGACAGGGTGTCGCCTGCGTCCTCGGTGCAGGTGTCGAAGCCCCGGCCACCCGTGCCGGTGTCGTTGCCGCTCACCACGTCCACGGCGTCCAGGTGGTCGTTCCCGTAGCCGCCCTTCAGGAGTCGCTTCCGGTGCCTCCCACCAGCGTGTCGGGCCCGACCTTGCCGAGGAGCGCGTCGTTGCCGGCGCCCCGGTAGATCGTGTCGCCGCCACGCAAGCCGTTGATGGTGTCGTTGCCCGGGCCGCCGCAGATGACGTCGGGGCCTGCCGTCCCGGTGATCACCCGGTCGCCGCTGATCGTGCAGGTGTCCGCCGTCCCGGAGAGCGAGAACATCTGGTCCGGGGCAGCAAGGCATCAGCTGAGGCAAGCGGACCTATGGGACGGCCGTTCGCGCGCGGAGCTCCTCCCACAGCGTCTCGACCCGTCGATTCAGGTCGTCCCGCGACCCGTCATTGGCGACCACCACGTCCGCGACGGCCTGCCGTTCGGAATCGGACAGTTGAGCGCGGATCCTGGCGCGGACGTCGTCCTCGGCCATGCCCCGGGCGACGAGCCGCCTGATACGGACCTCCTCGGGCGCGGTGACCACTACGACGAGGTCGAACATCGACTCCAGGTGGTTCTCGACCAGCAGCGGGACCGCGTACACCACCACCCGGTCGGTGTCCCGGTACGGCTCGAGCGCGTCCTGCAGGAGGCGCGCCACCTCCGGATGGACGATCGCCTCCAGCCGGCGCCGGGCGTCCGGATCCCCGAACACCGTCCCGGCCAGCGCCGCCCGGTCGACCGACCCGTCCGGGCCCACTACCGACGACCCGAACTCCTCCACCACGCGCGCGTGCCCAGGCCGGCCGGGATCGAGCGCCCGCCGGGCGAACTCATCGGCGTCGAGCACGACCGCGCCCCGCCGCTCGAGCATCGCCGCGACGGTGGACTTCCCCGACCCGATTCCGCCCGTCAGTCCCACGAGGAGCATCAGCGGGTGCTCGTCGCGACGCTCCCGGCCACCGCCAACGCGGCGATCAGCGCGAGCACGACGATCACCTCGATGACGAACACCTTGCGCTGATCCCGTCGCATCGCGTGAAGCGTAGCGGCCCGGGGAACCCTCGGCTCGGGCGAGGGGTGCCGCGCTCGACATGCGCGAACCCGTAGGCTGGTGACGATGCTGGGCGAGCAGGAAGCGGTGGTCCTGGAGATCCGGCCGTTCGACCTCCACGGGGTGACGTACTACGACGTCACCGTGCGTTTCGCCGACGAGTCGATCGAGGGAGCCCGCCTGGGCCCCGAGGGCGTGCCGGAGGGGGTCCAGCCCGGCGACCGAGTCATGGCCACCCGCGTGGCCAGCATGGTGGTGAGTCTGAGGCGGCCGTAGCCGCCGCCAGGGGCATCGTCACCGGTTCGAGCGGCAGATCAGCTGAATCTCCGGACCGGAGCGGCGACCGCGCACGTACACGAGCCCGGTGAAGCCCTGCCGAGTGGCGGCGAACGCGTTCCCCGGACCGGTTCGGCCTCGGGGGAAGTGCCACCTACCATATCGAACGTGTGTTCGACTGTCAACTACGTTCAGCGGATGCGCCTCGCCGCACCCGAAGAAAGTTCGACTCCCCCCATGCCAGCGTTCGCGGATGTTACCTGAACCTCTCTTCAAGCACCCCGTAGAGGCGTGCGGGTCGTCATGAGCATGGGCCGCCTCACATACGGCCTTGAGCGCGAACCGAACAGTACCAGCGGCCCTTGCTTGTCTGAAAGGGATCAGCGACGCGGCCGAGCTATCGCCCTCATCCTGTGGTGCCTGGAAGTACGCGTCGTCCAGCCGCTCCTCCAGTCGTGCGAGGTCCAAGGCCAAATCGGCATCGTCCTGTCCGATGCGGATTCCGCCGAGCGCCGATTCCACAAGCGGGTCCTGGAGGCCGGCCGCGCGCACGCCACGAGTACATGCATCTGCCACCAGGGAGTTCAGTGCGCGCGGCTAGATGCGGGCGAGCAGCGAGGCAAGCCGAGGTGCTTCGGTTTCCAGGCGTGACTCACTCCTGATCGGAGGATAGTCAGGTCGGCCACGCCAGCGTGCTGTCACCTGTCGGCCGCCGTCTCGTGTCGGCGGGACCACGCGTACAGGGCGTCGTAGACGAACTTGCCCCCCTCAAGGAGACACCCACCGGGAGGGGGGGCAGGGCCGGGACGGTCGCGAGTTCCGCAGCGGAGTGAGGACTGTCTCAGCAGGCGGCCCGGTCCCGCCCCCCGGCGCCCCGCCGGGAACGGGTCTTCGAAGCCTTCCTAATCCCCTACTCGCGGCCCTCGCGGCGCTTGAGGTCGCGGAGGATGGCCTCGAGCGAGACCTCTTCCTCTTCCTCGGGCGGCGACTCGGAGACGCCCTGCTCGGCGTGCATCGCGGCCTCTTCGGGAGCGGCGGGTTCGGGCTCGACCGTGGTTTCCAGCACCTCGGGCGCGGCCTCGTCGGCGCGGGCCTCGGCGTCGGCGAGGATCTCCTCGGCCTCCACCGAGGGCTCCGGGACGATGTCCTCGACCAGCTCCTCGGTCGACACGGTCTCCGAAACGATCTCCGGCTCGAGCTCGACGGCCACCTCATCGCCCACCTGCCGCATCGACAGCGAGATGCGGCGGCGGGGCACGTCCACGTCGATGACCTTCACCCGCACCTGGTCGCCGACGTTCACGATCTGCTCGGGCGACTCGACGTGCATCGTCGACAGCTCGGAGATGTGGACCAGGCCCTCGATGCCCTGGGCCACGCGGACGAACGCGCCGAACGGCACGATCTTCGTGACCTGGCCGGAGATGACCTCGCCGGCCCGGTACTTCCGCTCGAACTCCTTCCAGGGGTCCTCCTGGGTGGCCTTGAGCGACAGCGACACGCGCTCGCGCTCGAGGTCGACGTCGAGCACCTCGACCTCGACCTCTTGGCCGACCGACACGACCTCGGACGGATGGTCGACGTGCTTCCACGACAGCTCGGACACGTGGATCAACCCGTCCACGCCGCCGAGGTCCACGAACGCGCCGAAGTTCACGATCGAGGACACCGTGCCCTTGCGGCGCTCGCCCTTCTGCAGGGATTACAGGAACTTCTTGCGGCCCTCGGACTGCGACTCCTCGAGGAAGGCGCGCCGGGACAGCACCACGTTGTTCCGGTTCCGGTCGAGCTCGATGATCTTCGCCTCGAGCTCCTGGCCCACGAACGGGTGGAGGTCGCGCACGCGGCGGAGGTCCACCAGCGACGCCGGGAGGAACCCGCGCAGGCCGATGTCCAGGATCAGCCCGCCCTTCACGACCTCGATGACGGGGCCCTTGATGGTGCCGCCCGAGCGCATGATCTCCTCGATCCGGCCCCACGCCCGCTCGTACTGCGCGCGCTTCTTCGACAGAATCAGCCGGCCGTCCTTGTCCTCCTTCTGGAGGACGAGGGCCTCGATGACCTCGCCGAGCTTGGCGACGTCGGCGGGATCGACGTCGTGGCGGATCGAGAGCTCCTTCGAGGGAACGACCCCCTCGGACTTGTAGCCGATGTCGACGAGGACCTCGTCACGATCGACCTTCACGATGGTTCCGGTGAGGATGTCGCCCTCCTTGAAGTCCTTCAGCGACTCCTCGATGGCGGCGACGAGCTCCTCCGGCGTGTAGTCACGCTCGGGGGCCGTCACCTGTGTTCCCATGCTCTCGATGTGGACCAGCTCCTCTCTGGCTGCAAGGCGGGTCGTCACGGCGCATCCCAAACCGGTGGGGCGAGGGAGCGGCACGCGGAACGAGCCTTGCGGCCAGTGGGAATGGTAGCCGCGCGCGTGAAATGGCGTCAATGCTGAGGCCGGATTCCGTGGGAGCTCAGTGGCCTGCGGGGGCGGCCTCGGCCCAGTTCGCGCCCCAGCCGATGTCGGCCCGCAGCGGCACCGTCAGCTCATACGCGGCCTCCATCTCGCGCTTGACGAGGTCGGAGGCCTCCTCGACGTGGTGGGTGGCCACCTCGAACACCAGCTCGTCGTGGACCGTGAGCAGCATGTGGCATTCGAGCTCCTGGCGGTCCTGCAGCGCGTGGTCCACCCGGATCATGGCCAGCTTGAAGACGTCCGAAGCGCCCCCCTGGATCGGCGCGTTGAGCGCCATCCGCCGGCCCAGGTCGCGCACGCGCGGGTTCGCGGCCTGGAGCTCGGGGATGTACCGGCGCCGGCCGAGCAGCGTCTCGGTGAACCCCTCCGCCGCGGCGCGTCCGACCTGGCGGTCGAGGAACTCCCGAATCTTGGGGAACCCGGCGAAGTACGCGTCGATGAACTCCTGGGCCTCGTCGGGGGCGATGCCGAGGCGCGAGGCCAGCCCATACGCGTTCATCCCGTAGGCCAGGCCGTAGTTGATCATCTTGGCCCGCGAGCGGATCGCGTGGTCGACCTGGTCCTCCGGCAGGCCGAACACGCGCGCCGAGGTCGCCGTGTGGATGTCGGTCCCCGACTCGAACGCCGCGGCCAGCCCCTCGTCGCCCGACAGGTGGGCCATGATCCGCAGCTCGATCTGGGAGTAGTCGGCGCACATCAGGACCTGGCTCTCGGGATCGCCCGTGACGAACGCCCGGCGGATCCTGCGCCCCTCCTCGCCGCGGACCGGGATGTTCTGGAGGTTCGGGTTGGTCGAGGACAGGCGGCCGGTCGCGGCCACCGCCTGGTTGAACGTCGTGTGCACGCGGCCGGTGGCCGGGTTCACGAGCTTCGGCAGGGCCACCAGGTACGTGGAGTTCAGCTTGTCCAGCTCGCGCCACTGGAGCAGCGCGTCCACGATCGGGTGCTGGTCGCGGAGCTTCTCCAGCACCGAAGCATCCGTCGACAGCTGCCCCTTCGGCGTCTTCTTGCCCGGCGAGAGCCCCAGCTCGCCGTACAGGATCTCGCGCAGCTGCGGCGGCGAGTTCAGGTTGAACTCCCGACCGGCGTGGTTGTAGATCTCGATCTGCAGCGCGGCCATGCGGCCCGTGACGTTCGCGGACATGTCCTCCAGATACGGCACGTCGAGCGCCACTCCACGCGCCTGCATCAGGGCCAGCACGGAAGCCAGCGGCAGCTCCACCTCCTCCAGCAGGTAGCGCAGACCGGCCCGGTCCACCCGGCGCTCCATGACCGGCGCCAGCAGGGCCACCGCGGCGGCCTCGGCCGCCACCGGACGCCACGGCGAGCCGAACAGCTGCCCGCCCTCCTCCTCCTCGATCCCGGCGAGCACGTCGGCGCCGAGGTACGTCCGGCACAGCCCGGCGAGGTCGTAGGACGTCTCGGCCGGGTCCAGCAGGTAACCGGCCAGCATGGTGTCGAAGGCCACGCCCTGCACCTCCCGGCCGGACCGCGCCGCGGCCGCCTGCAGCTCCTTGGCGTCGTGCACCCACTTCGTGACCGCCGGCTCGGCCAGCACGGCGTCCGCCTCCACGGCGGGGAACGGGGCGTACACGGCGCGCCCCTCCCCGGTCGACGCCGCCATACCGTCCAGCCCCTCGCCCTCGGCGTGGAGCCGGACCGCCACCGGGCCCGAGCCGGCCAGCTTCTCCAGGTCGGCCCCCGAGCCCTCCGTCAGGTCGAGCTCGGTGTCGTACGCCGCCGCCGCGGCGCTCTTGCGGACGTCCTCCAGCCGTTCCAGCAGCGTCCGGAACTCGAGCGAGGTGAACAGCCGCCGCACCGCGTCCTCGTCCCACTCCCCCATCTCGGAGTCCGCGGGGTCGAGGTCGATCTCGATGTCCGTGTCGAGGCGGGCGATGTCCTTGTTCAGCAGCAGCTGCTCTCCCGCCCCCTCGATCCCGGCGCGAACGCGAGGCTTCAGGTCCTCGGTGTGCTTCAGCAGCTCCTCCACGGAGCCGTATTGCTGGATCAGCTGGGACGCCGTCTTCTCCCCAACGCCCGGAACGCCCGGGATGTTGTCGCTGGTGTCGCCCTTCAGCGCGACGTAGTCGAGGTACTTCTCCGGCGGGAGCCCGAACCGTTCTATGACCGCGTTCACGTCATACGTCACGATGTCGGAGATCCCCCGCCGGTTGAACATCACCGAGATCCCGGGCCGGACCACCTGGAAGAAGTCCCGATCGGCGGTGACGATCACGACCTCCATTCCCTGCTCGACTGCGCGCCGGGCCAGCGTGGCGATGAGGTCGTCGGCCTCCTGCTCCGGGTGGCTGACCAGCGGGATCTGCAGGGTCTCGACCACCTCGAGGATCAGGCCGAGCTGCTGGCGGAACTCGTCCGGCGTCTCGCGGCGGCCGGCCTTGTACTCCGCGTAGCGCTCCAGGCGGGCCTTCGGCGTCCCCAGGTCGAACGCCACCGCGATGCGGTCGGGGCGCTCCTCCGTGAGGAGCTTGATGAGCATCGAGGTGAACCCGTACACCGCGTTCGTGACCTGCCCCGTGGAGGTGGCCAGGGTCTCGGGCAGCGCGAAGAACGCCCGGTAGGACAGGCTGTGGCCGTCGAGCAGGAACAGCCGCGGCCTGCGCTCCGGCTGTCCGGAGCCCTTCGTCGCGGTCGCCGCCGCGGTGCCGCCGCCGTCCTCGGTGCCCACCGAGCGGCATTGTAGGCTCTGCCCATGACACCCCCGGCGGCGAACCCGGCTACCCGCACGGCGACCACTTCCACGGCCTCCCATCCCGAATACCTGGAGGCCCTGTACGAGATGGCCGAGGAGGGCATTCCCACGGTCCAGGTCCGCCTGGCGCAGTGGATGGGCGTGTCGGCCGGTGCCGTGAGCCAGGCCGTCAAGAAGCTCCTGGCCCAGGGGCTGATCCGGGCCGAGGGCCGCGAGCTTCGGTTCACCGCGGCCGGCGAGGACGTCGCGGAGCACCTCGTCCGGCGCCACCGGCTGGCCGAGCACTTCCTGATCCGGATCATCGGCCTGCCGTGGCACAAGGCCCACGAGGAGGCAGAGCGGTGGGAGCGGGTCATCTCCGACGACGTGGAGCTGCGGCTGATCACGATCCTCGACGACCCGGCGACCTGTCCGCACGGGAACCCGATCCCCGGCTCCTCGCACCCGGTCGACTACTCGAAGCTCGTTCCGCTCCGCGACCTCGGGCCGGGCAGGAAGGGAGTCCTGCGCCGCCTGACCGAGGACCTCGAGCTGGACCTCGACGTCATGCGGTTCTTCGAGGACTCCGGGCTCATGCCGGGGGGGCGGGTCCTGGTCGAGCGGGTGGGGCCGGACGGGACCATGCAGCTCCGGGTGGACGGGAAGGGCGTCGCCCTCGGGGCTCACCTGTCGGACAACCTCTGGGTCCAGCTCGCTTGAGGGCATCGCGGCGGTGATGTTTGACGGTGCTCCGACCGGCAAATAGCATTTAGTAGGCCTACCGAATTTCGTTAAGAAGCCTAAACTTCCCAGCCGGCCGCTCTCGCGCCGGTGGGAGGACGAGGAGCGCAGTTGAGCACCCCCCAGACGGTCTTGCTCGGCGCGGTGGCCGGGTTCACGATCTTCCTCGGCCTGCCGCTCGGCAGGATGCGCGGCGGGAGCCGCGGGCTCCGGACGTTCCTGAACGGGTTGTCCGCGGGCATCCTCGTGTTCCTGCTCCTCGAGATCTTCGAGCACGCTTTCGGGACCGTCGAGGACTCCTTCGACGACCTGCTCCACGAGGGCGGCTCCCTCGGGCACTTCTCCGGTCTGGCCGCGGTCTTCGCCGTCGGCATGGGTGTCGGGCTGCTGTCGCTGCTGTACGTGGGGAAGATGTGGCGGCGCCGGCCGGCCGCGAAGTCCATCACCGGGCAGAGCCTGGGGCCGGGGGCCATGGCCGTGGCCGAGCAGGCCGCAGTCCGGTCCGACTCGCTCCGCCTGGGCATGTCCATCGCGGTGGGCATCGGCTTGCACAACTTCTCCGAGGGCCTCGCCATCGGGCAGTCGGCCGCCAGCGGCGAGGTCTCGCTGGCGGTCCTGCTGGTGATCGGGTTCGCCCTGCACAACGCAACCGAGGGGTTCGGCATCGTCGGTCCCTTGGCCGCGGAGCACGTGCGTCCGTCGTGGGGATGGTTGGCTCTCGCGGGCCTGATCGGCGGGGGACCGACGTTCCTGGGCACCCTGGTCGGCACCGCGTTCACCTCGGACGTCCTCGAGGTGCTGTTCCTCTCGCTGGCCGGGGGCGCGATCCTGTACGTCGTGGCCGAGATCCTGAACGCCGGTCGCAAGATGTCGTGGGAGACGACCCTGTGGGGCGTCTTCGCCGGCTTCCTGGCGGGCGTCGCCACCGAGCTCGTGCTGGTCGCCGCCGGCGTCTGAGCCGCTCCCCGACTCGGAACGAGCGTCTGGTTGCGCGTGTGCCCCGATCCTCCTTGGGTGCACGTGTGCCGCGATCCTCATTGGGTGCGCGTGTGCCGCGAGCCTCCTTGATTGCGCGGAGACGGTCGGGGCTGTCTGGGTGGCACGGGCCCCTCCCACTCCCGCAACTTGCAATGATGCGTCCGTGCCGCGCGGTGTCGGCGTTCGTACAAGTTGCTCCGTGGGCCCCTCCCGACCACCCAGCGCCCCTCCCTGCAACCAGGGCAACCATCCCGCCCCGCCCGTGTGCCGTCGAGCCCGCGCGGCGCATCGCAGCCCGGCCGTGTACAGAAGGTTCGGCGGGGCACGGGGCTGACAGCCGGGCGTGAGGGGGTCGGGTGTGAGAGGCGTTGCGGGCCGGATGCGCGCGGGGTCGGGGGGGCCCCATGGAGCAACTTGTACGAGCCGCAATCACGCTTGCGGCACGGACGCATCGTTGCAAGTTGCGGGAATAGGGGGGACCCGATCCCGCGGAAGCGTCCGGGCAAACGGCAACCTCTGGCCAGCGCACGCCGCCCGACCGTGACGCGCCAGCGGAGCAGCGCGACCGGTAGGCTCTGCCGCCATGGGCGAGCAGGGCGTTCCGCCCCGGACACCCGATGAGGAGAATCCGGCGCCGCCCGGGATGACGTCGGACGAGGCGGTCGCGATCGCCCGCGGCATCCAGGGGCCGATGGTCGAGAAGCTCGGGATCGAGTTCCTCGAGTTCGGCGAGCGCCGGGTCCGGGCCCGCATGCCGGTCGGGGGGAACACCCAGCCCTACGGGGTCCTGCACGGCGGGGCGACGGCGTCGCTGTGCGAGACCGTGGCCTCGGTGGGCACCGCGTTCCTGGTGGGCGTGGACAAGGTGGCGGTGGGCATCGACCTGTCGATCACGCACCTGCGCTCCGCGCGGGACGGGTGGGTCACGGTGACCGCGGTGCCGCTGCGGATCGGGCGGACGATCGCCCACTGGGACATGCGGGTCCACGACGACGAGGGCCGCCTGGTCGCGGTGTCGCGACTGACGCTCGCGGTCCGCGACTCCCCCTCCGCCCAATGACTCCGCTGGGCGGCACCGGACAGCTGTGACATCGGTCGGCCGCGGAGAGCGATCCCCCACGCGGCCGTCGCCTCGCAAATGTCACTCTTTCGGGCCCGTCACCTCCGAGGCGACTACCTGCGAGTCTTCGCGAGAGCCCTTGCGCCGCAAGGGTTCCGACCGGTTGACAGGCCATGGCGCCCTGGGTACATTTCGCCCCGGTCCCGAGCGGCCGCAGGGACCGAGAGCCCGGAAGGTCATCGGTAGTGGCGGCAAAGCCGGAGGACGTCAGTCCACCGGCAGTCCTCCAGGGAGGCGCGAGCTTCCCGGCGAGGTCAGCCGCCCGCTGCGAAGGCTGTCCCCTCTCGGGAGTCCGGGTCGCTCGGGACCATCTTTTGGCGGACCGAGGTGCCGAGTAGAAAACGCTCACGTTTGGGGAAGGCGTGAGCGGGCCCAAAGGCACCTCGGTCCGTCTTCGGCTGTCGCCCCTGTCCTGACCCGTCACTCCGGCTGCCGGCCCCGAACGGCCCGCTCTCCGGGATAATCCGGTCCATGGCGCCCAATCGGTTGGTCCTCGCCGCCGTGGCGATGCTCGTCCTCGCCGCCTGCGCCACCGCCGGCGCCCACCCCGACCGGCCGTTCCTCCGGGTGGAGACGCCCCCGGAGCCGACCACCGGCCCGTTCGTCGTCGTCGCCGTCGACAACCACTTCCACGACATCCACTACGCGGAGCGCAACCCGATCTCGGAGGACCGGCCGTTCGTCGTGAAGAACGAGGGCCGGAACCTCCACAACTTCACGGTGATCGGGACCGGCATCAGCATCGACATCTGGCCCGGCCACCAATTCAGATGGGCCCACCTCGGGGACCACCTCTCGCCCGGCACCTACCAGGTGATCTGCAAGTACCACCCGTACGTGAACATGGGCGGGCACTTCACCGTCACGAGACCGTGACTACAGCACGCTGTTCAGGAACCGCTGCGTCCGCTCCTGCTCCGGCGCGGCGAGGACGGTCCGGGGCTCCCCCGACTCCACCACCTCACCTTCGTCCATGAAGATCAGCTTGGTCCCGACCTCCCGGGCGAACCCCATCTCGTGCGTGACCACCATCATGGTCATGCCCGCCTCGGCGAGCTCGCGCATGACCTCCAGCACCTCGCCCACGAGCTCCGGGTCGAGCGCGGAGGTGACCTCGTCGAACAGCAGCAGCGACGGCTGCATGGCCAGCGCGCGGGCGATCGCCACCCGCTGCTGCTGGCCCCCCGACAGCGCGCCTGGGTAGGCGTCCGCCTTGTGGGCCAGCCCGACGCCCTCCAGCTGTTCCATGGCCCTGGCGCGGGCCGCATCGCGGCTCATCCCCAGCACCTTCTCCAGGGCTACCGTGATGTTGGCGACGGCCGTCTTGTGCGGGAACAGGTTGAAGGCCTGGAAGACGATCCCCATGTGCGTGCGCATCTCGTCGAGATTGGTGCGGATGTCCGTGAGGTCGCGCCCGCGGAACCACACCTCACCCAGGCTGGGCTCCTCCAGGAGGTTGACGCAGCGCAGCAGCGTGGACTTGCCGGAGCCTGAGGGCCCGATCACGACCTGGACCTCTCCCGGCTCGAGGGTGAGTTCGATCCCCTTCAGGACGTGGTGCTGCCCGAACCACTTGTGCAGCCCCCGGATCCGGACCAGCGCGGAGTCCGCCGGCCCGTGGGCGCCGAGGTGCCGGACGTCGGGCGACTGCGTCACTGCCCGAACCCTCCTGAGACCCCGATGAGCCCACTCCGCAGCCGGCGCTCGGCGTAGTTCACGATGCCGATGAGCGGCAGCGTGATGGCCAGGTACCCGAGCGCGGCGGCGACGAGCGGCGTCGCGCTGAACGTGTCGGAGTACAGCTCCTGGGCGGTGTTGAAGATCTCGAGCTGGTTGATGGCGAGGCCGAGGACGAGGACCAGGGCCGTGTCCTTGATGAGGATGACGAACTCGTTCATCAGCGGCGGGATGACCCGGCGGACGGCCTGGGGGATCACGGCGTAGCGCATCGCCTGGAGGTACGTCATGCCCAGGCCTCGCGCCGCCTCCAGCTGTCCCCGTTCGATCGACTGAATGCCCGCGCGGAACACCTCCGCCGCGTAGGCGCCCGTGTTCAGGACGAACACGATGATCGCTGCGACGAACGGGTTGGGGTTCCATCCCAGGGCGAGGAAGAGCCCGAAGTAGAAGAACGACAACTGCCACAGGAGGGGGGTTCCTCGGAAGAAGTTGATGTACGCGCGGGCGGGCGCGCGCACCACGCGCCGGGACGACAGCGCCAGCATGGACAGGATCAGGCCGAGCACGATGCCTCCCGCCTCGCCCCCGAGCGCCATGATCAGCGTGTTCTTCGCGCCCCGGACGAAGTCATCGACGTGGCCCGACAGGATCCGGAAGTTCAGGTTCTGCTTCGTGAAGTTCAGGAACTGGTGGCTGGAACTGAACCACAGAAGGAAGGCAGAGGACGTGAGGCCGTGGATGCCGAGGATCGCGCCATCGAACGCGTGGTCACGCTTCCGCCGGGTGTCCATGCGCCGGTACGTGGAGAACCCGAGGACGATCGCGACGACGCCGAGCGCCATGGCCACGAACAGGACCACCTGTTCCTCCAGGGACCGGAGTCCCTCCACGATGTGACAGACGCCCGCCGCGCCGGTGAAATCGTGGTCCACCCCCACGGAGATGCAGTCGGCGCTGAGCGGTGGGCCCACCACGGCGTAGTCCACCTGGATGGCCACCGTGCCGATGACCACGACGAGCAGCGCCGCCAGGCCGATCGCAAGTACCGAGGCCGGGAACGGAGCGGTGGCGCCACGAGTGTCCGGGGGGCCGGTGACGGTCCGCGTGTTGGCCGCGACAGCTGCCATGGGAACTCCTCCTTCGCCCGTTCATCAACGACGCGGGGCCCGCGCCGGCGGCACGGACCCCACGGTGTGGCTGCGCGCGCGGCTAGCCCGTCGGCTGGAACTCCTGGGGGAGCGGCAGCGTCGGAAAGTACTTCGTGAAGAGCTTCTCGTAGGTCCCATCGGCGATGAGGTCGTCGAGCGCGCCGTTGATCGCGATCCTGAGCTTGGGATTCTGAGGGTTGACGGCGATGCCGTAGTGCTCGCCCGTGTCGATGGGCTGGACCACCTTCAGGGACGGCCGGTCGCCGGCCTCCGCGATCGAGGAGGGCTCGTCGTTGATGATCCCCACAAGCCGGCCCGCCTCGAGCTCCGTGAAGGCGTCCGTGATGTTGGTGAAGGTTCGGATCTGGATCCCCTTCGGGCCCAGGTTCGCCTCGGCCCAGTCCTTGCCGGTCGTCCCCTTCTGGACGCCGACCGTGTCGCCGGAGGACAGGTCGTCCGTGCTCTTGATGTCCGCCGTCTTGTCCTCGTTCACCGTGAGGGACTGCCGGGAGTTGTAATAGGGGTCTGAGAAGTCGACGACCTGCTGCCGCTCCGGCGTGATCGTCGATGCCGCCGCGACAGCGTCGAACTTCTGCCCGGTGGCGAGCGCAGTGAAGATCGTGTTGAAGTTCGCCTTCACCCACGTCACGCCGGACAGTCCGAGGCGCTTCGCGATCTCCTCCATGATTTCGACGTCGAAACCCGTCAGATCGCCGTTCTTGTCCCTGAACTCGAACGGCTTGTACTCGAGGCACGACCCGACGGTGAGCGTTCCCTCCTTGAGCAGGGTCAGCTGGGGCGGGGTCGGGCTCTCGGCCCCAGTCGGGCTCTCGGCCGCCGACGCCGGAGCGCTCGGCCCGGCGGAGGTTGACCCCCCGCCCGTCGGGGTCTTCTTGGCGCAGGCCGCGCCCACCAGCGAAAGGGCCAGCACGACCGCCAGCACGCCGACGAATTTCCTTCGCATCACCATGCCCCCTTGCTCCCCTCTGCCAATCGGACCTTCGACTTCACTCTTCACTCCTCGCCCAGATACGCCTTTCGCACCTGGTCGTTGCCGAGCAGGCTCTTCGCCGAGTCCACGAGGACGATGTTGCCGGACTCGATCACGTAGCCCCGGTCCGCGACCGTGAGCGCCATGTGTGCATTCTGCTCGATCAGCAGCACGGTCGTGCCCTGGTCGTTGATCTCCTTCACGATCTCGAAGATCTTCTCCACCAGCATGGGCGCCAGGCCCATGGACGGTTCGTCGAGCATCAGGACGACCGGCCTCGTCATCAGGGCCCGCCCGATCGCGAGCATCTGCTGCTGCCCGCCGGAGAGCGTCCCCCCGGACTGGTGCTGGCGCTCCTTCAGCACGGGGAACAGGGAGTACACGCGCTCGAAAGCATCCTCCACCGCGCCCCTCGAGGACTTGCCGTCCTTCCCCGCCCCGGCGTACAGCCCCATGGCCAGGTTCTCCCTGACCGTCATCCGCCCGAAGATCCGCCGTCCCTCGGGAGCATGGCCCAGCCCCATGGCCACGACCTTGTGCGCCGCCATCCCGTCGATCCGGCGGCCCTCGAACGTGATGGTCCCAGTCGTGGGCCGCTTGAGCCCGGAGATGGTCTTGAGCGTGGTCGTCTTCCCCGCCCCGTTGGCCCCGATCATCGTGACGATCTCGCCCCGCTCGATACGGAGGTCGATCCCCTTCACCGCCTCGATCCCGCCGTAGTGCACGTGGACGTCCGACAGCTCAAGGAGCGGCATCCGAGCTCTCCTCCTTCTCCTTCTCCGGCGAAGCGCTCTCGCCGCCGCCCGCGCCGTTCGCCCCTCGCGCTTCCCCGTCCTCGCCCGGGGTCGTCGACCGCCCCAGGTAGGCCTCCACCACCCGGGGGTCGCGCCGGACGTCGGCCGGGCGCCCCTCGGCGATCTTCTCCCCGAAGTCGAGCACCGTGATCCGGTGGGAGATCCCCATCACGACCTTCATGTCGTGCTCGATGAGCAGGATCGTGATGCCCAGGTCGCTGACCTGTTCGATCAACCCCATGAGGGCCGTCTTCTCGGCCGGGTTCATCCCCGCGGCGGGCTCGTCCAGCAGGAGCAGGGTGGGCCCGGTGCCCATGGCCCGGGCGATCTCCAGCCGGCGCTGGTCCCCGTAGGCGAGGTTCTTGGCCAGGTCGTTGGCATACCGGCCGATGCCGACGAACTTCAGCAGCTCGACGGCCCGGTCCCGGGCCACCGCCTCCTCGCGTCGCTCGACGCCGGTCCGGAGCATGGCCCGGGCCACCCCCGTCCTGCTGTGGGCGTCGACGCCCGCCATGACGTTCTCGAGCGCCGTCATGTTGGCGAACAGGCGGATGTTCTGGAACGTCCTGCCGATGCCCAGCCGGGTGATCTGGTACGGACGCATCCGCCTGCGGGCCAGCGGAAACCCCGGCACCCGCACCGGCTCGAGCAGCTCCTGTCCCCGGAACCTGATCGAGCCCGAAGTCGGGGGATAGAGGCCGGTGACCATGTTGAAGAACGTGGTCTTGCCGGCGCCGTTGGGCCCGATCAGGCTGAAGATCTCGCCCTCCTCGATGCTCAGGCTGACCATCGAGAGGGCACGGAGGCCGCCGAAGTCCTTCGTGACCCCCTTCGCCTCGAGAATGGGCGTCACCGGGCGTGCTCCTGGACCTCGAACACCGAGGCGTCGTGCACCTCGGCCCCGGTGAGCTCGGCGGCGCGGCGCCGGCTGGGGATGACGCCCTGGGGCCGCAGGATCATCATGACGACCAGGACCGCCCCGAACACCAGCAGACGCGCGTCGGACAGGAACCTCAGCTGTTCCGGCAGGAAGATGATCAGCGCCGCGCCCAGGATCGGCCCGGCGATGCCGCCCATCCCCCCCAGCACCACCATCGACAGGATGATCACCGATCCGAAGTCCACGTTGAACAGCGTGAAGGTGTCGGGGCTGATGAAGGCGATCTGGCTGGCGTAGATCACTCCCCCCAGGGAGGCCACCGCCGCGCCCATGGCGAACGCCAGCAGCTTCATCCGGACCGTGGGGATGCCCATCGCCGCGGCCGCCAGCTCGTCCTCCCGGATGGCCGCCCACGCCCGGCCCACCCGGGAGTCGTTGACCCGCCGCAGGAGGAAGATCCACAGGACGATGATCCCCAGCAGGAGGTAGTAGTAGGGAGGATTGCTCACCCCGAAGTCGTAGTGCAGGCCCCCGACCGCGATGACCGGGTGCGGGATGTCGTTGACGCCCTGGGCGCCGTTGTCGAAGGAATCGAGGTTGTTCGCGGTGATCCTGACGATCTCCCCGAATCCCAGCGTCACGATGGCCAGGTAGTCGCCCCGGAGGCGAAGCGTGGGGGCGCCCAGGAGGACGCCCGACAGGACGGCGATGCCCAGGGCCAGGAAGAAGAACAGCCAGAAGTACTGGTGCCACACGGGCGCCGGAGGAAACGGCCCGGACGGGTGGGCGAACACCGCGACGGCCCGGGAGGCGGAACCGGTCAGCACGGCGAACGCGTAGGCGCCCACCGCGAAGAACGCCACGTATCCGAGGTCGAGCAGGCCGGCGAACCCCACCACCACGTTCAGCCCGAGGGCGAGGAGCGCGGCGATGCCGATCTTGGTGAGGATCTGGGTGTAGTAGGCGTCGTTCGTCGTGACATAGGGCAGGATGGTCGGCAGCAGCGCAGCGAGCGCGATGAAGACGACGTTCATCCCGGCCCGGGCGCCCCGGGGGGCGCCCCGGTAGCGCTCGGCGACCGCGGCCATCGCCCCCTTCACGGACTGCACGGGTCGCCGCCACGGGGCCACCGTAGGTTCGCCGGGCATGCCGCTACCCTCCCACCTGCTCGCCGAGCAACCCGGTGGGACGGAACATCAGCACGCCCACGAGCACGACGAACGCGATCACGCTCTGCCACTGGGCGCTGAAGCAGGCCACCCCGAGGTTCTCGACCATGCCCAGGAGGAGCCCTCCCAGCATGGCCCCCCGGATGTTCCCGATCCCCCCGAGGACCGCAGCGGTGAACGCCTTGATCCCGGGGACGAACCCCATGTTGAACTGCGCGGCCTGGAAGAACAGCCCGTACAGCATCCCGGCCACGCCGGCCATCAGGCCGCCGACGAAGAACGTCATCACGATGATGCGGTCGATGTTGACGCCCAGGAGCGCGGCGGTCTCGGGGTCCTCGGCGACGGCCCGGATCCCCTGGCCGGCCCGGGTCCGGTGGACGAACCAGTCCAGCGCGACCAGCATCGCTGCCGCGACGGCCACGACGAGCACCGTCTGGCTGTCGATATTCACCCCGAGGATCGTCACGACGTGGGCCTTCTGCATGACCTGCGGGAAGTCCACGGCCGCCGCTCCCCCGATCCTGGGCCACTTGAACGGGAGCCCCAGGTGCTTGTGGCCGTCGAGCAGGTAGAAGAGGTTGGACAGGAAGAGCGACACCCCGATGGCGGTGATCAGGTAGGCCAGACGGGACACGCCCCGCCTCCGCAGCGGCCGGTACGCGACGCGCTCGATCGCGACCGCCGTCAGCCCGGAGGCGCCGGCGGCGAGCAGCATGCCCACGGCGAGCACGAAGACCAGGTATGGCCCGCCGATCCCGTGCGGATGGTTGTGATTCGTGATGCCGAACAGCGAGCTGAAGGTGTACAGGCCGGCGAACGCGCCGATCATGAACACCTCGGAGTGGGCGAAGTTGATGAGCTGCAGGACGCCGTAGACCATGGTGTACCCGAGGGCGACCATGGCGTAGATGGCCCCCAGCCTGAACCCCGTGATGGCGAACTCGAACCACACCGACCCGGACTTGGGGCACACCCCCGTTCCGATGCCCACCCCGATCAGCCCGGCCAGGAGGCCGAGGAACACCAGCGTCTTCACGGCAGCGCGGAACGGCCTCCGGCTCAGCGTGCGGGTCGAGGTCGTTTCGGCCATGCGGTCCCTTGCGACGCGGCGCCTGTGATCGAGATTGCCCGGGCGGTACGGGGCGCCCCCGCCACAGGGGCGCCCCGTTCAGCCTTCTTCGTGCTCTAGCCGACGGAGCAGTGCGTGCAGTTCGGGATGACGTCCTTGTCCTGGCCCGCGTTCACCCAGGTGGAGTTGTCGACCTTCCAGATGAAGATCCGCACGTTGTCCAACGCGAGCTCGTGCCCGGCCGCGAACTTGTAGGTCTTCGTCAGTCCCTCGTAGTTGACCGAGTCGAAGTACGTCGTGAGGTCGTCCCGGGTCTTGTCGCCGGCCTTGAACGCCTCGATGTACATCCGGGCCACGTCGTAGTACTCGGCCGAGTAGATCCCCGGCGCGTCCGCCCACAGGGCCTCGAAGTCCTTGATGAACGACTTGGCCTCGGGCCTCTTGTCCGTGTTGATGTCGACGCAGGGGCACGTGGCGACCGTGCCGTTCCCGTTCGCCCCGGCGCCCTTGAGGTACGAGTCGTCCTTGATCCCGTCCCCGCCCACGAGGGTCACGTCGCCCAGGCCGGCCTGGGTCATCTGGTTCCGAAGGCCGGGAGCCTCCGAGGAATACCCGCCGTAGAACGCCACCGGGCATCCCGAGGCCTTGATCTTCGTGACCAGGGCGGAGAAGTCCTTCGTCTCCCCCGTCCCCCCGTTGGCCACGGCCCCCAGCTGGGCCTGGGTCGTGACGCCGGCGTCATCGAGGGTGTTCAACACGACCTGGGAGAGACCTTTCCCGTACGTCGTGTCGTCGCTGGCGACGTACGCACAGCTCGGCTTCTGGACCAGGGCGATGTACTCGGCGCCCGACGGGCCCTGCACGTTGTCGTTCGCGTTGGCCCGGAACCAGTGCTTCCAATCGTTGGCCGCGAGCGAGACCCCGGTCGCCGACGCGGTCACGAACGGGATCGACGCGCCGTCGAAGATGGGGCCCGCCGCCTGCGACTCACCGGAGAACGCCGGGCCGATCACGCCCACGAAGGAATCGTCGTTGGCGACCTTGGTCGCGAGCGGCGGCGCCTGCGTGCCGCTGCCCTGGGTGTCCTCCTTGACCAGCTGGATGGTCACCGGGAGGTCCCCGAACTTGCCCTGGTTGGCCTGGTTGATCGCCAGCTGGGCTCCCTGGAACCCGGGCACCACCAGACCCGCGGCCGCTCCGGTGAGCGCCCCCATGAAGGCGAGCTTCACGGTGGGCTTGGCGCTCGTGCCGCCGTTGTTCTTGTTGCTGCACGCCGCGCCGACAACGGCGACCACCGCGACCAGGGCCATGACCCTGAGAGTCCTCGTCCTGCGCAAAGCGCCCCTCCTTCCCTCTCGTACCCAACCCATGCCCGGCGTGGTGTACCACACTCGGGCCCGTCGCGCGCGGGGGATTGGGCTTGCGGCCAGGGCCTTCGCCCGGAATATCACGTGGTCCGGCACCGGTTTCCGGCTTGGCTCGCTGGCCTGTGTACGCTGTCGCCGGCCGGCCCGTTCCGACGGAACCGGGCGGACGCCGGGATGGCGGAATTGGCAGACGCGCGCGACTCAAAATCGCGTGGGCGAGAGCCCGTGGGGGTTCGACTCCCCCTCCCGGCACGCACCCCGGGTGTGTGATGCCTGGCCCACCCGCAGGCCTCAGGCCCGGACCCGGAGCTCCTGCAGGCCGCGGATGATGTAGCCCGGCTTCCAGGTCGGCTCCTCGACCAGCTCGAGGTCGGGAACCTTCGTCAGCAGCGTGCGGAACGACGTCTCGAGCTCGACGCGCGCCAGCGGCGCGCCCAGGCAGAAGTGGGTCCCGGCGCCGAACGTCACGTGGGGGTTGTGCTCGCGGGTGACGTCGAGACGGTCGGGCTCGGGGAACACCGTGCGATCGTGGTTGGCCGAGCCGAACAGCAGGCCCAGCTCGGCGCCCCTCGAGATGCGCCGGCCGTGGATCTCGAGGTCCTCCAGCACCCACCGCTCGAACATCTGCAGCGGGGTGTCGTAGCGAAGCAGCTCTTCGACGGCCCTGGGGACCAGCGATCGGTTCTCGCGCAGCATGGCGAGCTGGTCCGGGTTGCGGAACAGGGCCCACCAGCCGTTCCCCGTGGCGTTCACCGTGGCCTCGTGGCCCGCGTTCAGCAGCAGCACGCACGTGCCGATGAGCTCGTCCTCGGTGAGCGTCCGGCCCTCCTCCACGACCCGGGTCAGCGCGGTGATGAGGTCCTCGCGGGGCTGCCGCCGGCGCTCGCGCGACAGGTCCCGAAGGTACCCGGTGAACTCGACGCACGCCCGCACGGCGCGGCGTTCGTACTCGGGCGTCGGGTTCAGCTCGTACATCAGGCAGATCTCGGCCGACCATGGCCGGAGGAGATGCCGGTCGGGCTCCGGGACGCCGAGCATGTCGGCGATGATCTCGACCGGCAGCGGCTCGGCCACCCGGGAGATGAGGTCGAACTCGCCGGCGCCCCGGACCGCATCGACCAGGCGGTCGACGATGGCCTGCACGCGCGGCTTCAGGCCCTCGACCATCTTCGGCGTGAAGGCCTTGGAGACCAGCTTGCGGACGCGGGTGTGGTCGGGCGGCTCCATGTCGAGGATGCCGCTGCGGATGAGGCGCCAGAACGGGTCGAGATGGGGCGGGTCGTCCGGGTGTCCCATCTCCTCGTGCGCGGCCACGTGCAGGTAGGTCCGGCCGAACCGCCGGTCCCGGAGCAGCGCGTTGACGTCGGAGTGGCGCGAGATCAGCCAGTGATCCGTCGCGTCGTCGTACAGGACCGGGAACCGTTCCCGGAGCGCGGCGTAGGCCGGGTAGGGGTCGGCCACGAACCCGGGGTCGGAGGGGAGGAACCCCAGCTCGGTGGCGCGGATCTGCTGCTCCGCCCGCACGTCTCCCTCCGGTCGTGGACGTCGACGGCATTGTAGGCGCGAGCCCCTCTGGCCCTAGGCCTCCGGGATCGCCGCCCGGAACTCGGCCGCCAGGTGCAGCGCCTCGCCGGGGTCGCCTGCCAGCACCGGGCGGACCAGCGCGGTGCCCACGACCACCCCGTCGGCGAACGCGCAGGCCGCGGCGGCCTGCGCCGGCGTCCCGATCCCCACACCGACCACCAGCGGCCGGTCGGTCAGCGGACGGAGGGCGGCCACGAGCTCCCCGGCCGTCCCGGCCAGCTCGGGCCGCTCGCCGGTGACGCCGTAGCTCGACACGCAGTAGACGAACCCGCGCGCGTTCCGGGCGATCGTCGCCAGCCGCTCGGGGGCCGTGCCGGGGGCCGCCAGGAACACGGTCTCGATGCCGAGCCGGGCGGCCTCGCCGCACCACTCGTCCGCCTCGTCGACCGGCAGGTCGGGCACGATCACGGCGGCGACCCCGGCGCCCCCCGCCCGTTCGAGGAACCGCTCCGTCCCCATGGCCAGGACCGGGTTCAGGTACGTCATCACCACCGCCGGGACGCTCAGGCCGGCTCGGCCCACGAGGTCGAGGACCGACCCCACCGTGGCCCCGGCCTCCAGGGCCCGGCGGGAGGCCTCCTGGATCGCCGGCCCGTCCATGACCGGGTCGGAGAACGGTATGCCCACCTCCACGGCGTCGGCTCCGGCCTCCTGGAGACCCCGGAGGAACTCCGTCGTGACGCCGGGCAGGCCTCCGGTCGCGTACGGCACGAACGCGCGGCCGCCGCCCTCGAGACGACGGCGGAGGGCCGCCTCGAGCTCAGGCACCGGCGGGGTCGCGCTCGATCGCCGCGCGGACGGTGTCGAGATCCTTGTCGCCGCGGCCCGACAGGCACACGAGGACGGCCGAACCATCCGGCAGCGGCCGGCGCAGCAGCCAGCCGATCGCGTGGGCGGGCTCGAGCGCGGGCAGGATCCCCTCGGTCCGGGCCAGCGCCCGGAACCCCGCGATGGCGTCCCCGTCGGTGGCGGTCGTGTATTCGGCCAGCCCGGAGTCCTTCAGATAGGAGTGCTCGGGGCCCACGCCCGGGTAGTCGAGACCGGCCGAGATCGAGTGGGTCGGCGCTACCTGGCCGTCCGGGTCCTGCAGCAGGTAGGACATCGCCCCGTGGAGCACGCCCGGCCGCCCGGCGGTGAGCGAGGCGCAGTGCTCCCCCAGGCTGCTCCCGCGTCCTCCCGCCTCCACCCCGATCAGCCGGGCCCCGCTCCCGACGAACGCCGTGAACGCGCCGATCGCGTTCGATCCCCCGCCGACGCACGCCACCACGACGCCCGGCAGCCGCCCGTCGGTGACCGCGGCGAACTGCGTGCGTGCCTCGTCGCCGATCACGCGCTGGAGGTCCCGGACCAGCGCGGGGAACGGGTGGGGACCGACCACCGAGCCCACCACGTAGTGCGTGTCGCGGACCGTGGCCGCCCAGTCGCGGAGGGCCTCGTTGATGGCGTCCTTCAGCGTCCGCGACCCACTGGTGACCGTGACTACCTCGGCGCCCAGCAACTCCATGCGGGCGACGTTCACCGCCTGGCGGCGGGTGTCCTCCTCGCCCATGTACACCACGCAGGGCAGGCCGAACATGGCGCAGGCCGTGGCCGTGGCCACCCCGTGCTGACCCGCTCCCGTCTCGGCGATGATCCGGCGCTTGCCCAGCCGCCTGGCCAACAGCACCTGCCCGACCGTGTTGTTGATCTTGTGCGCGCCGGTGTGCGCCAGGTCCTCGCGCTTCAGCCAGATCCGGTAGCCGGTCTCCTCGCTCAGGCGCGGCGCGAACGTGAGCGGGGTCGGGCGGCCGACGAAGTCCCGGAGCAGGTCGTCCAGCTCGGAGCGGAACCCCGCGTCGTCCCGGACGCCCGCCCAGCCCGCGGCCAGCTCGTCGAGCGCGGGGATCAGGACCTCGGGCACGAACCGTCCGCCGTACGAGCCGAATCGCCCGCGATCGTCGGGGGCGGCCGCCGCCGGAGCGGCGAGCTCGGTCCGGGGGGCCGCGGCGCTCACCGCTCGGCTCCGGCGGTCTCGGCGACACCGAGCAGCTCGCGGAGCTTCGCGGCCGGGTCGGCCGCGCGCATGAGGGCCTCCCCCACCAGCACCGCGTCGGCGCCGGCGTCCGCCGCCCGCTCCACCTGCTCCCGCCTCGAGATCCCGCTCTCGAACACCCGCACGCGGTCCCGGGGCACGGTCCGCAGGAGGTCGAGGGCACCCTCCTCGTCGACCGCCAGCGACTCGAGATCGCGGGCGTTGACCCCGATGACCGGGGCACCGGATTCCACCGCGGCCTCCAGGTCCGCGCTGCCGTGCGCCTCGACCACGGTGGCCAGGCCCAGGTCCTCCGCGGCGGCCAGCAGCGCGCCGAGCTCGGCCGGTGACAGCGCCGCCGCGATCAGGAGCGCCGCGTCGGCACCGCCTGCGCGCGCCTCCATCAGCTGGGACGGGTGGACCAGGAAGTCCTTGCGCAGCACGGGCAGCCGGGTCGCCAGGTGGACGCTCCGGAGGTCGGCCAGCGAGCCGTGGAAGTAACGGGCCTCGGTGAGCACGGACACCGCGGCTGCGCCCGCGCGGTCGTACACCACGGCCTGGGCCCGGGGGTCGACGTCCGCGATGTCGCCCGCCGACGGCGAGGCCCGCTTGACCTCGGCGACGATCGCCGCGGACGGCCGGGCCCGCAGCGCGCCGGCGAGATCGCGGGCGGGAGGGAGCGACAGGCACCGGGCCATGAGGGCGCCCTCGTCCAGCGGCGACCGCTCGAGGTCCCGGCGGACGCGAGCCACGACATCCGAGAGGAATCCCACGATCGGCCAGTGTAGACGCGACGTCGGGGGGCTCCGTCACCCGACTGCCCCCCGGAAACCCGAGGGAAGACTCAGACGCGACGTCGGGGGGCTCCGCCCCCCGACTGCCGAAACCCGAGCGTTGAAGGCTCAGAGGCGGCGGCCTGACCGGTCCACCTGGAAGTCGCCCAGCTGGGCGCCCTCGTACAGGGCCCGGCCCACGATGGCTCCCTCGACGAACGGACCGATCGCGGCGAGCGCCCGGACGTGCCCGGGCGTGGCCACCCCGCCGGCGACCAGGACGGGCCGGAGGAGCGCACCGGCCGCGGCGCGGACGACGGCCAGGTCGGGTCCGCCGAGCCCGCCCACGCGGCCCACCGCCGTGACCAGCACCCGGCGGACCGGCCCCCCGGCCAGGCGCCCGAGGGCCTCGTCGAGCGGCCATTCCCCTTCCGCCGCCCCCCTCGGTCGCACGACCTCGCCCTCCACCTCCAGGCCCATCACGAGCATCTCCGCGAGCGGCCCGGACAGCGCTGCGGGGAGCCATTCCTCCCCCAGCGCGCCCGAACCCAGCGCCAGCCGCCCGTTCGACACGTCGATCGCCGGGATGACCTCGAACCCCATGTCTCGGAGCCTACGCCCGGCGGTCCCCCGGCCGCCGCGGCCCGGCTACGGCCGGCGGGCGGTCGGTACGGCCGGGCGGCCGGCGCTCGCCGCCTTGCCGTTTCCGGAGGGAACCGCCTCCATACGGACGGCGTCCGGGCCGACCAGGACGCGCAGCTCCGACAGCAGGTGGGCGGTCGGCTCGATCCGGTAGCCCTCGCCGAGACGAAGCGGCGTGATGCCCTGGGAATGCGTCACCCGGACCACCACGGGCACCCGCCCCGGCGACCCGGCCAGCAGGCCCTTCAGCTTCCCCAGCATGGCCTCGGTGCAGGACACCGCCGGGACCTCGACCACCAGCGGGTCGTTGGAGACGGGGTCGGGCAGCCGGACCAGCCCCTCGACCGAGGACAGGTCGGGCCGGCGGATCTCCAGGGCGGCCAGCTGCAGCTCGCGGCCCCGGAGGTCGATGCGCCCCTTGACCAGGACGATCTCGTCGATGGACAGCAGGTCGGCCACCTTCTCGTACACGGAGGGGAAGGCGACCACGCCCACGCCCCCGGCCAGGTCCTCCAGCCGGAACAGCGCGTACGGGTCGCCCTTCCTCGTGTACTTCCGCCCGACCGATCCGATGATCCCGCCGACGGTGACCACGTCGCCGTCGCCGAGATCCGGCAGCTTCAGCATGTCGCTGTCGGTCTGGGCGGCCAGCGCGGCCTTCACCGCCAGCAGCGGGTGGTCGGTGACGAACTGCCCGAGCATCTCCTTCTCCAGGCGCAGCAGCGTCGGCTTGTCGAACTCCTCGCCGTGGAGCACCGATTCGTCGATCTCGTGCTCGGCCCGCTCGGACCCGCCGAACAGCGAGAACTGCCCGGCCGCCTCGGCCTTGCGCTCGGCCACGATGGGAGCGGACACCTTCTCCCACGCGGCCTGGTCGCCGTCCCGGCGCATCATCCCGCCGCGCGTGTAGCCCAGGGAGTCGAACGCGCCGGCCAACGTGAGCGACTCGAGCACCTTCTTCGTGAGCGCCGACGGATCGACCTTCCGGCAGAAGTCGGCGAACGAGAGGAACGGCCCCTTCGCACGCCGCGCCGCGGTGATCTGGCCGACCACGCCCGCGCCCACGTTGCGGACCGCCGACAGCCCGTACCGGATGCGGGGCTCCCCGTTCGTGGCCGGGGAGAAGTCCTGCTCGGACTCGTTCACGTCCGGCGGCAGCACCTCGATCGACATCAGCCGGGCGGCGTTCAGGTAGTAGGGCTTGCGGTCCTTGTCGTCCTTCACGCTGGTCAGCAGCGCCGCGAAGTACTCGACGGGGTGGTGCGCCTTGAGGTACGCGGTCTGGTAGGCGACGAAGCCGTACGCGCAGGCGTGTGAGGCGTTGAAGCCGTAGTCGGCGAACGGGACGATCTGCTCCCAGACGTCCCTGGCCAGCTTCTCGGGGTGGCCCTTCGCCATCGCGCCGGCGATGAACTTCTCCTTGTGGGGCAGCAGGACCTCGCGGATCTTCTTGCCGATCGCCTTGCGGAGCGAATCGGCCTCGCCCATCGAGTACCCCGACAGGCGCACGGCGATCTGCATCACCTGTTCCTGATAGACCATGATCCCGTAGGTCCCGCCGAGGATCTCCTCGAGGTCCGCATGCGGGTACGTCACCGGCCGGCGGCCGTGCTTGCGCTCCGCGTACTCCGTGTGCATGCCCATGTTCAGCGGGCCGGGCCGGTACAGCGCGTTCAGGGCCATGAGGTCCTCGAACCGGTCGGGCGCGAGCGAGCGGATCAGCGAGCGCATGCCGTCGCCCTCCAGCTGGAACACGCCGGTGGTGTCGCCGCTCCGGAGCATCTCGTAGGTCGCCTCGTCGTCGAGCGGGACGTGGTCGATGTCGAGCTCGACGCCCTGTCGCCGGAGGTGGGCGAGCGTGTCGTCGATGACGCTGAGCGTCCGCAGGCCGAGGAAGTCCATCTTCAGCAGGCCCAGCTGCTCCACGCCGTGCATGTCGAACTGGGTCACGACGCGCCGGGAGTCGTCGCGGGAGTCCTTCGCCAGCTTCAGCGGCAGGTAGCTCACGAGGGGGGCGTCGCCGATCACCACGCCGGCGGCGTGGACGGAGTCCTCCCGGCGGAGGCCCTCCAGCGCGCGGGCGGTGTCGACGATCTCCTTCGACTCGGGCTCCTTCTCGTAGGCCTCGTGCAGCTCGGGGCTGAGCTCGAGGGCCTTCTCGATGGGGTACTCCCGGCCGAGGACGGCGGGCGGGTACATCTTGCACAGGCGATCGCCGACGGAGGCCGGGAAGTCCAGCACGCGCGCGGCGTCGCGGATGCCCTGCTTCCCCTTGATGGTCTGGAACGTGATGATCTGCGCGACGTGGTCGCTGCCGTACTTCGCGGTGGCGTACCGGATGACCTCGTCGCGCCGGCGCTCGTCGAAGTCCATGTCGATGTCCGGCATCTGCTTGCGCTCGGGGTTCAGGAACCGTTCGAAGATGAGCCCGTACCGCAGGGGATCGAGGTCGGTGATCCGCAGCGCGTAGCTGACGACGCTGCCGGCGGCGCTCCCACGGCCCGGCCCCACGCGGATGCCGTTCTCGCGGGCGAACCGGATGAGGTCCCAGACGATCAGGAAGTAGCCGGCGAACCCCATGCCGCAGATCACGCCGAGCTCGTGCTCGATGCGATCGCGCGTCGCCTCGTCGACGGCGCCGTACCGCCCCCGTGCCCCTTCGTCGACCAGGCGGCGGAGATACTCCTCCTGGGTCAGTCCGGCCGGGGGATCGAACGGCGGCAGGTGGAGCTCGCGGAAGCGGAGCGTCAGCTCGCATCCCTCGGCAATCTCCAGCGTGGCGTCGCACGCCTCCGGGATGCCGGCGAAGACCGCCCGCATCTCCTCGGCGGTCTTCAGATAGAACTCCTCGGTGTCGAACTTCAGTCGCTGGGTGTCCTTCTGGACCTTCTGCTGCTGGATGCACAGCAGCACGTCGTGCGGCTTGGCGTCCGCCGGGTGCGTGTAGTGGAGGTCGTTGGTGGCCACGACCGGGATGCCCAGCTGCCCGGCCAGGGCGACCTGCTTCGCGAGGATCTGGCGCTGCTCGGGCAGCCCGTGGTCCTGGAGCTCGATGTAGTAGTTCCCGGCGCCAAAGATGTCGCGGTACTCCGCGGCGGCGTCGGCGGCCTTGCGGTCCAGGCCGGCGACGAGGTGCCGGGCGACCTCGCTGGCGAGACAGCCGGAGAGCCCGATCAGGCCCTCGGACCGCTCGGCCAGCAGCTCCTTGTCGATCCGGGGCCGGTGGTAGAAGCCCTCGAGGTGCGCGTCGGTGACGAGCTTGAGGAGGTTTCGGTACCCGGTCTCGTTGCGGACGAGGATCGTGAGGTGCCGGTACTTCTCCTCGTTCTCCCCCGGCTGGCGCTCGAACCGGCTGGTCGGCGCGACGTAGGCCTCGACCCCCAGGATCGGCTTCACGCCCGCCTGCACGCCGGCGTCGTAGAAGTTCAGCGCGCCGAACATCACGCCGTGGTCGGTCATGGCGAGGGCAGGCATCTCGAGCTCGACGGCCCGCGCGAACAGGTCGTCGATGCGGGCCGCCCCGTCGAGGAGCGAGTACTCCGAATGCGTGTGGAGGTGGACGAAGCTCTTGCCGGACATATGCCTCTCGAAACTACCGGGGAAGGTTCGTTCCACAGCCCCTGTGGAAACCCTGTGGGCGACCTGTTGACGACCTGTGGAGAATCACACCGCTGTGATTCCGCTCGGTCCCGAGGCTACGCCCAGGCCCCGGAGGCGTCAAGACCGCACGCCAATTCGTCCGGCTAAACGCAGAGATGGCCGGTTGTCCAGGGGCCCCAGCCCTGCGCCTGCCAGAGCAGGTGGGCGTGCTCGGCGTTCGCCTGCGCGTCGTAGGGGTCGAACAGCCAGCCGTACGGGTTGTTGCCGTCCCACCAGAACGGCATGAGCTGGAACAGCCCGGCCGCCCCGGAGGTGGGATTGCGCTCGGTGGGGATGCCCGAGCTCTCCCGCATGACGACACACTCGGCCACCTGGGCGTCGGGTCCCGTGCCCCACAAGGACGCGATCAGCGTGCGGATGTCCTCGGGAGGGAGCGGGGGCTCGGCCGGTGGCCCCGGGATCGAGTCCCCGGGCGACGGGGTGGCAGCAGCGGCGGCAGCAGCCTCCTTCGCCGCCGCCACCGCGGCGGCCCGGTCCGCGATGGCCATGGTGATCGTCCGGTGAAGCCGGCGCTCCAGCCGGGGGATGAGACGTCGCTGGGCCTCCGAGGCCGCCTGGAGCTGTGTCCCTGCGGCATGGACGTCGGCGACGGACTGCGCCACCGCCTGCTCGAGCGACCTGATCTGCGCGGCCGCCACGTCGGCGCGCTCGCGCGCCCTCCCGGCATCCCTGGCGACCTGGTCCTGGTGGCTGGCCATCGCCGACAGCAGGTCCACGCCCTGGGTCACGTCTTCGAGCGACCCCAGGCCGAGGACGGCATTGAGCTCGGAGGTTCCGCCGTGCTCGTACGCCCACCGGACCACCTGGTCGAACTGGTCCGCCGCGCTCGCGGCGCCCGCGTCGGCCCGCGCGGACCGGGCCCGGGCGGCGGCCAGATCTCCGCGCACCGTCCCGAGGAGAACTGTGGCCTGGTGCAGCCGTGCGGCGGCGAGCGACACCTCGACGTCCAGCTCGCGGAGCTGCGACCGCGCCCGGCGCAAGGCGGCTCGTGATCCCTCGACGGCGGGGAACGACGACGGAGGTCCGGGGATCGCCGGAGGCGACTCGGACGGGGCGGGGACGCCCGGGGAGGAGGAGGCGGGGAGCGCGGGACCGCCGATGGCGGCGAGCACGACCAGGGCCGCCATGGCCCGCCGGCCGCGTCGCATGGGCGAGCGCCGGTTCACGTGGGGGGACGAGGTCGAGGAGGACACCGTACGTGGAGTTTCGACCCCTCCCGCCCCGGCCTTGACGGCACGCGGCCGCGCTCGTGCACCCCCTCCGTCGGTGATCATCGCACGGACGGTAGCCCGTCCATCCTCGATTTCCCACACCCTTTTAAAGTAGCGTTCCGCAATAGGCAGTAGGTCCGCTCTTCCTGTTCTCGCCTCCCCGGCCTCGGGGACGCGAGGGTTGCCCTCATCGAGAGGGCCGGGTTCGTGTCGTTGGTCCTACGCGCCCACCTCCTCCCACCACGCCCGCCATGCGGGGGGGTCTGCTGCGAGTGCCCGC